>Ga0315274_10007977_pt1 | contig 15310 bp, 17 predicted proteins | sample YL17G02_20_MG_FD_203700 | JGI IMG/M metagenome (GOLD analysis project Ga0315274, IMG submission 203700) | Sediment microbial communities from Yellowstone Lake, YNP, Wyoming, USA - YL17G02_20 | ecosystem: Environmental > Aquatic > Freshwater > Lake > Sediment | place: USA: Wyoming | collected... | reverse complement strand
TGGAGCTGGAAGAGTACCTAAACAGGCTGGCAGACACCCTTCCAAAGGCAAAACTGGTCAAAGCCATCCACATTCTCTCCCAGGGGCGCAGGGACCGCTTTGCGCGGGTCAGGGAACCAGTCTATGGGAATGTCTGGCTGGGCTTTGAAGAGCATGAATTAAGCCGCTTCCTGGCTGTCCTGCCCTATAAGTACAGGATACTATTTATGTGCCAGCTCGCCCTGCTCCTGCGTGTAGGGGAAGTTGCGCGGTTGAAGCAGGAGAATTTCACCAAGGACTACCTTTCCGTTTACGTCCAGCTCCAGAAAGGAGGCGGGGCCCAAAGGAAGCCAGTACCCTACTTCCTCGCCCAAGAGATAAAGGAGTATGCCCGGAAGCACCAGAAGCAGATAAATGAGAGCGGGGGATACCTATTCTTCTCAGATGACCGATTCCGCGAGGGGAAAACCCAATACCCTCACCTTTCCCCCCACTACATCCTGAATAAGCTCAGAAGGATGGTAAAGAAGGCAGGAATGGACGAGGTTTACGGGATAAGCAGCAACGGAAAGAAGCTCCACCGCCTGAACACCCATTCCTTCAAGCGCACCGGAGCCACGCTCCTAAACGAGCAGACCGGGAACCTCGCGCTCACCCAGTCCCTGACCGGGCATAAGAGCCTGGACGTTCTCTCAAAACATTACGTCCGACCTTCTGAAAAGAGCAAAAGAAGCGCAATCAATACACTATTTCGTAAGCTGTGAGCACACATTCTTGATTTCTTCCAAATGTTCCCGCCGCGCCTTGCGGCATCCCGCGCACAGCCCCATGAAGCCAGCATGGGAGCAGGCCCACATCCCGCCCTGATTCATCCAGTGAATAGAACCATTCATAGCATTCCCATCCCAATCACTCCCTTCTTTTTCTTTTCAACGACCACGATGACCGGAGGGGTGATCATAAGATGGTCCGTGGCATCGCAATAGCTCAAATCCTTTCCCGTCATCTCCTTGTGCTGCTGCTGGGCTCTGCGAATCATTTTATCAAAATTAGCTCCGACGTATCGGTTTATCCCGACCATTCGCCACCGCCTCCCCCTTCCTTATTGAGGAAACGCTTGAATGCGTAAATCAGGAGTGTAAGCAGGAAGTAGAAAAGGACGAATACGAAAACCCAGACCATTACCTGGAGCAGAGTGATAAACAAGCTTTCTATCCCGAAGAACCCCGCAGAGCGCGCAAGCGTCGCGGAAGCCATCATATTAATGAAAATCATCGCAAGCCCGAGGAAGAAGAATAGCAGTGAGAGGGATTCGTGCTTCTTGCGCATGAACTCCTGTGAGGATACCCAGAATAAGATAAACGCTGTTCCTACAAGGCTGATAGCAATAGCTTCTTCCGCCGCCATAGAAATATCACGCACGAAACCATTTTAAGAGGGGAAAAATAAGACCCCCGTTTTCAGGGGGTAGAGTTGGAAGGACAGAGGCCCGCTCTATGCAGAGCGAGTCATTCCGCCGAATCCACCTATTAAGAAGCCGATTATCACGACTGCGATAATCACCAACGCAAGCAATGGTAGCCATCCCCCGAAGTTTCCGAGGGCCTCAAGAACATTGCCAAGTGTGTCGTTAGCGACTCCATCGCCGTAATCAGCTTCTACTGTTTCCTGGACGTCTGCTGCAATCATTGCACCGAACGCAATTACGAGTCCGATTACAACGAAGGCGAGTGCCGCCCCGGCCAGTTCATTCAGCTGCATACTTATTCACCGAACCCCGAAGGGTTCTGTATAGAAGTGCAAAATCCGTGTATTTAATATATTCTGAAGAGCCTCACGTCGGAAGGCTCTCACGAGCGGGTGAATAAGTAGAGCGCCGCCCCAGCAGTGAACACCGCGGCAATCACAACAATGTGGCCGCCAACTACTCCGAGCCCTGAAAGAAGGACCGCGCTGATGAGTGTGATGAAGGAAGCAAATGCAAAGCTCACTTCCTTCCGGTATTGCCCGGTGGCCCCGAAAGAAATAAGGAATATCCCGACAATGAGGAAGAGCCCGAACATTCCATCAGTAACAATATTGTTGTACTGCATGAGCCCTTCGTATGTCGTTACATTCGTCGCGTTCGGAAACATCTAAATCTCCCTCTTCAACAATACCCCGAGAAGCCCGAGGACAATGATTATGGTTACAATCGCAACCAGGTACTGCTCCAACCAAGCGATGGGAATATATACGTCTATGACTTCAATCCCCCCGACAATCAGGGAGCCAATCGCCCCGATGGAATCCAGAATGAGCTGGATGGGCGCAAGGTATCCCGTAATTCCCAATGCCTGGTTCTCGTTGCTTTCATCTGTGTTTTCCCTCACGCTGTCCGCGAGGTTCTTGGAAGAATTAATGAATGAATTGCTCTGGGAGATTCCGCTTATGTCCGTTGCGGTAACATTGTAGCTGGTCGTAACATCTCCGTAGAATGCAGTGATGCCAACGATAAATGCGCCCAAAAGCAACACCGCTATTATCAGGTTGGTTATCTCTCCCGCCATGCTCAGGACCTCATCTTTATCGCCAGGATAATTCCTGAAACGAAGATTGCGGCTAATGCCGCCCAGCTTATGTCCACCATCCCAATCGCAAGGGAAGCCCCCAACCCGACCAGCCCGAAGATAATCCCCACTGGCGGGCTCCAAATCCCTATGAACGCCATGGTAAGGAATACCAGGAGAGTAAGCAGAAGCCCGGAACCTCCGAAGATATTTATTGCCCCTAAATCAAGGGAGCCGGAATCAAGGGAATACTCGGGGTTGTACTTCGCCATCAAGTAGTAGGTATAAACGCCGTCCGCCCCAGCTCCAAGGTTGCAGAAGAGGGTCCCGGACACCGTGGTACTGTTCACGTCGCACACTGTGGTAGTCGCAGTTACCCCGGTCTTCGTTACGATGAGCCGCGCGTATGAGAGTACCCCTGATGTGCTTGCATACACACATGAAACTGTCTTCGCAGTGAGGTTCTTCGTGCAAGCTCCGCTTATTGAATCGTAGTAAGTCCAGTAATCCACTCCTCCCGGCACGATGTTCAGGAGAACCGCGCACATTGATTCTGCAGGGTCGCAGATAACCTGCTGCGAGGAAGAGGTATGCACGATCACTCCATCTACAAGAACCACGAATTTATAATATGCCCCGTTTGGATTCAGGTACACCAGGGATTTTCCACTGTCGTCGGTTTCAAGGGTTGCAACTGTAGTAAAGGTTGTATTCGCAGGGTAATACCTCTGAACGTAAACAGTTGCCCCTTCAACAGTAAGCCCGTTCTCCTTCACCGTAACTATCGTGAGCTTTGCATCCGAGGAGTTGAGAAGATAGATAGGAACAGTGTAGGGCCCTCCGCTCAATGTAACCCCGTTCAGGAAGTTATTGCGGTCCGCGTATCCTGTGGCGGAGTATTCCTCAAATGAGGATACGTTCCCAGTAAGAGAATCTGGGAAGTAGCAAATATCCCACGAATTGTCCGTCCCCGCAGTTGAGTGGTTGCTCTGCGCGATTCCAGTATCCAGTTCAAAGGCCTGTGCGTAGGTTACTACGAGCGAGGCTAATGTTCCTTCATCGTATGCGTTGTAGTGGAATACAGTAGTCCCCACTCCGCTGCACACCTGGAGGCCGTAAGGCACCACCCTCGTATAAGAATTATTGTAGGTGAAGGTGAGGTTTTCCTCATACCCTCGTATGTAAGTCACACGTAGGTATGCTCCAAGCGAAACAAAGGCATCTGAAGTGTAGTTGTAGCAGGAGTAGTTGAAGTAGGTACCACTAATGAAGGTTTTCAATTGTATAGTCTGCCCCCAACAATCTTGAGGTATTGTAATATCACGAGTGCCTTGCGTGTCCTTAGTTCTCCATGCGGTCATGTTCGCCATCTTAGTAAGGGAGTAATTCAGAAGGTAGTAGGATGAAGCAGGCATCGTTGCGTATGTGGCCCAATCTGAATCTACATAGTTTGCATAACCCGAAATACTCCCAGCATATGTGTATGCGGTAACGTTCTCCATTCCCGTAATCTGTGAGAAGGAAACGTTCCTTGTCACGCTTTCTCCCCAGAAGTTAGAAGTAAGTGTATAGTTTGCTCCCGTCTGGTAGATGGTTGCGGTAGTGACGGTTGGCGCAATCACATTCCCCGTGCAGACATAGTTGGAGCAGGTCAATGCGCCTGCATTGCTTCCAAGAGTTGCAATCGCAGAGAGAGAAGCACCTGCTCCTCCAAATCCTGAAGCATTGGAGTATGAGAGGTTAACCTGTACGTTAGAACCCATCGCAACTTCTTCTGTGGATGTAATTGCTGTGGGCCATGCTCCATAATAGATTGTTATTGTGAATGGGTTTGTTTGCTTCACTGTATCTATCCCATCCGTATAGTTCACAACCCAGTAAGCATTCTCCGCAGTTGCATTGACGGCTACTGGCGGTGCAGGGATGCTACTCGCCGTGCAATAATAGGTTTGATTTGTCTGAGAGCATGATGGTGTCAGGTTTGCCCCATAGAAATAGAAGTGATGGTAGGTCAGGTTGGTGCTTGGAGGAAGCGTGTAATTGACTATGTAGGTATAGCTCACTCCTTCATACTGGCTTGCCGTATGTGTTTCAGAGTTCCACGTGAAGTCAGGTTGAACCTCTATAGTTGCGCTTGCAGAAGAAGCGGAGTTTACTCCGTCGTAACTATCATTTGCCGTTACCGTGAAGTTAATTAAATCTGTTGCTGAGTAGTTGCCTTCATCAAGCGTGGAGGTATTTGTGCAAGGGGATTGGGAATCATTGTATATTGACGTTCCATTCCTGTACCACATCCATCTGCAATTGATTGTATCTCCCTCGTAATCTGTGAAGGTTGCGGTTCCGGTTGCGTTCTGGTTTGCCGCGAGTGGGCTGGTGATTTGCACATTGGAAATCACAGGGATGTAGTTGCTCATCGTTATGTTTGCGGTGTAGTTAATCCCTGATGAAGCAACAGGTGAAGATGTATCCGAAGCATTACTCCCGCAAGAAATCTTGTCTCCATGAGAGTAAGACGTTAGTGCATAAGTTGTATTCCAGATTGAAGCGTTGGTGTAGTTTGTAATCTGTTCTGTGAAAGCAACGACAGGGGTTCCATTTACAGAAATCCATTTATCCACAGAGAAGGTATCATTGCCGTCATCTGTCCAATTCACCGCACAAGCAACCGTCATGTTCTTGTAGAGGGTTGTCGGATAGAGGGAGATTAGGTTGTTGGTTGGTGCTGTTGCGGTTGCGGTATTATTTATCTCCCCACTCCAATCGGAGAAGGTTGCGTTGTATCCGTAAGAAGAGAAATCATCATACAGGCATAACCATTTTGAACTCATCTCCGAAACTGCGGCGTGTGAATAAGAATAAACTCCCAAAGCCAATTTCCACGTTTGCGGTTGTGCAAAAGTAGTTTCGTTATTAGCAACTAAAAACGAAGTTGAATTATAAAATGCTAACTCATCTCCAGAATTTCTCCAAATAAATTCATAAATCTCAAATGGGATTAGTGTTGCTCCTTCGTAATAATTCTTTGTATTTGTTAATGTTGCAAATACTGGGTTTTTTTGCATTCGTAACTTATCCGTAGTTGCCGCTGTGAATGTAGTGTGTACCACCCCATACCAATGTTCAGAAGCACCATTCATAGTAGTCATAGGGCGGTCAAGATAAAACCAATAGACCGATTGGTAATTAGCCGTATCTGGATACGTAATCTGCGTTTCCGTAGCAAAAATTTTATTTTTCATGGTGAAGTTTGTTTTAGTGATTATCCCCCTCATACTATCTACCGCTGAGGATTTTGCACTCGTTATATTCACCAACCCACCAGAAAACACAGTTGCCCCTGCCGTTGGAGAAGCGAATGTAAAGTTATCCCAATTCGTATCAGAGGTAAAAGTATCCCCGAAGGTGCAACCCAATCCGATGTTTCTTATGTCGCTAACCGTTGAGAGGTTGTTGTAGTATCCCCTTATTGCCGTCGTTCCGTTTAGAAGTGTGCAGTTCAGAATGAATTGGGTTGTAGAGGTTTCGTTGTAGTTCCACGCCCCACCGCAAGCCGTTTCCGTTCCCGTTGAATTGGTCGTAAATCTTATCTCGCCATTGACCGCAATAGGGAAAGTCGTATTGAAGGATTGCGCCGAGCCGTCGCAGTTAGAACAGGTGATGTTCTGCTCCCTGTAAGAGTTCCACGTTGAGTTCCACCATGCCCACCCTTCCACCGTATTAAACAGTTTAGGTTGAAGGTCGGCTACTTCGTTGCTTTTATCTCTTGTGAAATCAAATCTAAATCTATATTTCTCTCCCGCTTTAAGCACCGTTCCGTCTTTGGCTTCCTCGTATCCGCTAACTGTTTCCTCATAGGTTTCCACTCCGGTCTGAACCATCTCGGTCTGGGTTTCATTCTTGCACGTCGTTTTAAGAGTAGCATTATCGGTAGTGCATAATTCAACCGTCTTAGGTTTTTCCGTATAAGTTGCCCTCGTTCTTTCCACGACATGTTCCTCGTAGAGAGAAGCCATAGAATAATGCACTCGGTCAGAACCAACAACAACACCTCCAAAATCCTTTTCATCAATCGTATATTCTTCGGTTGGAGTAAAATCCACATAAAGGGAACAGGTGAAGATGTCGCAATCCTGAAGCCATAGCTGGCCCCCTGATTTGGTTACTGCGTTCTTCAGTTCAATGTCTGCAATCTTTGCATAGGAACTATCTGTAATGAAAGCTTTGGTATCGGTTGAGTAGAAGGTTACTTTGGTATCAAATAAATCTGCTGCGAAGGTTACCCCGCAAAGCAAAACAGCCAATAAGATAAGAACGTATGCACGCATCAGGGCCCACCTTTGGAATACATCACTACTGCAATCAGCGCGGAGAACACCGCGGTTATTTTCGGGAGGTACTCAAATACGAAGTAAGTGTAAGGAAGCTGGTTGGCTGCCGCGGTTACATCTGGATCGGAATGAACGAACTCATAATAGATGTTCGCAACCTGCGCCCCCAGGGGAATGGCGAGCAGGGTGATCATGAAACTGACCAGGAAGAAAGCCGGGTGTGATTTCACCAGGAAGGCGAGGATAAGGGAAGAGAGGCATACGCCCACAACGAGAACCACGCTCAACGTATCAAGCCCGAGCGTGGCGGCTTTTGCCTGTTGGAAGAATGTGAGGGAATCCCCGGTGAATACCCCAGCCGCAATAAAGGCATCAAAAAGAAGCACAGCTATTACCAAGGCAATAGCGAAGGCAAACACCGCTACGATTGCGCCTATGATGTCTAACGCGCTCAGAACCATCCACCCCCGAATCCACCTTTGCTTTTCTTCTTGGCGGATTTCTTTACGACCGGGAGCCTTACCTCCCCGCCTGTGAATGTTTTGCTCGGAGTCTTTGCGATTGAGCCTCCCATGAGCTGGCCGACAATTGAGGAGTGGTACTCCTTGGGCTGCTTGCCTGTGTGGGAGTTGGTTTTACCGAAGCCCAATCCCATTCCGTCAAGGAAGGGCATCCTGAAGGGGGGTTCATTCGGTGGGCTACTCGGAGGAGAATACGGAGGTGAACTTGGCGGAGAGTAAGGTGGCGATGAAGGCGGTGAATAAGGCGGAGAAGAAGGCGGGCTGTAGGGCGGAACGAATGAAGGTGTTTTTGATGGAGGAGAATACGGAGGTGAGTACGGTGGGCTTCTGCTCGGGGAATAGGGAGATGGAGAGTGAGGCACGGACGACGGAGAAAACGGTGCACTAATCTTAGGGGAATATGGAGAAGGGCTATACGACAAGATAGAAATTGACGAATAGGAATATGAAGATTTAGAAGGAGAAGAAACCGAACTAAATGAAGAGAAGAAACTTGAAACATAACCCGGACTCGCAGATGGAGAGCTTATCTTTACTGGTGAGGAAACTATGCTTGTACTGGGAGCGGAGGTCTTGCCCGCGGCTGCAAATATCCCAATCGCTAACGGGGATACTGCCGGGGACGTTGCCGAATAGTAAACTGAGGGGTATATCGCGAATGCGGTAGTTTTAGACGCGCTTATTTCCAATGCGGTCTGCACACTCATGGGGATTGTATTCTTGAAAGCCTGTGATGTAGCCTGAGCCGCAGTATTCCCTTGTGTGATTGAGAAATAATCCGATGCACTCAACGCCCCGTACACGTCCTTTAACCTGTGCGCTTCTGGAGCTGGACCGAAAGACTGTGGGCTGAGAACAGAACTCCACTTACGCGTCCCCTGCTCCTGCAAGGTCATCATAGGGTATCCTTCTGAGGTTACAAAGGCTGGTTTAGTAGCAAGTCCATATCCAATATAAAGATTATTAAGCGGTCCTCCTGCGCTCCCGTAACTGGAATGAATGTCAAAGGCGTGCACCCAGTTGCCACCTACATTAACTTCAACAAGGGAGGGAGTTTCCGGGCTTATTCTGATGCTTGACCCGTAGATTGGTTTGAGTTCAGAAACGATTGTAGAAGCAAGGCCCTCCGGCTTCGGGCTGATAAGGTCTATATCCATTGTTGCGCGGGTATAGTATGCTCCACCCTCCTGCGCCTTCTGAGCCGAAGAACCGTAGACAATCGGCTTCTCCCTCTTAAGTATGTTCATCACTGCTTCGGGAGCGCCTTCTTTTTGGAATAACGGGCTTTCACTTATCACGGATTGGAGGCTCATTTCCAACCTGTGCGGGGCCTGATTGGAGTAAGTATAGAACATCAATTCCTTTCCACTCCCGTATCTCGTGGAAGCGACACCCAACCCTCCTTTTTCAGGCTTGAAGTAATCTACTATCATTTGCTGTTCGCTCTTAGGTTGGCTTGCAGCATAATTCATTAAATCCTCAACGATGAGTGCTTTCTCCCCTGCCGGAGCTGTGCTTAGGTAATTATAATATTTCCCATAGGCTGGCTCAAAGATTGCAGTTTCCGTCGGAGTAAATGCCATAGGGTACGCAGTTACTCCCTCTCTATACACATTAGGCTGTCCGAGAGTAAACTTCCAACCTCCGCCTCCTTCAACACCTACGAGGGGTTTTCCCTTATGAAACCATTCTACCCCAACCCCGCGATAAGAATATTCCTGTGTCGTAATTATTCCTTCATTATACGTCTTTGTGGCCCATGTCTTATCAACAGTACTCAGGTGGGGGACGTATCCCTTGTCCATCCCAAAAGCCACTGTTTCAATAACCGCCCCAGTCAGAACACCGTATGCGGCGTAGGTTGTTGCTTTGTTAGTATCAACTGCCTTGTCGTAAAATATATCCTGAGAAGCAGAGTAGGTGTAACCGGCTGCACCCCCACTCAAACCACCCACGATCACTCTCTTTCCAAATTCTCCTGCGAGTCCAGGCTGAAGATTCACTAATGGTTTTAGCGTCCCGGATACTCCTAAGAAAGCAACTGTTGAAACAGCACCAGCACCGAAATCTATCCCCATTGCTCCAACGTCGCTAAACGCCTGATGACCGGGTTCAAATATTATTCTGGCCCCTTCACCTATCCCTGTGGAAATGGTCCCTCCTATTGCTGCGTTGGTGAGTGCTCCCGCGCTGAGAACCGAACCCGGAGCCGTAACTTCAGCAGTCGCAACTGCCCCTATCGCAATAGTAGCCCATGCCGTCTGTTGTGCGCTCAATGGGTATTTCTCTATTACAGCTTCGCTGAATATCCCCATTGCCCCCATCGCCCCGGTGTATGCCGGGGGCCCTACCATCTGCTCTCTTCCTGATTCAAAGGTGTATATCTCAGCGGGCCGTGCTCCGGTCTTATCGTTGAATAAATAAGGGAAATTCTCCTCGTAAAAAGTAGCCAATCCAAAAACAGTATCTTTCCCAGGGGGGGCTGAAGTTCTCTGCGTGCGAAGCCCCGCCTGCCTATTAACGACATTGTTTAATTTTATCAGGTCGGTTTCTGACGGCTCAGCTCCTCCGCTCGTAGGTTTGAAAGCGTATCCCATGTCGTAGGTCGCGTTTGATTCCCCTGTGACTAAGTTCGTATCTATCCTGGTGGGGGCTATCATAGAGGTATAAGGGACTTTCTCACCGCCGCTGTAAATGAATACCTGCGCAACGTCCGGGGAGCGTATCTCAAACGCGTTCACCGTCCCGTCCGCATTGGGCCCGAAACTAACCCCGGACGACTTCTCGGAAAAGAAGCTCTCAATCGGCGCATAAATCTCCCCCTCCTTTGCCCCGACAATGGATGGGGAGGAGGCCGCCGGGCCTGCCAAAGCTGCGGCGGGATTAGTCTTAGTTTCGGTTTTCTGGATTTGAGGGCCTACAAGGTAGCTCCCCTCGGAAGTTTGAGTAATTCCCCAGCCGGAGGGAACAGCCGTTATAATCTTCTTGGCAGTATTGTACTGCGGGCTACCCTCTGGGGCTAAGATAGAGATACTCATCGGGCCCGTAGCGGTTCCCATGTTCACGAAACCCAATTCTCCGAGTTGTGATGAGTTAAGCGGAGCAGCCGGAGCATTCGCAAAATACTCCACTGGGAGGAATACCCCCCCACTGCTGTCCTGGTATGCCGAGTAAGTATTCTGCTGGCGGGCAATGATGCTGTCCGCTTCAAGATAGCCTACGTTTGAATTGTAAAACAATCCCTCAGTAACCGGAGCTGGGGATTTGTAAATGTCTGATTTGGTGGTTGAGGTCATCTCGTACCCCATAGATAAGTTGGCTGCCTCCTGCGCCTGGTACTGCTCTTTCACTGAACCGACGGGGTAATAGTAATTCCCCTGCTCATCCTGAGAAAGTGGAACATAGCTGGCTTGCTGAGAAGCCAGGTTGTTATACTGCGCAACCTGTTCCGATGTGAGAGGAACCCTCGCTGCGCTCGCGGTTCCTGAAGAAGAAGATGAACTCCCTGAATTGGAATTTGCAATCGCTGCATGAGCCGCAGCGTATTCTGAAGTAGTATTTATGTGGCTTCCCCCTGCCTCAGTATACGCTGCCTGGGCTGCGTCGTTCTGGGCGTTTTTCCACGCCGCATAAGTAGCATAACCTGTTCCGTTGTACCCCCCGCTGGAACCTGAAGAAGAACCAGACGAGCTGGACGAAGAAGAAGAACCTGAAGTTCCTGAGCTTCCTGAAGAGGAACCACTACTCGGAGTAGTTACCGGCTTCGGCAAGGTCGGGGCGATTATTATCATAATAAAATCTCAATAGAAATCTTTATTAGAGGGGAAAACTATTCCTTCTCAATATTCCATGCCCCGGACTTCTGGAGTATGTTAGTTACCGACTGCGGGTTCATTCCGAAACGGCCCGCGATCTGCGACTTATTCCATGCAAGCTCATTATGGAACACCTCAATCATTTTCTGTATTTGCAGACGGTAGAGTTTAATGCGGGTTCCGCTTTCCATCATGTCGGGGAGTTTCAATTCCTTTCTCATCTCGGCAGCGGCAGTCTCGTATTCCGCTTCCAGCTCGGGGGCCATCTGGGGGAACCTCACGACGAATGCAAAGTTGTCGTGTTTTGATAATGCATTAATCATTTCCTCGGTATTCAGGTCTATCAGGCGTTCAGTTGTATTTATTTTTTTCAAGAGGTTCTTTATCCCGATTCCTTTCTCTCCTATTCCCCACGGCTCACCGTCGGCAGGGGCGCGGGAGCGCTTGAACACCAATGCTACCCCACGCTCTATCACGTGAACCCAGAACGTGGCCCGTTGATTTCTTAGAGAAGTATCTATCTGTTGGATTGAGGGAACGCAAATCATAATTATTTTAAAGTCCTTTCTGTTGACGGAGAAATACTCCCCGAGGAACAGGTTGTTTGCAGTCATAGCCTTCCTTGCGTTGGCGGCGCGCATTCCCTCATCAAGCCCTACGGGGGAACCGGGCGGGAGTTCCTTCGTTATCTTCTCCATGATGTTCTTCGGGTTGGGGTCAAAAATAATGTTACGGCGTATTGTGAATAAGGGGTCTATCCTCCGCGCAATCTCAATTTCAAGAGTGGTCTTTCCGTTCCCTGGGGGGCCATCAATAATCAGGACGGCATCCGCCTTAATCTGGGTGCGCTTCTTCAGGATTTCCGCGAACTCATCTACGGTTATTTCCCTCATAGCTCACGCACCATCTTCTTCTTGAATTCCTCGGGGGAAGCTGCCTTATCCATCTTGCGGATTCCAAGCCCGAGCAGATGGCGCATAGTATAAATATCTGTGAAGTAGTCGTCTAACTCATTCCATAAGTCCTGGTTGAGTTGGGTTTCGGCGTAGGGGTCGTTCCTTTTTCTCGTGGTTATATCCCTGAAGTGGGCGAGGCATTTATCCCTGATTTTCAGGGCCCGTTCATCAAATTCCTTCTGCATTGCCTTGTCATTGACGAGAGGGCGCAGTATCCTATAAATCTCATTTATGCTTGCGAATGCAGAGAGTATTCTCTCAGGCTGATAGTCAATCGCAATAAATTCATTATGGGCGTTCCGTCGGATAATGTCTATTGCAATGAGTTCCTGCGCCCAAGAGTTGAATTTGCTTAACCCCATCTCTGCCGCATAGTTCGGATTTCCAGATACTGCTGCAGGCATAGCATCACCTCAGACTGGCGGAGCGTAAATGTCCACCGGAGGAGCCGTCCCTGTCGCTTCGTTGTCGGCATCCAGATTACAGGCGGACACTACCTTGGCGTTTGCCTCAGTAAGGGATGCTGCGGCCTGCACAAGCGCGGTAGCTTCTTTATTCGCGGCATCCATGACGGGCATTAAGACGAGCATGAGCAGAACTCCCGCCGTGATAAGCCAGATTATCGCCCCGTATTTATTCATGAGGTCATTCGGGTTCGTCTGCATCCAGATATGCTCCAGCGCGGAAGCGAAGGCGAACCTCATGGTTTCGTCCATCTGTGGTTTGAACTCAAGCAATTCCTTCCCATCAATTCCGACGGTTATCTTGTTGCTTGCAGAGCGCACTTCCCCTTGGTTCGGGGAATAGAGTATGAGTTTGTTTCCGGGGAGAATGTCCTCGTAGCTTACTGATTGGTAATGCCCTGGAAGGCCCTTGATTACGAGCACGTCCTTCCCTTCTTTGCTCTTCTCAAACCTGCTTGCGGTATGCTTGGGCATTACATAATCCCCACGACGGATATAGAGATATGTTTCTAACGGGAAGTTCAAGAACTTAGTCCATACGAACCAACCCCCTACTCCCACCGCTCCGAGAATTACGATTCCAATAAGCATGAAGGCGAGGTTGCCCACCATCCCTCCGGCTATAGACGTGTCTAACATAGTTTCACCTAAAATAGTTTTGTCCCCTTTCCCTCTGAAAGAACCTGATTGATGTTCTGCTCTATCCCGGTGCGCGTGAGGAAGGTCCTCTCCCCCTGGATGACTGCGCGCATGGTTGCCTTTACATAAAGGTCAGTGATGGAAACACACAAGCTCACGAAGTGGTCTGAGTCTATCTGGTACTTCTCGTAGTTCAGGAAGAGGGCGGTCGCCGTGCTCATCCCTGAAATTCTTGATAACCGATAGGCTTCCTCCTTCGTGAGGTTGGAGAGGTTTGTGTTTTTATTCGCACACAAATGTATTTGAGATATAACATAATCTATTCCCTGGTCGTTCATGATTGGTTTGATGCCGGGGTTCCTTACCCATGTCCGGGTCCCGCGGGAATCCACTACCTCTGTTTCACCGCGCCAGCGATGGGTTACCTTCTCCAAAACCTCGTCCATCTGCTGCGACCAGATAGAGAACTGGTCGTTTGCTCTCAGAGGCACAGGAAAAGATTGTTGTTGCTGGCCCTCCATGCTGGAAGAGAGAACAGAAAGTATTAAGAGAGGGGAAAATCCTACTACCTAAATCCTATCTTGGAAAACGGTTTTCAAAAACTCTCCTTCGTTTATATAAAGGCGTCTTTATGCAAATATTACCGCTGGGCGCTCGCATCTGCTTACATCTAAACCTTTCTTTAGGTATCTCACTGGTTTGGGTAGGGTTGCAGGGCACCTGCTGGGTTTCCGGGCGGTTATATTGCAAAAAAACTAACTATCCTGTTCCTGATAAAGGTATTAATAGGAAGAAAGGGGCGTTTAGTTACGTGGTGCTGGCAACGGGGTGTCGTCCGGGCAGCCCCCCTTTTTCTTGGGGCGTCCACCCTTCCATTGCCCTATTGCCCTGCGCCTGGCTATCCCAGCTCGGGTCCTTTCTGAAATCTTTCTCCTTTCCTCCTGCGCGGCCCATGCCATAATGGAAAGTATCAGTTCCCCGATTCCTTCTTGGTTGGTATCCAACCAACCCTCAGTGTAGGACTTCAACCAAATCCCCCTCTCCTTTAATCTTTTGATATAAGACATGGTTGAGATTATCCCTTCTCTACTGAACCTGTCTGATTTCCATACAAGGATGCCCTGAAACTTCCTCATCATGGCGTCCTGCATAAGCAGCCGGAAGTTTGGGCGGTTCGGATCCGCGCCGCTGGCCTTGTCCACATACTCCTGGTAAACCTCGTATCCCATTCCCTTCGCAAAGTCCCTAAGAGGGACGAGCTGGTTCTCCGGGTCCTGGAAGCGTTTATCTTCTGCCCTCTCGTCCATAGACACCCGCGCATATATCGCAACCTTCACTTAATCCACCCCTGCTCTACCCCGACCTTGTAGCTTATTCCAATCGCTGCCATGATGAGAGCTAATACGACAATCCATGTAAAGAAATCACCGTATAGCCGAATGGCTTCTATCGGAAGGTTCTCGGTGAGGGTGGTCATTCCACCTTCTCCTTCCTAATCGTATCAAGTGCGTGTTCCCGTATTGTTTGAGGAGAGCATTTGCAATCCACCGAAACCTTCTTACACTTCGGACATAGCAACATTCCAAACGGGTGTGCTTCAAGTTCCCGACCACAATAGCATTTCATTTCAATCCCCAACATCATAAACTTCTATTCTACAATCATCACACCAATATTCTCCTGAATTTGGAGCAATAAGATAAACACGCTTTCCGCATTTAGGGCAATTCATTTCAATCCCCCTTTTTCTCAACCCCATAATAGAGTTTATTAACTTCCTTCAATTCCGCCTTCAGTTTTGCGTTCTCCTCTTCTACTACGGTTAATCTACTGAAAAAATCCTGTTTTTCAGGGCGTTCCTTGTTGAGCAGGGCTTCAACATACGCTATCTTTTCCTTTCTGCTATTGGCAACGTGCCAAATTCCGTCAAATATTTTAGTTGAGAGTTCGTGTGTGTTCATTTCAATCCCTCCTCCTTTTCCAATACAACGTAAGTAACGAGCCTCCCCCGGAGCTTCTTGATTTCGTCCTCCTGCTCGTCCATCCTCTTCTCCAA
>Ga0315274_10007975_pt1 | contig 15310 bp, 14 predicted proteins | sample YL17G02_20_MG_FD_203700 | JGI IMG/M metagenome (GOLD analysis project Ga0315274, IMG submission 203700) | Sediment microbial communities from Yellowstone Lake, YNP, Wyoming, USA - YL17G02_20 | ecosystem: Environmental > Aquatic > Freshwater > Lake > Sediment | place: USA: Wyoming | collected... | reverse complement strand
GCCCCGTCGGGGGCGGCGGCAATCATCGTACCTGATGGATCGGTAACAATCCCCGCATCATATCTGAATACTACGATTTTTTTTGGAAAACCCCATTTCAATCGTTTTAGTTTCCCAACGTGTTCCACGCATATCGCATCGCGGGGGATGCGATAGCGGCGGGGGCGCAGGCAAATGCCAAAGCCCCCAAGAGCGTTACGAAAACTTGTTTCTGAGCATTTCTACAAAACCTTTTTTCTCGCTACAAGGTGACAGGAACAGACGGAAAAAATAGTGAGGCATGAATTTCTTTTCCACAACCCGTTCAATTATTTCGGTTTATAATGTCCCCACTTCTCCAGCGCTCTTCCGAGTTCCTGTGCCTTCTTTGCCTTTTCTTCGAGCGTGACACCTTCCTGCCAGGCCTCGATTGCCTGCATGGTTGCCTGTGCACCGGCGCGGGTCCCCTTCGGGTGACCGTGAATACCGCCGCTGACAAGCAGCACCAGCTCGGTACCATAAATGTTCAGCACATCGGGCACAAGTCCGGGGTGGAGCCCGCCGGATGAGACCGGGAATGCTGATTTGATCCTGCCCCAGTCCTGTTCAAGGAGCATTCCTTCCACAGCCGGGGTTTTTTGCTCCCGCAGCACATCAGCAAGGGCTATGGATTCCTTTTTTGATCCGGTCAGCTTACCAACCGCTGTTCCCGTATGGATCTGGGAGACGCCGATAAGCCGCATGATTTTTGCGAGGAACTGCATGGTGATGCCATGCTTTTTGTTCCGGTCAAACGTAGCATGCATTGCCCGGTGTGCATGGATGGCAAGACCGAGATCGGAACAGTAGTTCCGCATCGTCATGACACTTGCAGTCCCGGCGACTACTACATCAATCATCGCGTAGTTCCATCCATATTCAGCCAGCATATCTGCCCTTTTTTTCATGGTTTCTGTATCAGCGGATATGTTGAGGAACGCGGATTTTTTCTCGCCCGTCTCTTTCTCTGCCTTATCCCGCAGCTTTGAGAGCTTTTTTACCCGGTCCTCAAACCGGTTGAACGGGGTCGAGGTCAGGTTCTCGTCATCCTTGACAAAATCAAACCCCCCCATCCAGGTTTCGTAGCCGACCTCTGCATGTTCCTGTGCAGAAAACCCGATCTTGGGTTTGGGAACAGCGCCGGTCAGTGGCCGTTTGCTGACCTTCATCATCTTCCGGATCCCATCGTTGCCAAAATGAGGGCCTTTGAAATGGTGAAGGTATACCGGGGGAAGAGCAACGTCGATCAACCGCAGGTTTCTCACCGCTTTCATGCCAAAGATGTTCCCCGCAATCCCGCTCAACAGCTGGACCGCGTTACCCTCTTCCCAGAGTGCGAGAGGATAGGCGATTTTTACAACGTTTCCCTCGATGTCAAACGCTTTTGCCTCAAGCTTCTTCATGCGGGGTGGCAGGGTGAAGAGTGTTGTCCACGTGCCCGTCGAACTTTCTGATGCAATCCTTCCGGCTGCTTCTTTACTGCGGATCCCGGCAGCAGGTTCAAAATAAAACATGCAGATGAGGTCATCAGATGCCGGCGTATAGTCCAGATCCACAAATTCTTTGTACCAGTCAATGGTCATAGCTGTTCTCAGTAGTATCAAAGGAATGGATAGTAGAAAATGTTCCCGGTTCAATCGGGAAAAAGGACACTGTTTTTGGCGCTGGAGAAACAGACATGAATCGATTCAGTTCACACCGGAACCATGAAAATCGAATTATATATGAAGGACCTCCACCTCATCGCCTCTCCGAGGGACGGCGGGCAGGGAGTTTTTTTAAATTTTCAGTCACCTATCCGCCGCACAGGAAGCCCCGTCTGGGGCGGTAGCATTCATCGTACCTGATGGATAGAGTGGTAGACATTGAACAGCCGGACGATCATATCAAACGAATGAGATTTTCCCGTCCTCGTTTAACCTTCTGGATAATACCACGTTTATGGAGATCGTTGAGTGTGGCGCTCACCGTTGATTTGGGCAGTCCCAGGTTTTTGACGATCTCTGACTGGTACTGTTCCCCTCCACTGGTTTTCAGAAGCTGGATAATCCTGTCTTCCAGGCTGATCAGGTCCGCTTCAGATAACGGGACTGCCGCAACCTCTGGTTCATCAGGTTCACTCGGGCGTCTTTTTACCATAACCCCATACAATCCCGCGATCACAATAAGGATGAGAACCCCTCCGATCAATACCGGCAACCAGGGAAAGCCGGGTTTTTCAACGACCAGTCGTGGCTCACCTGCCCCGAATGAACGCTGGCCGTACCAGATAAGCCCGTCCCGCACTTGGTCAGGTACAGGTTCTGCAACCCTAACCGTATAACCGGAGGGATACCGGATGACGAGGGTATTGTCTTTTGCCAGGTACATTCCGCCGGCAAATGCATCACCAATGGCAAGATTAGTTCCTGTTTTTGCAAAATTTTTCCAGCTGAACGAATAATACACAACCCCGTACCTGCCCGTGGGGGTAGTCTGGATAACCGTATCACCGGCAAAATCAGTAATTTCCATGGGCCGGGACGTAGCTGCGGCTGCCTGTGCAGCAGAACGCTGCATTAGATCCTGGAACTGGGGAAGATAGGTAAAAGATACATTTTTTGTATAGGAATCAAACGCTCTCATATCCTCATCGGCTGCAAGAAGCGTCCGGTACTCCACATGCCAGTCCGCAGTACCATCTTCCTTGAGCGTAATCGTGTAGGTGATTGAAGAGTCCGGAGCAACAGGTGCCGCACCTGCAATAACCGGAATAATTATCAGGAGTACCACGGTGATGGCAACAATGCTAAACCGGGTCACATACTCCATGAATCACCAACCTGTTGATTATTTTTATGCAAGAGTATAAAAATTAGGTAGAGTTTTTTTTATTCATTCCTTATCACCGTCGCGGATCGTGGATGCTTCTGGTGTGTATCGGGACAGGTACCGTGCTCATGGTCGCGTGACTTCGTTAGTCACGCCCGTTTTTTCCTTTATCTTGGGAGGATCCATTATCTTCCTGCGGGTTTTTCGTTATTGATGGCGTGTTGTTTCTGTACCCGGTCTGCGGGGTGATCGTCCCGTTAACCGGAATCACATCCTTTTGATCTTTCATCTTTTCCCGGTTCTTATCTCTGTCATTCTCCACATTTTCGCTAACCGTGGTGTTGTCATCCCGGGCACGATCCTGTTTCCTGATTTCCCGTTTCACTGCTTTGAAGACGGTCTTATTGTTCTTTTCAATAAAACGGGTAAATCTCATTTCGGTCTTCTCTCCAAATTTCTGCTCGAGCAAAAGACTGTTGTTGTACGCCCGGGCAAGACCCGTATTATTCGGGAACAAGAGCAACAGATTGGCAAGGACAGTCTGGTGCCGGGTGATCATTTCCTGTGCATGCAGAAGCCCGGTGGCGTTGGATCCAAAGGGGGTTAATGACCCTTCTGTCAGGTTGAGTTTCTGCCTGTACAGCTCAAGCGCATGTTCTGCTGTAGTGGTCCGGTTGAGGTCCAGTTCCCGCCGTACTTCAGCAATGCGGAGTCGTGCATGGTCAAGGCGTTTTTCCACCCGCTGGGTATCATTGAAGGTGAATGTCTCATCAAGGTCTTCCATGGCAATCTTCAGCCCATACAGGGGACTGTCAGCACTAATGGTGCCATTATATGGCGCAATATCATCTGAAATGTCACCCGTGCCCTGTGCACCTGCTGAATTGTCGTCGAGTGCTGCAACGGTTCCAACACTGCAGAGCAGGGCAATCACCAGTATTCCTCCAAGAATAATGTGCGAATTTTTCATACATCCTCCACATATCGGCATGTGCCGTTTATTGTAGGTATCTTTTTTAGGAAGTTAAGGGTGGCTATGGTTCAATAAAAACCGGATGGTCTGACGTTCTCTTAATCTCAAAGCAACCGTTCGGGATGGTTCAGAATTAAAAATGAAGCGATAATTCGCATAACCAGGTTCTGGAAGAACTGCAGAGGAATCGGGGCGATAATCAGGCTCAGGATTCCCTGGACGCGCGAAGAACCCGGGGCCGGAATACCTTTTTTGGTTTCTGGTGGCATGCCCCATTGACCGGTTTTTTATGCAGGTGAGCATTCGGCCACTCCAGCACCAGGTGTGATGAGAAGGGTGAGTAAAGGTACACCGGGAGCTGGTGCAGAGCGTGATGGTAGTTGTAAAGTGCCACGGGGGAGCTCCTGAATTATGGATGAAAAACAAGTGGGATGGTTGTACGAGCTTCACTCCGGCATTTTTCAATAAATAATTAAAGCAGAACGTGTACCTACTTGTTATTAGTAAGGGTATATCCCTTGGCAAGTTGCAGCCGGAAGAAAGACACGTGTAAAAAAACAGGATCCCTAATCTCTCCTTTAAAAAAAGAGTATCCATGGCAGCAAAGAAACCCCCGATTCCAAAAAAGAAGAAAGACCCGCTACTTACCGTGCCGGGTGCATCTGAAAAACCCTACCGTACAATTTTTGAACACTCCGGTGTACCAGCCATCATTATTGAGAAAGATTCGACCATTTCCCTGGCTAACCGCACATTCCAGGAGCTGAGCGGTTACAGCCGGCGGGAGATCGTGGGAAAGAAAAAATGGATGGAGTTTATTGCACCAGAAGATATCGATAAACTTACGAAATATCTTACCGAGAGCATAAAAAAGAACCGGCAGGCAGCCGAACCGTATTCTTTTGGATTCGTTGACAAGAAAAAACGGAACCATGACGTGGTGCTCAAGGTAGGTGTAATTCCCAGGACGCAACAATTCATCTTTTCCTTAAGGGAAATTACCGATGGGGAACGGTTTGAAGATTCGTTCGGGTACAATAACCAGCAGATGTCAGGAGTCATCTATAATATTCCGGATGCCATGTTTGCGATCGACCGGAACGGGAGGGTAATTGCCTGGAACCAGGCAATCGAGGAGTTGACCGGGATTCTGGCCGTAGACATCCTGGGAAAGGGCAGTTATGAATATGCTCTCCCATTCTTCGGGGACCGCCGCCCGATGATCGTTGACCTGATCTTTGCATCTGACGTGGAAATTGAAGAGCAGGGATACACGGGAATACAGTGGACAGGAAATTCCCTGTCTGCAGAGACGCCTGTGACGGATTTACGGGGGCGTTCCCTGATCATAAGGGAAATGGCATCACCGATTATTAACAAGTCCGGAGAACTTGCCGGTTCGATCGATTCAATCACTGATATCACCGTACTGAGACAACGGGAGATCTCCTTGCAGGATTCCGAGTCACGATACAGGACCATCATTGAAAATACCGCATCGGCAATAGCAATCATCGAAGAGGATGCAACCTTCTCCTACATCAATCCCGAATTTGAAAAGATCATCGGGTATGTCAGGCAGGAAGTTGAAGGCAGGAAAAAATGGACGGATTTTGTTGCTCCCCCAGACCTTGATCGTATGCAGGAGTACGAGCATGAACGCCGGGCTGGCGTAGAGATAGTCCCGGCAAACTATGAATTCCGGTTCATCCGTTTCGATGGAGAGGTGCGCAACGGGTTCCTTACCCTCATACCAATCCCGGATACAGGAAAGATGGTCGTCTCGCTCATGGATATTACCGGTAAAATACAGGAAGAAGATGCACTCCAGAGAGCCAATAAAAAACTCAATTTATTCAATATCATTACCCGCCATGAGATCCTCAACCATCTGACCGTAGTGAAGGGTTTTATTGAACTCTCCAGAGAGCAGATCCGCGACCCGGTCTTCCTGCTTACCTCACTGGATAAAGAGCTGGCTGCGGCAAACGCTATTCAGCACCTGATCACATTTACCCGGGATTACCAGAATATCGGGATACAGCCTCCGGCATGGTACAGTATCAGCAGTACGATCAAATCTGTGGCTGCCGGTATCCGGCTGGGATCGGTTATCCTGTCGGACGATACGGAGGGTGTGGAGATCTATGCCGATCACCTGCTTGAAAAAGTGTTTTTCCACCTGCTCGATAATGCGGTGAGGTATGGCGAGAAGATCAGGACAATCCGGTTCTTCTGCGAGGAGTCGTTTGAAGAACTGCACGTGATCTGCGAGGATGACGGCATCGGTATCCCTCCTGATGCAAAAGAGAAGATATTCAACCGCCAGTTTTTCCAGAATACCGGGCTTGACATGTACCTGTCACGGGAGATCGTGTCCATTACCGGTATGTCCATACGGGAGACCGGAACCTATGGCACGGGTGCACGTTTTGAAATCCGGGTGCCCAAAGGGGCGTACCGTTTCACCAGCCCCCATTAAAAAAAGGATGAGACCGGTCAAATCCCGCCTATTTAACGAGCGGGTTATTTTTTTATAATGAGTTTGTGGCCGGTCACATCAACTTTGTACGATTTAGGGTGCTCCAGTAAATCCAGCGCGTTGATCTTCATATCGATCAGTTCGGCGTAATTGAAAGAGTCATACTTCTTTTCATCTTTTTCCATCCAGAAAACCACAATACCGTTCTCCATCTTTTTGCTGCCAACAATATCGTTCATACTTTCCGATCAGTAACACAGGCATATGAAAGTATCGAATCAGGAGAAGAAGACAAAAAAGAGAGGGAGCGGATTACTAAGCAGGAAGAGACCCAACAAAATGAAGGAAGGGATATCGGGCAGGTATTTTCCTTCCATATTATTATTCTATTACTTCCAATTATAGGACAAACACCTGAGAGGACAGCAGTGTGGCAGACGATGAAATAAAAGAACAGAAAAAACCCGGACCTGGACTACCGGAAAAAAAGACGTTGATTGTCGCAGGCATAGTGGTTGCGTTGCTCATAATCGCGGTCATTGCAGTAGTTGTAATTAACCAGTCACCAGCGGGTAAGGGAACCGCCCAACCCGCGGTCATAAAAAATTTCACCCTGCCTGAAAAAGGAGTATCTTCAGCACAAACCCAAAAAGTCCAAAAGACGATCAGTCAAACAGGAACCCCAACTATCAGACAAACACCAACAATACAAAAAACCCCGGCACTACCGGTCGATTTTGTCCTCCAGCCGGGAGCCCCGGCAAGCTGTGGATTGACCTGCCGCCAGCTGGATGCATCAATAACCAATACCGGGTATGAGACTGCCCATAATGTCTGTATAAGCGTTGGTCTTCATAATAGCAGGAATGAGATTATCAACCTGAATGGTGAACCTTCCCTACACCGGTGTATCGGTGACATCGCAGGGGGACAAAAGAAAACCGAACCCATCACCATCAATGCGGATTGTGGTGTGTTTGCATCCAAATGTATCGGGGAGACGCTGACCTTACAAACCCTGGTACTATCCGATGAAAAAACGGTCCGGTTCCCGGATCAGCTGATTGCAGTCTGAAGTATCAGACATCCTCGTTGATTTTTTCCATAACCCGTACTCCCCTCTCGTCAGGACTTTTTTAGTTGGAACAGGGAGATGTGTTGGGATGAATAACTCCTACGATATACCTCTGCTCCTTTTTTCTGGTATTCGATTGCAGTGCGGATATAACAAGTAATGAGAGCAAGCAGGAGAGAACGTTTTTTTTAAAAAAATTAAAAAAAAAGAGTGGCACATGGCCTGATCACTTCGTCTTTTTTCCGTTTGAATTTCCCGGTGACTCATTATCACGCTTATTGGAGCCATTATTACCCTTACCAGGTTTATCATCGGCATTATTCTCTCTGATTTGTTGATTATCTCCATTGTTTTTTGCTGTTCTCTCTTTTCCACCGCGGGTTTGCTCAGAAACTGCAGTTTCGTTCACTGTTTCCGTGTCAGATTCATTATCCTGGTTTTTGAGCAATTTTTTTGCCTGACCAGGATTTTTGAAATTGGTCGGATTCAGCGATAACGTTACCGTAATATTACCGTCTTCACCTTCCGTGATTTCCACGTCGTCTTTTTCAACGCCTAGGAATTTCCATAGTCGTGATAAGAGTTTATCCAATCCCTTCTTTTCCCCGATTACCCGGATAGTATCACTGCCTTCAACAGGGATCTCCACGCCATTCACTGAAAGAGTACCCGAACAATTTATTTTCACTCCGTCACCGGATGTGACATTTTCAAGGTCGTATCGGTGGAACTTTGCTATCAGGGTGCCGCCATCTTTGTTTGATACTGTTGCTCTGATCATCTCGGCTTCACCGCAGGTCAGGGAGCTGTTGGCATAATCAACGCGGGGTTTCCTGCTCTTGTTATCAGCGGATTGCATGCCGGTACCAGTCAGGGAGACGTATACGGTGAATACACCTTTGCTGTTAAGATTCAGTGTAGTTGGTTTGATGGTGAGGTTGACCGATAATGGTGTATCAGGGATGATATTCGCTGCGTTGATCAGTACTTTCGCTTTTGCATGGTTGTTGCTTAATTTCGGATCCGTCTGGTCGAAGGGGGTGATATCAATACTGTTTGTCTTTTCACCCGGAGCGTTAAATTTCGTTATGAGAGTAAGGGTGGCAAACGCTGCATTCTTCAGCTCGGTGATATTCCAGGTCTTAGTTGTGTTGTCATACTCACCATGATCTGCAACTCCGGTAATAGTTACCAGACCTGACAAATCTGAAACATTTTCAGTGAGGGAAATATTTGTGGCATTTCCGGGTCCGTTATTCAAGAGCGTGACTTTCCACGTTATTTCGTCACCTGGTTTGTATGGTCCGGTTGAACTCACAACTTTCGTAACATTGAGATCTGCATCTCCATCCGCTGCACACACGATTCCGATACTGAAAAACAGTGCCAGCAGAATCACTCCTGAAAATACCCGAAGGAATCTGGTCATTAAATTATCATCTCCATTCCGGAACATTCCGGTAAATTATTTGTTGTAGACGGGTGTCAATGAAGATGGTGACCGTTTAGGGAAAACCGGATAGTCCTCAATACTTTTAATTGCCACTAAATCGTTCCTTATTGTTCAGAATTAAAAAAGAAGCCCAAATATATAAAAAAAGATTCCGCAAAGAACCTGTATCAAAATGATGTTCAAATCAGCTTTGGATTCGATGGACGCGCAAACGCTGCCATATTATGAATCCTGTTCTCACCAAACAAAAAGATGCTATTTATAATAAATAACAACTATTTCCTGATGAATGGTTTCGATCAGGCTGGGTCCGGTAACACTGGGTGGTGTGGTGCTCGACAACCACCTGCTTCTCGCTGCCGGGATTCTCGGGACCACGGGCTCGTCTCTCTCACGGATGCTCTCCTCGGGTGCGGGAGGTGTCGTGACCAAGTCGATCGGACCTCATCCCAAAGACGGGCATGCGGGGCCCTGCCTTGTCGTGCTTGAAGACGGGCTCCTGAATGCCATGGGACTCCCCAACCCGTCAAAAGAGTTTGTGGATGAGATAGCATCTCTGCAAAAAAAACCGGTAATCGCAAGTATCTTTGGCGGAAATCCTGCCGAGTTTGCTCTGGTTGCCAGCTGGTTTGAGGGCAAGGTTGCCGGTTTTGAACTGAACCTTTCCTGCCCGCATGCAGAAGGCTATGGCGCGGCAATCGGGACCGACCCGGCTCTTGTCGAAGCGTGTACCCGGGCGGTCAGCGTGACGGGTATTCCCACATGGGTAAAACTCACCCCGAACGTGACTGACATTACTGCGATTGGAAAAGCGGCGGAACGGGGAGGAGCCAGCGCGATCGTTGCAATCAATACCGTTAAAGCGATGCGGATATCGACCGGGATGCAGCGCCCGGTACTGGGGAACCGGTATGGCGGCCTCTCGGGAAGTGCCGTGTTCCCCATTGCAGTCCGCTGCGTGTACGAACTCTATGAAGCCTGCACTATACCCATTATTGGCTGCGGGGGAGTAACCACCGCAGATAATGTGATCGAGATGATGATGGCCGGGGCAAGCGCAGTGGAGATTGGCAGTGCAGTCTATAACGACGTGAAAGTCTTTGAGACCATCAAGGCTGGCCTCTACAGAAAGGATGGATTAACGCCAGAACAGATCATAGGGAGTGCCCATGAGTGACAACCTGTCTCTGCCCGTTTCAATCCTGCGGGTAAAAAAAGAGACGTCACTTATCCGTACATTCGTGTTCGACCGCTCGTTTGCGTTCTCTCCGGGGCAGTTTGTCATGGTCTGGATACCGGGGGTTGATGAAATCCCGATGGCGTTGTCATCAGAAAATACTATTACTGTACAAAAAGCAGGTGATGCAACCGCTGCAATGTTTGCACTGGGTCCAGGAGATAAACTGGGAATCCGCGGTCCGTTCGGCAACGGGTTTACCAAAGGGGAAAAAGTACTGGGAATCGCCGGGGGTGTCGGGGCCGCCCCCATCCTCCCGCTTGCCCGGGCGGACAGTGTCATGACGCTTCTTCTGGGCGCCCGGACCGAGAATGAGCTCCTGTTTGTTGACCAGCTGGATGAGTGCACGGACGTGTTGATTGCTACTGATGATGGAACGCTGGGGATGAAAGGGTATGTAACTGCGCTCATGGACGACCTGAACCTCGGTGCGTACGACCGGATCGCGGTCTGCGGTCCTGAAGTGATGATGCGGGCGGTACTTACCAAGGTTGAGGAAAAAGGGATTGCCTATAAAACAGAATTCTCGCTGCACCGTTATATGAAATGCGGTGTAGGGATCTGTGGTTCGTGCTGCATAGACCCGTCAGGGCTCCGGGTATGCAGGGATGGCCCGGTGTTCTCAGGAGATCTGCTCCTTAAAAGCGAATTTGGGCATTATATGCGGGATGCGAGCGGCAGTAAAAAGAACCTCTGACCGGATACCGGAAAACACGGCTTTGGAGAAACGCACGAACCGATCGAGTTCACTCCGGAACTATAAAAATCTACTAAACACGGTGGACCCCCGTCTCGGGGCCTCTCCGAGGCACGGCGGGCAGGGATTTTTTTTGAATTTTTAGTTACCGATCCGCCGCGGGAGCGCCCCGTCGGGGGCGGCGGTATTCATCGTACCAGATGGATAGAGTGGTAACAAGTCCAGCATCATAGCTGAATACGATTTAATATGAAAATGGATCTACCATTTTCATTTTGTTTGCTTGTGGCACACGAGCATCATATCTGTTTTCATAGGAAATGGTTAAAAAAACCTGAACGCTCAAAAGGGGTTTTACCCCAGCCATTTTGTGTTTACCTAAAAAATGCGATAATTCCTGTGCTGGTAATACATGTTTTCCATCGCCAAAAAATACCTTTTATTGGTATACCCTATCTTTTAACTTTTTTATACGAACCGGTATGCGCTTTTGGGCACCCTGATCTCGAATCGTGCCCCGGATCCCGGCTCTCCGGTTTCAACGATAGAGAGTTCCGTCATGTTCAGGATCTCTGCAACCAGGAAAAGCCCGAACCCGGTATTCCGGTAATACTCGCGTTTGAAAATTCCCTCTTTTACCGTGGCAGGGACTCCTACACCGTCATCCTGGCAGAAAATTGTCAAACCCTCGCTTGTTTCCTGTGTGGAGAACCGGATTTTTGTCGCTGTTTGCCCATGGCGCAATGCATTATCCACGATATTAGAGAATACCCTCTCAAGTAACAAATCTGCATAGATCTCAAGGTTGCCCACGTCCTGCTCTACTCTGACAGCCCCAAGGTCAAGCCCGGCGATTGCATTTCTGATAGTAATGTCAACATTCTGCCACTGGGGGGCATTTAATCCAATGTCCTGGTAATCTCTGGCGAACCGGATCTGTTTCTGGATCATCTGTGTGCTCTGCTCAATCTTTTGGAGATGAACAAGGAGGGCCGGGTCTTTGACCATCTCTTCTGCAAGCGAGACATACATGACAATGGCAGTGATCTGGTTGAGAATATCATGGCGGGTGATGGAGGAGAGAGTATTAAGCTTGCGGTTTGCGAGCTGGAGTGTTGCTTCAAACCGTTTACGTTCCAGGATCTCTGCCTTGAGTCCGTCATTAGCACGCAAGAGCTCATCGGACCGCTCTTTTACTTTTTTCTCAAGATCCTCCCGTGCTTTCTGGATGACCCTTTCTGCAAGAGTACGTTCAGTGATATCGATAGCAGAACAGATTACCCTGTTGCCCGGGGAGAGGGATGCAGAAACGAGAAACTGGCGAACCAGACCCTCCCTCGTATGAAAGAGAAGTTCAATATCCCCGATCTCTGCATTCTTCTGGAGCTGGCTGAGGAACGCATTCCTTTCACCAGGATCCCGGAATATGCGGCCGAGTTCCTTATCGATCAGGTCATACCGGGTATATCCCAACATCTGTGCGCATTTCCCGTTCATCTCCTGGATGCGCAGTGTCGGGAGCGAAAAAGTGAATATTCCTGCCTGGGAGTTTTCGAAGATCTCCCGGTATTTTCTCTCTTCTTCTTTGAAACCTTCGGCAAACGAGGACGTAACAAAACCAATCGTTACGAAGATAACGAACCATGCGGTAGATACCGCGATAAGGGCCGGATTGACATTACTGAAATAATAGACCAGCAAGAGAAAAATGGTACTGATGGCCAGCGAGAAGACAACCCCCCTGTTTGGATAGAAATTCACAAAGAGGATAATGGGCAGGAAGTAGAGGAACGGAAAGACCTCATAGATACCTCGGGTCAGGCAAAAAAACGTAGAGTAGATTGCAATAATGATGGATACGATGATCGTTGCATTCCAGAAAATCCGGTGCCTGAGGCTGACAGGAGCGATCATATATCCTCCCTTTTTGGTTGCAGGGGATGCCCGTACAGGACCGTGCTCTCAAACCGCCGGCATTCAAGGATCTCTGCCCGCAGTTTTTCGTTCATTTGTTCCAGGTCTGATGTCCGCTCTCTGACCTGGTGTTCCAGTTCATTGAGAGTTTTTATGATCTCCTCATCCACAATTTTACTTCTGGTAATATCGATAGCTGAACAGAGCACATGCCCCCTTGATACAAGCATGGCGGAGATGACGAACCTCAAAACTGTACCATCCTTCCCACGGAAGCGTGCTTCTCGTTCACTATGTTTTTGTTCTTGTTTTAGTTCCTGATTCACGTCAGCAATGAACTGTTTCTGTTCTTCTTTGTCAGCCCATATGACTGAGATCTCTTTACCGATAAGATCCTGTTGATTGTACTTCAGCCATTGGGCGCATTTAGCGTTGATCTCACGAATCCGAAGATCTTTAAGGTCAAAACAGAAAGTGCCGTCCTGGGAATTGTCCAGGATCTTCCTGACCCGGGTCCGTTCTTCGCGCAGCCTGATTGCATAGGATGATGCAACGACGCCGATGGTGATAAAGATTGCAAACCATGCCGTGGCAATAGCGATCAGGGTTGGATCTGAATCCCCTAAAAGGTAAATCAGGCTGATATACATCAGGCCTAATCCCAGTGAGAAGAGTACACCACGTTCGGGGTAAAAATAGACAACGAGGATGATCGGCAGGATAAAATGGAGAGGGAAGACATAAAAAATACCGTTCAGGAGGGAAAAAATGGTAGTGAGGATGGCACCGATGGATGCAGCAGTGACGATGAATAGTCGTAGAACTTCCCTATTTTCAACTGATAAATGCTCCACTGACGGTCCCCTGCCGAATTCCCAGCCAAACGAATGGAGGAATCTGGTATAGTAATAATTATTAATCTCATTCCATATATTTATATAGTCTGTGGTAAGTTGCCACAGAAGCACAAAATCGGTTATAAGGTTTTTTTAGATAGGGTCTGGTACAGGTGATTCCGGATCCGGGGTGTTGATTAGTTGAAGATCTTCAAGCTTGTTGATGTTGGTGAATGTTTTGAGATCAGGGTCAATAATCTTTAACTCATCAACCGGAACGTACCGGGCAGAAAGGCTCAAGACCATTGCACGAAGCGATAGTGAATCGTGACTTTCAAGATAGGTGAGGAGGGCCGTCCTCCGGTAGACTGCATGCAGGGGTTCGAGCATATCAGGGTTCCAGCTGGGTATCACCGCGTCATACTTGTCAATGCAGTCGAACAAGTGTGCGATTACCGCCGGATTAATGCAGGGCATGTCACAGGCAGAGACAAAGATTAACTCTCCTTGTGCAGCAAGCGCTCCTGCGTGAAGTCCCCCGATTGGTCCGATCCCCCCGCGGATGTCGGTAATGCATCGTATTCCCTTGATCCTGTGGAACCGTTTGCACTGTTCAGGGCTTCTGGCAACAAGAATAATCTCATCGACCACCTCCTGGAGCGAATCGACCAGGCGCTCGATAAAAGTCCTGCCCTGGTACGTGAAAAAATACTTCTCCTGCCCATGTGCACGCCGTGCCTCGCCACCAACCAGTACGACTGCAGATCTCACTGCCGTGCTCCGTTCATAAAATTGTCACCTGTGCTGATATATTGTGGGCAGGAAAACCAATGAGAGGTAACGGGCGGTGCGCAGAGCGTTGTCATTTCTCCACCTTTCGTAATCCTTTCTTTTCCATTGCAAGCAATGCCTCCTTGATCTCGATGGATGGAGAGAACCCTCCGATTCCATGAGCCGCCAGGATACGGTGGCAGGGGATGACAAGGGGTGTGGGATTGTGTGCCATTGCCTGCCCGACTACGCGGGGGGATGTCCCGACTCTGTCTGCGATCTCCCCGTATGTTGACGTGGACCCATACGGTACCAGTTGAACCATCCGGTATATCCTGCTATATACGGTATCGTCTAATACCGCACTACTGTTGAGCGCTCGTAAACTGACTACCTGTCCTGCGCAATATTTCCTGATCAGGTCAGGCACTTCTCCTGGTATACCTGTTGTCGCAAACCTGACCCGGTGAACGGTTGTGCTATTCCACCAGACCTGGACAAACCAGAGCCCGAACCGGCAGGCACCTCCTACGATTTCCACCGTGAAATCATCTCCCGGAACCGTGCTGCATCGCACACGATCATCTCTTGTTGGATCCATGCAGGCAGCGCAGTATGTACCCGTTTTTCCAGGAACCTCTTCTCTCCCAGCACCAGTACACCCCTATCTTCCGGTGTGCGCAGCACTCTCCCCAGTGCCTGGAGGGAGCGATTGATCGCTGGCAGCGTGTAGCAGAGAAATTCGCCCTCCTCACCGAACTTGTGCCTGAAATACTCGATCATCATCTTGCGCACACGGTTAAACGGTGCAAACGGCAGTCCGATTACCATTGCACCGTTCAGCATTTCACCGCGATAATCAAGGCCTTCACTCCATTTTCCGCCGCAGACTGCAAATAAGACTCCCGACTCGCCTTGTGCAGGCAGTGACAGGAAGGTAAAGAGTGCTGCACCGGCATCAGCTGCATCCCGTGGCTCGATAAAGATCTTTCTTCCCCGGATATGCGGGACGGTGAGACTTGCATAGGTTTCGAGAATCTGGT
>Ga0315274_10007974_pt1 | contig 15311 bp, 19 predicted proteins | sample YL17G02_20_MG_FD_203700 | JGI IMG/M metagenome (GOLD analysis project Ga0315274, IMG submission 203700) | Sediment microbial communities from Yellowstone Lake, YNP, Wyoming, USA - YL17G02_20 | ecosystem: Environmental > Aquatic > Freshwater > Lake > Sediment | place: USA: Wyoming | collected... | reverse complement strand
GGCTCGCTCTGGCGCCCGGAAAAAGTTTTGACTAGGTTGAGCACCCTATGGGAGCTGAACAGACTGTCCACGACCTCGAGGCCGCCCGGGCCAAGCTGCCCCCCGGTGCCGAGTTGATCCCGCCCAGCGCCCCGGGCGAACGCGCCGTCGTGTACCTGCCGGTCGATACCCCGCATGAGGTGGACCTCATGCCCGCCGAAGAGGTCGCCCGCCTCTCCCGCGAAGAGAAGGCCAAGGCCGCCCGCGAGGCCGAAGCCATCCCCGTTGTCCAGCTGGTCCGCCAACGGCACGGCGGCGCCCTCAAGACCGGCGGGAACGGCATCCCCAAGGGCCGCGCCCGGAGCCAGGTCGCCCGGGATCTGCTCGAAGCCGCCAGCCCGGCCCTCGCCAAGCAGCTCCTCCGCATGGCCCGCACCGGCAAGAACCGCCAGGGCAAGCCGATGTCCGTCCCCGACCACATCAAGACCATCACCGCCGCCCTCGACCGCGGCCGGGTGCCCCCCGCCAAGGAGATTGTCGGCCAGGACGGCGAGCCGCTGGGCATCTCCGTCACGTCCGCCGCCCCCCGCACCACCGTCGGCGGCATCCCCACGGTCAAGAAGAAGAAGGCATGAGGAAATGGTAAAGGACACCCGCCAGACCGAACTCCCCGGCCTCCCCGAGCCCGGCCGCTCCCGACTCGACCTCGAGCACGACCGGCTCCGCCGCACCTTCTGGCGGGCCCTCGAGCGCCGCAACACCACCGACGCCCACTCCGCAGAGCTCCGCCTCCGCATCCACCTCCTCCAGAGGGGTATATGAACCGTCGCCTGCTCGCGCTCGTCGCCCTGCTCGTGGGCTGCACCTCCGCCCCGCTCGCCACCCCCCAGCTCGAGGCCGTGCGCGACCCCATCCTCGCCAGCACCGCCCCCGGCGACACGCTCCGCTACACCCTCCGCCTGGCCAGCCCCGTCACCGGCGCCGCGAACTACCTGTGGACGACCACCGCCACCCCGGCCGGATGGAGCGGGATGCTCACCAGCGCCAGTACCACCACGACCAGCATCGCCTTCACCCCGATCAACGCAACCACGTGGGATAGCGTCCGCTTTACCGCCTGCGTGGTGGCCACCCGGCCCGGCAAGACCAGCGCCCCCGGCTGCGTCACCTGGCCCCTGACCCGCCTCGGTACCCCCGGCATCCCCACCGTGGACTCGAGCCTCGTCATCGCCAGTATCATCCTGCTGCCCGATGCCGCCACCCTCGCCGGCGGCCAGCAACTCCAGTTCTGCCCCTACGCCAAGGCCCTCGACGGCAAGGTGCGCTTCATCTCCGGCTACCACATCTTGCCCGAGTGCCAGTTCTTCTACGACGCCATGCCCGATTCCGTCCGCCTCCCCGGCTACCCGGTCGCCATGAGCCTCACCCCGCAGACCTGGCTCATGGATGGCGGGCCCGACGGCGGGCTCTTCGTCGCCGTGCGAACCCCGCAGCAGGAGCTCGCCGCCATGATCTTCGCACCCATCTACCGGGTCGTCCGAACCTGACCCCCCCCGCCCTCGGGCGCGAACACGACGCTGGACGTTCGCGCCCCATGTCCCTACCTTAGAAGCTGGCTGACGACGCGCTTCCCTTGGACCGGAGTACCCGATGCCACCGCTGAACAAAGTCAACGTGTTCGTGCAGGACATCGCCCAGGGCGTGCATAACCTCGCCACCGGCGCCCTCACGATCTTCCTCACCACGCTGGCCAACGTCCCGACGAGCGCCAGTACCGTGCTCGCTGGCATCACCCAAATCGCCTACACCAACCTCAGTACGCGCCTCTGCACCACGACCAGCTGTGTGCAGACCGGCGGGCTCCTCAAGCTCCTCATCGTGGACCTGGTGCTCACCGCGACCGGCGCGGTCGCCACGTTCCGCGAAGTGGGCCTCTACAACGACACCCCCACCAGCCCCGCCGACCCCATCATCGGGTGGTACGACTACGGGAGTGACGTGACGCTCGCCAACGGTGAAACCTTCACCATCGACTTCGACGGCACCAACGGCGTTCTCACCATCCAGTAAGAGGTCACGATGAGCCCGATTGAGCTGAGTGACGCCACCGCAATCACCGAAGCCAGCCTCCGCACCGACATCGCCGAGGCCCGCGCCACCTACCACGCGCTCGTCGAAGAGCATGCCGGCGTCACCACCGCGCTCGGTGAGGCGAGCCGGGCCGTCGATCAGGCCCAGCAGGCGCTCCTGGCCTTCATGCAGCAGGGCGCCGTGCCCTGCGCCTCCTGCGGCGAGAAGCCGGTGGCCATGCTCAAGACCCCCGACTTCTACACGCAGAAGTACCGCGAAACCCCCGACGGCCGGAAGTACCCGGCCGAACGGACCTACACTCCGCCGGTGTACGAGGTTGGCTGCCCCAGCTGCACCGTCGCGCTCGAGCTCCCGGCCACGGAGCCCGAGGGGGACGTGCTGGCCATGCCGGCCACCGTCGTCCAGGTGCCGACCCCCAACGGCCGCGGGAGCACCATCGAGGCTGCCATCGCGGCGTTCAATGCCCTGCAGGACGCGGCCGAAAAGGCGCCGGCCGCATGAGCGCACCGACTCAAAGCGCCAACGACACCATCGCGGACTGCTGCGCGGACAAGACCAATCGCGTCCTGCAGCCGGGCAACCCGGCCCAGCCGCAGGCCGTCCACGAGAAGTGCGCGGTCTGCGACCGGAACCACTACCGGCTGCTGGCCCGCCTCGCCACGCTCCGCCGGCCCGGTGTCCCCCAGCCGCCGGTGGACTGATGTGGCCCGCCGCGCCCGCATCGCCGCAGAGTACCACGCTGCGTACCTGACCTTCCTGCAGATCGCGGAGCCGATTCTCGCCTGCGGGAACGACTACGCCCAGCTCGACCAACTCCTCGAACGCCGCCCGGGCCTTGCCGCCTACCAGGACCAGCTCCGCCACCAGGTTGACCAGCTCGGAGACAAGCGATGAGCTGGGGCTTCCCAACAGCCGCCGTGCGTACTGCCGAAATCGCCGCGACGGCTACCACGGTCGTCGCGCCGGCTGTCGGCGCTGCGCTCAAGAAAGACGACGTACTAGTGGTCATCGTCGGCTGGGGCAGCGGCACCGACATCATCGACAACTGCACCCCGTCCGACAACACCGGCGCGGGCAATGCTTATCAGGCCTGCAAGCTGTCGCAGGACACCGGAAACGCCCAATGCTTCGGCATGTGGATTACGCGGCTGCAGGCGGACGGTACCCCAACGGTCACAGCGACCTTTGACATCACCCGACCGCATCGGTCGATCACGGTCATCCCGATTCGCGGGATGGACACCCTAATCGACCTCGCCACCATCGGCCTGAACAGCACCGCGAACTTCGACAGCAACGGGGGATCGGGACGCACCGACCCAACGGCGACCTCGCTGACGCCCAATCAGAACAACGCGCTCCTCATTGGTCACGTCGCGGAAACCAGCGGGATCGCCCTCACCACGCTGACGACAGCGAACAACGAAGTATTCGAGACAGCGACCGGCGACCGGATGGCGGCCGCCACTATCGAGCAACAGGTTCGCACGAGCCAGGCGCACAGCTGGACCGCAAGCGGCCTCGGCTTTTGGGCAATGAACCAGGTGGCGCTCCCGCCGGTCCAGCCGGAGCCCGACAGCGGCGGCCGAAAAATATTCGGACCCGACCCCGAACAGCCGTACAGCGGCAACCTGCGATGAGCGTCACAGCGACGAGGGGCGCGTGAGTTACTACTTCGATGTGGGGACGGATACCCTGCGTGTGACTGTGCCGACCCTGACTATCGGCACGGGGCCGGTCATGCAATCGGCGTGGTGGAAAAAGCGAGCGAACAACGGCACGACCTCCGGCATCTTTATGATTGGGGATGCGCTTAACCCGACCGGGACACAGCGCCTCGGCCTGCTGATACTCGGCGACGAGACAATGGTGGCGTACTACGGGGGAGGAGCCACCTCGGCCACCATCTTTACGCCGACCCTCAATACGAACTATGGCCTTGTGGTGTCGCGGGACGGCACGAACCTTCGTGTGCGGGTGTTCGCGGACGATGCGGGGCTGACCAAGCTCTTTGACTTCACCGAAGCAGATGCCGACAGTCTCACCACGATTGACGAGGTGTTGCTCGGGACGCGGGACGGCGGCAGTATACTCTCGCAGGTACAGGAGTTATTGAACTACAAGCTGCACACCCATTCTTCGGAGTGGACGGACTCCGAGTGTCGCACCGAACTCTCAAGGTGGACCCTCCAGAAGTCGGGCGGCACCGACCGTCACGCCTTCCAACTGAACGCCTTCGATGAGAGCACGGCGGGTTTGCGTAGCTCTGCGTCCACGGCGTTGCTCACGAATACCGGATGTACGGCAGGGGCAATGACGATACCCGTCAGCTTGGTCGATGGGCCGAGCGCACGGGCTATCCGGCCCACGCATTTCCTCCCTCTCTCCGCGGCCGAGGTGTTCTAATGCTGCAACTCAACAACCTGGACAAGCTCCAGCTCTCGCGCTCCGCGACCGCCGACATCGACGTACATGTGAGCTTCGTGGACCGCGTGACCTCGACCGGCGCCCAAACCGGCGACACACAGGAAGCGACCTTCAACACCATCGCTACCGGCGACTTCTGCGCGACCCCGGCTGCGGGCACGGTGCGGAACGTCAAGCTCATCACGATCATCAACCGCCATGCGTCGGCGTCCAATGCGGTGCAGGCCATCTTCAATGCCAATGGCACCACCTACATGCTGAGCCCGCAAGTCACGCTGCTGGCGGGCGAGATGCTGATTTGGGCGGAACGCACGTGGACACGCCTCACCAGCGGTGGCGCCTACTATGTGGGTGGTGCGGGCCCGGTGGACATTCAGGTGTTCTCCACGATTGGTGCGAACACCTGGACCAAACCCACGACCTTCACGCCACGCGGCGTCCTCGTCAAGCTGTGGGGAGCCGGCGGCGGTGGCGGGGCAGGGGCTTCGCTGGCTACTGCCGTCGTCGCCAAGGGTGGGGCGGGTGGCGGGGGCGGAGCGATGAACCAGCAGATGTTCGATGTCAACGACCTTGCGACCACAGAAACGGTGACGATTGGCACCGGCGGCACGGCTGGCGTTCCCGGAGCGGCTGGCGCGGCTGGTGGCGACGGCGGCAATGGATCGGCCACGACCTTCGGCACGAAGTTGAGTGCGTTCGCTGGCGGTGGTGGGCGTGGCGGGGCTATCTCCGCAGCCGCGGGCGGTGGCGGTGGTGGTGGCGGAACGGCAAGTGCCGGCGTCCTCGGGACGACAGCGGTTGGCAATGGAGGGAACCCAGGCGTCAACGGAGCCAAGGGTGTGATCGGAGTTGCCGGCGGAACGGGCTCCGACGGGACGATCACCGTTGTCACCACGCATTGCGCGGAGTACGGTGGTGGCGGTGGTGGTGGTTCGACCGCTACCCCAACGTCCTCCGGCGGCGGTGCCTCCCTGTACGGTGGTGGCGGTGGTGGGTCGGGCGGACACCACAATGCGACCCCGGCTATCGTGGCTGGCGAAAAGGGTGGCATCTCGGGCGGCTACGTCGGTGCGACGGGTGCTGCCAAGGGAACCGACGGCGCTGCTCCGACTGCTGGTACGGCTGGCGCGGCTGGTAACTCTGTTGTCGGTGGTGGCGGCGGTGGTGGCGGTGGTACTACGGTGACTGCCGCAACTGCTGGCGGCGCTGGTGGTGTTGGTGGTGCTGGCGGCGGTGGTGGCGGCGGTGGCGGATGCGGAATGAACGCCGGACTCGGTGGCGCTGGCGGGGCGGGCGGCAAGGGCTACGCTGTCGTCATCAGCTACTAGACTGTGGCCACCACGCCGAAGGGGCTCTACGATGACGAACTCGGACAGGGGTACTACGATACCGACCTGTCCGGGGGCCTCTATGATGTGGTGTTCCTCGAGGAAACCTCAGGAGCGACCTACACACTAACCGCCACGACGGCCACGTACACCCTGACCGCGAACGCGGCGAACTTCCTGCGCGGCCGAGTCATGCTGGCCACCCGGCAGACCTACACCGTCACCTTCAATGCGGCGAATCTCCTGTTCGGACGCAAGCTCATCGCCACCGTCCAGACCTACACGGCCACGTTCAACGCGGCCAACCTCCTATTCGGCCGGAAGCTGATCGCCACCGTCCAGACCTATTCGGTGACGTTCAATGCGGCGAACCTCATTCGCACCCGCATCATGCTGGCGACCCAGCAGACCTACACGGTAACGTTCAATGCGGCCCTCATGCTCAAGGGTCGCACGATGCTGGCCACCCAGCAGACCTACACCGTGACGTTCAATGCGGCGAACCTCATCCGCACCCGCATCATGCTGGCTACCCAGCAGACCTATACCGTCACCTTCAATGCGGCGAACCTCCTCTTTGGCCGGAAGCTGATTGCGACGGTCCAGACCTACACGGCGACCTTCAACGCGGCGACCCTCCTGTTCGGCCGGAAGCTGATCGCCACCGTCCAGACCTACACGGCGACCTTCAACGCCGCGGTCCTGCTGTGGAAGCACGTCCTGGTGGCCACTCAACAGACCTACACCGTCACCTTCAACGACGCCATTCTCACCAAGGCCACCGCTCGGACGCTGGTAGCGACGGTCCAGACCTATACTGTCACGTTCAATGCGGCGAACCTCATTCGCACCCGCATCATGCTGGCGACCCAGCAGACCTACACGGTGACGTTCAATGCGGCGAACCTCGTGCGCGGGAGCGTGTTGCTAGCCACTCAGCAGACCTATACGGCGACGTTCAATGCCGCCAACCTTCTGTTCAACCGGCGGCTCACCGCGACCGCACAGACCTACGTGGCCACGTTCAACGCGGCGACCCTCACGAAATCAGGCGGGGCGAAGATCCTGCTGGCCACGGCACAGACCTACACCGTGACCTTCCGCGATGCAGCCTTCTCGCGGACATGGAATCAGACGGTACGGACCTACGGCTACCCCTTCAACCCGGGCCTCCTGTGAGCCTTCTCGCCGGGCCGCTGACGCCGGCCGACATCATCAAGTACCCGGTCGTCACGGTGGACTCGCTCAACCTGGTGCTCTACGCGCTCCAGCCTAAGCAGTTTGAGTGCTTCAAGCTGACGCCGCTCTACCGGCCGGCCGACGAGCACTATCCGCCGACCATCGGTTACGGGGGCGCCGCGGGCGGGGGCAAGAGCTACCTCTCCCGCACCGTGCTGGCCGCCACCGCGCTGCAATGGCCGGGCTCCACGTCGATCCTCTTCCGCCGCACCGAGCGCGAGGTGATGGCCAATCACGTCATCAAGTTCCGCTCTGAGGTGCCCGAAGTCATCGGCGGCCACCAGCTCTACAAGTTCAACGCCAACGACCTTCTCATCACGTGGTTCAACGGGAGCCGGACCTATTTTGGCTACCTGAAAAACGACGAGGACGTGTTCACCTACCAAGGCCCTGAATACGACGTGATGATCTTCGAGGAAGCGACCCACTATTCCCACTTCCAAGTCAACTACCTGACCGGCAACCGGCTCCGGGCCACGGTGCCCAAGGCCCGGCCGTTCGCCCTGTTCCCTAGCAACCCGGGCGGCAAGGGCCACTTCTGGTACAAGCGGTGGTTCATCGAGCGGCGATTCCACCTCGACGACGGCGAGCGGGCCGAGGACTTCGAGTTCCTGCAGGCCAAGCTGTCGGACAACGTGGAGCTGATGGTCCGCGACCCCAGCTACCAGCGGAAACTCGACCGACTCCCCGAGCCGTGGCGCAGCTGGCAGCGAGATGGCGACTTCTCGGCGGGCGCCGGGACGGCCCTGCCCGAGCTCGAGCGTGGCCTGCACCTCATCCCGCCGTTCGAGATTCCCGAGCATTGGCGCTGCTACGGCGCGTTCGATTGGGGCTACAACCACCCCTTCTCGTTCGGCATCTACGCCGTCAACGAGGACGGGGTGAGCTTCAAGGTCGATACCGTGACCGGCCGCCGGATGCTCCCCCACGAGATTGCCGACCGGGTGCTGGGCCGACTCCGCGACCTCAAGATCGGGAAGCTCGACTATATCACGGCGGGGCATGACGCCTGGGCGCAGCGCCGGGCGATGGGCGAGCAGACCCCGACGATCGCGGACACCTTCGCGGAGCTGGGCCTCCCGCTCCTGCAAGCCAACATCGACCGCAAGATGGGACTGCAGAAACTCCGCGAGGTGGTGTCGTGGAAAACGACCGGCCCGGACCAAACCCCGGGCGACCCGATGCTCCGGCTCTTCGACACGGAAACCAACCGCCGCGTCTTTGACGTGCTCGAAACCCGGGTCACAGACCCGGACGACCCCGAGGACGTGCTCAAGACCGACGCCGACGAGTGGGGCGAAGGCGGGGACGACTTCTACGATGAAACGCGCTACTTTGTAGCATCCCGCCCGGCCCGGGCCCGGTCCACGTGGGGCTCCGCCGAGCAGCTGCGGGCATGGAGTCCCGAGGTGCTGGCCAGCGAACGGGAGCGTCTGACCCGCGGACGCGGCGACCACCTTCGTACCAAGCAGGCCCTCAACGGATTCGAGGAGTTGCAATGAAGAGCAACACGCGCCGCCGCCCCAAGCCACCGGGACAGGGCATCTCCATCCGCGAATACCTCGAGCAACCCGACCGATTCGTGACCCGCCTCGAGCTGTGGGAGATGCTGCGGCTCTACGAATCTGGCAAGCGGCGCCTGACCTGGTGGCGTCGAGTCCTCCGGTGGGCCCAGCGCCCGGTCATCGGCACCCACCCGCCGAAACTCACATGACACATGGCTGGTGGTACGGGCTGATCGCCCTCGTCGGCTGGGTCGGGTTCGGGTTCTTCTTCGGGATGTACCTTGGCGAACGGGGCCGGCGGGCGACCGCTGAGCGCCGGGAAGTGACCGGGAGCCCGCTGGGGGCCACCGCGGCCCGGCTCCCCGACCTTCCTGACACCGAATCCCGGCTTCTGTCGCTGGGGCGGGATCAGGTGGCGGCCGGCTTCTCGGAGGCGACGGTGAATCGTGGGATCGAGCAGCTGCAGCGGGAAGCGAAGGCGATGGGGCGCCACTTGAGCGCCGAAGAGGCCCGGTCGCAGGCCTTGACGATGCTGGCCGGCGGGTTCAACGAGGCGCCGGGCTTGCTGGACGGGTAGCGGTTCCCCATCTTCAGTTAACCTCTACGGGGTAGGACACTATGGCCCAAGCAACTCCGATGCGCCTGCCAGACTTCGACATGGGCCGGCCGCACTTCCGGCTCGGTGGCGACCTGGCCGCCGGCACGATCATCGGCAACGCCGTCACCAACAGGGTGCTGATTCCCATTCATGGGGCCCGGGTGGTTCGTATCCGGGCCCTCGTCACGGTTGCCGCGGCCACTCTCAAGGCCCGCTACGTGATGCCCACCGACTTCGCCACCGAGTATGCCGCGAACCAGCCGGCCGACGTGGCCCTCATCGCCGGGACCGAGAACATCTTGGACATCACCACCGTCGCAGGGGAGGCCTACCTCTCCGTGCAGATCACCTCGGGCGGGGCGGGCATGTCGGTCAGCTACGTGGACGCCTGCCAGTATCAGTCCACATAAATGCGGCCCTATGAAGGGGTACCACCGCTTCGCGCTGACCCGTTCACGGCCGATGCCGGGGACGCCAAACGGATCGCGTGGGCGTCGAAGCTCTGGCACAGTCAGGACGAGCTGCTGCGCCAGCGTGACCGCCAGGTGGAAGAGTCGATTCGGATGCTGGCCGGCAAGCATTGGTCGGTTTACAACCCTTGGCTGCAGAAGTTCCTCGACATCACCGAATGGATGACGGACGAGGAAAAGCGGTGGCGCCAGCGCCCGGTCATCAACCGGGTGCTCTACTGGTACATCCTGACCCATTCCCGGCTCACCGAGAACCCGCCCATCATCACCTTCCTCCCCTCGACCGGGGACGCGGAGGACGCGGCGCTGGCTGAGGTGGCGGACACCATCTTCAAGACCCGGTGGCGCGATGTCGGGATGCAGGAGGTCATCGACCGCCTCATGGCGTGGATGATCCCGGGCGGCCGGGCCCACCTGATGAGCGTCTTTGACCCGCGGAAAGGGCCGCTCGTCACCTACGAGCAGCCGGCCGCGCTCTCGCTGGTCGGCCCGGATGGCCAGCCGGTCATGCACCCCGAAACCGGCCAGCCCATCCAGCGGTCCTTCGACAAGGTGCCCTTCGACGCCCAGGGCAACCCGCTGGCCCAGCTCACACAGGACGGGCTCCAGCCCATCCTCGGCCCCGACGGCCAGCCCCAGCAGCCCCATTCCGAGCGGGAAGGCGACCTCCGGGTGGACGTGCTCAGCTGCCTCGAGGTCCGGGGCACGTGGGGCCCCCAGCCGTGGCACGAGAAGCCTACCCACATGGTCCGCAGCTTCCTCAGCCCGGAAGAGATTGGCGACCTGTTCGGCGTCGAGGTGCAGGCGGATGCCGCCGGCGGTGGGCAGGACGACCCGGGCTACCTCCGGCGCCTGCTCTTCGGGTCCGGGTTCTTCGGGGCCGCCAGCGCCCGCACCGGCGCCGAGCTCGACGCCAGGAGCGAGTCTGAGGGCTTCGTTGAGGTGCTGAGTATCTGGCAGCGTCCATGCGAGTTCGAGGGCATGGAGGAGTCTCAGGACTCCAACGGTGGCCGGCTGACAGTCGTGACCAAGGACCGAGTGCTGCGGGACGGGGCCCGGCCCTTCCGCTTCAAGAGTGCCAGCTCCGTCCGCACCTTCGATTTCGTCAATGTCATGGGTCGGCCGAGCGGCACCAGCCCGCAGGAGATGTTGAACCCCATCAACCGGGCCGCGAACCGGATGATGGCCAACATCCTCGAGCACGGAAACCTCGTCAGCAACCCGATCGCGCTCCTCGACCAGCACAGCGGGCTCCAGAACGCCGAGTTCACCAACAAGCCAGGTGCCCGCTACACCGTGACCCGTCGGCCCGGCATCCCGGCAATGGAGTGGATGCCGCCGCCGAACCTTGGGCGCGACGTGTATAACGCCTACACCCAGCTGTTCAGCGAGCTCGAGAAGCTGGGCAATGTCGAGGGTGCCGAAGGCACCCCGCCCGCCGCCGATTCCAGCGGCAAGCTCGTGCAGGAGCTCCGGTACAACTCCGACCGATTCCTCGGCTCGACCAGCCGGCGCACCGTCGAGGAGCTGGGCCGGATGGCCGATGACTGGATCACGATTTTCGGTCAGGTCTGGAACATCGAGAAGGTCATCGAGTATGCCGGCGAGGACACCATCCCCCGGACCATCAGCGTGTACCCCGAGCTCTTCAAGGAGGGCAAGGTCCACGTCGTCCCCGATGTCGAGTCCATGCTGCCAGAGAGCCGGTCGGAGCGCATCAGCCGGGTCAACCAGATGTACCAGATGGGCGCGTTCGGGATGCCCGGCAGCCCACCGGCGGTCCAGAAGTGGCTCGAGATGGCCCGGTTCCCCCACCTGGCCCGCAGCGCGTGGCCCGGTGGCGTTCACGTCACGACCGCCCAGCAGGAGAACGGCAAGATGGTCCGCGGCCAGCCGGCCGATGCCATCCCGATTTACGAATGGTACGACAGCGCCGTGCATCTCCAGGTCCACGATCAGTTCATGGCGAGCCCGGACTTCCTCAAGTTCCCGCCCCAAGTGCAGGAGCAGTTCGTCATTCACCGGACGCTGCACGTACAGGCGCTCCAGGCCCAGCAGATGCAGGCCGCCATGCAACAGGCCGAGCTCCAGAAGATCCTGCAGCCACCCGAGCCGGACGACGCGGCTGGCGACAAAGCCGAGGACAAGGGCGAGAAGGGCGGCGAGGACGCGCCCGACCCGCGTGAAGCGCAGCGCAAGAAGGCACCAGCAGCCGCGTAGGCCCCCTTTACCCGAGGACTGTCATGCTGCCAGAAACCATCGCCCCGGTCGAAACCCGGCCCGATGTCACACCCACCCCAGCGGCCCCGATGCCTACGGCCCCGCTGGGACCACCGCCCACCCCGATTCAGGCAGCAGTCCAGAAGGCCAAGGACGCCTTTGCCGCCGCGCAAGCCGCGGCCCCAGCCGAGCCAGCCGCTCCGGCTGAGCCGGTCGCTGGAGAGCCGGCCCCGGTCGCGCTCGAGCCCGGCCCGGGCGACGGAGAGGAACCCGAAGTCGTCGCTGGAGCCGAGGAGGCCCCGGCCGCGGACGCCCTCCTGGTCGAAATCCCGGCCCGACGCCCGGGCGAGAAGCCGCTGCAGCTGGCGGTCGAGGACCAGGAGGTTGCCGAGCGGCTGCGGCAGATGAACAATGCGGCCATGCGACGGGACAAGTTCAACGAGGGGATGGCGTCGGTGGACGCCCAGCGGCAGGAGCTCGACCTCCTCGAGCAGCACCTCGCCGTGGACCCGGTGGGCTTCCTGACCGAGCGGGTGCGGCCCGAGGTGCAAGTCGGCCTGGCGCTCCACCTGCTCAGCATCCCCGAAGTCTATGAGGTGGTGCAGCGGGAGCTGGACGAGTGGACCGACCCCAACGTGCAGGCCCGCCGGCAAGCCGAGCTCGCCCGGGACCGCGAGCTGGGCCGTCGCTCCGCGGAAACCCAGCTGAGCACCCTCAGCACGGTGCGGGAGCAAGCCCGGATCGTGAAGGACACGGTGGACAACATTACGCCGGCCGACATGAAGGACGATGAAGCGCAGATGTTTCGGGACGACTGCCTGCAGGACGTGGCCAACTATGCCCATGCCCACCCGGAGCTTACGCGCTTGCGGCCAGCTGAGGTGATCGGTATTGTAGAACGTCGGCTCCGGCACTATGGGGTGGACCCCCAAGCTGCCCATGCCGTCCTGTCCAGCGGACAGCCCTTCCGTCGTAGCGCCGCGGCCTCTCCCCCCAAGGGAGCCCCCGCGCCCGCTTCCCCCGACGCAGAACCGGCTCGCACGGCTGGCGAGAAACTGGTGCAAGCGAGTGCTGTCCGACGTGCAGCTGCCGCCGTCCCCGCAGGGGGAGCAGGCGCCCGGCCCGCACGGTACGAGCCCGCTCCGCAGCAGACCGTCAAGGAACGCATCGCCGACATGAGAAAGAACCTTCTCGGCGGTCGATAGCGTCCACACCCTGCGACCTTCTACGGCGAGGACAGCTCGATGAAACTCCTCAAGTACCTGAACACCAACCTGGCCTTCATGGTCCTCTGCGCCCTCGTGGTGCTGTTGGGCATGGACGCCTCACACCCCGGCGTATCGCTCGCCGCGGTGACGACCGCGTTCAACGCGGGCGGGGCCTCAGACATCAACGAAGCCCTCAAGATTTTCTTCAACGACCCGGTGGCCTACAACGTCGTGTCCGACTCGGAGCTGATGACGCTCTTTCAGGAGGACAACAACGTAAAGCAGGATGAAACCACCGGCGGCCGCTACATCGAAACCGCGCAATACTTCACGCTGCCGGCTGGTGTCGGCGCCCGCGCTGAAAACGAATACATCCCCGTCCCCGACGGCCCGGTTATCAAGAACAGCCGCGTCGAGCTCAAGAAGATTCAGGGCACGGTGGAAATGACCGGCGACGTGATGCGCCGGGTACAGGGCGACATGGGAGCCTACCTCAACTGGATGGAGCGGGCGCTCCCCGACCTCGTGACCCGCCTGAACAACGAAACCGACCGGATGCTCCTCGGCTACGGCAACGGCGCCAAGTCCCGCATCCAGGCCCTCCCGGGCGGTGTTGTTATCCGGGTCAACCGGGCCTTCGGCGTCAGCATCAACGGTCAGCCGTTGACCGACTCGTTCCTGCAGTTCCTCGAGGGCGAGCGGATCGTCGCCTCGGCCAACGCCAACGGCAACCCGCTCAGGACGCCGGGCTCCGGGCAGTCGGCACGTGTCGTCAACGTGAACCCGGACACCAGCACCACGGCGTACCAGGAGCTCACGGTGGACGCCATCCCGGCCGGCTTCGCGGCGGACGACTACCTCTTCGCCGGCGACCCGTCCGGTGCCTCCGCGCAGAACGGTGGCGTGGACCGGGAGTGCATGGGGCTCCTCGGCATGGTGGACGACGGCACGGTGCTGGCGACCTTCCAGAACCTTGCCCGCGCCACGTACAAGCTGTGGAACAGCGTGGCCGTGGACGCCTCGGTGGCCCCGTACAACGGGGTGCTCAACGAGGATCTGATCGTGTACGCGGACGACACGACCTTCGTGATGGGTGGCGGGAAGATCAACGCCCTCGTTGCGAGCCGGTCGGGCGCCCGGTCGCTCTGGAAGTCGCTCAAGGGCGATAAGGTCATCAACGACCCGCGCTCCTACACGGCGGGCAAGGACGGCATCTTCGTCACGCTGGGCGGGCGTCAGTTCGAGCTCCGCGTCTGCCGGAAGATGCCGCCGGAGCTCTGCTTCGGCCTCCAGACCGACACCTTCAAGCGGTGGACGCTCGGTGGGTGGGTGTGGGATGACACCCCCGGCGCGATCTGGAACCGCGTGACCGACGCCACCGGCCGCAAGGACGCCTTCTACGCGGTCGGCAACATGTACCTCCAGATGGGGTGCATGGCGCCGCGCAAGAACTTCCGTATCGGCGGGCTCGCCCGCGCCTAGCAGGAAAGACCCGGCTGAGGGGGGCGGCAATACCGCCGTCCCCCCGGTGAAGATCGTCGTCGGGGGACATTCGCTGAGGTAACACACCATGCAAATCCGTGGCTTTGATGGGCAGATTGCCAAGGTCGGCGGCGCCAACCAGGCGCTCCGGGCTTCCATCTACCCGAACGAAGTCGGCATCCTCGGTTCCTACGGGCTCGGGCTGGTGACGGGCCTGATCGGTGCCGCCATCGCCGCCAACTCCGAAATCTTCCAGTTCCGTTGGACCGACGCCACCCGCTTCGCCCGCATCAAGTCGGTGCGCGTCGGCGCCGGCGTCATCACGGCCTTCACGGCTGGCGCGGGCCAGCTCTCGCTCCATGTCGCTCGCGCCTTCACGGTGGACGGCACCGGCGGCTCGCCCGTCACGATGGCCACCAACGACCAGAAGCACAAGACCTCGATGGGCGTCACGCTGGCCCCGTCGGCGCTCGGCGTCCGGGTCGCCACCACGGCGGCACTCGGCGCTGGCACCAAGACGCTCGACACCAACCCGCTCGCGGTGCTCGGGTTCGGCTGCCCGGCGGTCGCTGGCCAGAGCATCATCAACCCTGGCACGGAGCTCTTCTCGAGCCGGGAGCGGTTCCCCATCATCCTCGCGGCGAACGAGGGCATCGTCATCCGCGTCCCCAGCATCCCGGCAACGGGCACCTGGACCGCGGGCATCGACATCGTGTGGGATGAAGTCGCGGCGGCGGACCTGTAAGGGTGCGCTCGACGCTTGA
>Ga0315274_10007972_pt1 | contig 15312 bp, 16 predicted proteins | sample YL17G02_20_MG_FD_203700 | JGI IMG/M metagenome (GOLD analysis project Ga0315274, IMG submission 203700) | Sediment microbial communities from Yellowstone Lake, YNP, Wyoming, USA - YL17G02_20 | ecosystem: Environmental > Aquatic > Freshwater > Lake > Sediment | place: USA: Wyoming | collected... | reverse complement strand
ATAAATAACACGCCCAATTATTTCCTTTTGCAAGGAAAAATTTCCGGCAACGACCTAACCTTCGAAGTCTACGGCACCGAAGATTACAGAAAAGTTAATATAGACGGCCCGTACCAATATGACGTTAAAGACGATGGTTCGATGAAGGCGACTTTAACTCAAGAAGTTTACGATAAAGACGGGAATCTGATGTTCAAAAAAATATTCTACTCGAATTACAAATCTCCTGATTTATATCCCGTGGAAAGAAACCCATTGGAATAAGCCCGATAAAGCCCGATAATCGAAAAACCTCCGCTCCGCCAGCTGGCGGATTGCGGGGTTTTTATTGTGCCGGTGAGAGGACTCGAACCCCTAAGCCTTTCGGCACATGGTCCTAAACCATGCGTGTCTACCAATTTCACCACACCGGCGCATCAATTTAAATCCTAACCCAAAAAACTTCTGAAATCAAGAAATTAAAAGCTGATGATAAAATCACCAGCTTTTAAAGGGATGTTTTCAGTAATTAGATTCCCTAGTTATTCGGCGCAAGCTGTTTCACACGGGTCGGTCAAAAGATTCGTGCCGCCAACATCCAATACCAGTCCTTGAGCTGTGCCGATAATAAATACTGCAGCCACGACAATCACAATGCCGATGACAGCATTAATGATTCCTTTTTTGGCTTCACCTGCTTTGGTCTCATCTCCTCCCGAAGTCATGTATTTAATGCCGGCAACAATCAAGAGGATAACCGCAATACCGAAACCAACTGCAGCAACAATCGTCTTGGCAATTTGCAACACGTTACATATGGTACAAACCGCGCTCTCAATAGCCTGTGCGCTGGCAATAAAAGGAACAACCAGTAACGTCAGGGCGAAAATCAATAGAAATTTTTTCATAATTTATTCTTACTTTAGAAAAACCTTAATCGACCTTTGGAAAAGTTTTTATCTAATCGATATATTTTTATCTTAACGCAAGAAAAACAAAATATCAACCCCTCGCCTGTTTCCGTCATTCTTGGACCGGAGATAGAGCCTTATGATTGACAATCTTCCTTGCTAAATCGTCCTTCTTGCGATTATGGGCGAAGAGTAAATTAAAAGCTGATGATAAAATCACCAGCTTTTAAAAGGATGTTTTCAGTAATTAGATTCCCTAGTTATTGGGCGCAAGCTGTTTCACACGGGTCGGTCAAAAGATTCGTGCCGCCAACATCCAATACCAGTCCTTGAGCTAGGCCGACAATAAATACTGCCGCAACAACAATTACAATACCGATAACAGCATTGATTATTGAGCCTTTTGCAGCTCCTGCTTTTTCTGCATCTCCGCCCGCAGTCATATACTTAATGCCTGCAACAATCAAAAGGATAACCGCGATACCGAAACCAATCGCAGCAACAATCGTCTTGGCAATTTGCAACACATTGCATACAGTACAAGTCGCGCTCTCAATAGCCTGTGCGCTGGCAATAAAAGGAACAACCAGTAACGTCAGGGCGAAAATCAATAGAAATTTTTTCATAAATCAATTTTAACTATTACTATTTATCAATCGACCTTTAAATAACCTCCTAATTATTTATTTTATTTATCTCGATCAGCTGCCGAAAAACTCGTTAATCGCAATAATCGCACGGATCAGTCAAAAGCTGAATAAATCCTTCTCCGACTTCAGTAACCAGTCCCTGGGCTAAGCTAATCAGAAAATACGCGGAAACAACAATTACCAGACCGATTAAAGCATTTTGTATTCCCTTTCTTGCATCACTGGTTTTAGTTTCGTCGCCGCCTGCGGTTATGTACTTGATTCCGGCAATAATAATCAAAATGATCACGATTCCAAAACCAATCGCAGCAACAATTTGTTTAACTATGCCCAAAACCCTGCAAACCATACAGGTTGCCTCTCCCGCATACTGGGCAAAAACAATTGAGGGAAAAATCAGTAATCCAATTGTGAAAATCAATAAAAATTTCTTCATAATGTTATCTAGGTCAATTATAAGCGAAAAAAATATTTAAATTAAGGAAGCAGGGTTTGACTCACAATCCCTCTCACCAGCCCCATTATCAACGCAAAACTGAGAACTATAGCAAAACCAATCAAGCCATTGGTAATCATCTTTTTTGCCTTTGCTGTCTGCTCTTCGCTATCTCTTGCACTCATATAAGTAATGCCGCCCAAAATCACCATTATTCCCGCCAGACCAATACCCACAGCATAAAGTATTTGTTGTATAGTCCACAATAGATTACAAAGCCTGGCTGAATATGGTCCCGTTTCCTCTAATTGGTCGCATTCTCCCTGCGACCAAATTAAATCCATGCCCTGAGCAAGGACACTGGTCGGAAAGACAAGGATTGCCAAAAAAAAGATAACCAGTAATTTCTTCATCATAAATTATAATTAATTTCCGCCACTACTTAAAATCTCTCTAAGAAAACCGATAATAAAATCTACTGAAACGGCAATAGCGATACCGATAATCGCATAAAGCACGGTGTTTTTCGCCCTTCTTGCCTTATCTTCGTTCCCGGCAGAAGTTATATATTGAATTCCGCCAACAATAATCATGATTGTTCCGATTACCGTCACCAATCCGGCAATCAAATCAGCAATTGTTTGTACCAAGCACTCGACATCTTCACATTTAAGAAAATTAGGAATATCCGTAAATTGGGTAACTGGCGAAGGATTAGGATTGGGATTCGGTTCACTTCCGCCGCCACCTCCGGCTAAAACCGTTATCGGTAATAAAAATATAAAAATTATCAAAACCGTTCCCACCGCGCCCATGATCTTGTCTCGTCTTAATTTTTCAATCATATACCACTAAAATTATACCACCAATTATTAAAAAGTCCAACAATTTACTCTTCGGCTCCCCCCATTTCCAGATTTACCTGGCTTGCCGCAACGTCAATTGCCCTTTCCACTGTTGCCGAACCAAGGACAATAGAGTCAATGGCATCAGTAAAAATCTTCTCGATTTTTAGATTATCGATCTGGTACCAACTTTGGGCTGTTAAGCTCTGCTTGGCAAAAACCCCTAATTCCAAATCGTTTCTCTGCCAATCAATTAAGTCCTTTCTCGCTGTTGGTTTTTTTGTTTTTTCCAGGTATTTCTTGCTGTTTGTCTGTTGTGTCAAAAAGTTGATGAATTTCCAGGCCTCTTGGGCAATTCTTTCGTTTTCCACGGATTTGTCCTTTTTCGAAACGGTAAATGCCCAATAATTGGCGTAATTGATATCGAAATTCCTGTCTTTTACTTGCGGCATCGGAGCAATGCCGAAATTAAGATAGGGTGCCCGCGCCTTTATTATTGGAATCTGATGGGAGTAATTGAACATAATCACGGTCTTGCCCTCGATAAAGGCATCAATCGAATAACGCATCTGCCGATTCCAGGTATAGGTTCTTTTCGAAGGGTTGGAAAAATCGGTGTAAAAACGCAATGCCTCTTGTCCGGGATAATAGGATTTCTCGTTTAAACGCACGCTTTCGCTGAAGGTTGCTTTTTTCTTGTCGTCACTGATCATTCTTGTTCCGTTTTGAAGCATTAACAAGTTTAAAATATCGGTCGCGCGATTGATATTTTCCGCGGTGCCCATTGCTACACCGACTCTGGTAATTTGGCCCCACTGGTCTTTTTTGCTCAAAAGATCCATATCTTCGACAAGCTCGTCCCAGGTTTGAGGCGGACTAACAATACCCTCGCTGTTGAAAAAATCTTTATTATAAAACATTGCCAAAGTATCCACATACAATGGCAAGCCGTAAATTTTGCTGTTTTCCGAAAGGTCTTTCTCCACTACATCGACAAATGAATTTTTGAAAGATTCGAAGGGCAAAATTTCTTTCGATAATGCGTCCGGAAGCTCGTTGATTAAAATTTTGTATTTCGGCAACCAAGTATTATGCATCATCCAGATATCCGGTGCCTTGTTTTCGGCAAACGCCCTAATCAAATCTTCTTCATAGGTTGCAGGATTCTTTTTTTCGTATTTAATAACGATACCCTTATTCAGTTTTGTATATTCCGTAATTTGCTCATTGAAAACCTCTTGTTCGTCATAAACTCCCCAAACCACCAAATATGCGAGCTTGGGTACTGGTTTCGGCCAAATTATACTAATAACAAAAAGCAGAATAATTACGCCTGCAATTATAATACCAATTTTGATAATTTTTTTTCTTGTGAATTCCATAATTTATTTTTCGAAAACAAGTCCCCAGTGATACTTATCGACCGTCAATTCTCGCTTAAGCCTTAATCTTTCGTCCTCAACGATTTTTTTTACCGCTCCCGAGGGAACAATAAAATCTTTTGCCGGTCCCATGGGTTGGTCGGGTTTCCAGTCGATAATCGCTATTTCTCCGCCTTCTTTTAAAACCCTTTTCGCTTCTTTAATTATATCAACTTTCTTGGAAGATTGAAATAAAATATTCGCCAAAAGCACAAAATCCACTGATTTATCGCTTAATCCGGTACTGCCTAATTCTTCCAGATTACAACGAATGGTTTCGATATTAAAAAGCCCTTGAAGCCTTGCCCGACTACGGACAGATTCAAGAGCTGTTTCCAAAATATCGATAGCAAAAACCCTGCTTTCATGCGCCAATCTTTTGGCAATCGGGAGTGTAAAATAACCCGAACCGCAGCCAAAATCCGCGACCTTCATCCACCTTTTAATATTCAATTGTTTTACGATTTCTTCGGGATGAAGAAATCCACCAGTACCATCCATATCGTTAATCCCTAATTTCTAAACCCTAAGCTCCAATCTCTAGACTATACACAAGCGACGGAAGCTACCTTATCTCCTTCGGCTAAACGCATAATTCTTACCCCCTGCGTTACCCTTCCTACTTTAGATATGCTGCTTATGGTGGTTCTGATTACGTTTCCTTTTTGCGAAGTTACAATTAAATCCTCTTTATCCGGAGTGACCATCTTGATTGCCACCAAAGCCCCTGTTTTTTCGGTAACTTTTGCCGCTTTTATTCCCACCCCTCCCCGATGTTGAATTTTGTAATATTCAAGCGGAGTTTTCTTGCCATAACCATTACTGCTGACGATTAAAACCTCCGGTTTGTTTTTCTCCAGGGTTGCATCAATTATTTCCATTCCCACAACACCATCAGTAAATTCTTCCTTGAGTTTAGTTTTCGGCGTCGGCCTTAATCTGATTCCGCGCACTCCCCGGGCATTTCTTCCCATTGGTCTTAAATCTTTTTCCAAAAATCTTATAGCCTGACCAAGTCTCGTAATTAACATTATCTCATCACTTCCATTGGTGACCCTTACCCACTTCAAATTATCTCCGTTATCAAGGGTGATTGCCGCAATTCCGCCTTTACGGATGTTTATGAATTTTTCTATTTCCGTCCTTTTTATTATACCTTTTTCCGTAACCATTGCCAAAAATTTTGTTTGGCCGTTATTGTTTTTATCCTTCCTTAGGGGAACGACCGCGTTAATCTTTTCCTCCGAAGAAAGACCCAAAATATTCACTATTGCTTTCCCGCGCGAAACACGAGTGGCTTCGGGAATTTCATAGGCCTTAGCCTGATAAACTTTTCCCTTATTACTGAAAAACAACAAATCGTCGTGCGTGGAACAGGCAAAAAAATGGTCGACAAAATCTTCCTGCTTGGTTTTAATTCCCAGAATTCCCTTTCCCCCTCTTCTTTGCGATTTGTAAGCCTTGGGATTAATTCTTTTGATATAACTTGTATTGGTTACGGTAACAATCGTTTCTTCGTCTGCAATTAAATCTTCTTCGGCGAATTCACCGACTTTCGAATTGAATACCTTGGTTCTTCTTTCATCACCGTATTTGGTTTTAATTTCGATAAGTTCGTCCTTGACTGTCTTTAATATCTTTTTCGGATTAGACAGGATGTTTTCGATTTCTTTGATTAGTTTCATTTTTTCTTCGAGTTCGTCGATTATTTTTTGTCTTTCTAAAGCAGCCAGGGTTTGTAATTTCGTTTCCAGAATCGCCACTGCCTGGATTTCGGTCAGCTTGAATGATTTCATTAATCCGTCTTTTGCCGAATCCCTGTCTTTGGATTTCTTGATTATCGCAATAACTTTATCGATATTTTTCAGCGCCTTTGCCAGCCCTTCGAGAATATGTACCCTTTCTTTGGCACGCGCCAAATCGTATTTCAATCTGCGCGTAATAACCGTTTGTCGATGCTCAACAAACTGAGAAAGAAGCTGCTTCAAAGATAATGTCTGCGGCTGAATTCCGTCCACTAAAGCAATACAATTCAAGTGGAAGGTTTTTTGTAATTCCGTATATTTGTAAAGTTTGTTTAAAACCTTCTGCGGAAAAGCGTCGCCTTTCAGTTCAATCACGATTCTGATACCGTCTTTATCCGACTCATCACGAATGTCTTTGATGCCGTCAATTTTCTTGTCTTTCACCAATTCGGCGATTCTTTCCAGAAGAACCGACTTGTTAGTCTGATAGGTTAATTCGGAAATAATCACTCTTAATTTTCCTCTTTCTTCGGTAATTTCCGCCTTAGCCCTGGTCATTATCGGACCGCGTCCGAAAACATAGGCCTGGATAATTTCTTTTTTATTATAAATTTCTCCTCCTGTGGGAAAATCCGGTCCTTTGATGAATTTAAAAAGGTCTTCGATTGTTGCTTTCGGTTCATCAATAAGATAACAAATTGCGTCAACTAATTCATTAAGATTGTGCGGCGGAATGCTCGTTGCCATGCCCACGGCAATACCCAATGTTCCATTCAAAAGCAGATTCGGCACAGGAGACGGCAATACTGCCGGTTCTTTTCTCACGCCGTCATAATTATCTATCCAGTCAACGGTTTCTTTGTTGATGTCGCTGAGCATCTCCTCGCCGATTTTCGATAAACGGCATTCGGTATAACGCTGAGCGGCGGGTGCATCTCCATCAACGCTTCCCCAGTTTCCTTGACCGTCAACCAGAGGATAGCGCATGTAAAAATCCTGAGCCATTTTCGCCAAAGCATCGTAAATCGCCTGGTCTCCGTGCGGATGATAATAAGCCATGGTAATACCGGTGACATTTGCCGATTTTCTGTATTTTGCACCCGCAGTCAAACCCATTTCGTGCATGGAATATAAAATTCTGCGGTGCACCGGCTTCAATCCGTCACGGGCATCGGGAATGGCACGAGACATAATTACACTCATTGCATAATCCAAATATGAATCCTTCATTTCTTGGCTGATTTCCCGAAGTTGAATTCCTTTCATGTTTTCGGAATTCTTTGCCGCAATAAGTTTATCGTTATTATTCTCGTTATTATTTTTATCTTTATTTTTATTTTTGTCCTTCATTGGTTTGAATTTCGATATCCTTTATTTCTTTTACGCTGGCATCGAAAAGCCCCTTGAAAGCGGAAAGGTCTTTTTTGATGCTTTCGAATAAAGACGGCAGATTTCCCGCTTCAGCGCCCTTATTATTTTCTTTTGATTTGCTCAAATTTCGGGAAAAAGAAAAAAACCAGACGAGCAGAACAATTATCATTACCGCTGCGGTTGAAACCCAGAGGACTATCAATCTTTTTTTTCTCGACTGATTTTGGATTTTTTCGATTAAACTCATAATGGTTTCATTACCACGACTTTCATTTCCTCCTCGGTTAAGTCTTTTTTCTGGATTGTCAATTCTTCTGTTGTTTCTTTCTCGACACCGATTTCTTTCAGGAATTTTTCCAGCCCATCAAGCTTTATGGAAACTCCGGGTATTTTATAGTGCATCGGGATAATCACTTTTGGTTCGATTTGATTGATTATTTTCACTGCCTCGCTTCCGTCAATGGTGAAATTCCCGCCAACAGGAACCATCAAAACATCCACTTCGCCGATTTTCTCCAACTGAATATCCGAAAGTTCTTTTTGCCCCAAATCTCCTAAATGGCAAATTTTCAAATCCTCGGCTTCGATAACCGAAATCGTATTAATGCCGCGCTCTTCTCCTTTTTTGTCGTCATGAAAAGAATAAATTCCCTTAATATAGGCTTTTTTGACATCGTATTCTCCCGGCCCATCGATAACGAAAGGCGTACCGCTTAAAGATTTGACGTTGCTGTGGTCGTGATGGCCGTGCGAACAAATAATAATATCTGCATTGCCCCGCGGAGGAGTCAATCCCGTTTCTTTGTCGAATGGGTCGATAAAAAGCGTTATTTTTTCACCGCCATTAACTTTAATTATGAGCCTAAAACAGCTCTGGCCATACCAAGCAATTTTCATATGCTTTTATCATATCATAAAAATAAATTTTATAAAATACTTGCAAAAAAATTTTTCATCGTTTATACTTTGAATTACTATGAAAACAGCAACGGAAAAGAAAGCAACTTTAATGGGAGACCTGATTTCCAGGACCCCCTTTAATGTCCCGAAAATCGGGGATGTTGTCGAAGCAACAATTATCGGCGTGAAACCGTCGACGATTTTTTTGGATCTGAAAAATTTCAAAACCGGAATTATTTTGGGAAAAGAAATAAAACAAAACCCTAAAGAGTTTAGAAGCATTAAGCCCGGCGAACCGATTTCGGTAAAAATCATCAATATCGAAAACGAAGATGGCTATGCCGAAGTCTCACTACTCAAGGCCGGCGAAGAGAAAAAATGGCAAAACCTCAGGGATAAAATGGAAAGCGGCGAAACCATCGAAGCAAAAGTATTAAAAGCGAACAAGGGCGGGTTAATGGTGGAAATCGAAAAAATCGAAGCATTTATGCCGGTATCTCAATTGTCTTCCGCTCACTACCCTCGCGTTGAGGGCGGAAACAAACAAAAGATTTTATTGGAACTGAACAAGCTGGTGGATAAAACCATTAATCTGAAAATCATCGACCTTGACCCGCGCGAGAAAAAACTGATTGTTTCGGAAAAAGCAACCGAAGAAAAGAAACTGAAAAAGGCTTTGGAAAAATATAAAATCGGGGACACGGTTGAAGGAATGGTCACCGGAATCGTTGATTTCGGGGTTTTCATAAAGTTTGACGAACTCGAAGGATTGATTCATATCTCGGAAATCGACTGGCAGATTATTGATAATCCTGCGGAATTTTTCAAAGTCGGTGACGAGGTAAAAGCAAAAATCGTGGAAATCGACGGAGACAAAGTTTCGCTTTCCACTAAAGCGTTAAAAGATAATCCCTGGGAAAAAATCAAGGACAAATACGAAACCGGGCAAGTCGTCAAAGGCGAGGTCGCGAAATTCAATCCTTTCGGAGTTTTCATAAAGCTGGACAAAAACATTCAGGGACTGGCGCATATTTCCGAATTCGGCACGGAAAAGAAAATGAAGGAAACTCTGGAACTGGGGAAAAAATACGAATTTAAAATTATTTCGATTAAGCCCTCGGAATACAGAATGGCGTTAAAACCGATTCTGGGAGAGCAGAAAGAATCTGTCAAAAAATCAACAAAGGAATAAAAAAATACGTAATTCTGTTTGCGAGGCCGCGCAGCGGCCTCGCTTTTAAATTTAGCACAAACCCTGTTCAACTATTGACAAATTTAGCTCTAAGGTGTATAATTATAATAGTCCTATCTAGGATAATCTTCTACTTATTGTAGGAGGTGGCAAATCCGTATGGATTTCGCTTACTTTCAATCGGAGGTATATCATGTTTATCGATCGCAATCTTCCCGACTTTCTCATCTGGAAAGCGGAGAAGGGAACGGTCCTGGCCAAATTCCGTATCGTAGGCATCCTGGAAAGGGCGAATGGCAGCATCTATCTGTCTCCTTTCCCCCAGCCCTACTCTTTCGACACGAGCAAGGCCACGGATCCCACGCGCGGAGCGTTGAGCGTTGTCCAGTTTCAGGCCAATGATCTGACCCTGGATGAGCTCAACGAGCTCAAGGCTCTCGAAGTCAAGGTGGAAACCGCAAAAGGCCAGGAAGTCGAACACTACCAGGAACGCGAGGATGAACAAATTCTCGAAGACGGGAGCAAAATCCCCCTGGTCACGTTCGAGCACGGAAGCAAGTTCCCCCTGGTCGTGGTGGTGAAGAACTGGAAGCTCAACAAAAAGACCACGTTCATCGCCAGCATCGAAAAGGTGCCCCACGAGTCCCTGCCGAACGAGGTCGTCTTCCACTTCAAGGTGGACAAAAAGGAAGAGCGCCTCGAGGTGCTCACCGACCACCCCAGGTTCGAAGCCCAGAAGCCCAAGCTCGGCAACGGCGACGGCGACGGTCGCGACCACCGCAAGGAACCCGACCCAGAAACGGGCAAGAAGCTCAGGGTCAAGATCAAAGAGGAACCCATGTCCAAACTCAAGGGCAAAAGCCTCAAGGAGGTCGAAGAAGAAGCCACGACGGTGAACTAATTCACCTCGCCCCCCAACAACCCGGTCCCAAGAACCACCGCAAGGTGCCTTGGGACCACTTTTTTATATCCGCCCTTTTGGGCGAGACCTCGTCTCGTAAGGCGGGTTTGAATTTTACCTAAAATGTGTTATATTAATAACTATGAAAAACTTTTTCAAAAACTTCATTATTGTTTTTATTATTTTGATTGTTTTATCGGCAATTTATTCTTTTTATTATTCCTCCCCCAAATCCACAGAAAATATTCCGCTTAACCAGGTGGTTTCGGATATCAATAACGGCAATGTCACGAAAATCATTATTCAGGAAAATAAACTGGAAATCGAGCTTAAGGACAGAAGCAAAAAAATTAGTCAAAAAGAAGGCGAAGCCGGGCTTACCGAATCCTTGAAAAATCTGGGAGTTGATGCGGAAAAACTGAAAGCGGTTGCTTTGGAAATAAAAAGCGAATACGGAGCTTCTTATTGGCTTATCAATCTTCTGCCTTTTCTTTTGCCATTCCTGATGATTGGCGGACTATTGTGGTTTATGTTTCGCCAGGCGCAAAAAGGACAAACCCAGGCCATGTCTTTCGGAAAATCACAAGCAAGAATCAATTCTCCGGACAAGAAACAAAAAACCACCTTTAAGGATGTTGCCGGAGCTCATGAAGCAAAAGAGGAATTGCAGGAAATCGTCGAGTTCCTAAAATTTCCCAAAAAATTTATCGAAATCGGCGCAAGAATTCCGCGCGGAGTTCTCTTGATGGGCCCACCGGGAACCGGAAAAACATTATTGGCGAGAGCGGTTGCCGGCGAAGCCAATGTCCCCTTTTTCCATATCTCCGGTTCGGAATTCGTGGAAATGTTTGTCGGTGTCGGCGCATCAAGAGTCAGAGACTTATTTCAGACGGCAAAAAAGAGCGCACCGGCAATTATCTTTATTGACGAAATCGATGCAGTGGGCAGGCATCGCGGCGCAGGAATTGGCGGAGGCCACGACGAAAGAGAGCAAACTCTGAATCAAATTCTTGTGGAAATGGACGGATTCGAAACCAACGCCAATCTTATTGTTATTGCCGCAACCAACAGACCCGACATTCTTGACCCAGCACTTTTAAGACCGGGCAGATTTGACCGCCGCGTTGTTCTGGACATGCCCGATATCAAAGAAAGGGAAGCAATTTTGAAAATTCATGCCAGAAACAAAAAACTGGACAAAGACGTAAAACTCAGACAATTGGCGGAAAGAACTGCCGGTTTTTCCGGAGCGGATTTGGCAAACCTGGTTAATGAAGCAACAATTCTCGCTGCAAGAAAAAACCAAAAAACCGTAAATCAAACTGACCTTTTTAATTCCATCGAAAAAGTACTTCTTGGTCCGGAAAGGAAAAGCCACGTTTTATCGAAAAAAGAAAAAGAAATCACCGCTTATCACGAAGCAGGACACGCCCTAATGGCCGCAAGCCTGAAAAATGCTGACCCAGTACACAAGGTTTCCATTGTTGCGCGCGGCAGAGCAGCGGGTTATACTTTAAAAATTCCCTCAGAAGACAAACACTTAAGAAGCCGCTCGGAATTTATTGATGAGTTATCGGTTCTCTTGGGAGGGTATTGCACGGAAAAACTGATTTTTAACGAACTGACTACCGGCGCATCAAGTGACCTGAAACAGGCATCTGAACTTGCCCGAATAATGGTTACAAAATACGGAATGAGCGAAAAACTCGGCCCGATTACTTTCGGCGACAGTGAAGAACTAATATTTCTGGGAAAAGAAATAACCGAAAGCAAGAACTATTCGGAGAAGAAGGCCGCAGAAATCGACAGCGAAGTGGAAAAATTCATCAAAGACGCCCAGAAAACAACGGAAAAAATTCTTAAACAAAAGAAAAATAAACTCACCCAAATCGCCAAATACTTGGTTGAAAAAGAGACTATCGAAAAAGAGGAATTCGAAAAATTGATAAAAAGTTAAGGCGCGCGCGTGTAGCTCAGTTGGTTAGAGCACGGCTCTTATAAAGCCGGGGTCCTTGGTTCGAATCCAAGCACGCGCATCTATGGAAGGAAATCCGACAGAAATAGAACGAAATCCATTCGAGGGTTGGGAGATTTCTCTGCAAAAAGAACTGATTTTAGAATCCAAAATGGATAAAAGAGAATGGATAGAAAAATATTCGGCAAAATATAGGGAATTTATTAACGCAAACCCACAATTGATTGAAGAATTTGAAGAAGATAGAGAAACGGCAAAAGAAAAAATCAAAAACTGGCTTTATCTGGAAGAAACAATACATTAAATAAATGGGCGCGTAGCTCAGCTGGCTAGAGCGTTTCATTGACATTGAAAAGGTCAGAGGTTCAAGTCCTCTCGCGCCCACCAAATATGAATATTTCAACCATTTACGAAGACAATGATTTAATTGTAATCGATAAACCAGCGGGATTATTGACGCACCCGGTCACGAACGAAAAAAACACCCTTATCGATTTAATGAAAGAGAAATATCCTGAAGCGAAATTGGTACATCGCCTGGATAAAGATACATCGGGGCTGATGGTAATCGTGAAAAATGAAAAAAGTTATGAATGGCTCAAAAGCCAATTTTTAAACCGAGAAATCCATAAAAAATACCTGGCCCTGGTAAATGGAATTTTAAAAGATAAAAAAGGAATTATCGCCAAATCGATTTCCAAATCGAGAAAACGCGGCGGAAGCCAAACTACTGCGCCCATCGGTAGAATGCGCGAAGCGCTCACCAGATACGAGGTAATCAAAGAATTTAAAAACCATTCGTTGCTGGAAGTATCCCCAGAAACCGGAAGAACACATCAAATCAGAATCCATTTGGCTTCAATCGGCCATCCTTTGGCTGGAGACGAAAAATATAAATTCAAAAGACAGGCAAAAATAGACGGCCTGAACAGACAATTTCTTCATGCCAGCTATTTACAATTCCAATTATTAGATGGTAAGATAATGGAATTCAAATCCGAATTACCCGAGGACTTGAAATCGGTTATCGATAGATTATGAGGGCAAAAACCTTTAATCAAAAATTGGTCAGATTATTAAAGGCGCGGGAAGATATTATTGTTCAAAGCTTTAAACTCGATTACAAAAACAAAAGGTTCGAACTTTTAAAAATCAAATCTGAAAATATTTCAAAAGAGGACAAAATCGTAATGATTTCCTCGGGCTTCCACGGAAATGAAAAAGCAGGGCCGTTAACGATTTTAAAAAAGGCAAACAAAATAATCAATTATTGCCATAAAAACGGATTAAAAATAATTATCTATCCTCTAATCAATCCTTCCGGATTCGAAAACAATACGCGATATAATATGGATAACGACAGAGGCGATGCCGGAAATAATGATTTTATGAGATACGAACTGAGTGACGGAAAGATTGTTGATGACCTGGGTGCTTCGAAAAAATTTAAAAAATGGTATTGGTCATCGGATAAAAAAATCAAAACCAGACTTCCTCGAGAAACAAAATTGCTGCATAAACTATTTAAAAAGGATCCATTAAAACAAATTGTCGCGGCGATTGATTTACATCAAGATCCTCCTGCCGATAATCAAAAGGGGATATTTGCATATCAATATTCTTTCAAAAACAAAAAATTACTTAAAGGAATATCCGAAAAGATATCAAAAATCGTACCGACTTTAAAAAATCGAAAGATAGATACAGGATTTATCCTGAAAGCCAAGCTCAAAACAGATAAAAACGGATTCATAGTCAGACACGACGGCTCAATAACCGACTTAATGTACCGTTTTGGAACGAAACATCCTATTGCCGTCGAAACCTCAACCACCACCCCCCTTGATACGGCTATTTTGGTAAACCTAACGTGGATTCTTAATATTGTAGATTTAGTAAAATAAAATCATGACAACCAAATTGGATATATTCAATAAAGCGCAAACCCAAAAAGAAATCCCGGATATCAGACCCGGAGATGTTGTTCGTGTACAACTGAAACTGGCGGAAAAAACCAAAAGAGGAGCAGAAAGAACGCAGGTATTCGAAGGATTGGTTATTGCCCGAAAACACGGCAAGGGAATAAGCTCCACATTTACAGTCAGAAAAGTATCCGACGGAATCGGCGTAGAAAGAATTTTCCCGATTTTTTCTCCAAGTATCATTAAAGTAGAAATCGTCAGGCGCTCAAAAGTCAGGCGCGCAAAACTTTATTACATGCGTGGACGTGCGGGCAAGAAAGCGAGAATGAAAAACAAGGAAGCTTTAAATATAGAATGGTTTCCGGAGAGCAAAGAAACTCCGAAAGAAGTTAAAACCGAAGAAACAGCAAGCGAACAAAAATCCGCCGCATAGGCGGATTAAAAATGCGCGAGTGCTGTAATTGGTAGCCAGGCTAGCTTGAGGGGCTAGTGTCCATAAGGACGTGGAGGTTCAAATCCTCTCTCGCGCACACATAAACAAAAAATACGACTCGCGAGTCGTATTTTTTGTTCTGAGCGGGAGACGGGTTTCGCACCCGCGACCTTCTCCTTGGCAAGGAGACGTTCTACTGCTGAACTACTCCCGCAGTATGCCGAGGGAGAGGATCGAACTCTCGACACCACGATTTTCAGTCGTGTGCTCTACCACTGAGCTACCTCGGCAAATAAGGCCAGGATGGGAATTGAACCCATGTATAAGGGTTTTGCAGACCCTTGCCTTACCACTTGGCTACCTGGCCAGCTTTTTTATTCTAATATAATTATCGAATTTTGAAAATAGTTGTTTATAGATCAATCAAAATCATCTGCGATTCTCCGTTTAAACATCCGTCCGAATCGTACTGCTGGTCAATCATCAATTGTTCTGCATAAGCGGGAATCGTATGTAGATTATTGTAATCCCCCTGAACTCCGATATAAATTCCCGGTGCAACTATGCAACCATATCTGTTGGCCCCGGCATCCCAATAATTAAAATCGTATTTCCCTCCCCAGAGAGTCAA
>Ga0315274_10007970_pt1 | contig 15315 bp, 8 predicted proteins | sample YL17G02_20_MG_FD_203700 | JGI IMG/M metagenome (GOLD analysis project Ga0315274, IMG submission 203700) | Sediment microbial communities from Yellowstone Lake, YNP, Wyoming, USA - YL17G02_20 | ecosystem: Environmental > Aquatic > Freshwater > Lake > Sediment | place: USA: Wyoming | collected... | reverse complement strand
GATGAAGGATATAAATTATTCGGAATATTAATCCTAAAAATAAAATAGAAAGAATAACAAAATTCTTGATAACAAAATTTTGAATTTTTTTCTCAATATTCATTTTCAGGCTTCACATCAATTTTTCTCTTAAAGAAATTCATTTTTCGAAAATAATATATCAGATAGAAAATGTAAAATACGATCATTAAAAAACTAATCATTGCCCCAATAATAAAAGAGCTGGGTTGAAAATAAAAATAAACATTATGTTCTCCCTTATCAAGATAAACCGCTCTAAAAAGGTAGTTCGCTCTGTATATTTTCTCTTTTTCCCCATCAATTTTCACCTTCCAACCAGGATAATAGACATCACTCAAGAATAAATATCCATCTGCATCTAATTTCGCTTTTATTGAAACACTATTAATTGAATAATTAGTAATTTCCACATAATCTTTAATCTTATTATTTGATAAATCTTTCTCAACAGGAAATTTTATTTGATCAGTTTCATTAATTGAATTTGTTTCAAGAACCACTTGACTAAAATAATCACCTTTATTTTCCAATAATAATTTTTGTGCTTCTTCTTTATTTTTAGCAAGAATAACATTACGAATAATTGCTGTTCGAGGAATATTCACATTAATTTTTACCAATTTAAAATTCTTGTCCTCGAGAACGGTCTGAAACACACCTGAATCTAACGATGCATCTGATGGTAAAATGAAATATTTTATTCCAAATGATTGTAAGAGTAATGGTGATAGTCTAAGAATTCGCGTCACAAGATGCTGATTACTTGATGGGAGTCCTTGAATAAAATTCATATATTCATTATATCTTAGCAAGATATTAGAATCATAGCCACAAACATCATATATTGAATACTGCATGGGACGATTTAGCCAACTAATTAATACCGTGGCAACTCTAAAATTTCCTCCATCTTTTTTAAGAACTTCAACAATTTTATTCTGCAATTTGTAATTATTCTCATTTGATCCAACTAAAAATTTATTATTGTATAGAAACAAATCAATAAATAACATCATAACTATGAATATAATAATCACTCTTCTTAATCTTTTCATAACAACAAATATCGCAAAAAGAATTATGAAAATGAGAGTAATTATTAAAGTGCGATAGAAAGAAAATATAGAAATATTACGAGCATTGTCAAAAAAGTTATAGGACTTTAGATCACTCGAGTTGAAATAGTTAATGTCTTTGTTAAGAGTATTAACAACAAATTTTTGCCAAAACTCATTATCCCCTTTTCCAAAATGATACAAATAAAATATTGAAATGAAAAATATAGAAAACAAAATCAATAACACTAAGAGAATCAGAATTAATCTCTTTTTCATCTGAGAACTCATCTCTTCACTAATATTACTAATACCAATTCCAGCGAGGATAGATAGACTCATAATAACAACAAACATAAACTTTGTATGTCCTCTAAATAACTTCATCCCCGGCAGAAAATTATATAATAATCTGAATAATGGACTGTATCCACCAAAACTAAATATTAACCCGAATAATCCCAATACGGCAAAATAAATTGCCCACTTATTTTTCTTTAATAACAATCCTATTACAGCAAGAAAAAGCGTTCCAATGCCCGAATAGACACACATTTCCCAAAAATAAAAACTACTCCAATATGGAACGTTGACTACATCCCCATAAAAATCCGGTAATAAAAATGTAATCAGATGTCTCGGTGGAAATGAAAATCCTTTAATAAATTCATAGCTCAGAGATTCTGTCCTGATAGAATTTTGAGTAAATTCATACGTCGGCAAAAGCTGAATAGAAGAAAACAATCCTGATAAGATGAATATTAGGATGAAATAAAAAACCAATCTCAGACAATCCTTCTGAAAAAAACAAAATGGTTTTGTTTTTATTGTTGACGAAATTTCTCTATGATTATTGTTCAAACAATCTGATGTGGGGCGAGATTTATCTCGCATAAAAGTGCGACATAAATGTCGCACTACAATTAACGGAATAAAGCTCTTTTTACAAAACAATTCTGCACTAATCACGTAAACTAAAGTAAAGATGGCAATTAATGATGCATAATAGACATATTGTGTATGTCCTGCAAATATCATCAAAGATAAGATGAATGATGAAGAGATTACACATATAAACTTTCTTTTTTCGATCAATTTAAAAATAGATAGAAGGAATAAGGGTGCCAAAGGTAAGATTTGAATAATAGTGATGTGTCCTGAAAATGTGTGTAAAACGATATAAGATGAGAAATTATAAATCAAGCCTGAAGCTAACGAGCCAATTCTCGTAACATTAATGCTCCTCGCAAGATAAAACATAAAAATACCTGAAAAGCAAAAGCATAAAAAAATATTTAAATTGATTGCATATCCTGTGGGAAAAATTAGATATAAAAATGAGAGAGGATATAATAAATCATTTTGGGCTGATGCCCAAGCAGGTGTTCCTGAGAATGTGTAAGGATTCCATAAAGGCAATTCTCCCTGCGCTATTACATTAGATTTAAAAGCTCGCCAGGAGTAAAAATATAACCCGGTATCTGTTCCGGGATATGAAATTACATAATTAATAAGAGTGATAAAATTAAAGAAGAAAATTACATTTAAAATGATGATTATTAAGATATATGGAATGTTTGAATCTGATAACGAGAAATATTTCTTATTTAGCTTATTCATTATTTCAGAATCAACTTTTCATCAATAAATAAACCAATTTAAGACCTCTGAAATACTAATCCGATAGCCACGAAATCACACGAAATTCCACTAAAGATTACAGCTTTGTGTAGGGATCAGGCATACCTGTTCCTTACAAATTGAATATTTCAGAGACCCCTAATACTTATAAACACTTCCACCAATAAACTCTCGCATTAAGGAATTTTGGGGAATGCAAGAATCATCTTTTAATGCTTCCGTAGCACTCAATAATTTATGAACTCTCTGAGCCCTTATGAGCGCATCAATACGTTTCGGTTGATTCTCAAATGTATGCAATATTTCATCCATATATTTAAATAAATACTTTTTGTGAACAGGCAATTCATAGGGTAATGAGCCATTAATTATGTGGTCTACTTGTGCAATATAAGGAATGATATATTTCATCTCACTTCTTCTTACATAATGCCAATGTCCCACGGTTTGTAATGGACTGTATTTTCGACACCAACTATCTCTCACCATTCTTCTCAACATTCTCAAATCCGCCCATCTGACAAACTCTCCTGTTGGGCTTTTTATCTGACATAATGCCTCAATATATAGTTTAAATTTATAATCTTCAAGGACACTTGCCGTTATCGGTTTATAAAGTCCATGCAAACTATCAATTAGTATTATCTGATTGGGTTTAACGTAGAATTTAACACCCTTCTGTTTTCTCTTACCGATTTTGAAATTATAAACAGGCATTTGAATAGTCTTGCCTTTCAATAAATCGCTAAGATGCTCATTAATTAACGGGATATCAAGTGCTTCGGGCCTCTCAAAATCATAATCTCCATATTCATCTTTGGGATGAGACTCAAGGTCTTTAAAATAATTATCAAGTCCTATCAGAACTAAATCAATCCCATGCTTTTTTAAACGCTCTCCTAATTTAATTGTGGTAGTAGTTTTCCCTGAACTTGATGGACCAGCTACCATAATCATTCTTACATCTTTAATTCTCCGCAAAATCCTCTCCGCAAGATTATCAATGTCATAGTGATATTTCTTTTCTGCTTCTTCAACAAGTTCAGGAAAAGTGCCATCTTTTACTCTTTTGTTCAATTTATCAATAGTATCACAACCCTGGTCAACATTCCAGGTATATACTTCCCACAAAATTTTATAAGGAACTTTATCATTCACAACGATTTGTGATTCACGTTCCTCTCTCAATCTCGCCCTTTCATCACGATATTCCTGATAAGATACTGCTAATTTATGAAACCCTTCTTTATCGAGCACATCAACAACAACATCTTGTATTTCCTCAACACTTGGATAATCCTCTTCCGAATAAGTCTGGTTTAACACCACAACAACTTTATCCGACATCTTTTTTGCAAATTCCATATCTTCGCCACCGATACTCAAATAAGCTCTGAATATTGCATTTGTAATTCTATCCTGATCAAATTGAACTATTTGACCATTTCTCTTGATAATGTGTGTTATCCCGTTCTCAATCATTGTATCTAACTCTCCACTTTTAAATTATAAATATTTAGTAAGTGATTGTTTAAAAAGTTAGTAAATAAATATTTTATAGCCCTCAATCTGCAAGTTAAATAACCTTATTCAGATATCAATAAATAGTAGTATGTAAAATTAATTGTGTGCCATTTCAAAGTCAAGCAAAAGAAAAGCATAGATTAGTTTGAAATATATTCAATAAGTTGGTATATAAGAAAATCAAAAAGCTTATTTTACACTGTCATCTTGTTCCAAAAATTTTTCTTATTCAGAGAATTTATATTAATTTAATTGACTGTTTAAAATACTAAAATTAAAAATAACTTTGTTATTTGAAAAAAATATACTTTGAGAATTCTGAAGAACTATGGTGCGACACCCTATCGCAAAAACTGCGAGATAATTCTCGCACCACAACATCAATTTGAGGTTATAATTCTATGAAACACGCTTATCAAATTGGAAAATTATTTGGAATCCCAATAAAGGTGCACATCACCTTTATCTTTCTTTTATTTTTTATCGGATTAATGATTAATAAATTAGCTGGTGATGTGAGTCCATTATATGGGATGTTTGCAATAATCTTAGTTTTCGTTTGTGTTGTTCTCCACGAGGTTAGTCATAGCCTTGTAGCAAAGCACTTTGGAATTAATGTGCGGGATATTACTCTTCTTCCAATTGGTGGTGTAGCACAAATTGAGGAAATACCTGAGGACCCCAAAGAAGAAATTCTTATCGCAATTGCTGGACCTGTTTTAAGCCTTTTACTTGCTGGATTCTTCTTAATTTTATCAACACTTATTTCCGGTAAAATCAAACTGGATCTAAAAGAAATAAATATATTTAATAAAAACATTTTGATGACACTATTTTCCATAAATTTAGTCCTTGGCATATTTAATATATTTCCTGCTTTTCCTATGGATGGTGGTAGAGTTCTAAGAGGAGTCTTAGCCTTATTTCTTAATCATCTCACTGCAACAAAGATTGCAGTCGGTATTGGTCAAGCATTCGCCATATTTTTTATTTTCTTCGGAATGTTCTTTAATTGGTGGCTAATATTGATCGGTTTTTTTATATATGTAGGTGCAGCTAATGAAGAGAAAATAGCCGAGATTCGAGCATCGATTCAAGGGATTCCAGTTAGTAGTGCTATGCTAACAAATTTTGCCACTTTAAATCCTAATCAAACTCTGAGAGATGCCGTTGACCGTATTATTCACACATTTCAAGATAATTTCCCCGTAATGGATGAAGACAAAGTCATAGGTGTATTGACGAAACAAAATCTTTTTAAGGCAATCCGTGAACATCCTATTGACTCTCCAATATCAGATTTTGTCGAGAAAGATTATCTAAAAATTTATCCTGATATCCCGATGAACTCACTTCTAAAAAGTATTATGGAAACAAATGTCCCGATTATACTTGTTATGGAGAATGATAAACTTAAGGGCATAATAAACCTCGAACAGATAGGAAAATTTCATTTACTTAAAAATATAATGAGAAAATGATATTAAAATGTAAAGACTTTAGATTAAGAAGATAACAATCAGGAAATTTGTCTATAAAAATCATTACATCCATATTTGCACTTTATCATAAAAAATTGCAAAATATAAATTCTAATAGTTGACAGTAGAATTTTCTATCATAGTATCACGGCTTCATTAAAAATTAAATCTCCTGAGTTTTTAATAATGGATAAGTATACAATAGATGAACATATAAACCGTAGTCTCAACCTATCTATTTATGACGGTGTCTTTGCCAGTATAATGGCATCTCTGACAAGTGGTATATTTCTTGTCGGTTTCGCTTTACATCTTGGTGCAACAAATTTAGAGATAGGATTTATTGCCTCTCTCCCATTATTTGTAAATGTATTTCAATTACTCTCTGTCCATTTATTACAACAAAAAAATATTAAAAGAAAAAATCTTGTTATAATCACAGCAGGCATAAGTAGAACGGTATGGTTTGTAATAATTCTTCTACCCGGTTTGATTTTCAGTTCTTCTTTTTGGGCATTATGGATTTTTATGATGCTTATTGGATTATCCTCACTTTTTGGAGCTATTCTGGGTCCCCCTTGGTTATCCTGGATGAGAGACCTTGTGCCTCTGGATATTAGAGGAAGATATTTTGCTAAAAGAAACAGATGGTGTGGTTTAGCCGTAATGCTAAGCAGTCTAATAGGAGCCAAGTTTATCGACTTCTGGAAAACCTTTGCACCTGATAATGTCTATTATGGATTCTTAATAGTCTTTGGTGTCGGAACACTATTTGGTTTAATATCATTATTCCCACTTTCCCTAATTCCGGATTATTTCGAAAGTAAACCAGAATCTGATGTTCCCTTTCGCGAGCTAATCAGAATTCCTCTTCGTGATAAAAATTTCAAAAGATTATTAATCTATTCGATGAGTTGGAGTTTTGCTATTAACCTTGCGGCACCATTTTTCACCGTTTATATGCTCGAAGACCTTAAAATCTCTTATACCACAATTTCGTTATTTGCCATCGTTGAAGCAACTATTAATATCGGCGCATTGAGAATGTGGGGAAGGCTAACAGACAGATTCGGAAATAAACCTGTCCTCTCTGTTTGTGGGACAATAGGTTCACTTACTGCCTTTATGTGGATATTTTCATCACCTGAAAAGTATTATATTATTCCTCTGATATATGCAGTAAATGGATTTGCCTTTTCAGCTATTGGGCTTGCTGCAAATAATATTTTACTAAAACTCTCTCCGCAAAAAAATAATGTGGCATATCTTTCAGTTTTCGCCACATTAACCAGTCTCGCAGCTGCTATTGGACCTTTATTTGGTGGTGCAATCGGTCAGTTGTTCATAGGCAAGTCATTAACAATTCAATTAGAGTGGCTGACTAAGAATAAAGATAGCATTTTTTCCATCTTCAAATTATGGCATTTTCATTTTTTATTCATACTTGCTGGGGCTTTAAGATTAATTACCACATCTTCATTAGCTCAGGTTAAAGAAGTAGGTGAAGCTCATCCAAGAGAAGTAATTCGTATCTTAACCAATACACGTTCCTTAGCCACAATGTTAGGGATGAGCTGGTTCACAAATTACTTTATAGAAAAGCCTATAAGTATAATAAAAAGAATAGGCGAGGTGTTTAGAGATATTACAGATAAAGATGAAGATAGTGATGAAAAAGAGGATTAATTAATCATAATATTCCCGAATAATTTTTTAACTAAATCCTCACCATTTTTCTTATTCTGAAATCCTAATGTCCCAACAATAAATTTACCTTTTTTGCAAATCAGCAAGTCACCATAATTGGGATCTTTAACATTAATAATATCATCTAAAACAATAATAATATCATCAAAAACTTGAAAAGGTTCTGTTATTTTTGTTTCTTTAACAAGAAAATCCTTATAGTCTTTTAAGGTAACTCCCGCATTGTCATTTGATTCTCTTATTATAACAAAACCTCGAATTTCTTCATCCGGATATTTAAATTTCGCACTTATAGTATTATGAAAGAATTTATAACCTAAAAATCCTTCAACGTCATAGGTTTCAGTTTTAGAAATAAGACTATCAGTTTGAACTAATTTTAATTCATTGGGATGAGTCTTTTCTCCAGGAATTAATTCATCAATGATTCGACCTGCCATTGAAATATTTTTGGGAACTAACATCGCATCTGCTACAGCCGTTATATTCACAAAATATTTATCCTTATAGAATCTTAAGATATTTTCATCGATAAATCCCTCACATCCAAAGTTGGCAAAATTCAGATAGGGTGTTCTAAACTTAGAATAAACTCCAAAAGCATCTAATCCTGAACCCATCTCATAAATATCCACAGTAATTGTCTGTTTGGGGTCTAATCGATAAACATAATTCCCAACTAATAATTTTTGAAAACCATATGGGAAAAATAATTCTGCCTCACCATCAATATACTCAAAAAGATTATCCTTAGAATATTTTAATATCTGCCCATCTAATTGCCAGTTAATCGTCAAATCCGGTTCAGGCATAATCGGTCCCGATTTCAATCTCTCTTTTATCAAATCTTCCTTTTGTTTCATATCTACTTTCGGGGATGTCTTACAATCAACAAATGAGATGAGAAAAAGTATCATTAAAAAATATTTCCAGATTTTCATAACAATTTCCCTTCGAATAATCTAATTAAATGTAAATCAACTTACTTACTTTAATAAATATGAAAAATCAAAGAAAAAATTTCTTTCTAATAAATTTAAGATATAACTCACTCCTATTAAATTAAAGCCAGTGTCCCAATAAATGTTGCTAAAAATTTTATACGTCTTGATTTTACAGGGGAGAAATAGACTATTGATAATCAGATATGAATAGAACACGGATTTACACGGACTGAAAAGGATTAACGCGGAAATTATCTATAAAATATTGTAGGGAACAGTTTCAAACCCCCTCCCTAACCCTCCCCCTATAAATGGGGGAGGGAAGGGTGGGGGTGCTGAAAGCCCGAACTATTATAGCCCAGAGTGAAGCTCTGGGTGAAAACGAACAAGATGTGTATGGATATTTTATTTCGCCCCCTCAGGGCTTTTCTCCTCTTTTTTCGCATTTATACCTATGGCTACGCCATAGGCTAAAATATAACGCTCTTTCAGAGCTTTAATATAAAATGTGGGGAACAGTTTCAAACCGTTTCTTGCAGAGTTATGGTCTGTTAAAATTCGTATTTATCTGTGCTGATCCGCGTCTGATTTTATTGTAATTCAAGAGCTATAAAAAAATTGACTTTCTCTATTTTCTCTGATAAGTATGTTCATATTTAAAGGTCTAAAACAATGGGGATAAAAAATATGAACTCAATTAATCCTAATTCTGTGAAGTTAAAAAACCTTAGTCTTTTTCTCTTTTTTATTTTTACCATTAATTTTTTAATAATTCTTAATGTTTTTTCACAAGTGACTGAACAATGGGCAGTGAGATATAATGGTCCGGGAAATAGTGATGATGGGGCATATGCTATGGCTATAGATAGTTCAGGGAATGTCTATGTCACAGGAGGGAGCGTAGGTTCGGGAACGGATTATGATTATGCGACGATAAAATATAATAATTCGGGAGTTCAGCAGTGGGAAGCGAGATATAATGGTCTCGGAAATATTGGGGATGGCGCAAATGCCATAGCAGTAGATGCATCAGGAAATGTCTATGTCACTGGATATAGCATGGGAACTTCTGATGATTATGCAACTATAATGTACAATAGTGTAGGGGTTCAGCAATGGGCATCGAGATATGATGGTCTCGGAAATAGTACTGATTGTGCAGAAGCCATAGCTATAGATAATTCAGGAAATGTATATGTCACAGGAGGGAGCATGGGTTCAGGAACTGCTTGGGATTATGCGACGATAAAGTATAATAGTGCAGGGGTTCAGCAATGGGCGTCGAGATATGATGGTCCGGTAAATAGTGATGATTATGCAAAAGACATAGCAGTAGATACATCAGGGAATGTCTATGTCACTGGATATAGCTCTGGGTCAGGAACAGTTTCTGATTATGCGACTATAAAGTATAATAGTGCAGGAGTTCAGCAATGGGCGTCGAGATATGATGGTCCCGGAAATGGTTATGATGTAGGATATGCCATAGCCATAGATAGTTTAGGGAATGTTTATGTTACAGGTGATAGTGGTGGTTTAGGAACTATTCAGGATTATGCTACCATAAAATATAATAATTCAGGCGTTCAGCAGTGGGCATCGAGATATGATAGTCCGGTAAATGGTAATGATTGTGCAAGACCCATAGTTATAGATAGTTTGGGGAATGTCTATGTCACAGGATGGAGCGAGGATTCAGTAACTATGCAGGGTTATGCGACGATAAAATATAATAGTTTAGGAGCAGAGCAGTGGGTATCGAGATATAATGGTCCGGGGAATGGTTACGATTATGCAAATTCCATAGCGATAGATAATTCGGGGAATGTCTATATTACAGGATGGAGCGGGGGTTTAGGAACTTCTGAGGATTATGCGACGATAAAATATAATAATTCGGGGATTCAGCAGTGGGCAGCGAGATATAATGCGGCAAATGGTTTTGATGAGGCACATGCCATAGCTATAGACAGTTCAGGAAATGTATATGTCACAGGAGGGAGCGAGGGTTCAGGAACTGGTTTTGATTATGCGACGATAAAGTATTCACAAGGAACATCAATTAAAGATTGTATTTGGTCTCTATATTAATTCAATATAATATTAAAAAGATTTGACAGGATAGACAGGACTGATATACTGATTGCACAATTTTTAATAAAGTCGATCATAAAAGAAGTACTTCTCAAAACATGCCAATTTAGGAGTATAAAATAAGTAGTTCTGTTATTTTAAGTTATCTGCTCACTGCTGGCAGGGAAAGGAAAAATTTATATTAATTTTTGAAGAATATGGATTATGATGATTTTTATGAAGTTCCTGAAGATTATTATGAGCCAAGTGTAACACCAGATCATTATTTTTTAGAAGCTCAGCAGGATATAAGAAACATTTATGAAGAGAATAAAGAAAGCGTTTATTACATTAGACAGCTACAGGTAAAATTTGAGAAAAAATACTATCATTGGATAACAAATAATGCACTTATTGGTTTACATCAACTTGGCTATTTAAAAGATTTTAGAATACCAAAGGCCAAAGGGACATCAACTCGTTTTTTTATCCATCGGTCAAATAGGTATGCAAAACGAACAATAAACAAAATTGAAAAAATAATTGAAGAATACTCGCAAGACTATATAACTCGCAGTTGTGGACATAGAGCAGAAGATTTATTTTGTATAGCACTTTCAAAGAGAGGTTTTATGCCTGTAGCAACCAAAGTAAAAGAATATAATGGAAAAAGATGGGAAAAATCTGGGCACGATTTAGATTTTGTATTTAAAAGGGATGATATAGAGTATGGATGTGAAATTAAAAATACTTTGGGTTACATAGAGAAAGTTGAACTAGAAATAAAGCTCGAGATGTGTGCTTATTGGGGAATAAAACCATTGTTTATAATGAGATATTCTCCCAAAAATTACAATAAAATGATTTATGATAATGGTGGTTTCGCTTTAATATATGAAGCACAAATATATGAACTCAGCCAAGAAAAGTTAGTGAAAAAAATAAAAGATATTTTAGGTTTACCTGTTGTGTGCTCCAAATCGATACCTGATGGGATAATAGATCGATTTGAGAGATGGCATAAGAGCAAAATTGAGTGAATTTTAAAAACAATTCACAACAGGTTTGTGTTAAGTCATTGATAATCATAAAGTTATAGAATGCCCCTATGAATACTATAATGTCTATCGATACTGACAAAGATTAAAAATTATAAATATATATAATACACGCAAAGGCAGACAACACAGTATAAAAGGTTCAGGTTATCGGACTTCACCCAAATATTTGCTTTGCAAAAACTTCTTTTATGCTGAAATCGTTATACCTCAATGCCACAAACATAGGAGTATGCAAGAAAATTTATAAAAAAGAATATTAAAAATGAAAATACAAAGGATTGAGATAAAAAACTATCGCTCTTTACAGAATTTAGATATTTATCCAAAAGATATTCTATCATTGGTTGGCCGAAACAACAGCGGTAAATCAAATCTTATTAGAGCACTTGAGCTATTTTTTGAAGGCACAACTCGGTTGGTTAATGATGAATGTTTTTACAATCACAAACCCGAACACAAACCCGAAGAACATATTGAGATACTCATTACCTTTGAGCAGCTAAGTGAGTGGGAGAGAGAAAAATTTGAACCTTGGATGGATGAAGATAAGTTGGTTGTGGGTAGAGAAATTGTTTGCTCCAGTGCAGATTCTTATACCATTAATAATCTGGCTATTACAAAAGTTCCAGAACCTGAGTGGCTCCGAGAAGATATAATAAACGGTGAGAAAATAACTGAGTGGTGGTCTAAGAAAGATGATCTAAAAATAAACGGCTTAGATTTTGGGGTAGAACTTGGTACTTCAAAACCTGCGGTCGGGAAATGGAAAGAAGCGGTTGAGAAATTTTTGGACGAACATCGTAATGAGATACCTTGGAAGAAAGAAAGGCGTGAAAATCCTAAAGGTTACCCTGGAGTTTTAAAAGGGGCTCTGCCGGAATTCATACATATTCCTGCCGTGAGGGACATTTCAGAGGAGGCAAAAGTTGCAAAGACAAATCCCTTCGGGCAGCTTATTAACTCTGTACTTGTAAAGATATCTGGAGAACAAAAGGATGCTATTTCGAAACAACTAAAAGAAATAGAAAAGCGACTAAATCGTAGTGAGGAAGGAGAACGGATTACTGAGATCAAAGATATAGAAGTCCGCCTAAACAAATTGATGTCCGAACTTATGGATTGTGATATTGAAATTGAAATGGCTATGCCTCAATTGAGAGAAGTTTTTGGAGCAGTCAAGATTTATGCTGATGATGGGACAAGAACCACTATTGAAGGAAAAGGACATGGTATGCAACGGTCGATGATTTTCACAATTTTGCGTGCCTACGCTGAATTATCCCATGTTCAAAAAGCTGGGGATAAAGCAGAAGAAAGAACTACAATTTTTGCGATTGAGGAACCCGAGCTTTATTTACACCCCCAATCACAACGAACTTTGATGTCAGTCTTTCGAGAAATAGCTAGTGGAAGGGATCAAATAATTTACAGCACTCAGTCTAGTTTATTCGTTGATATTAGCCATTTTGATCAGATTTGTATCATGCGCCGGGAAAAAAGGGGCGAAAGTTACGAAAGCTATCCTACCCAACTTTCAATGTCAACGATGATTGAAGACCTTAAGGCAAGAAAAGGGGTTGATGCTACCGAAGAAGGGATACGAGAGCAATATTCTCATGCTTTCAACCCAATGATTAATGAAGGTTTTTTCGCCGACAAGGTGGTAATAGTAGAAGGGCCCTCAGAGCAGTATGCGCTACCAATTTATGCAGATGCTCTTGGATACAATTTAGATCGAAATAACATCTCTGTTGTCCATTCGGACGGCAAGGGGCAAATGGATCGTCTGCTGCGAGTATTTAATGGCTTTAAGATTCCAACCTACCTATGGTTTGACGGAGATAAAAACAGTGATAAAAAAGATGTTAGAGATAAAACGTTAGAACTTCTGGAATTACTTGGCGATCCAGTTGAGAAAATTGAAGATGTTGAAACCAAGGTATCAGACAAATATGCCATATTGGACTATAATTTGGAGAAAACTTTGAAAGACGAATTAGGAGATTATGAAAAACTTGTCCAAGAGGCGGGGAAAACACTTGGTCCTACAGGTAAGCCATTGAAACACAGATTTATCGCTAACACACTTAAACGGAGAATCGATAATGGCGAATCACCTGAAGAGGTATTGCCAAAAACAATAATCAAGATTGTTGAAAAAACAAAGGAGTTGTCCTACTCTGCCAGTATCCTTCAAAAATTGAGGTAGTAACAATAAGATGGGAATTCGATGTAAGAATATATTAGTACAATAAATTTAAACTTGGCACAGCGTATAACAATGTGTTTGCTACGGTTCGCTAAATTGATTAAAGATAACTTCGCAAACACGCGGAACGTTATCGTCAATGCTTAAATTTTAAGTAGTATCAAATCTCAGATTTCAATAATAAAAATCCTTTTAATCCTGTGTATCCTGTTCATCCCTGTTAATTAATTTTCTCTGTGGTTATTGTTTTAAATTTGCTTTATCTAAAAATAGCAACACTTTATTGGACTCTACCAAATTAAATTTACTATTGACTTTATATTTTTTCGTTTTATAAAGTCATCGGCTTTATTTATTATCTACATCCTCTGAAAAATGGCATTCTGCTCCTGAATCAAGTAATGTCATCCTGAACTTGTTTCAGGATCAGCATGACATTACTTGTTTCGGAATCTCGTTAGCGACGGAAATAAGAGATGCTGAACCAAGTTCAGCATGACAAAAGGACAGAAACAAGAAATTCTGAAACAAGCCTGCCCTGAAGAGATTCTGAACCAAGTTCAGAATGACATTTTCAGGGTTCAGCATGACAAAAGGAAGGGAATTAAAATGGACTACGGGTTCACTGAATTTCAAGTTATGATTAAAGACTTAACAAGAAAAATCGCTGAAGAAAAAGTCTTACCTGTAAGAGCAAAATATGATGAAGAAGAAATTTATCCTCACGATATAATGAAAATCCTGGCGGATTCAGAGCTTTTTGGTGTTTATATTCCTGAACAGTATGGTGGTGTTGGTGGAGGATGTCTTGATTTATGTGTTGCCGTAGAAGAATTAAGCCGAATCTGTGGTGGTGTAGCGGTATGTTACGCCGCCAATGCGCTTGGTGCTTTTCCTATTTTACTACACGGAACTGAAGAACAAAAACAAAAATATTTACCTAAACTTGTTAAAGGTCAAATCTATGCTGCCTTTGGACTGACCGAACCTAATGTGGGAAGTGATGCAGGTGCTGTTGAAACCACAGCAAAAAAAGATGGTGATTCCTATATCTTAAACGGAACAAAACAATGGATCACAAATGGTGGAGAAGCTTCTGTTTATACAATCATCGCCTCAACTAATCCAACCAAAGGTATCAGAGGACTCAGCGCCTTTATTGTGGATAAAGATACACCCGGTTTTACATTTGGTAAAAAAGAGAAGAAGATGGGAATCAGATGTTCCACAACCTGTGAACTACATTTCAGTGATTGCAAGATTCCAGCATCAAATTTATTATATAAAGAAAGTCGAGGATTTAGAGTAGCGATGGATACGCTCGATAAATCAAGACCTGGAATAGGAGCACAAGCCGTCGGAATTGCTCAGGGTGCAATGGAAGAAGCAATAAAATTTGCAAAACAAAGAGTTCAATTTGGACAAACGATTGTTAGCTTCCAGGTAATTCAGCATATGTTAGCAGATATGGCTACTGCAATAGAAGCGGCGCGACTTCTTGTTTATCAAGCGGCAAGAGCCGTTGACACAAATGCTTCAGACCAATCAAAAATTGCCGCTATGGCAAAGGTATTCGCCTCCGACACGGCAATGAAAGTT
>Ga0315274_10007967_pt1 | contig 15317 bp, 21 predicted proteins | sample YL17G02_20_MG_FD_203700 | JGI IMG/M metagenome (GOLD analysis project Ga0315274, IMG submission 203700) | Sediment microbial communities from Yellowstone Lake, YNP, Wyoming, USA - YL17G02_20 | ecosystem: Environmental > Aquatic > Freshwater > Lake > Sediment | place: USA: Wyoming | collected... | reverse complement strand
GGTCTCACAAGCGGCTCCGCAACTCTCGGGCCAGATCCATTCGGGTGAGCGGAACGCGAGCTTGACCTCGCTGGCCGGCAGCATGCGGCGGCGCGGCATGTCGCACGGTGCGATCGAGGCGGCGTTGCTGGCAGAGAATGCAACTCGCTGTGATCCCCCGCTCCCGCCGGATGAGGTGCAGGCCATCGCCGCCAGCGTCGCCCGGTACCAGCCGGCGATCGCAGCCGGGGTCGTGCCGCCTCCTCCAAAACGCCAGATCTCCAAGGACTTCCTGATCGCTCTGACCGCGCTAGGCTGGGACTTCCGCCTCAACGAAGCGGACGACTCGATCTCTGTGAACGACGCCCCCATGAGCGACGCGATCCGGGCGCTGATCCGGACCCAACTGCGCGATGCCGGCTACGGGCCCCTCGAGGCGGCCGAGGATGCGTGGGTTGCACACGCGGGGCAGCACAGCTTCCACCCGGTCCGGGACTTCCTCTTGGGCCTATCGTGGGATGGTCAGGACCACATCGCCAACCTGGCGAGCTACTTTCAGGACCAGCACGGCGTGTTGCCGATGTACCTGCGGCGCTTCCTGGTCGGGGCGGTCGCCCGGGTGCTGAAAGGCGGCGCCCAGAACCGCATGTTGATCCTCGACGCGATGCAGGGCAAGGGTAAGTCCTTCTTCGTCCGCTGGCTGGCGTCCCCCCTGCCGAGCTACTACACCGAGGCGCCGATCCTGCCTGACGACAAGGATTCTGCCCTGCGGCTGATCGGCTCCTGGCTGTGGGAGGTCGCCGAGTTTGGATCCACCACACGGCGGGCTGATCGGGAGTCCCTCAAGTTCTTCATCAGCCAGGAAACGGTCACGGTGCGACGCCCGTATGGCCGCTTCGACATCCGCAAGCCCGCCCTGGCATCCTTCATCGCGACGATCAACAATGAGTCGGGCTTCCTGGCCGACCCCACCGGCAGCCGGCGCTACATGACGACCACCCTGACAGGGATCGATTGGGCCTACACCGATTCGATCCGGCCGGAGGATGTCTGGGCACATGCCGTCGCTCTGTTCAAGGCCGGCGAACCCTGGAACCTGACCGCGGACGAAGCGCAGCAGGCAGCCTCGATCAACGAGCTCTACGCGGTTGGGGATCCCGTCGAGGATGCGATCTACCGGATCTTCGAGCTCGAGCCACATGATGGCAGCTCGTTCATGACGACGGCCGAAGTCCTGCGCAGCGTAGCACTCGAGGTGACGGGCCTCAACTCCGATGCACTAGTCAGGCGAGCCGGGGCTGTCCTGACGAAGGCCGGCCTGCGTCAGGAGCGGCGCCGCACGTCCGACGGCCAGGTCCGGGGATGGGTCGGCGCACATCGGAGGCTACCGTGATCACGTGTGCCGCGTGTGCCGCGTGTGCCGGTAATTGCCTTATAGCTACACTTTTTTTCTTCCTGGAAGGCAAAAAGAGGCACACCTGGCACACCTGGCACAGAGGGGCGACATAACATGACCACCGCACCGATCGCCGCCCTGACCTCCCGTCAGCTCAAGGCCCGCCAGGTGGTCCTGGCGGCCGGCGTCCTCGACGGCTGGCAGGCAAAATTCGAGAAGTACCACACGACCATCCATTCGTGCCTGTGCCCGGATTTTCAGATCCGGGGACGCCGGAATGAGATCACGGCCTGTAAGCACATGGAAGCCAAGAAGTTGCTCGAGGCGCGACAAGCGGCGCTTACCGCCGGATCTGGGAATCGGGGCGCAGAATGACGAAGCCGAAGACGCCCATTGAACTGCTGGCCAAGGTCGAGACGCTCCGCCTTCGAAGGGTCGCGGCGGAGAAGGCTGGCGAAACGCTCAATGTCGAGGGTCTGGGCAAGGTGATGACGAGGACGGTTGCAGAGTACCTGGCCGATCATCGCCTGACCGGGATCGGGCAGTGGAGCAGGATCCTCGTCCTGGCGGTTGTGCAGGATGCCGGCATGGCCCGCTTCGGGCGCGTCTTGAGCCGAGGCGAACTCGTCACGGTCGCCGGGCAAGCCATGTCTCAGATCCCGCCGGCCGCTTGGGGCGAGGCGTTCGACACCCTGAGAGGCACCGAGTTTCAGGATCCGGCCACCTGGCTCTCCCGCGGGTTGGGCATCCTGGCCGCTGTGATCATCGTCGTAGGATCGCCTGGACCGGAGGGCAAGGCGCGGGATGTCTACCTGAGGAGCCCTGCTCTGTACACGGCGATCGCTGTCGAAGCATTAGTTGCGCCGGCTCTGGCTGTGCTCGAGCCGCCAGCTGGTAGGATCATGTGACGCCGGCCATCGGGCCGGTGCTGAGAACAGGCATTTGCACAAGCGATCGAGAGAGGAAGGTGAACGATGAGCATTACCCTCGGCGACGCGGTTTTGCACCTCCGCAGCGATGACTCCCAGCTCCAGTCGGGGCTGCAGGGCGCAGGGAGCGGAATCTCCAAATGGCTAACTGGCCTTCAGGCGGCGATCCCGGCGGTGATCGGTGCCGCCATCGTGGCCGGCTTCAAAAAGGGCGTCGACGCTGCCGCCGAGCAGGAGACGGCGCTTACGTCCCTCAGCGCGGTTTACCGGGCAACCGGCGGCTCGATCGGCATGACGATTGGGGAGCTGGCGGCTCTCGCCTCTCACCTCAGCAAGGTGACCGGCCTCGAGGATGAGCAGGTTATGCAGGCCGAGGCATTGGCTATGACCTATGGAATCCTCGGCCGCGACGACGTGCCGCGTGTGATGACGGTGGCGGCCGACATGGCCACCCTCTTCGGTGGAGACCTCTCCGGAGCGACCCGGACGCTCATGCAGTGCCTGGCCGGCGGCGAGGAGGGCATGACCCGGCTGCGCCGGGCGGGGATCGTCCTTACCGAGGCTGAACTTGCCCAGGCCAAAGCATTCTACGAAGCCGGCGACGCGGCCGGGGCCTACGACGTCATCCTGGGGGCCATCGAGGGCCGGGTCGGCGGCGCGGCCGCAGCGCAGCTCGACACCTATGCCGGGTCAGTCAGGGCGATGGGTGTCGCCTGGGGCGAGGTCTGGGAGGCAGTAGGCGGCGTCGAGATCCAGGGCAAGCCGCTCATCCAATGGATGACTGAGGCCATCCAGGGAGCGACTCAACTTGTCGAAGGCGAACGTGGCGCGACTGCGGAGTTCCAATACGGCCGGGAGGAGCGCCAGCGGGGCGTTCGCTCCTATGAGGGATACGCCCGGGCGGAACTTGATGCCGCGGTGGCCGCCGGCCTACTCACTCAGGGCCAGGCCGATCTGTTCCTGGCGGTCAGGGAAAACGCCGACCAGATGAGCGGGTTCGGATACACCGCCTACGTGCGCACGATCACCGCGATGCGCGACTTGGGCATTTTGACCAACGCGATGGCTTGGGCGAGCCGGGATGCCGCTGGCGGTTGGGATGAGGGCACGCGTGCCGTTGGTAGGTTCGGGTCTGCGGTCAACGCTGTACCCTCCACGCACACCACCACTCTCAACGTCGAAGACACCCAGGCCCTGCAGGAGCTCGACGCCTTCATGGCAAGACTGGCAGCCGCGGGCCTGTGGACCTACTCCGGCATCGGCGGTTTCGGCCTGGGCGCTGGGGGTCAACAGATCATCGGCGGTGGCGGTGTCCCTACCGGTGGCGCCCCAGGCACGGTTTCAGCTGCAATGGCCTGGCGGGCGCAGGCCGGCGTTTCACCCATGTCGGAAGCCGAACTGCTCGCTGCCGGCTACACACCCGGCCAGGGCGGACTCGGTTTCGACGTCGAGGGCCCATCCGGATCCGACCAGGTGCCCGTGAATCTCGCCCTGAGCAGGGGTGAACATGTCGAGGTCACGCCGGCGGGAGAACGGGAGAGGCGCGCTCCCGCCAACATCACGTTCAACGTTTCAGTTCGGGACCGCGATGATCTACAAGCTTTGGAGAACCAAATCGCGCAGATATTCAGAGGCATTTAAGCCGGGAGGCATGCATGAGCCTCGACCAGGTTGGGTTTTTCGCTCTCGAGCACAGCGTGAGTCCACTGAAGACGGTGAAGGGCTTTGTCAAAGCCGGTGCCGGCGAGACGAAGTTCGGCTATGGTGGAGGCGCCGGAGGCCCTGGGGTGGCGACCCTCCGCAATACAACCGACGACGCCGACACACTCGAAACCGGTTTCAGTCTTGAGGATTGGGATCCCGTATTGGCGCAGATATTGTCGGGAGAACTGTAGGGTTAGGGAATTCGCATTCGCACAAGGGAAGGGGCTGGTGATGACCGAGGAAACCAAAGGCCAGCCATGTGCCGTCTGCCTGAAGAGGGTCGACAAGGCCACGGGCAGGTTCGGCACCATTGCGGTCCGTGTCGGGGATAGCTTCGCCCTATTCACCGTCTGCCTCGACTGTTTCAGAAAAGGCCCAGACGGGGGACGGCGCGAGATCGAGGACCGCCTTCGGGAGGCGGGTATGCTCACGGACGAGCCGATTGACCGGGGCAATGGAGAGAAGACATGACACACACCATCATCTGTTTCGCGGGGGCCGAGTCGGACAAGATGGCCGCATCCATGAGCGCGGCCTGGACCCGCTCCGCCACCCAGAAGATCTACAGCAACTACTCCTTCCGGTACGCGCCCACCGGCGCTGCGGCCAATGAGGATATGACGATCCCCAACGACATGCCCAACACCGCCCTGCCGGGGAGCATCCAGCGAGGGTTCGTGTGGCTCAGCTGGCACCTATACATCGATACGCTGCCAGGCGCGGGACAATACGCGGTCCTGTTCTCGACACAGGCGGGCGGCGCCTTTGATCGTTTCATCCGCATCAGCTCGGCGGGCAAGATCAGTTTCCACACTGGGGCGGCCTGGGGCGCGGACAGCGCGGTCGCCCTCCAGGCGGGGCGGTGGTACCAGGTCAGCATGCGGTGGGCGCAGAACATCGAGTGGCGGCTCATCGTGCGCGATCCGTCCACCTTGTCAGAAGTGATGAACATCACCGCGGTGGCCTCGAATGATGATCTCGGCTTCCTCCGCTTCGGCAACGCCAACTTCCTGGCCTCCTATGGTCTCTACTACTTCGACAACATTGTGCTCGAGGCGGCCGCGGCCGCGGCCAGTATCGACGACCCATTCCTACTCCTGGGGGCAAACTACGCGGAGTGGTGGCTTCCGCCCAACGCGGTGGGGACAGATGACGCCTGGGCGGGCACCTACGCGGATGTCGATGAGGCGGTCAACGACGGGGATGCGACCATCCGGTCCATCGGTGCCGCGGGTGCCTTCACCAGTAACGTCTTCAATCCGGACGCGGCGGGTTATCCCTACACGATCCTCACTATCGAATCTCTGGACGTGATGTGCTGGACCCGGAAGTTCAGCGGCGCGGGCATGGAGTCGGTCATTCGCTTGAGACGGGGAGCTACCATCAGCGAGAGCACGCTGGTGGCAGATGGCGCCGCCTACTATCTGCGCTGGAAGCACTGGAGTGTGGATCCGACCGACGGTCTTGGTTGGACGCCGACGCGGGTGAATGAGGTCGAGGCCGGCTGCCGGTATGATAACGGCGGCGGCGCCCTGTATTGCACGGCGGCTTCGGTCCACATCCTGGTGACGATCCGCACACTGGCCACGCCACCCCAGCGGCTGCTGCATTACACCCTCGACGTCAACGATCCGCGGCAAGTCATCCGCGACCAGTTCGACCGGGAGGTGCCGCCGGAAGAATTGTGCCCCAACAAATGGCTCTCGGTCGTAGGCTGGCGGCAACCCTCCTCCCAGATCGCCGCCGACTACATCAATGATCCCGAGAAGGTGCCCATCAACTCGGTGCGATTCACGGAACCGGACGACTACTCGCTCGGGTCGGGCATCGACGACCTGCTGGACAGTGTGCTGGCCCGGCTGACGCAGAGGAGCGCGTGAACTCTAGGGTCCAGGAACTCGGGTTCTCACAGGTGAAAGGAAGTGACGTGAGCCGGGGATCACCGCAGCGCAAGTTCGATGCAGCAGCCAGAGCGGAAGCCAGGCGACTGGTCAAAGCCACCCCGCGCGTGGTGGCGCCAGATCCGACGACCTGGGGTATTGGCCCGCGCCTCTGGCACCACCGCTGCGTCAACGGTGCGATCGTGTTTCTGAGCCTGGCGCAAGCCAGCTGCGATCGCTGCGGGCTGCTGCAGGAGACTGTCAGGACACACCTGGCCGCGGTGCAGGAGGCAGAGGCATGAGCGGAGGCAGGATCCCCATCGGCCGGGCACCCGCCAGCCGGCTTCGGTGGCCAGCGGACCGGGCGAGACACGCTCAGGCGGTGCTGGAGGATGCCCACTTGGCGCAGGCCGATCGGCAGGCGTCGATCGCGTATATCGACAACGTTGCCCTGCCCTATGCCCGGGCCCGGGTCGCGCAATACGAAGCGGAGTGGGCAGGCTTGTCGATCGTGCAGTGGGCCGTCAGGACCGGGCAGCGCACCTACCCCTACCGCCGGGGCCGCGATTGGTGGTTCACCGTCCCAGAAGAGCTGCTTAGGAAAGTCAGTTGGGTGGTGCGCTGGCGAATCGGGGACCCGCCCTTTTGGGCACTGGACGACGAGATCGCTGAGCTCCTGGCAGCAGCACGACGCGACCTGGCCAAGCTTCTGGCCCGGCGCCGGCGCCTGGTGTGGACGCCTTTGATCAACTTGCGAGGGAGGTACCTATGACGAAAAGCAGTGATGCGATGAACGACCTCATCCGCCAGCGCCCAAGGCCTGGCCGGCGAGGAAAGAAGGCCCCTGCCGCCACGACCACGACGTCGCCGACGATGACCCGGGCTGAGTTCAATGCCTGGGCGGCCGGCGTTGACGAGCGCAGGCGCGAGCGCGAGGCTGGACACTGAGATGACGCGGGCTTGCACGATCTGCACGCACCCCAAGCGCGAGGCCCTCGAGCGGGCCCTGATCGCCCTCGAGCCCAACCTGCGCGTGGCCAAGCGATACAAGGTCAGCGAGACGGCGATCCGACGGCACAAGGAGGCGCATCTCTTCGCGGTCCTGGCCCGCTCAGAGAAGGCCCGGGACGCCCTCCGGCTCGATCGCTTGCTCGAGCGGGTGGCGTACCTCGACGGCCTGGTCGATTCCGTCTTCACGCAGGCCGAGACCGCCAAGGATCCTGGCCTGACGCTCAAGGGCGTGCGTGAGGGCAGAGGCAACCTCGAGCTACTTGCCCAACTCTTGGGCGAGCTGCAGGCGGGGGCAGTCGTCAACATCACGCTGGCCACGTCGGCCGAGTGGGTCGCTCTCCGCGAGAAGATCGTGGCCGTCCTCGAGCCGTTCCCCGTCGCCCGATCCGCCCTCATAGATGCACTCAAGGAGAAAACCTGATGAAGAAAGAACAGATGCAGAACGAGCTCGGAAAGGCACTGCCGGAGCCCCCGTCCGGGCTGCTGCTCATCGTCGGCGCCGACGGTGTGAAGCGGGCGGCGGGTGTCGAGGTCTCGGCTGAGGAGGAAGCTGCCTGGCTCGCCAACCCGGCGCATGTGACTTTCACAATGCCCGACAACGGCCGGGATCCAGAGCCAGCGGGCGAGGGGGAACCCCAACCGATTGGGGACGAGCCCCCGGCGCTGCCGCGGGTCCTGCCGCATGTCGGCAAGGTGATCCTGCGCAGTGGGCGGGCGAGGTAGTCCGATGGCGCGGGTGCGGAAGGATCCAAAGGCAGCTGTCCCTGAGGGGGGATCCCTTGGGGAGGAGGCGGGGGTTGGCCATCCGGATGGCCTGACCAGGGAGATCCTGGTGCCCGTTGCGGTTGACGTGCCCGAGGATCCTTCCGTCCCGCCGGCGCCGAGGCCTCGCCCCCGGTACAAGTCGAGTTCTCGGGACCGGAGGGTCCACGAAAACGTCAAGACCCTCCGGCCGGCCGACGAGATCGACGTTGGGCTCGCGGGTGGGCGGGCGTTTACCGTGCCGCGGTGACGGGATCAGAGAAGTCCACTTCGCACAACTGAACCGGGCTCGATCCCACTTGCTTTGGGCCAGGGATGCACTAGACTTCAGCCATGCCCCAAAAGCCGGCGGGCGCCATCTACGTCCGGGTCTCCAGTGATGAGCAATCCGAAGCGGATCGATCCGGCCTGCCGGTCCAACGGACGGCATGCCTCGCCCTGGCCGAGCGGGACAGGGTGCCGATCGTCGCTGAGTTCGAGGACACCGTTTCGGGCAGGACGCTCGATCGGCCCGCGCTCAATGACCTCCTGGCACGGCTTCCTGAGTTCACCCACATCTACTGTCTCGACGCTACACGCTTGGGCCGCAGGCGGGGCGTCTCTCAGACCATCCGGGACGCCTTCCGCGAGGCGGGGATCGTCCTGCGCCTGGTGCATGGCGGATCGTCAGAGACGGATGGTGAGGGCGGGGTTATCCTCGAGGCTGTGGGCGATGCCTTGTCAGAGGTCGAGATCATGCGCCTGGCCAGGCGGGTCCAGGGCGGCCGGGAGGCGAGGGCGAAGCGGGGCCTTCCCGCGGGCAAGCTTCCGGTAGGGTGGCGCACCATCCGGGATGCCCGAGGTCGAAGCATTGGCGCCGAGTTCGACGAGAGCTGGCGGGCCTTCTACGACGATCTCGAGCGCCTCGTCCTGTCGGGCAGGCCTTGGAATGCCGTCGTACGGGAGATGCGCGACCTGGGCCACAGATCACCCTACTCGGGCAAGCAGTGGCCGCGCTTCACGCTGCGCATGCTGGCAGCGAATCCCTGGAATGCGGGAGCGGCCACCTTTGGGCTGCGGCGAACGACGCGGGGCAGGGTGATCAGCGCCGGCGAGCAGATCGTCGTCCCGGATGCGCATGCTGCGGTCTGGCGGGATCCCGAGGCGATGCGGGCAGAGCTGGCCAGGCGGTCGACGCTCGCCGGCAGAGGGCGCTGGAGGGTGGGGCGTTTCTCAGGATTGCTTCGCTGCTCCGGTTGTGGGCGCCGGCTGGTCTACCGCCGCAATGGGACGAAGATCCGGTATAAGTGCACGAAGGCCGCGGAAGCCAGGGCGGGTATCTCGGACGTCGGCTGCCTGGATCCCGCCAACATCGCCGAGAGAACCGTCGCCGATAGTCTGGTGTCGTTCTTCATGGTGAGCCGGGTAGCTGACAAAGACTGGACCGCAAAGGCGATCCGCGCTGCAGGGCAGCCAGCTGGTCGGCCCGACATCGACGCCATGCACTCGCGGGAACAGAAGTTGACGGCCGAGATCGAGCGCCTGGCAGCGAGACTTGGTGGAGTTGCGGAGGATGCCGTGGGTGCGGTCCAGGAGCGCCTGGCCGTCTTGGCCGATGAGCGGGAAAACCTGCGAGCGATCGTCAGAAAAGCGGGTACAATTCCAGAACCTGCGATCGGGCAGCTGGCGGGAGCCGCGGATACCTTCGATCATCTTCTGCAAGGCCCGCCCGCCGAGTGCTCGGCCTGGCTTTCCCGGCTCTTCCCAAGCGGGATCATCGTCGTCGGCACGCGGCGGCTCGAGCTGCCGTCAGAGGCTCCGCTCCTGGGTATGCTGATGCGGGCGACCGCCCCGCGCAAGAAGGCGAGGGAGACTTAGTGGAATGCAGACCGAAGTCTTCGTGCGGTAAAACCGCTAGCCTTCCTCGCTCGCTGGGAGGCTTTCAGGTGGTCGACCAGATCGACAGCACGCTCGTCCTCTCCAAGCACGCACGCTACCAGCTCCGATGTACCCTGAAGAACTATTGCTTCCGCGGCTACGCCCCCCTTGGGCTTGACAAGTCATTCTGGGTGCGCTTCGCCAAGGGGCAGATCCGGGAAGTGCCGATCGCCACTTGGCGCTTGGTCTGCAGCTGGTACCCAGACGCCGGGAAGGCCATCGCCGGCGCCCTCTAGCAGGCCCTCCAATTCCTGGAGACGGGGTGTACACGCAACGTACGGCGCCGCAGGTCATTCTGCCCGGGTCCCCCCAGCATGGCCGTCCAAACGCTGGACATGGCCGTTACCGAAAGTAACGGCGGGAAGGGCTATCTGGCTACCCCCAAGGGCATGTCTTGCCCCAGGAGCCGCCAGGAAGGCGTTGGCGAATACCACTTCCCGCAACCTATCCGGACGACCAGCCGGAGGTCCTCCCTTGACTTTCTGCATCAGTATGCTACAATAAGCGCATGGTAGACGACCTGATCACGGAGCTCGAGGCTGCCCGCATCGCCGATGTGTCCCGGGTGACGATCTTCCGCTGGCTGCGCGATGGGAAGCTCGAGAAAGTGGTGATCGGTGGCCGACCGTTTGTGCGCCGATCCCAGGTGGAGAAGATGCGCCCTCGACGGCGCAAGCCAAAGTGAAAGACGGACCCGGGAGGTGGTGTGAACACACTCCCGGGCCCTGACCGACAAGCCGGGTTAGCGGCCAGCGGCTGCCAGGAAGTATAGCCCCACCGTACCCCGGCCCACAAGGCCGGGTCTCTTTTCCGGGACCCAGCAGGAGGCGAGGATGCTCATTGACCCACTGCTCCTGATGGCCCTGATCCTCATATGCGCTGTGCTAGGCGCTGCGTCCGTCGGGATCCTGGTCTGCGTCTGGGCCCTGACCCGGCGGTGCGATGCGATCGAGCGGGAGCTCGAAGTGGAAGTTGACTCGGAGACGTGAAGGTTCCCTGGGGAGGGAGAGATGGATGTCAATGTTCTGTTCAAGGAACGGCTGATCGATGAAGGCGAGGACCTGGGCACGATCGACCGCCGGCGGGTGATCAGGGCGATCTCCGACGTGCGGCGCCGCCTCGAGGATGAGCGGGGTTTGAACTGCAACTTCATCGACCCCCGGATCGACCTCCTCCTCGATCTCGTATCCAAGATCGGGTTCTCGACGATCGAGGCGATCGAAGCCCTGGGGGCTGAGATCATCAGCGACCGCATCTGGGCAACCCTGATCCCGGAGCTCCCATTCGGGGACTTCCAGAAGTGGGAGACGGATCACCAGGGCGCCACGCTGGCCACCGTGATGCTCAAGGACTTCTTGGACCGGCCGGGGGCAACGCAGTGACCACGATCGACGACTTTCTGGCCCAGAGCGATTACGCGGCTGGCACGGTCAAAGCCTACCGCTGGCATCTTGTGCGCTTCGACGCCTGGCTGCAGGAGCAGGGCATCCCGTTGGCGGACCTGGACGGCTCGACCTTCGTCGCCTGGCGGGATGGGCATGCCTGGGCGCTTGCCACTCGGCGGCTTTGCCAGAACGCCGTGCGGTCCTACATCCGCTGGGTCTGCGGGGGCAACCATCCGGTCCTGCGCGTCAGGGCCCGCCGGCCGCAGTACGGGCCGCTGCGGACCCTCTCTGCCGAGGAGATCCGTCAGCTTCTGGCCTATCTCGAAACGGAGGACCCCGGCGAGCCCGAGAACGCGAAGCGGACCCGCGATTGGTGTCTGGTCTCCTTGCTCCTCGATACAGCTCTACGGGCAGCCGAGTGCTGCAGGCTGGAAGTCCAGTATGTCAACCTGAAGGAAAGGCGCCTGGCAGTGCAAATCAAGGGCGGACGGTGGGGAGAAGGGATATTCAGCGTCGAAACCCGCATGCGTCTTCGCTGGTGGCTCGCGCATCGCCGCCGATTGGCGGGTCCCGGCGTCAAGACGCTGTTCGTTGGAGTGGGCGGCGAGACCAGGGGCCAGAAGATGACGCCGGACGGCCTACGGGCGATCTTCCGCCAGATGGCCAGGCACGCTGGTCTACAGCCGTTCTCCCCCCACAGTTTGCGTAGATCGATGGCGACGCAGATGATTGCGCACGGGGCGAGCACGCGGATGACGGCGATGGCTGGCCGCTGGAGATCGAATCAGATGATCGACGTATATACTCGCGCACTCGATCTGTCGAGCGTCGATCCTTTTCTCCCGATGTCAACGATCGGAGATAAAAAGATTCATGAGGCCCTGGCGCAGACGCCATAGATGTGAGGAGGCCCCCGCGCCCGCGACGCGCCTTTCGTCCCTGGCTAGGCGGCGTAGGAGCCTCGGAGGTGGGCGATCCGGCCCGTCAGCCCGAAAGGAGCACGACATGAAGGCGCTCGGCATGTTTCTCATCATTGTGGGGGTGTTGGTTGCCCTCTTCATGAGCCTGCTGGTTGGGGCAATCGTCATCGCGGCCGGGGCGCTGGTGTTGCTGGCCAGCGGCCAGGGTAAGAAGCCGGAGGCAACGGCTGTCTGCGCGGCCTGTGGCAACCTGGTGCCTCCAACAGCGAACCTCTGCCCGGTGTGCCGGGCGGCCCTGGTCCCAACCGAGGGACCACTCATCCCCACCCCGGGAAAGGCCGAGTATGTCGGCAGACGCATGGTGTGTGTCGAGTGCGGGCAGGCCGGCGGGATCCACTTGACGCGGTGCTCGAAGTGGGGGAAGCCGAAGTAGTGGTAGCATTGGTTATGAGAATAACGATTACGAGAGGAGATCAGCATGGGCACTAGCATCGTTCCATCTGCTGAGCAGATGCTCACCCATCGACCCGAGGGTCCCGAGCGCAACCCGGCCGCGGCGTACATCCTATCGCTTACCAGCCCGGCGTCCAGGCGAACGATGCTCCAGGCGCTCAATGCGGTCGCCCGCTGGTTGAACCCGAGCTCAAACGCCATGTCCTTCAGGTGGGCCGCCTTGCGTCGGACCCACATGCTCGGGATCCGTGCCCACCTGGCCGAACGCTACGCGCCGGCGAGCGCGAGCAAGATGCTGTGTGCAGTGAGGGGCACCCTTCGAGAGGCGTGGCGCCTCGGCTTCATCCCGGAGGCCGACTATCGCCGGGCGATCGACATCCAGGGCATTCGCGGCGAGACACTGCCGCGGGGAAGGGCGCTCAGTCCTGGCGAGATCGCCGCGCTGCTTGGGGCGTGCGGAGCAGATCCGACACCTGCCGGCAGACGAGACGGCGCGCTGATCGGCGTCCTGTTCGGGACCGGGATCCGGCGAGCTGAGGCCTGCGGCCTCGACCTGGAGGACTTCGACGCCGAGACGGGCGAGCTCCGAGTCCGCCATGCGAAGGGCTCCAAGCAGCGCATCGTCTACGCCAGCAACGGCGCCGGCACTTGGCTCGAGGGCTGGATCCAGATCCGTGGCCAGGAGCCCGGGCCCCTGTTCTGCGCCGTCAAGAAGGGCGGCCGGGTCGAGCTGGGGCGGCTGTCGACGCAGGCGATCTACTCGGCGCTGCAGAAGAGAGCAGCCGCGGCGGGGATCGAGCATCTGAGCCCGCACGATCTGAGGCGCACGAACATCACCCAGCTGCTCGAGGCCGGGGCCGACGCGCTGATCGTCTCGCGCCTGGCCGGCCATGCTTCGGTTGAAACGACGCGTCTCTATGACCGGAGGCCCGAGAGCGCGAAGCGATCGGCGGCGGGGATGCTGCACGTGCCAGCGCCGCCGGCGTGACAGAATGACGACAACGAAACCGCCCGCGTCCTTGTAGGGACCGGGCGGGTGGTGGAGCGGTCGAGGCGCGCCACGGATGAATTGTACACCCGGGCCGCCAAAGACGAGGCGGCCTGTTTCGTTGGGCCAGAAGGAGCGCGAAATGGAGACGGCAAGAGTGCTTGGGACGGTCGGCGGGATCCTGGCCCTGGCGCGGGAGAGGATGCCGGTCCTGGTTGCCGAGAGTCAGAAACGACGTGCGGATCTCGAGCACGGAAGCGACGCGTACGGTCAGGAGCTGGCGGCTCTCGCCTCCGAACGCTTGCGGCCGTCGATCTCGATCGAGAGTGAGATCCCGCCCCGGCTGCGGTTGCAGGGGCCGCAAGCGTCGGCCGTGGTGTACCTCGAGCAGGTCGGCGAGGACGTCGTGCTCACCCTGGCAGCACCGAAAGGCAGCCGCGGCGAGATCCTGCCGATTTGGAAATGGTTGGTCGGCCAGTTCGCGGCAGCACCGGAGGAAGAGCCAGAACCGGAGGACACGGATGGGGAGAACCGTCCCGTAGAAGACCGGGCCAGGCAACGGTTCTGGCTGGAGTGGGACGGACTCGACAGCGGCCAGCAGGGAAAGTACAAGGAGCTCGCCAAGCTCACAAGGGGCATTGACGCCAAGAGCGAGCGTGCCTTCAAACGGGAAGTCCCGAAGTTCTGGGAAACCAGGCATCGGAAGGATCCTGTCCCTACAAACCCGATGATGCATTGGGCGTGGAGTTGGCGTCTGTTTGGCGACCAACGCAAGAATTGACCATCGCGACGTCGCGCAACGTCGCAAAACGCACTCCAAACCACCCGCTGGGTGGTTTTTCAGTCTTAGGATTGATGTGGAAAACGGAGGCTGCCATGTTGAAGGACACACTCGAACGACTGGATACAGTCCGCGAGCAGATTGTCACCGCTGAGGCCGAGGTTGGGATGCTGATCTCGAGTGTCGAGAACCTTGACAGCACCCCCCGGGGCTTCGGGGCCCTGGCCGACCGCGTGGCCGTGGGAAAGGCCTTGGAGAAGCAGCTCCTAGGTCTCCTAGCCGATGCCGTCGTGCCGGCGGCCGCTCAGTACGCGGCGGACGAGTTGGCCGCGTATCACACCTTCATGGCCGCGGAGATCACGCCGAGGGGCAAGGAGCGCGACCGGCTCAACGAGGAGATCTGGCACATCCAGTCTAGCGGGGCGAACTTGTTTACCGGGATGACCGCAGCCAGAAGCCCGTCCCCCCGCCTGGGCGAGATCCCGGCTTTGAAAGGCAAGCGCGCCGTGCTGCAGGCAGAACTCGAAGCCCTGGCCCCGCAGATGCATAACCTCGACGGCGCCGCCCGGGACGCCAGGGCGCTCGAGCGTCGGCTCCGCGGGCTCGTCGGCAACGGCAAGGGCGAGCAGGCGGTTCGGGAATTGCTCATGGTCAACGGCCGCACCCATGCCGAGAACGCAACTTCTCGCAAGCAGCCCGAGGACGTGGCAGCCCATGCCTGACGGGCCGTCCGCGCCCATCGCACCTCCGGAGATCCTCGCCCTGGCGGGTCGTGGCTGGCCGGTCTTTCCGGTCAAGGGCAAACGTCCTCTGACGCCTCATGGCTTCAAGGACGGCTCTACCGATCCGGCGCAGATCGAGGCCTGGGACCAGGAATACCCTGGCTGCGGCTGGGGCGTCGATTGTGGACGCGCCGGCCTGGTGGTGATCGATCTTGACCCACGGAACGGCGGCGACGAGCGGTTCGACCAGATCCGTGAGACTGCCGGCTGGCCACTTATCGAGACCGCGACGGCGCTCACGGGAGGCGGTGGCCATCACCTGTTCTTCCGAGCCAACGGCCGCGAGGTGCGCTGCGGCAAGCTGGCCGATGGCGTCGACGTGAAGGCAACCGGCGGCTATGTTGTCCTCCCGCCTTCTCCGCACCCGAGCGGTGGTCGCTACGAATGGATCCTGGATCCCGCCGAAGTCAGGATCGAGGAACTGCCCGGA
>Ga0315274_10007966_pt1 | contig 15317 bp, 11 predicted proteins | sample YL17G02_20_MG_FD_203700 | JGI IMG/M metagenome (GOLD analysis project Ga0315274, IMG submission 203700) | Sediment microbial communities from Yellowstone Lake, YNP, Wyoming, USA - YL17G02_20 | ecosystem: Environmental > Aquatic > Freshwater > Lake > Sediment | place: USA: Wyoming | collected... | reverse complement strand
TGGAAGGAAAACCCTACAAAGGGTTTCCTTCCAAGAGTGTCCGACGGGACTGGTTCCCCAGGGGGCCTGGGGCGATTCCGGCACCGGCAGAAAATCACATATTTGGAGATTCTTCGGGAGTAAATTCTTTTTTATTGACGACCGGACGGCTCTTCCCCGGCTGTCAGGGTCATTTTGAGCAGCTTCACAGGTCTATTCAGAGCCTGGATACTCAACAGATTGGGTCCTGCCTCAGACGGAAGCACTAGGGATAGAACAGGATCTCTAAGGTAATCCTCCCAGACGATCCGGCCATTAAAAATAACGGCGAGATAGGGAAAAGGCTCGGGCGGGGCTTCAGCGAAGCTCAACGACAGGCGGACCTTCCTCCCGTCCAAGAGGAGAGTTCGATTAAGAGCTTCTGCCAAGGATATGTCCGCTTCACTCGACAGGATTTCTCGTGCTGAGGCCGTCTTTTGGATGGCCTGGTCGATCGTTCTCAGCCCTTCTATATCATTCAGCCGTTCATAGTTTTTCCGCATCTTGACGAGAAGGGCGATATCCGGGCCCGCGATTTCTGATGATTTCGTATAGAAATTGTTGGATTCATAAAGATAATCGAGCTTCTGATAAGAGTCTCCGACGATTTCCAGGACGACGGCGTAGTCCCTCTTCGCCCCCTCGGGAATGACAAGGACGCTGGATTCCAGCGCCTGGCCCGACTGGACGACATCCCGGTACCGGTTTTGTTTGTATGCCAGAAAGAGCTCGAAGGAAAACAGGGAGAGATTTTTGGTCATCACGCCCGATCGATCTTCAAGCAGGCCCCTTTCCCTGAGAAACTTTTCCAGGTCTCCTGCTCCGGAAAGCTGATCCTCAAGCTCTAAATAAGAGCGCAAATCGGGCAAGGCCTCCTCGATTCTCCGTGTCTCTTCAATTTTAGACTTGGCCAGGGCCAGGCTGGCGTTCTTGAGGGCGTTTTTAAATTCAAGGCGGTCGATGAGGCTTTGGCCGGCCAGGTCCTGGTAAAAATGGATATTCTGAAGTGCGGCCAGAACGGATCGGAACCGGGCCGAAGCGTCTTTGACGCGGAGCGCGCTCAAAGCGTTTTGGCCGGCCGATATTTCATTCCTCACCTTTTGAAATTCCAGCCCCTCCGCCCGGCTGAGAACCTTCAGCCGCTCCTCCCTGGATAACGACCGCTCTCCCAAAAACCGGGCGTACAGCCGGAAGATAAGGGCGTCTTCGGGGAGGACCTTTTCCATGACGGGATAGTCTTTGATGTGGAGATCCCACAAGTCGAGAATGGCCGTTGTTTTTTCGAAGTCTTTGCCGGCCAGGATTTCCTTGACGATATCGAGCGTACCACGCCGGTCCTCGGGCGAGAGGCTGGGCCACCGGGCGAGCATAGCCTTTCCGACCTCGGTGTAAATTTCCGCGTCCCGGCCGGAAAGACGTGCGGCTTTCTTGTATTCCTCCAGGGAATTGTCCTGGACGGCGATATCCAGGAATTGAATGTATTGAAGGGCCTGGGCAAAGTAGAAATGCGCTGCCGGCGAAAACGGATCCAAGGTCAAGGCGCGGAGAAACCGATCATAAGCTCTCTCGAAATCTTGATCCCGGCGTTCCAGATCTCCGAGACGGTTGACGCCCCTTTCAAAATAGGCCTTGGCCAGTTCCAGGTCGACTAGGCCGTTCCGGGGGATGACGGCCTGTTCTTTTTCCAGGATCTGGATTTTTTTTTCGATATTGGCCGTCCTCTCCTTGGCCTTGTCATACAGGTCGTTACCCCTGAAGAAAAGGATATCTGCGACGCCGGCGACCAATAAAAGGGCCAGGACGGCCCGCTTTCTGTTCATGTCAGGACTTCCGGTGATAGACGGTCGTGTAGGTTAAAGCCAGGACGACGGAAAACAGCAGCATATTGGCGGGAATATGCAGGTTGAAATCGGTCAGGCTGTGAATCAGCATGATGAAAACCGAGATGATCCCTCCCATGGCCAGTCCCTTGATTTCAGGATTCCGGCGCTTGGACCAGGTCAGGAATGAATCCATGACGATATAAAGCACCGTGCCGGCGAGCAGGAGGAAGCCGACCAGGCCCAGCTCGGACAAATACTCCAAATAATCATTATGGGCATGGACGAGGACCATCCCCTCGAATTTGACCGTGGCATAAACGGGATAGACGGAAGCGAAAGTCCCCAGGCCCGTCCCGAAGAGAGGGAAATCGCGGATGATAGTCAGCACATTTCCCCACATGCGCGGCCGGCCCTCCTGGAGCAGGTTGTCGAGCGTAAACCGCCCCAACATCGCATCGATGCCGACATAAAGGGCCAAGACCGTGATGATGATGAATGCGGCCATCAGAAAATGGCGAACCCAGACCTGGCGGCTGCGGACCCGGCTGAAATGAAAGGCGGCTAATTCGAGGCCGATCACAAATGTCAGGACGAGGAGGAAAACGCCCGAGCGGGAATTGGACAAGACGATGCCCAGGGACATGATGACAAGGGCGGCGGTGGCCAAGACAATCAAGGCGGCCGTCTTGCCCGTCCAAGCCGAGAGGCGGTCCCGCCATGTCTTGCCGGGCTTGCCGAAAAAATCCATCCGGCAGATCGCCAGGCCGACGGCCAGGGGGATGATCATCTCCAAGTAGCCGGAGAAATGGTTCCGGTTGATAAATGTGCCCGTGGCCGAATCCAGGTTGAAGATTTTTTTGTAGATCAAGACTCTGGGATTTTTTCGGTAAAGCTCAAAGATCCCGTAGAGGGCTTCAAAAAGTCCCATGGCCACGATCACCGTCATCATCCGCTGAATCTGGCGGCGGTGGGTGATCGTCTTGACGACAAGAAAGGCGATGAGGATGTAGGAGACAAGCTCCAGGGCTTCGCCCAATGTCTGGGACCGGACGAGGGACAGGCTGAAAAACTTGAGGTCGGCAAAGCGGGGGGAGAATTGCTGATGGAGGGCGATGGTCCGGGGAGACAGAATGCCGGTAAGAAATTTCGGCAGGGGAAGCAGCTGGACGCCGATCCACAAGAAAAGAACGGCCAGCCCGTATTTCAGCCGGCCCAGTCTCTCGGCGAGCTTGGCATTGATCTGGGGCGGATGCTCCAGCAGGAAATAAACGGCCGTCAAAGCGATCGCCGCCAGCTCGATGATCAGGATTGCCCAGTTATCCGTGGACGCCGCCGGAAGCGGGCTGAGGACTAAAAGCGTCAGAATCCCGGATTCGATGATCGTTCGGCCGAGCCGGTCGCGGGGCTCCCCGGAATCTCCCCGTCCCCGAATTTTATTTTCGACCATGTCGGGCAAGAAGGATTTCAGCCGGCCTTTCTTCTCTCGGCCTTGGCCGCCGCCTCGTCGCTTTGTTTGTCCTGGTAGTACTCGTATTGAAAATAGTTCGAGTAAAATCCATCGCTCCGGATTTTCGCGTCGTTGAAAATCGCCCCGGCGATAGAGGCTTTGGCTTTTTTCAGCTCTTCGATCGCTTTCAATAAAGGTTTCCGTTTGGTGCTGTTCGTCTTGATGACGAGGATGGTCATGTCGGTAAAGGAGCTGACGATGAGCGGATCGATGACGGCCAGGACAGGCGGCGTATCGATGAGGATGACGTCGAAGCTGTCCTTGACGATCTTCATCAGGTCTTGCATCCGCTTGGAATTCAGGAGCTCGGCCGGATTGGGCGGGTGGAGGCCGCTGGGCAGCAGCCAAAGATTCTCGGCGAACGTTTTCTGGATCACGTCCACGAGCGGCATGCGGCCCGTCAAGTAGCCGCTCAAGCCGGTCCCGGCCTTGACTTTGAAGATCTTGTGGAGGCGGGGCTTTCTCAAATCGGCATCGACGGCCAGGACTTTCTCACCCAATTGGGCGAATGAGACGGCCATGTTGGCGATGGTAGCCGACTTGCCTTCCTGGGGAGAAGTGCTGGTCAGGGCAATGGTCTTGGGACCCACCTCCGCCTGGGAGAACAAGATCGATGTCCGAATCGTCCGATAGTCCTCGGAAATGGGGAGCTTGGGGAAAAGATGGTTGATCAGCTCCACATCCCGGATATTCGCCAGGAGCTCTCCCCCCGCGCCCCGCGTATCCGCCGGACGGTAAGACTTGTAATACCCGCCTCTCGTCTGCCGCTGGCCCGCGGAAAAATGGGGAATGATGCCGAACGAGGCCAGACCCGTCAGCTTTTCCAAATCATCCGGCCCTTTCACGGTGTTGTCGAGGAAGTCGGCCAGGAGGGCCAACCCGAGACCTCCGATAAGCCCCAGAAGAAGGGCGACGATGATGTTTCTCTGCGTGTTCGGCGATACCGGTTTTTCGGGGACAAGAGCCTTGTCCACGATCTTGATGTTGCTCGTGTTCAGGCCGCTCAGCCGGGCCGATACGCCCGTCTCATTCTGCTTGGCCGCAAGCGAGTTCAACAAGGCCTGCATGTTCTGGACTTCGATCTCCAGGCTTTTGTAGAAGATGGCGTCGCTGTTCATCTTATTGACGTCGCCCCGCTGGGCTTCGCGCATCTTGAACAGCGACGCTTCCCTGGCCTGGGCCGTCCGAAAAGCCGATTGGGCGGCCTCCACGGCTTTTTGGATTTCGGTCTCCAGCTGGTTCTTGGCAGTATCGAGCCGTGTTTTGAGCTGGATCATTTCGATATATTCCGGCTTGTACAGGCCGCTCTTCTGTTCGTATTCGCTTTTGAGCTGGAGATAGTTGGTCTTCAAGCTTTGGATGATTGGATTGTTGGTGGACTGAGGCAGCGAATCCAGGCTCAGGCTCCTGAGCTCCCTGTATTGGGCTTCGGCGGCGACCCGGGCGATCTGGGCTTCCGTATAGGCCTTGTCCAGGTCGCTGAATTTTGAGAGGACGCTGTTTTCCTTGTCGTTGGTGACGAGGAGCTTCTTGTCCTCGCCGAACCTCTGGAGGGTCCTCTCCTTCAGGGCTAGATCGTCCCGCAGCTTGGCGATATTGTCGCTGAGAAATTCCGATGTCTGCTTGGTCGCCTCGAAGCGGGATTCCACCGTGAAGTTGATGAATTCCTGGGCCAGGGTGTTGACGATGTCGGCCGCCAAGCGGGCGGACGTCGACCTGAATTTGACATCGACAAGCCTCGTTTCCGGCACGGGCTGGACGGTCAAGTGGTCCAGGACCATCTTGGCATACAGGCTGGTGGGATCGGCCAGGGCCGTCTCCGCATCGGCCGCCGGAGCCTTGCGGGGAGCCAGCCAGCTCAGGGTGACGAACCTCTTCAACATTTGGAACAAGCTGGGGCGTTTATTCTGAAGAGACTGAAGCTCGGGACGGCTGTTCAGGCTCATTTTTTTGACGACGCGTTCGACCAAGGAACGGCTCTGGAGGATCTTGAGCTGAGTCTTGAAATAGGTGCCCAGGACATCCGAACTGTAGGCATTGGAGCTCAGCAGATCCTGGATCGTCAGGACGCTGGACCCGGGTTCTTCGATGAGGATGGTGGCTGTGGCCTGATAGAGGGGCGTCGTGGTGATGGAGATGATGACCGCCAAGGCCATCAGGATGGCCGTGGTGCTCGCCAGAACCCATTTCCGCTTGCGGATGATTTGCCAGTACTCGGCCAGGTCGACATCCTTCTTTCCGACGGGTTTGTTGATGGGGATCATGGATAGGCCGTTACGGGAAAACAGCTGACTGGTTTTTTAAATCGTCTCGAGAACGTTTCAATCCGCACGCCTCCTCACGGACTTTGCCGAGAGCAGGATACACCGGCTGGGGATGCCTGACTATCGTCTGCCCCGATGAATTCCAGGGTGAATTTTCGCCGCCTTTTCCTCACCTCCGGCGAGGAGTGTCAAAAGATCGTCTCCGGGACGAAGACGACATCGTCGGCTTGGAGCTGGACATCCTTGGCCTTGTTCTTTTGGATGTTTTTGACGTTGACCTTGATTTCTTTTTCGTTGCCCAGCGCGTCTTTCCTTCGAATGACCACGCTTCCCTTGGCCGCCCGTTCCGTAAAGCCGCCGGCCTGGGCGATGGCCCGGACCAGGGTCGGGATATTGGACTTGAGAACCTGGATGGCGCCCGGGCTTTTCACCTGGCCGTAGACATAGATCTGGACTATCTGGTCGGCGGGGATATTGATGATGTCGTCGGGCTCCAGGACCATGTTCAGCTTGGCCTCCCCTTTCTGCATGAGATCTTCGACCGGAATTTTCAAGGAAATGTTCGACCCGTCCGCCTGCTGCCGGATGATGATGATCTCCTTGCCGGCGTCTCGGGCCAGCCCGCCGGCCTCGGCCAGGATCTCGAGCAGCGTCGTCCGGCCGAGCAGTTCGTAGGATCCCTGCTTGCCGATAGCGCCCAGGATCGAGACCCGCTTGCTCCTGAATTCCTTGATCGAGACTTTGACCTGAGGATTGATGATGTATTTCTCCTCCAAAAGCCGGCTCAGCTTCTTCTCCAGCTGGGCCGCCGTCAGGCCGTCGACCTGGATCTCGCCTAAATAGGGGAAGCTGATTTTCCCGTCTTCGGAGACCCGGACGGTCGTGCTCAGCTTATCCTCTCCGAGGACCTTGATTTCCAACAGGTCTTTGGCTCCGATGCGGTATTCCAAATCTGTTTTTTCCTGCGGGTCTTGACCTGCCGACGGCAGGCAAGGGCCAAGAGCAACCCAAATCAGGATCGCCGATAACAACAGAGGCGTCGATTTCCTCATGATGAGCTCCTTCAAAAGGCCGGACTCATGGCCTTTTTTTGTTCAGGACAGCCGGTCGTCAGAACTGATAGGTGAGCGTGGCCCCGACGAGATTTCTCCTTCTGGCGAACCCCAGTGGAGTGGATGTCCATTTTGAATAATTCCAGACCAGGCCCAGGCCGATCTCCCTGTAAATCCGGACGGTCCATCCGACCGAATGTCCAATTTGCCTGTCTTTCCGAAAGGCTTCGCCGGGGTCCCCCTCGGCCGTCACAACCCGGATGGCCTGGGGATAATCCATGATTCCCTGGCTGTAGTTGTAATCCAATCTCAAGAAGTCCGTCAGGTAATAGGAAGCGCCCAGTCCATAGTTGTGATCGATGTAATAATAGCCGGCCGGATCGTACGAGAAAAAGATATCCCGGGCATAGCGGAGCCTGACGCCGAATTTGCCCCGCCTCATCTCCAGCCCGGTATTTCCAAAGAAGCCGGAAAACGGCTTTTGCCCTTCCGCCGAGGGATTGAACCTCCTGTATCCGAAAGACAGAAGCCCTCGGATAAAACCCGCCAGCGGAAACCGGATGCCCATCAATCCAGAATAGGAAGAGGCGTTCCGCCGCGTCGATTGGCTATTTTGAAACTTGTAATCCGTGTATCCGACCTGAGTGAAAAAGAAGCTCTCGGGATAGAGCTGGTAGTAGAATTCAAACCGGGCTCGTTTCTCTTGACGATTCAGCGTCTGAGACAGGGGGAGGCTGTCTGCGCCGGCCGCGATATCCTGATATCCGAAGGTGAGAATCTCCCCGGCCACTCCGATGGATGTCTTCCGGGCGGTTTCATAAAAAAAGCCGACGTCATACCCTTTGGTGATATTCGTCGAAAGCCGGAATAGCTCCGAGGAGACGGGTTCTCGGTATTCACTGTGCCGGTATCCCGCGGACAGGACAAATCGGTGGAAGAGAAGATACTTCAGCCCCAAGGCATAGCTGTTGGTGAAGGTTCGCTGGTTTTTCTCCTTCCAATAATAGAGGTATTCCGGATTATCCATGAACGACAGGATCAAAGTGCCCCGCACGGGAAGATAGCAGGTGATCGATGGGGAAACGGCGCCGGTATAGTCGGCCACGGCCGGGCCCTCAAAATAGATGTTGTCATTATACCCGATATTCCTGAGAGCTAAAACGGGATAGAGGCGGAACGGCCCCAGCCGAAGCCAGGCATTCTTGGCGATGCCTTCGGATTCGTCGCGGAATCCCCGGTAGCTCTGGCCGAAGGCGTGTCCGCCGAGCCACGTCGAAAAACCGACGACGAGAATTTTTTTAAGGAGAGACATGAACTGACTGCCCGCTTAGGAGAGATCCTTGTTAAAAGCGGAGGGACCTTTGAGAATTCTGTGAAGAATGCGGAAGACGGGAGCTCTGGTCATGAGATCCAGGATGAGATCGCTCTGCCAGTCAAAATTCGCCTTTTCTTGGATGAGCGGGATGATCCCATCCGTCTGGGCGAGCGCGAACAATTTCTCGACGTGGCTTTGGCTCATCCGGGCGTACAACTTTCTTGCGTAATACCCGACCAGGATTTCTTTTCTCAGGGCGTGCTTCCACGAGCGTTCGTACTCGGCCAGCCTTGGCGCCTGGAAAGACCCCTGGTGATAAGCTTTGTGAATGACCTCGGCCGCGATTCGAGAACAGTGCAATCCGTAGTAGATCCCGCCGCCCGTGGTCGTCTTGACTTGGCCCGCAGCTTCTCCCAAGATCAGGACGCGTTCGCCGTAAGAGCGGGAGATCAGCCCCTGGGCGATCGCCTTCACCTTGAGGCCCTGGGACGGGAAAGACCCTTCGATCTCCGGATAGAACCGCCTCAAAAAGCTCCGGAAGCAGGTCCGCGGCTCGGCCTTCGTCACCAGGCCAATTTTGTCCCTATCCCCGGCGGGAACGGACCAGGCAAATCCTCCCGGCGCGATATCTTTCCCGATAAAGACCGTGGGAATATCCCCGTCGGCGGCCGGAAGCTCGACCTGGACGCCCAGGAGAAAATCTTTCGGACATCCGAGTCCGGCTTTCTTATTTAAACGATAATCATTGCCCGTGGCCAGGACGGCCATACGGGCGGATATTTTTTTTGGAGATTTGGCTGCTTTTTTGGCCGTGATCCGGACGGCCTCTTTGTCTATAAAAATACCGGAAACCCGGCAGCCCAGCTCGATTTCGACGCCGGCCTTTTGCGCTTCCTTGGTCATATTCTGGTCAAACGTCCTTCGGTTAACGATGGCGGCAAACGCGGCCGGGTGCCTGTAGGTCAAGGTCTGGCCGGAGGACATTCGGACATTCACCGTTTGGATATCTCGGACGACGGAGTCGGCGGGGAGAGAAAATTCCCGGAAAAGCTCCTTGCCGACGATCCCGGTGCAAATGACGTCTGTTCCGATCTCCCCTTTTTTCTCCAAGACGACAACATGGAGGCCCTCGTCGGCCAGGAGTTTTGCGGCATAGAGGCCGCTGGGACCGGCGCCGATCACGGCTACATCATAAACTCTCATCGTCTTTTAAGCCTGCCCATGTCATCAAAAATTTTTTTTATTATATTCCTATTCCCGGCAAATTCAAGGCACGGGAGAAGTGCCGTCTCTTTTAGATAGGTTCTCTTCCATTTCGTGTGGGTTGAAAAGGGAGACGATCCGGAGACGGCTGAAGCGACCATGGAGGGTTTAGCCTTCCCGAGCCCTCATTCGAGGGCAGCCGGCTCGGAAGAAGCCGGCCGGCGAAGTTGTCTGAGCTTCCCGGCGAACGTCCGTAAGATCGAGGCCGGGAAGCGAGTTCTTCGCCGCCGAGAAGGAGGGCTCGGGAACGGCGTGAAAAACCCGGATGGGGAGCGAGGCCGTCTCTGGATCGTTTCCCAAACTGTTTTTTACTCCACGAAATGGAAGAGGACCTTTAAATCTTGGCCTGGCGGGATTCCCACTTGCCCCGGAAGGTGATCCAGAAAGAGAGAACGATCAGCTTCATATCCAGCCAGAAGCTGCGCTTCTTGATGTAGAGCAGGTCGGTGCGGAATTTATTACGACGGGGCGTATCGCCGGGGAGATACACTTGGGTCAGGCCGGTCAGCCCGGGCCGCACTTCATGTCTCTCTTGGTAGCCCGGAATGTCCTCGATGTCCTTCGTCTCCGGATTTGCCCGGACCTCTTTCTCATGGGGTCTCAACGCCCGGGGGCCGACAAAGCTCATGTCGCCTCGCAGGATATTGAGAAGCTGGGGCAGCTCATCCATCGCCGTGGCCCTCAGGATGCGGCCGACCTTCGTCACCCGGGGATCATTCTCGACTGCCTGGACCGGCCCCTGCTCTCTCTCGGCTTCCTTGATCATCGAGCGGAACTTGAAGGCCTTGAAGATCCGGCCGCCTTTTCCTACGCGCTCCTGCGGATAAAAAACCGGGCCCCTGTCCTCGAGCCAGATGAGGAGCGCTATGAGAAGCCAGACAGGAGAGGACAGGACAATCCCCAGGGAAGAGATCACGATATCGAACGGCCGTTTCAGAAACAGCGCCCTCCACACGCTCGGCCTAGCGCTCGGTAAGCTTTTCGCCAAGGATCCTCCTCACGTCCTCCTTGTTTTTTATGGAGAAATACCAGTCGATCGTCCTATGGAGCCCATCCACGAAGCTCACCCGTGGTTCCCAGCCGAGAAGTTTCCTGGCCAAAGAGTTATCGGCCACCCGGTTGAGCGGTCCCACGGGCATATCGGGAAGGAACTTGATTTTTGCCGCGCGGCCGGTGTAGCGCAGGGTTTCGGAGACGGCGTCAATGACCCGGATCCTTTCCCTTGTCCCGAGATTGACCGCCGTTCCGTCGTCGATTTTTTCTGCCGCCAGCACCGTGCCGCGAACGATATCCTCGACATACGTCCAATTGCGGATCTGGGTCCCGTCTCCCCAGACTTCGAAAGGATCCTGTCCGATGAACGCCCGGGCGATCATCGCCATCACGGCATGGTTTTCGACGCCCCGCGGGCCGTAGACCGTAAAATACCGGCAGGAGGCCGTTTTGATCTTGTATTCTTTGGCATAGGCCTTCAGCGTGAGCTCGGCCATGAGCTTGGCCCATCCGTAGAGGTTGTCGGCATCGTAGGGAGGGGCCACCTGGCCCTCGGTCAAGAAGATCTCTTCCTTGACATTTCCCTGGAGGAAATTGGGATAGACGCAGCCCGACGAAGCAAAGACGATCTTCTCGACGGCCGCTCTGCGGGCTTCCCAAAAAACCAGGCCGTCCAGGAAGAGGTTGGAGGCGGGGCCGGCCTGATGGAGATCCACATATCCTCTGCCGCCGTGATCTGCAGCCAGATGAAAGACGACCTGGATATCCCGGACCGCGTCCCGCGTCACCCCCGGCTCGCGCAGGTCGGCCTTGACGAGCTCGAGGCGGCCTTGAGAAAGAGGCGCGTCGATGTTTTCCGTCCGGCCGCTGCTGAGGTCATCGACAACCCGAACCTGTGCCCCTTTGGCCAGGAGGAGATCCACCAAGTGAGAGCCGATGAACGAGGCTCCTCCGGTGACCAGCACCTTCTTGTCTTTCCATTCCATGGGCATTCCTCTCTGTGATATTCACGACATCGAGGAGATGATCTCCTCAAAAGCCTTTAAAACTCGCTCCCGGGAAAAATTTTCCAGGGCGAACGCTCGGCCTCTGGCGGCCATGGCGGCGCGAAGGTCCGGGGATCGTTTCAGGGCCAGGATCGCCTCCGCCATCCTTCGCGGATCCTCAGGCGGTGCCCAGACCCCGCAAGCCGTTGTCGTGATGATTTTGAAAACCTCGGAATCTTCATTCACCAGGCCCAAGACGGGCCGCCCGGCGGCCATGAAATTGTAAAGCTTGGAAGGCACGGACAGCTGAGATTTTTCCGTATCCAAGGGCACGAGCAAAACATCCGCAGAAGCCAAGAGTTCGGGCAGATCCTGATAGGGCTGAAAGGGCAGGAATCGGACATTAGGCAGGCTGAGCCCGGCCGCTTTGGATTGCAGGTCATTTTTTTTCAGCCCCTCTCCGACGATGATGAAGACGATATCCGGATCATGCCGCAAAGCTCGAGCGGCCTCGAGAAGGCGGACAAGCGTGGCATAGCTGCTGATACTGATCGTCCCGGAATACATCACGGCAAATTTGTCGTCCAAAGAAAATTTTTGGGAAACGGCGTTGGTTTTTGGGAGCGGTCTGAGCACATCCGTGTCCACCCAGTTGGGAAGGACCCTGATCTTCCGGGAGGGCACGCCTTTCGCTTCCAGATTTTTCTTGAACCCATCGCTGATGACGATGATGTCTTCCGTGTGATCATAAATCCATTTCTCAAAGGCTTTGGCCATCTGAATAATAAAAGGATTCCTGAGGAGCCCGGACTCGATGGACAGGTCGGGATGAATATCCTGGACGTTGAGCAGCACCTTGGCGCCCCGAAGCCGTCTGGCCAGCACTCCCGTCAGGCCCAGTTGAAGAGGCGGCAGCCTCAAAAACAAGAGGTCTTCCCGGCCCACGCTAAAAAGGTTGATGGTGGCCAGAGCCGTGAAGATCGACCAGGCGACAAGGCGGCCGATATAATGCGGCGTGAAATTGGTCAAAAAGCGCTTGACTCGGAATCCCTGCCTCGTCTCCCGAGCAAAGAGCTTTCCTTCATAGCCTCGATTGTGGGGAGGCCTGGGAATCGTGGTGATGATCTCGACATCATGGCCTGCCTGGGCCAGGTAAGTCGCCAGCTCGTTCATGAGGATGGGCGCGCTGCCGAACTCGGGCAGAAAATACATGGTGTGGATCAGGATTTTCATGGAGCCTCCGGGAAAGAGTCGAGTGATTCCGGCGCCGTCTCCCCGGCTTCTTGGGCGACCAGGGCGATAAAAGCCATGGCCGGGACGATGAGCAATAGGTCGACGCCGTAAAAAGCGGCTGTGGATTCAAAGACGCTGCGCGCCGTCATATACCCGACAATCATGATCGATTCCATAACCAAGGCCTGGTCTGTTCCGGTCATGGCCTTGACCCGGGAAAAAAGCCCTGCCCTCACGACGACAAACCAGAAGCTCAAAAAAGCGGCCAAGAAAAACAAGGCTCCGACGAGGCCGGTTTGGATTATGGCGTGGAGATAAGAGTTGTGCATGTGCTCCGACTGAAGCATGATCCGGTCGGCATGAAAGCCCCAGCCGAGGAACGGCGAATCTTTGATCTGGGCGAGACCTCTTTCCCAGGTGGCTTCGCGGCCGCTCAAGAGGATCAGCCGGCTGAGGTTGCCGTGGACCCTCCATTTGATTCCAGAAACATAGATGACGGCGGCGGCGACCGGTCCGACAAAAACGAACCGCCAGTCGATCCCCCTCATCAAGATAAAAAGCGTGCTGGACACGGCCAAGCCCAAAAGCGCTGTCCGCGATTGAGTTTGGGTCAATAAGAATAAGGTGGGCAGCAGAAAAAAAAGCCAAAGCCATCGCCATTTTCTTGTCTGGGTGATCATCCGGACGGTCGAGACGATGATCACGACCAGGGCAAAACGTCCCGCCCCGTTCGTCAAAATACTGCCCACTCCCAAAGGCAGTCGGTATTGCTGGTTCAATGGCGTGTTGCCCCACCCCACCCGAAGAGACTGGGGAAGAAGGCTCATCGTGATCAAGAAAAAAACGGCATAGTTGACATAGACCAGCTTCTTGACGCTGATCTTGGCTTCCGTCTCTTCAAAGGCGCACCATGTCACGAGAAGGGGGGAAAGATACAAACCCGCCCAATAGAGAGAGGTGCCTATCTCCAGGGACAAGAACAACGATGTCAAGATGCCTGTCAGGCAGTAGGCGCCGAGGAACCTCATCGAGTTCCCTCGAAACAAATGCTTCGGCCGCCTGGCCAGAATCCACAGCAAGCAAAGAAAGATGGCCGCCAGAGGGAGAAAGGCGCGCACACCCTGGAAAAACATCAGCGGATCATCCAGGAACTTGGGAGAATCGATATACCATGGGGCGGAAAACATCGCGCCCCAAACCATCAGCCACAGGAAGACCAGATACATTATGGACTCGATTCATCCAAATTCGGATGAAGGGTTTCTCTATAGATATCAAAAAGCCTCTCGCCAAGCTGGTCCCAGAGATAGAATTCTCCGGCCCGTTTTCGGGCCGCCCGGCCCAGCCTGCTTCTCAAGCCTTCATCCAGACACAGCTTTTCCAAGGATTCGGCCATGTCCCGGATGACCTGTCCCGGATTTCGGGGCAAAATTTTAATGCCCCATTCCGGCCGGATATGAAAGCCCGGCCCTCCCGAATCCAGACCGATGACCGGTTTTCCGGCGCGCATCGCTTCCACGACGACGGCCCCTCCCCCATCGCGGAGGCTCGGGAAGATAAAAATGTCGCATTGCTCCATCTTCCTGAAAAGCTCCGGCCGCGGCAGCCAAGGGATAAAGCGGACGTTGGACTGCATCCCTCTGGCCGCGACGAATTTTTTCAGCCGGATTTCCTCCGGGCCGCTCCCGACGATCTCCAAAACGGCCCGCGGGAATTTCCGCTTGAAGATTTCAAAGGCCCGGAGGCCGAGCCCCAGCCCTTTGATCGGATCCAGCCGCCCGGCAAACAAAATCCGGAAGCGTCCCTCGGGATGCGGACCGCGGTCGGGCTCCGGGAAAAAATCGTCCGGTGAAATTCCGTTCACGGGGAAAAAAAAGATGCTCCGGCTGTGCGGAAGGAGCTTCTGTTTCGTTTCCTGGTTGCAGACGAGGATCGCCGCCGCCCTTCGGGCGCCCCTCTTCCGGAAATAGTTATGTCGCCAAAACCACTGTCCCAACATCCGGGCCCGCTCCAAAGCTCGGTTTTTGAAGTCCAGCTCCTTGAAAAGGCCGGGCGGAATCCGCTGGCCTCCGCCGACGGGTCCCCAGAGAAAAGGGATCGGCAAGAGGGCGCCGATAAAACTGGGCATCCAGTCGTTGTTAAAGGTGATTTGATGAAAGACATCGAAGCCGACCTTCCTGTGCAGCCTGCGGGCGAACCGGTAGGCCTGGATCTGCCAGAACAAATAGTAGACGCGGAAACCGAAAAAATTCCTAAGAAGCCCGGAAAAGGCCTTGGGCAGAGAGAGATAGTGAAAGACGGCTTGCGCCGCTTCCCCATTTTTCTGCGCCCGTTCAATCGCTTCAAAATTATAGGCCCGGGTGATCACCCAAAGCCGGTGGCGGCGGCTGAGTTGCCGGACGAGATTCCAGCCAAGGATGGCCTCGCCGGGATAAGAATCTTCAGTGGCCAGGGGGTTGCAGGCATAGGCGGAGATCAAGACGTTCATGCGCGTTCACCGGGGAGGCAAAAAACGGAGCTCCTCCAAGATCTGCCCGACCCGCTTTTTATAGACGGCGGATGAAAAATGGGCCAGATATCTCTGCCGGCTTTCTTGCCCCATCCGCCGTCTGAGTTCCGGCTCTTTGACTAGCCGGACGATTTTCTCGGCGAGCCTCTCCGGGTCTCGGGGGGGAATGACGAAGCCCGTTTTTCCGTCGACGACGACTTCGGGCAGGGACCCGATATCGGAAGTGATCACCGGCAATCCGGCCCGCATGGCCTCGAGCACGACAAGGCTCATGGCCTCGAGCGGATAATGGGAAGGAAAAACAAAAATATCCGAGCCGGCCAGGAGGTTCTCTTTGTCTTTTCCGAAGACAGG
>Ga0315274_10007965_pt1 | contig 15319 bp, 12 predicted proteins | sample YL17G02_20_MG_FD_203700 | JGI IMG/M metagenome (GOLD analysis project Ga0315274, IMG submission 203700) | Sediment microbial communities from Yellowstone Lake, YNP, Wyoming, USA - YL17G02_20 | ecosystem: Environmental > Aquatic > Freshwater > Lake > Sediment | place: USA: Wyoming | collected... | reverse complement strand
AAAAAATCATTTTATTAATATCTGCCTCTAACATTGCTTCGACTAGATTCACACCATTAAGAAAATTTTCTCGGTGATATAAATCGGGGTTTGTAACTGACTCGGGCACATCAATTTTGGCTGCAAGATGTATAAGAGCCTCTATATTATTTTTTTTAAATATTTTCCCTAGAAGATCTTGGTTATCTAAATCGCATTTGATAAATTGAAGATTATTTTTTTTGTCAAATTGTTTTGTTAAAATTTCGATTGGTTCGATAAAACCCGATGATAGATTATCCAAAACAATTACATTGAAATCACCTTTCAGAAGATTGTTAATAATATGAGAACCGATATAGCCGGCTCCGCCAGTTACTAAAATTGTTTTATTCATTTGCTTCTCACTTTTTTCCTTTTTCCATAGCATCTATTCGGCCTAAAATAGTCTTATCAAAAGGTTGCCAGCCTCTCACCATTCCCACTAATGAACCATACTTTTTTACTAATCCTTCGTTTTGGCCACCAATCGAAATATTTTGTTTGCCAATTCTGTATTTGACAACTTTGATATTTTTGTAAATAAATTTTTTACCAGAAACAGCCAAACGGCTAATTAATTCATAATCCTCAGCCACTCGAAAAAAGGAATTATAAGGATTATCTAGTAAAATTTTTCTTTTCATTGCGATGGTTACATGGGGTATATAGTTTTTTTTCTTATAAACTTCCAAATTAAAGGGCGTAAAAGGGGTTTTTCTTTCACGGATTAAGTTTTTTTCTTCCTCCCAAACATCGAGATGAGCATAGAAAATATCAGCCGTTGGTTCTTCCTCAAATGCTTTTAAAGTAACTGTTAGTCTGTTCGGATAATTTATGTCGTCTGAGTCAGCAACAGCAATGAGATCTGCCCTGGCATTAAGAGCGGCAAAATTTCGCGCACAACTTACACCATAACCATGATAATCATTAAGCTCAAAAAATTTGATTCTTTCATCACTCATATTATCAACAATTTTTTTAGTTTCATCATTACCATGATCATTAACAACAATGGCTTCCCATTCTTTGACCTCTTGATCAATCAAAGAATCCAAGCAATCTTTTATGTATTTGGCCCGATTTTTCGTCGGTATTAAAAAACTAACTTTGGGTTTCATGGGCAGCTGTCTCCAACGATCCTAACTTAAAGTTAATAAATTCGTTTAAATATTCTAACATGCGCTTTTCTAATGCCTCTTTGGTTTTTTGACGAGTTTCTTCAGGAATTTCCGGCCGCTGATAATCTGGCCTAGGAGGTAATTCGACATTTTCTTTTCCGGGCGGCTGGCCATATAGATTAGCATGGGCAGAAAGATGTTCTTGCCAGTTTTCGCCAGGTTCATTTTTGGGGACTAAGCCCCAGTTACCGCTAAAATGAATTTCAATCGGAACTCCCATCTCGGCATAAATAGATTTAGCTACGGCTGAAGCAATGATAAATTGTTCCACTCCGTTTTTAACTTCACTTTGAACACCTTCGGCGTTTTCTTCCATATGCGCGTGAACCCATAAATGGAGACCGCCTTCTTCGACATGGGGATTGGCTTTGGGCATCATGATTTCGTAGTTTTGAAATTGAAAAATTGTTTTATCGCCAGGCTCAATTTGAGCAGCAGAATCTGGCTTATCAAACAAAGTAACCGTTTGCGCCTCCTTTTTTACATCATTTAAAGAATTGGGCAATTGTTCTTTGATCGCATACATCTCCCCTAAAACGACTGAAGAAGGGTCGAACTCTTCTGACTCTGGATAATCTACCGGTTGTGCCCAAGTTCCGCCTCGGGCATTCCTGCCGATTACTTCAAATTGCAAGTGATTTTGACCGCCAAACCGAGGCAAACAATGTAGATTTACCCATTGGCTCCAAGAAAAGTAGTCTTCGGTTCCGGGCTTGCCAAAAACCGACCGGGCTGTAGCTACCGCTACCAAAAAGGGGTGAAGTGAGCTAGAAATCTTTGCTTCGAGGTTAAAATAAGGCAATTCTTCTTTGTCCGGCTCGATCCGTAAATGAACCCCCTCGTGCGGTTCAACCAAAGTCTTCTCCGGCACAATGACTCTAGATTCAAGACCTTGAAAAAAAATCTCCTCTTGTTCTAATGCTTCAGGCGAGCCAGAATCTTGTTCAGCCGGTATTCCCATCATTTCCTTATCTCTTTCACTCATTTGGCTTGGGTCTAATTTCTCTAGACCGTTCATCAAACCTCCCTATATTCTTTTATTCCAAACTTCTTGATAAGTTTGCAGATAATCTTCAGCGACTTTTTTAAAAGAGAAATTTTTTTCGATATGATCTCGACAATTCTTACGCATCTTTTGATATTGCTCTTGAGATAAATTTTGCATTCTATTAATAGCTTGCGCTAGTCCTTCTATATCATCTGCAGGTACTAGAAAACCTGTTTTCCTATCTTGGATGATTTCTGAAACCGCCCCGCGGTCATAGGCAATTACCGGCGTACCGCAGGCCATCGCCTCAGTCATAACCAGTCCAAAGGGCTCATCCCATTTGGGAGTAAAAAGCAAAGCTTTGGCGGCATAAAAATCACTCCGTTGTTTATCTTTGACAAAACCTTTATGTATAATTTTCGTGGAAATCTTTGGCTTAATTTTTTCTTTAAAATAATCATTTTCATTTTTATCATGGGGGGCACCAGCGATCTCTAATGTTACTTTAGCTTTCTCGGCTGCCTCAATTGCATCGGAACAACCCTTTTCTTTAACAAATCTACCTATCCAAATAAAATTCTCTCGAAAATTTTCCAAAAAAGGAAAAATTTCTAGGTTAACACCATTATAGATAACCCGAAAAACATCTGGAAAATTTTTTACTTGAGCCTGAGAGATTCCGATAAAATGGACTCTTCGTAGCTCGTCTTTGTTTAATAATTGTTGCAAAGATTGATAATGAAGATTGTCTATGGGCATATGGAGGGTAACTAATATTGGCAAATTCTGTTTGACCGCTAAATAAATCGGCAAAAAATTTACCAAGCTGAAATGTATCAGGCGATTTCCTTTTTGTTTTTGAATAAAATCTGTATAAATCAAAAACTCCCTAACAGTCAATCGGCGGTAATTCCAAGGTACCGACAGAAACTCTTGAGTTTGAGAATATCCTAAAGATAGCTCAACTAACGGCTTTAGAGACTTTAATTTTTCCGAATCGCCACTGGCATAGAGTTCGACATCAAGATTTCTTTCTTCTAATTCTTTAGTTAAATAATAATTAAAAACCTCGAGTCCTCCGGGCGCCGCTGGTCCAACCGGATTAAATATATTCGATACTATCGAAACCGGCGTATTATTTTTTTCCTGTCGCATTGATAAATTTTTCATAAGCTTCTAAATATCTCTGGGTTGATTTCTCCAATGTAAACTGATTTTCAATTTTTTTCCTCGGTAATTCATTTTTAATTGACATCGCCAGTTTTATTTTATCCAGCCATTCACTATCATTATTAAGCAAGCAACCATCTGTTTTATCATTAATAATATCGGGAATTCCGCCCACCGCCGAAGCAACCACCGGCAAGCCAGTAGCCATCGCTTCCAAAATGGATATGGGCAGTCCTTCGGAATGACTGGGAAAAAGCAGAACTTTCGCCTTTTGATAATAGGGTATAATTTCTTCTGGATTTAAATAACCCAAATATTTTACATGCGAGCGATTTAAATAATTTTTTTTCAAATCTTCAAAATAAGGAATATCTTCGTCTTTGTTGCCGGGCGGACCGATTAAGACTATTTTTTCGCCTATTTGTTTTGCGATCTCAATCGCCTCTTTAATTTTTTTGCCCGCAGCCATTCTGCCAACCAATAAAATTCCCTCTCGATTTTGATCGTTAAAATGGTATTTTTCTATATCGATACCATTGGGAACATAGCCAAAAATTTTTAAACCTAAATTTTCAGAAAATTGAATATTGGCCCGGGAAATATTGGCTAGACCAAAAAGAGGATTTCTCATTAAGTTATAACGATACTGATCGTAGGAGGAAAATCTCGTTTTTAATTCATAATGAGGAGTGTACAAAACCGGTACTTCCGCTTCCAAAAAAAGGTAGGGGCTAAAACGAATATCGTGGCTGTTGATAATATCTAAACCCCCATTTTTATAAAGTGTGATCGCTTGTTGTGAGAGTATTAAATCAAATTCAACTTTTCTTTCGGTGAATGAAATAGGATGCTCATTTTCAGGCCCAAATAATTTCCAAGGTGAATCTAAGTCCGCACTTTTCTTTTCGGCTTGAACCTGGCTATCTTTCCCAGTAAAAACTATAACTTTATGGCCTATTTTTTTTAAACTCTCGGCTAAATTGGCGACTACAAACTGAGGCGCTGAAATATCACCGGCGATGGTGGGGATGGGCTTCCCCGCCAGACCTAAAATTCCGATTCTTAATTTATCATTCATAGTTATGTATTTGGGATTTTTACAAATTTTTACGTCTAGCTGCTTCCACAAATTTCTTTTCTTCCTTATATTCTTCTTCGGAAATGTAAGATGGTTTCTTGGTTATCCGATTCTTTTGGCTGCGCTCATAGGCAATATTGAAGTATTTCTCCATTTTCCGCGCAATGGCCCTCCAGTCAAATTTATCGACCACATCTCGACGAGCTTTCTCAGCTAATCTTTTAGCTAATTTACGATTAGACAAAATCAATTGGATCGCTTTGATTAAAGCCGAGGTACTTCGGGGCTGGATGAGGATGCCATTTTTCATATTTTTAATTACGGTTGGGATACCGCCGATATTGCTGGCAACCACCACTGCCCCGGCTGACATTGCCTCCAAGGAAGAGAGGGGAACTCCCTCGCTTTTTGTTGAAGGAAGAGCCACAATATCGGCCCGACGATAAAATTGTGAAACTAAACGACTATCCTTATCACCCAAATAACCGGTCAAAATGATATTTTTAATTCTTAATTCCTTGATCAGATCTTTCATTGTGGCGACTTCATCACCGTGACCCATTATAATAAATTTTGCTTCAGGAAACTTGGCCGCTGCTTTGATAAAAATATCAATACCCTTAATAGAGGTAATTTTCCCAGAATATAAAACGACTTGTTTTTCATCTAATTTATATTGACGATTTACTTCATCAACTGGACCCTTAAAAGGGAAATTTCTTGTATCGACACCGCAAGTTACCACTTTTGTCTTACGTGCCAAATGAGGAATGTTCCGACCTAAAATCTCCAATAATCTTTCGCGCGTATCTTTAGAAACCGCTGTCACAATATCAGCTCTCTTCAAAGCATCTTGAGTTAAGGGAATATATCTCTTGTCCAAAATGGCATTTATTATATCTGTATTATGAGAAGTGATAACATAGTGTATCTGATAAACTGCTTTAATATAATTAGCAATCCAAGAAAGATTAGCCGCATGATGAACGTGGATTACATCAGGCTGGAAAGTCTCAACCGCATTGATAATCCCCAACATAAAAGACGATTGAATATCATTTAATTCCGCGCCAGAAATTTGAGAATATAATTTTGCTTTTGGATGTTCTGGATGACCAGTAAAAGTTGCCATAAATGGAAGTTTAATAGTAAAAATTTTTACCCCTGGAATAGTTCTATCGTCTGGACAGGCAATAGCGACTGAGTGTCCAAGAGATTTTAATCTCGCTGATAACTTTCTGACATAAGTACCGCTACCGCTTCCATACAAAGGGAAGCATAAAAGCTCTAAAATTTTCATTTATCACCTTTCTTCGCCCTCCATTTAACCTTTCTTTAAAAATTGGGCCGCCAGTTCTGGTGAAACGACATCTATGACAATCCCGGAACCCATTTCATAGCCACCGAATTTAGAAACCCGCGGAGCGATTTCCATATGCCAGTGGTAAAATTCACCGATATGGTTCTTCTTTGTTGGCCCAGTATGAATCCACCAATTAAATGGGGGAAATTTCAAAGTGTTGTTTAGTTTCGATATCACATCATAGACAATCTTTCCCATATTTTCAAGCTCGCTTTGTGAAATTTCTTCAAAATGCCCGACATGTTTTTTGGGCAAGATCCAGATCTCAAACGGAAAACGGGAAGCAAAAAAGGTGAAGGCAATAAAATCTTCGTTTTCAGCAACAATTCTTACTCCATATCTTTTTTCTTCTTCTATTATGGCGCAAAAAACACACTCTTTTTTATCTTGAAAAAATTTCATTGACCCTTCCAGCTCTTTTTCTACCAGATTAGGGATAATTGAAGAGGCAAAGAACTGTGAATGCGGGTGCTCAATTGAGGCCGCCGCTTCCGGACCTAAGTTGTGAATAGGCATGGCGTATTCGATAGTCGGATCATTTTGATAATTTTTATAACGGTTTTGATAAACTCCAAATAGTTCGCTTAAAAGTTCTGGACCACCTTCATAAATCTCCCTTTGGTGGTCTTTAATAATAATTACATCATGACCGCCCAGAGCTTTAGTTGAAAAGTAAAGCTCGCTTTCAGAAATGACATCATCATCTTTGGCAAAAGCCGGGTATTTATTGGGAATAACATAAACATTTTCAGTCTCTGACGATTTAATCGAAGTTTCGTAAGCACTATTAGGATTTTCAAGACAAAACGGACAAGTCTTCACATCAAGATTTCTCTTTGGCGCCGCTGCCATTACAAAATCTTCCGGCCTCTTTGCCCGTTCTGGCGCAATTACTACCCATTCATCTGTCACAATATTTTGTCTTAATTTTGCCATTTCGCTCCTTTTAGTCGTTAAACTAAAAAACTCAAAATGTAAATGTTAAAGCTTCAGGAAAAAGTATAAAGGATTAAATCTTTTTTTCCTATAAGTTGCAGTTCTAAGTTTTGCCATTTAAGTTTTAACATTGCATTCCACATATTTGTGGAAATGCGCCATGGCAACCGCTAAAGCATCAGCGGCATCATCAAAACCGTCTTTTTTGCCTGAACTGATATCTCGTCCTGGCCTCAAGGCTTTGACCACCTCGGCAATTACTTCTTTCTTTTCGCTCCGGCCGTAGCCGGTAACCGCCAGTTTTACCTGCATCGGCGTATATTCGAAAGTCTGCAAAGCCAAGCTTTTCTTGGCACAGGCCAGTAAAATTACCCCTCGGGCCTCAGATATTTTCATAACCGTTTTTTGATTATGAAACATAAATAAAAGCTCGACCGCCACCTGATCGGGTTGGAATTTATCTATCAAACTCATTATATCATTAAAAACCCGATTCAAGCGTTCGCAGTCGCGCATAAGCTTATCTGTCTCAATACAACCATGGGCTATCCAAGAAATACTGCCATTTTCCTCATTTACATCTATAACACCGTAACCACAGCGAGCCGTGCCCGGATCAATGCCCAATATTTTCATTAACTAATCCCTTCTCGATATCAAAATTTGCATAAACTGCTGTAATTTCTTCTAAATTCTCCAGCGCGTCCATTAACTGCAATATTTTAGACGCATCTGTTTTATCAGATACTTGCGTAAGACTTTTTGGCTCCCAAGACAAGCTGGCTTCTTTTATTGCTAGTCTTTGACCTTCCAAGGCTTTTTTGACTATTTCTAATTCATTAGGCTTGGTATAAACTGCAATTTCGCCAGATAGGTCTTCAAAATCCTCAGCGCCAGCATCAATGACTTGAAGTTCGATTTCTTCTTTTTCTTTACCTGCAACCTCTATTAGAAGTTTCCCCATTTTTAGAAACTGATAAGCAACAGCACCAGTACTAGCGAGTTTAGCACCGTAAGTACTTAAAATATTTTTAATACCTGCGGTTGTCCGATTTTTATTATCTGTTGCCGCCTCAATCATAATTCCTACCCCAGCCGGACCGATAGCTTCATACAAAACTTCTGCAATCTGAGCCCCTCCCTCATCACCAGCACCTCGTTTTATTGCTCGTTCAATATTTTCTTTTGGCATATCAGCAGAGCGGGCTTTTTCAACCGCCATCTTTAAAGTAAAATTTGAGGCCGGATCGCTGCCCCTTTTTGCTGCTAAAATAATTGCATTGGTGAGCTTAGAAAATATCGCCCCACGTTTTATATCGGCGGCGCCTTTTTGCCTCTTAATTTGTGACCATTTACTGTGTCCAGACATAATTCTCCTGAAGTCAGTATACAATAACCAAACCCTTTTGAATAGGTTCAGCGGTTAGTTTTAATAGTGTAATTTTGCCCGTCAGAATCGATTTCAATCGTGCCATTCTGATCTGTCCGATAAATCCTAATGGCAAGATTTTTCAATAAATTAATAGTGCTGGCAGCCGGATGGCCGTATTTATTATCTTTTCCAACCTCGATAACAGCGATTGACGGACGGACAACTTTCAAAAAATCCTCCAAAGTACCGTTCTCCGAACCGTGATGCGCCATTTTCAGAACCGTGACCTGCTGCATTTGGGCTGCAATTTGGCTTTGGACCGGTTTTTCGGCGTCACCTAAAAATAGGGCAGAGAATTGCCCGTAATCAAGTCGATTTATCAGAGAGGCGTTATTTAAATTGTCAATTGTCTTATTTTTTTCCGACGATAGGGGATAGAGGACTTTAAATTTTATTGAGCCAATATCTTTTTCGTCACCCGCCGCCACAAACTTATCGGGAATATTATTTTGTGTAATTAATTTCTTCCATTCATCGTAGGTCGCAGAAGGGTACTCTACCCCACTCTCCCAAATTTCTTGAACCTTATACCTCCTTAGAACTTCGACTAGCCCCGTCAAATGGTCGGCATGCGGGTGAGAAAGAACGACCAAATTTATCTCCCGGTCGCCAAAATTCATTGCTTTACCGAGCTCTGCTAGAACTTTATCGTCTGGCCCGCCATCGATTAGAATATCTGAACCATCAGACATCTTTATATATTCGCTATCGCCTTGTCCAACATCAAAAAAATAAACTTTTAAATCAGAGCTTGCCTGCGGCTTAGAAAATATTATAAATAGTACGATTGCCGCAATCGCAAACAATCCGCCTAAAACAATTTGAATCGTTTTTCTGTTTTGCATATTTCGCACCTAGCTTATTTTAACAGATAGCTTGACCCCAGTAAAACTCCTTTCCGCAAAACGGACTGAGTGCCTGAAGGCGTCCTGTTATTGCTGAAGCGTTGTCTACGGGGTCTACGCCCCGCGCCATCACCCGAAATGGAACACGAATGAATAATTCGATGTGGAATATTCGAGTGATTGATGCCGGGGCTTGACAAAGTAAAAAATATAAGCTATGATAATAATTCAGGATGGACCTGTCTTTTTGGGCCCATCCATTTTAGTCAGAGGGAAGGAGGCAGGATGAGAAAATCCCAGCAAGGTTGGGGGGCCGCCCCAGGCACATGGGAAGAGGCTGTACTATCATGGCACGAACAGATACAAACAGTTTTCCGCAACAGGAAAGACAACAACACAAGGGTTACAACCCGATCCCATCCACCACAAGACCCCAATTCCGAACCCACACTCCAGCAGCGCTGAAGTTCAGCGTTTGACGATAACCGTCCGCCAGGATTCTTTCTGGCGGACGCGTTTTTTATTTAGAGAACAAATTATTATTTGATCTGAGCTAAGACCTCATCGAGCGCTTGGCCTACAGTTTTAACAGCAAGGCCAGACTGATTTAAATATTGCATTTGAGCGGCAAAATCCGCCGGTGCAGTTTCAAATTGATCGGGATTTTCGCCGATACGATGATAGATAATTATTAACCAAACTTTATCAACTTGGGCTTTTCTTATCCATTCTTGGTATTGTGCTAGTGTTGTTGTATTGGTCATATTTTGGACGCGAAGGTTATAAATATTGAAATTATCTTTAGAGTTATAACCTTCGTCTGTGCTTCGATGTGAGCGATAATATTTTTGAATTTCTGTAATTACTTGGCTATTGTAATCACCATAAGGGCTAGCAAATTCTGTGACCTTGCCGGCACCGACAATACTTTCAAGATAAGTCTTTGATTGTGAAAGTTCATTATCCATTTGAGCTAGCGTCATTTTTGTTAGATAAGGGTGAGTAATACTGTGTGAACCAATCTCGTGACCAGCAGCCGCGAAAGCTTGGATTTTATAAATTTCATTAGTCTGCTGTTGAATATAGGTTGTGGCATAATATTGGGTTGATTTAAAACCATATTGGGTTAAAAGAGGCAAAACTGAAGTGTAATTGTCTTCCCAGCCGTCGTCAAAAGTTAGTGACACCATCCCTTGGTTGAAACCGCTAATTTGGTAAGGTGTTACTGAATAATCATCAGTTGTCAAATAGCCAACGGCTGAAATAAAATGCCAAACTGCAATTGTTTTAGCATCAGCAGGGATCGTGAAAGTATCGGTATATTTCTTCCAGGTCGTTGAGGGCTCAGCATTGATAAGGCCCATATATTTATCGGTGCCGTCATTTTTAATCACGTGGACAACCACATGAGTGACGACATTTGATTGATAATAATCGGTAAAGCGGTAATCGTCTCCCGGCACTGCCGGCTGCGCAGTATAAGTCCATTTGGCATCGCCGTCCGTATATTTAGTGATTTGGACTTTAACGCTACGGGTTCCAGTATGGCCGCTATTTAAATATGAGAACGTATTAGTATTGGTTCCCCATGAACTCCCTTGCCAGGCAATCGGCATTGAGCCATCATTTGTTTGTTCTAATGAATTATTGGGAACATTTTCAGTAATTACGAGCGGTTGAGATTCCTTAAGTAGATAATCATCAGTTGTGAGGTTGCCAGCAGCATTAATTAGGTGATAGACAGTTACAGCAGTGGCGTTTGCCGGAGTTACAAATTGATAATTGGTCTTTTTCCAAGATGTGCTTTTGGCTTCAATGCCCAACCACTTGAAACTTTCAGTCCCTGAAGCGTCAGTAAATCTGGCAACAACTTCTGAAGAAATTGATGATTGATACCAATCTGAAAAATAATATTCAGTGTTTGGCTTTATAGATATTGGCGTAAAAACCCATTTAGCATCACCAGAAGTATATTTTGATAAAGTCACGCGAATGCTTTTTGTTCCAGTATGTCCAGTAGTTAAATATGTAAATGTCGCTGTATTGGTCCCCCATTTTGATGTTTGCCAATTTGCTGGCAATTTGCCAGTGGCATCAGCAGTTTCCAAAGAGGCATTTTGAATAGTTGTTGGCACAGGCGGAGGAGGAGGTGCTTGATAAAGGCTCAAAGAGAAATTATCGGTTTGAAGATACCCTACTTTATTAATTAGATGAAAAATAGTAATTGTGGCGGCATTTTTAGGAGTTGTGAAACTAAAATTTGTCTGTGCAGTAGCAGTACTTGTTTGGGCTGTACCCAAATATTGATAACTTAAATTGCCAGAGAAATCGGCAATTTGCGCGATGGTATCCGTCGCAACATTTGATTGATAAGAATCACTAAAAGTGTATTGTGTATTTGGCAAGACAGCTACTTGATCAAAATACCATTTGGCGTCACCGGAGCTGTAGCTTGAGACTGTGACCTTAAGACTTCGGCTGCCAGCAAATCCAGAATTTAGATATTCAAACTTAGCAGAATTGGTACCCCAATTACCTGTCTGCCAATTAAGCGGAGATGTTCCTGTAGCATTAGAAATTTCAACCGAAGGATTCGGAATTAGGTTCGTATTGCCATCAGAAACCACGCTCGATGAATTCGCAGCAAAGGCAATCTGCGGCGCTAGCGTAGAAAAGGCAACCGATAATCCTAAAATTGTAAATAAAATCTTTTTAATCATTTAAACATTTAATTCTACAACATATTTATTTTTTGTCAATAGTTTTAATAAAAATCGCTTAAGGGCTTGACAAAATTTCTGTACTCTGTTAAAATGAAATGTCAAAATAATTAATTCAAGAAGAAGGCAATGGAGGAGGTCTTTTGGAGGGCAAGGAGCCCTCTTTTTGAAAGGAAAGGAATTATCCATGTATGGAATTCTAGCCGCCACTGGTGGACCAAACTTCATTCTCCACACTGTGATCGCTGCAGGCGCTTTGGTTGCCGGCTTGACAGTTGCGTTGGTAAGAAAAATTCGACGCGCTGCTCAAAATTAAATTATGCAGAAAAAATCTATTTGCGTTGTCATCCCCGCTTACAATGAAGAAAAAGTAATCGAGGCCTCGCTTTGTGCACTTAAAAAATTAGTCCCTAAAAAGGATATTTATGTAGTTAGCGACGGCTCTCAAGATAATACCGTACCCTTAGCATATAAGGCCTCTGTTAATGTACTGCCATTACAAGAAAATTTTGGCAAAGCAAAAGCCATTTCTCATTTAATTAAAAGTTATAATCTTGCGATTGGCTATGAATATGTTCTGTTCTCTGACGCCGATAGTCGTTTGGCTGCCAATTTTTTAAAAGAAATACGTCCTTTTATCAAATCTAAACCCGCCTGCGTTGTGGCGAGAGTTGCCAGTGATAAAAAAGGTTTTTTTAGCGCTTTTAGGACTTATGAATATGGTCTTTCGCATTTTATTTATAAAAATGCTCAAAATGTTATGAAGACCATAACTGTCGCGCCAGGATGTGCCTCACTCTATCGAAGCGATGTTTTAAAAAAACTTAATTTTTCTAATAAAACCCTAACTGAAGATTTTGATTTAACCTTGCAAATCCATGAAAAGAAATTAGGAGAGATTATTTTTGCTCCGAAAGCTTTAGTTTATACCCAAGATCCAATAACTTTTAAAGACTATTGGCGTCAGGTTCTACGCTGGAATACTGGTTTTTGGCAGAATCTGTTTTTACACAAACTTTACAAACCTACAAAAAAAATTAATTTTGAAATTTATCTTTCATTATTAGATTTATTCGCGGGGATAGCGACTTTAACTTATCTAGCCTTTCATCCAACGTTTTTAATAAAGTTCGTAATAACTCTATTTGCAATGACAATTTTATTAGCAATCATCATCATATCAGCGCAAAAACAATTTTGGGCAATTATCTACACGCCTTTATTTCCATTTATTTATGGGGTAAATCTAGTTGCTTATATCTTAAGTTTCTTTCGAGCAATTTTTAGGAAAAATCTTCCCTGGCAAAAAGTCGCCCGCTATAAAATTTAAAGTTTTCCACACTTGTTTTAATTTTGTGCTCTGCTAGTATCGAACTGCAAAGGAGAATATATCCTAAAAACAGTTCGAATAATCTTAATTTGCTTGATAGTACTCGTCGGAGGTACGTCTTTATTAAACTCGCCTGATAAAGGCCAAGCTAACTCAAGCCCAGAAATAAATATTTTTTTGCCAGGAGCTACGAGTAATCCCGGGGCACTTTCAAGTTTCGGCTCTAGCCTCGGAGTAAAATTTACTTCCGCTAAGTGGTATTCAGATTGGGATAATGATTTTGAGTCAGGTATCGCACGAGGCTTTCATAGTCAAGGCGTTATTCCCGAGCTTACCTGGCAGCCGCAAATCGATGGGAGCGGAATATCTTACAGCGATGTAACTGCTGGCAATTACGATAACTATATCAATTCTTTTGCCTCGAGTGTTCGTTCATTAGGATTTACTATTAGAATTACCCTAGCGCCGGAGATGAACGGTGATTGGGCGCCTTGGGGGGTTGGAAATAATGGCAACACAGCTGAAGGGTTTAGATCATTTTGGCAGTATACGGTCCAAAAATTTCGTGATAATGGCACTAATAATGTCGATTGGGTTTGGTCGCCAAATACACATTATTGGGGAGAAACAGCAAGCTATGCCGATCTTTATCCGGGAGATTCTTATGTAGATTATACTGGCATCGAGGGCTATAATTGGGGGACATCACAAAGCTGGAGCAGTTGGCAATCATTTTCCGAGGTTTTTGGTTCTTCTTATAATAGTTTGGTTAACTTAACTGGCAAAAGGATTCTTATTACTGAAATGGCCTCCACTGAATTGGGCGGTAGTAAGCCCCAATGGATAATTGACATGTTTAGCGCCTTGCGAGGCAGATTCTCCCGAGTTCAAGGATTTACTTGGTTTAATATTAACAAAGAAACTGACTGGCGGATCAATTCATCTCAAGCTTCCCTACAGGCCTTTGCCCGTGCAGCTCAAGGGGACTTAACTCCTGTGTCTGACGATAGCCAGCAGAAACAACAGACGAATAATTTGGTGGGGGGGAATACTCAATCAGAGCAAAACCAGAATCAATCAAACGAGAATTCACAAATTATCCAATCTGGCCCGCTTGCTGGTACAACTACTTCTCCGGTATCAAAGAATTTTATTGCCCCAATTAAAAAAGTAGCTGGGACCTCTGACAATAAATATTTTTCCAAATTAATGGGGGGTCTCAATTGGCTAAATGTTTCTGATTATGGATTAAGAAGCTACCTTGTATCAAAAGATTCTAAAATAATTTTCAAAATTGCTTTAGAAATATTATTAATTCTCTTTATTCTAACTTTACTTTTCCCCTTGCCAAAAGATAGTATTAAAGTTAAAAAATCTAACTTTGCCTATAGTTATTCCGTTAATGTAAAAGATGTACCCTATTTAAATTCAAAATCCTTCAAAGGTATTTTTGCTCTCTCGAGAATTTTTTCTTAAGATCCACCAAATAACCAGAAGAAAATAAATTGGTATCCACCACCAATCTGAGGTTTTGATATTAATGGCAGCGAAAGACAGACTGCTTAGATTTTGGACGACAGCGATAATATATTTCAAGACGATCCAAGAGATATCAGCCAGGATTTTGCCAATTCCGATCCAGATAAGTCCGCCAACGCCCGCCAAAAACCCCAAAAGCATCGCCGTGGGAACGACAGGTAAAATTAAGATATTTGCCAATGGCGCGACAATCGATAAAATGCCAAAATTGAAAAGTAAAATCGGCAAAACCATAATCTGCGCTCCCATGGTCTCCGAAAAAGCGGTTTTGATTGTCCCGGGGAATCGATTTACAATTTTTAATTCCGATATTTTTGGTGAAAGAAATATTAGACCGATAAATGCCAGAAAGGATAATTGAAATGAAACATCGTTTTTCAATGCATATGGATTGAATAACAACATCGCAGAAGCAACCCATAATAATAGTACGGGATAATAAGGCCGACGGCCGATGTATCTTGCGATTAATATTAAGGCTGTTAGGATTCCCGCTCGCAAAACTGAAGCGACGGCGCCGGTTAAAATAATGAATATTATTATCGCGACAATTGTGCCCCAAAAGGAAACTCTGCGCGATACCCGCATCAGAAGTGCCGCCAAAAAGATAATAATGATAGTCACATTGTAGCCGGAAACCGCGACGATGTGAGTCGTGCTAGTGCGATTGAAATCAGCCATCAAGGAATCTGGGATGTTGGTTTTGACCCCTAAAAGCA
>Ga0315274_10007964_pt1 | contig 15319 bp, 18 predicted proteins | sample YL17G02_20_MG_FD_203700 | JGI IMG/M metagenome (GOLD analysis project Ga0315274, IMG submission 203700) | Sediment microbial communities from Yellowstone Lake, YNP, Wyoming, USA - YL17G02_20 | ecosystem: Environmental > Aquatic > Freshwater > Lake > Sediment | place: USA: Wyoming | collected... | reverse complement strand
CGTTTGACCTTGTACCTGTTTGGCCCGCTGCCGCTTCCTCCTCAGCTTGGAGGGCGCGAACATGGCCTGCAAGTCCAAAGGGAGTTCAATCTCCCATTCGTACTGGCATCCCTGACAGAATACCTCGATGGATGTTTCTATCCCGCCGTCGATCTCATCGAAGGAGGAGATCAAACTCTCAACATCTCCCATTGAGAGTTCTGCGAGAAACTTCGGGAGATCCCGCGCCTTCACGTTCTCCACCTCGAGCACGCGTGTCTGCAACGACGCCGTGACCAGATCGGTAGAATTCTCTCGAATTACCTTCAGAGCACGCAATTGATCGAGCCCGTCCATCAGACGAAACCACACCTTCCGCCCATCTCTCAAAGCTGTCTCAAATTTGTTCGTACCCATCGCGACTGCATTTCGAGAGGCCGTTGGAAGCAAACGCATTGGAAGCTGCGAAAGCGGAACGTCCCATATGAATTTATTTGTGCACCCGGGACATCGCAGATCCAGCTCGTAGGATTCTCCAAACGTCTCAACTCGAATCATCACAAGAAGGTACGTCTTGTCACACGACAGTACCCGATCCCAGTTGAGCTTGCCTTGCGAATCCAATGTATATGGACCCGCATTCGTTGTTTCAACCCAGCAGGAATTCAAAATGCGGTCCGCTGCATGCCCTGCACGCAATTCTCGCGCGTTTCCAAGTACCCCAGCAGCCTCCGCTGCGAGGTACTTGATACGCCCTGAAAGTCCAGACGGACATTCGATGATGTCACTCATGAATTCGCCTTCCCCTTTATTCGTTAGGAGCCGACGATGAAACTATCATACGTTGATAGGTCGGGCAAGCTCAGGCAAGCTCGGGATAGTCGTAGGCAAGTACGAGCGTCTCGATCACATTCTCATCCGCGCCGTTGTCCCACGCACCGGCCACAAATCGCTTTGGCCAGGCATTATTCAATCGCCACGTCCGCAACGTATTGTTGTCACGGTCGAGCTGTTTGATTTCAACGGTGCGCTTGTAGTCCTCATCGACGAGACCCGCGTGCGCCGAGGCGTCTGCCATCGACAGGAACCAATTGTAGACGTCTTCGTCCTGTGTGGCCCCACGCTCAAGCGTGATGTCATCCACCGTCAGCCGTCCAGGAGCCTTGTTGGAAATCAACACGCCGCCTTCCCACTGCTCCACGACGGCGGCTTCCATGGCGACCTCAGAACACGTCTGAAACGCAGCACTTCCGAACCTATCAATATCCACCAGAAACTTGAATTTCTTGTGGAAACTTCGCGGACCTCCAATTATTTCGGCCATAGTCTGTCCTCCTCCTTACGCGGTCGCCGCCGCGAGTTCCTCTTCCAATGCCCTGGTATCCTGGGAGACGCGAATGATGATGAACTCCGCCGGCTTCTTCGTCGCAAGCCCTATGCGAATGTTCATCTTCATCGCAAACTGCTCAGAAGGAGGGTTGAGCCCCAAGCCGGTATCCACGAAGAAGCTCGCCGCAGGCGTCGTCCCGCGAAATGCCTTGTTGTTGAACTGCACCAGCAAAAACGCAGCGATCGTTCGGTTAACTCGCGCACGGCTCGTGTCCGTGTTGTCCCCATGGCGAGCAAATTGCGTTCCTCTCTTGATCGACTGCTCGATGTACGTCACGCCACGTCGCTCGGCAACCGTTGGGAAGTTGCTTGACGTCTTGAGGGCGTAGACGCCGTCGATGTGCAACGGAAGTCCGGGGGCCGTCGTGAGCGGATTGATGTGCTTCGGGTAGATGAGGTCCCTGCAGGTCTCCTGCTTGACGTCGTCATCCTCGAAGCCAACAACACCCCGAAGAATTCCACGCTCGATCCCAGCCGGTTGGTTGTATACGCCGCCAGGCTGAGACGCATCCGTACGCGCGTAAACGCCTGCGATGTGCCCCGAGGGCGGAACGATGATCGTTTCATCCAGCCCGAACAAATTCTTGTTCGGATTGATCACCTTGACTTGCGGCCAGTAAATCGCCGCGAATTCTGACAACTCGTAGAGCGCAGCCGTGGTGTCCACGTACGTGCAAATGTCCGTCTTGCTGTATCCGGCCGGCGGATCCAAGATGGCGAACACCTGCCCGTCACGAATTGTCTCGCAGTAGGTGATCATCGCGTTGTGCATGGTGGACCCTTGCATGTCGGGCACGGCCAACAGCGCAAGGTCCAACGACTGATCCAGCACACGCAACCCAGTCGGGCCGCCCACGTCACCGACGAAGTCAGCAGCGGTGATGTCGTCGATCCCGTCCAGGCCTCCGGCCAACGGACCATGATGAACCGTGACGGTTACCGCAGGACGACGTTGCGCCGCCGTCCCAACAGCATCCACGTCCTCGGCCGACACCAACTGAGACCCGGTCTTGGCGTGGTTCACGATGGTCTCGACATAACGATCTGCTGTCGGATCCATCGTCAGGTTGGCGAAATTCTCCATCACCAACCCACCATCCAACACCCTGAGATTGAACTCGCTGGCGACCCCGCTCGACGCGTTGGAAATTGCAACCGTGACGTCGTTCACGTACGTCCCGTCGTACTTCCCCCACATCTTCAACGTGCTCTGCGCCGCTCCGCTGGTGCCGGAATGCGTAGCGTTGTCAAAGCCGAGTTCGTCGTCTGCGGTTGAGGGCGCGGTCACCTGCACCGAGTAGGACGCCCCTGCCGAATTTCTGGTGATCTTGGCGTACCCACCGGAATTGGAAACAGTCACGCCTGCCACTGCCAACTCGACAACCGTCTTGACTTCGGCAATCGAAACAGCGTCGATCGCGGCCACGTTGCCAGTTCCAGCTACGCTGCCAGTCGAAAATCCGAGGATCGCGTTTGCAGTCCCGCCCGTGATGTGCACAACGGATGCAGTCCCTCGGGTGTCCGAGGTGATCGTGACCTTGGTGCCTCCGGAGGTCACCGTGGCGTGTGCACCGATGCACTTGGCGTTGATCACCGCAGCAACTTCTTCCGCAGTGGCCGCCCCGATGCTCACGAATTCCGACGTGAGGAATGCAATCGTCTGCTCGGCTGCTGCGTCAATGTGGAAAATCAGCGTGTAGCCGTTGACCAATGCATAATTCTCAGCCGTCGCGCACTGCACAGCCGCAGCCACCGCAGTGAAGGTCGCTGTCGTCCCTCCGGCGCCGTCGACCGCGACAATCAGCGTGTCGGAAGGCTCCAGATTGAACGGCGCCAGGGCGGTGCCGAGAACCGATCCGGCCGTTGCGGACGTAGCCGCGGTCGGAATCGTATATGAGCCCTTATCGCTGTGCTTTGAGCTGACCACCGAGGCGTCGGTGAAATGCACCGTCCGGACGAAATCGAGAACCTGCCCGCCATTCTGGAAGAAGCCTCGAACGGCGTGGCTAGCCTCGCCATTCAGAATGTCGCCTCCAAAGTAGGAGGCCCATTCCTCGAAGGAGAGCACTCGCTTCAATTCAGCGATGGGTCCGCGTTCGGTGATTCCAATCATGCCGAGCACGTTCGTGGGCACGCCCTGAATTTGGCGAATCCGTGGCTCTTCCTCAAGAATGATGGTTTTGGACGCAAGTAGTTCTTTTGCCATGGTGTCGCCTATTCAACCTTTCGCGTCTTGACGCCGTTTTTCTCGACCCGGACGCTTCCGTTCTTCGGCGGCTCTACCACCGCAAGAATCTCGTCGACCAGCATCAGAAGTCCCGCACGCACCAACCTGACCACGTCCGGCACCGCCGCGATGGCGTCCGGGAATCCTGACTTGGACGCCCCGGCCAACAAAGACAGCGTCCCCGAGCACGCCTTGCGCTGCTCGAGTCGGCCCACCTGTCCATTTCGCGGATTCAGCTCATTCGTACAGACGAGTTGTCGGGTGAAGCCCCAAGACCGCCGATGAAATTCTGGGTGATCCAGGGAAATCATACACCGACGTCGCCCTACATTGACCAACGTCTTCATCTTCATCCTCCTGGGCTTGGGCCAACGTCGTAGCTCTCGCCCGTCTGATCCAGAGAAGTAACTATTTCGTCAATCATCTGGGTGACCTCGACGATACTCTCTCCGGTAAATCCAGCAAACTCCTCCAGGTCAAACCCTCGAATAACGACACTACCAGAAAATGCTCGGATGTTTGAGACGCTCTCGAGCGACATCATGCTAAAGTTTCCACCAGCAACAAAATCAAACTCATACCGAACCTGGCCCAGGCTTGGATCGTCTTCGTCTCGATCCAGGTAAATGAATGGATTTCGATCTACAACCTGAGTTGCCAAAGCCATCAAGTTGAGCAGCTCAACCTGAGAATCGCTCACGCCGACGACAGCAAATATCAAATCAACCGTATACGGAGCTGGGCGCAACACAATCTCCCCGCTCGGAAGCACGGTTGTGAGCATGCCGTTCAAACTGAAAAAGCGATCCTCTACCAACTCTGGGCCATTCAGCGCGATCCCAGGAAGCTCGGCAAGAAGTAGAGTATTCAGCCGGTCTCCGGTCTCGGCGTCGTATTCCGTATGGGTTCCAATGACGACGTTCGGGATTATTTGTTTCCGGAATTCTCGAATGAGCCTCCGAACCAACCGAGCCAATCCTGTCTCTGTCGCAAGCTGAACACGAGCATACGTGTAAGCGTCGGTCGCTGTAACCGATTCTCCTGGAATAAAAACTCCCTGATCATCCAAATTACGCACGACAACGTCGACTTTACCCTCCCCGTACGCATGGGAATCTATCTCTACCCCGGCAGTAAGGCTCTCCGCCGTCAGAACTCCAGCCGCTGTCAAGGTCAACGTCGATGGGGATACCGTCCCTAGGCGAAACGTTGCATTGTTATGTAGGCTTTTGTCTACATGAATGTACTGCCCAGGGCAAAACCCATCCGCTCGCCACGAACCAGCACTCCGAACAAGCGTATCAGGCACCGTGTGTGCAAAGGTCACCAGGGGATTTCCAACCATGCGAATAGTCGTGTCCGCAATTGGAGACGGAGGAGCCAGCACAAACAAACGATTTGACCGCAATACCCTGGCGCTCGAGCACGCCTCGCCCCCGAAGAGGACTTCCACTGTGGGACCAAGATCGGGTGCAACCCCAGGAGCAGCCCAGTCTACTTCTCGAATGCGGAAATTATCCCCGTAAATATGCACACCAGAGCGACCTGTCGTCGGCCCTCGGCTAGGGGTGATGGTAAAAATGACGGGCGTCGCCATGTCGCTGCCAGTCTAACAAAGAAAACTCTCGAACCGCCACTCCAATCCATCCCAAAATGCGCAAGCTCCTAAGGAATCCCGAATTTTCCCCCCAGCTTCAACTGCAACGCGCCACAAATACGTCGGTCCAATCCACGAAGCAACAGTTTCGCTGTCGGAACCATAAACGGTCTTTTCGGGATGAACGTTACAAGAACTGCACCGGGTTGAAAACTAGGCCTGGCCCCACTCATAGACGCGCTTTTCCCAAAAACTTTAGCAAATGAAGCACGCATGAGACCGGCTTTGGATAAATTTCGCATTCGCCAAAAGAACCAACGAGCTTGCTTTGCGGTAATTGTCTGGATAATGATCCGTCCGTATTCATGTAATCGTGCGACTTTACCAGCGTCGGCGTCAACAACCCCTGCAAAAAACTCCATCTGTGCAAGGCGAAGCGCACGTATCGATCTAAGCAGCTTCCTCGTCTGAATTAGAACCTTTTTGCTGCGTTTGAACTCAACTGTGAGCGGCTTTAAAGGGGTAAAGGCCTTCCCACCAGGAGCCTGTCCTTCGATCCCGCGTCGTAAAAACTCAGCCCAAATGTCCGCCTCATCCTTGAGAGCCGCATGCATTGCTTTGCGTAGCTTTTCTCCACCTCGAAAACCTGCCAAGTAAGTCCTAGCTAAGGTCCACCCAGGAGAAAGCTGCACATGAAACGATGTAAGAGGAGTTCCAGCTGGAGAGCTAGCAGACTGAATCGTCATTGCACAACCGACAACGTTCTAGCTTCAAACGATAGTCGCAATAAATTACGAGTCCCACTTAGCCCATCCAGGCGCGGCTGCACCTCCACACAAAAAAGACCTGGAGGGTTTGGAATCGTTTGAATCAACGTACCGTTTTTGTTGTAGACGGCAGCCAGCCGATCGCTCAGCCTAAACGGAGTGGATCCGTCCGCTGAAACCATCCCCCGTTGCTCAAGCTCTTTGAAATGCACGTAACATCGAAGGCGCCCCGACGGAGAGTTTCCCGTCGCCATCATCGAAACCAAATCGAACGTGTCGTCCTCAAACTGAGCGAAAACTCGGACCAGCGTCTCAACACGTCGTACCACGCCACGACTCGAGGCCCCTTCCTCCGCTGGAGGAACGATCACTGGTTCCCGGAAATCGTCGTCGTACCCTCGCGTCAACGGACCCGCCCCATCTGGATCCGCTGCAGTCGCGTCGGTGTCGAGCTGGGCTATCTCAATCTGCACTGGGAAAATGAGTCGGCCTCTCATCGTCACACCGCCCGAATCTGCGAAGGCCTTCGATACCTAGCGAGGATCGTATCGATCCTCGGGTCGCCGGTGAAGATGCCGATGACCGACCGCACCGTAGACCCCGCTGTCGGAACGAAAAACCCAACCTGCTGATCCCGGGTCTTGCGATATGCCGTCTTCCACTCCGAAGCGACGTCCGCGGCATCCGGAGACGCTGCCCCGGCCAGCTCCCGAAGAGCAATGAGCTTGCACGCGTGACGAATCATCAGTGGAATTTTCCCGGTCACGGTGCCGTCATAGTCGGTATACCCGAACGTACCGACAACACGCACATTCTGCTGACCCTGAGGAAACCACCTACAACCAGTCCCGCCCACCGAAGCAAAGTCGTAGCCAAACGTCTGAAACAGCTCGATGCGAGGATTCTCCCTATCGTCTGGGTTCGTCAAACCCGTCATGTGCCGGTTGTAGATGATCAAGTCGGTCAGTGCGATTTCAACTGTACCAACGTATACGTTGGAAATCTCGATGATGGGCTGCTCGAGATGGATGCTCCGCGCATTGCGGCCGTCTGCCAAAAAATCCAGACTCCTGGGCTCGAACCAACGCCCAGTGAACATCTCAATCTGTTGGCTCGCCAACGAAATCGCCATGCTTACCCTGGCGTCAGAATACTGAGCTGCCGACACGCCTTCGTCACGAATGTCGGAAATCGTACAGTATTGGCCCTGGGCGCCTTCCGGCTGAATAGCCTCCGACGACGAGCCTTCGGCTGCCGTCCCGGAATCATAGAAGGCAAACTTGTACCAGAAGGCGGGATCGCCACTCCCGTCGATGAATTCGTACAGCGTGACATCGACCACCAGCGTCAATCGCGTGCCAGGGCCGGTGACCTCGACGAACGGGCCAGCCTCATCCGTGATCGATCTGTAAACCTTGATCTCGTCGAACACCAACATCACGTTCGATAGTTCGTTGACGAGAATCCGAAGTTTGATGGCGGCCACCGTTAGACCTCCTCCGCGCTCAGAGGCCGGGGCACCAAGTCAAGAGCGTGCGCCGGCATCGGTATCAGATTGATAGCGCGAACAGGCTCAGGTGTCGAACCTGCCACATCCAAATTTTCACCGATCACCGCTCTCGGCAACAAATTCACCGCCGACCCTGCCACGGGTTCCAGTACAAGAGCCATGTACAGCTCGGGCGCCACAGGGAATGCAACGGCCGTTGACCCACGTTCCTGGTAGTAGAAATGTACCCGAGAATTGGTGAGGGGAGCCCGCTTCATGCGGACGGAATTCCCGCCTAGCTCTATCGGCCCGTCGTCATCCGACTTCCGAATGAGCTGACCATCAAGGTACGCCCACAGAGACCCAGGATAGTAAGGGCTGATCGTCGTGAAATCGGTATTCACGCCGTCGATGCTTCCGGCCGCCTCGCATAGGATTGGATCGCTCAAGCTTCGAGATACCTCACGGCCAACGTATCACCAACACGCCATGGGATGCGAGTTTCAAATTCCCGTTCCCCAATTTCTAGCCATCCGTCATCGTCGCTCGCCAAAATGAGAGTTCCGTTACGAAATACAAACAACGACTCACTCTGAAACACATACTCGGTTGTGAACGTAACGTTGGAGCCGTCAACAGGCTCTGTAGGACTCTCAAAGTGCTCATCACCGATAGCCACGCTACTTACCGTTTCTTCCAGATGAAGTTTTCTGGAGCCTGTCATACGACATCACGCCGCAAAGACGCCCGCGTTCTCTACACAATCCGGTCAACTCAGCGAGAGCTACCCCCTGATGTACCTGAGCGTCTCGAATTAGCTCAATCGACGCATGCATACGGTCTACATCGGAACGCAGCGCCAATATCTCAGCCAACATCTGATCGGAGATGTTGACAACTGATGTGACACCATTGGTATCGTCATCATCTTGTACTTCTTCAAGCGACGCGAGTTCTTCGTCAGAGAAACTTTTCGAATATGAGTCCATGAAAATCCCCCGTAATAGACCTATTCATTTGGATCTACCTGATTAGCTCTTGGAGGAAAGATCTGTCCCAAGGTTGGACGCGAAACCGGAGCGTGTAATCTGTCAAATCGTTCCATAATCTGAACTTGATCTCGTTGCCGTTGGCTCGCTTCCAATTCAAGAGTTTTAGCCATTTGGGCCACGTACCAAATAGCTCCTCCTACCGCTCCAAGAAACGCAATCAGAACACCTACAATATAAAAAATCAACTCGCGTCGTCTGCCTGCATTCCGTGCAATATTCTGATTCAAATGCGCTATAGCCGTATCAGACGCAGAAAGTCGCTCTCGCACAGCGACAACTTCATTCGAGAATGTCGACAACATTTGAGTCTGATTTCGTAACAGTGTAACAAGATCAATAACGGGTTTCTCTTGAACACACACATGTGGTGCAGATACAGCAGATTCCATACGTGCCAAACGGCCATCCAACGACTCGACAGCCACAGTGCAACGCGCTGATTGAATTTGCGCCTCATGGGTGTCATCTTGCATCTCTGGAATTACTCCGTCCAACGCCTCGGCGACGGCCGCCACGCGATTGACGGCAGCCGCAATACGCACAATCTGCTCCCAGGCCTGCCCCCAATTCTCAATTGGAGTTATGGCGGGCGGAGGCGTAAGTGTAAGCCTACGCCGACTAGGAATTCTGCTTGTACGGTCGGTCATCCCCATAATTTTAGCAGATGACCGTTAAAAAATGGTAGCCCCCCCAGAGCAAACCGACGTCGCGGTCCTTGGAGCCGGCGTCGGCCTCAAAAAAGTCTGCAACCCTTGAACAATATCTAGTTGTGCTGGATTCCGCCTAGAACCAAATACAAGCTGTTCAGGCTAAGGTACGGTGACTGATGCTGTTCGCGACGAGGACGCGGACTTCCCCAAAATCCCGTCTACTTGTGAGCTGGCGGCGTTCGCGCAACTTTCCAAGTCACCGTTGTTGTCCAGGTTATAATCGGTCGAGCCGGCATTGGGGGCTGTCACGCGGTAGCCATAGGCTGCTGAAGGGTCGCCGTTCCAAAGCGACGTGATGACCGCGGGCGCCTTCCTCGGAATGGTGAATGACAGGGTGGAATTGACCGGAAGCGGCTCCGCGGGATTGAGGTCCTGTGTTGTCATGTACACGACCTGAGCCGCGCGATTCACGAATGTTTTACTAAATGTTGCCATCATTTCCTCCTAGTGGCAGTGCCCTCGAACAACAACCGCCGTGCACTGTGGACCGACTTGCCCTTCGATGCTGCGTCTGATAACCAAACAACTCATTCCATCGCCCTTCATCTCGGTGCCATCGAGGCATTTCGACAGCTCGTACAAGCGTGCCTCCGAGATTTCTGCCCATACCGGAGAATCCACCGGATGGTCAAAAGCCGCATCTCCCGTGCCCTCTCGCCACAAAAGGTCCACACGCAGAGCGTTCCGATTCCCGTCAACCTCTCGGGGCGCGCAGGACACGTCAATCGACTTCAGGTGCAACGTCTTCCCGTGAGGGATAGGCGTTGACACCGTATCGAAGATGTCACGCTCTGGGGTCATCTCCGATTGAACGGACAAAACAAACTCTTCTTTGGTATCCATGTTGCTCCTATTCGATGTAACCTCTGACGGCTACCATCGTATCCTGGTCGTCAATCTCACCAAACACCGTTCGGCGAATGACGAACACCGTATCAACGCCATCTCCGACCATCTCTACCCCATCCCAGCACTTGGAGTCAGCCGAAAACGGGGCCTGACACTCCACGTCAAGATAGGACTTTCCGAACAGGTGATCGTAGGTTTCGCTTTCCCAAACCTCCCGGTAGAGCAGCTCCACCAACAGCGTGTTCTTGACGTGGTTCACGTCTTCCACGGGCTTACATGTCGCCCGAGCAAAAAGGAGACGCAATACGCCACCCTCCGGGATTGGGTCGGAGACAGTCTCAATCGTCTGCCCTGGGCTCATCTCGCTGGACACCCCCAGAACAAACGAAGTTGCGGACGAAGGTATCGAAGCGCCTTGAACAGCGACGCGAGCTACGCCGGCGTCCGAGTCACCCACAAGGAGAACCTCTTGAGCTGGAAGCGGTGGCGGGTTCCCCGTATGAGTGTTGATGATTGAAAGAAGCAGTGTGACATCGGCTTCTGACAATAGCGCACTGAAAAACAGCATGCAGGCATCGCTGATTACGTTCATGTACTCATAGGAAGCAGACAAGATATTCGTCTGAATCGAATCTTCCAGAGTCTCCGGGCAGATCCGATGGTTTGGAAAGTCTGTCGCAATGCTGTAGACGTACGACTGAGACATCTAAGAAACCCTCCATATCGTGATGTAGGCTGAAAGCATGATTACGTTTCCATTACCGCTAGCCTTGAAAATGTCAAAGTCTATGTTGTGAACACCAGCGGTCAAAGTTACTGTACGAACGCCTATGAGTTGAGAGCTACCCCCGACGTACGCCACAGGCCCAACAAACCGAGCAAAGGTTGTGGTGTCATCAATCTGTACCCTGGCGTCAGTCACATTTCCAGCGTTCGAGCAGTCGAGGTTAGCGAGCGAAACGAGAAAATAGTTACCTGCAGGGACTGAGGTAGTCGTATATCTGTAGACCTGTTGGTAAGTCCCCGCTGAGGTAGAAAATGGAGTCGTGTACTCGCCAGATTGCAAGTTTGGTGGGTAGGCTTCAACGTAATCAACAAGAGCTATCCCACCAGCTCCATCTGTCTGAAATGTCTTGTTTGCTGGAGCAGCCCCGCTCGATAGCGACTGCGCTGTCAGTGCGTCGGACCGACCCCTGTTATGTGTCGAAGCGTGGGGAGATACAAAAGTCTTTGGGTTGAATACTTCTGTACCATCTTTGAAACGAAACGCCCCGGAGACGTACCTCATCCCTCCAACAACAGTAGGATCTGAATCCCCTCCAAGGATGATTCCTTCGTCCTCTTGAAGCTCTCCTGGAGTCCTGTCTGGGGTCCGAGTCATTTACCTACGTCTCCCACGCTTCCCGCCAAACTGTACCACCTTCTGAACAGACACGCTCGGCTGAGCAATCGAAGCGGGGCTGTCAACTTGCTCCACGTGCTCCGTCATGAATTCATTCTTTGAGACAGCCTCAACGATTTGCTCTGCCAGGGATACTTCTGTTGTCTCCTCGACAGGCTTCTCACACGAATCTGCAGCCGCTACTATGCTGTCAGAAATACATGAATTGGCAACACTCACTTCAACGTTTTCCTCTAGCGGATCTGCTTGAACGCTTACCTCTGCATTGACGACACCACCACCTACAATCGGCATCACAACTTCTTTCGCGTTCACCGGTATATCCTCAGACTGAACGCTAGAGACGACATCCTCTCCCTTCCCTCTCAAAGCTCGCTCGGCATCCATCTCAACTTTCTGCCGAATCTTCCTGCTCTCTTCGTTCAACTTGTTTGCCAGCAGCTTTGAAACCAGATCGACCTGCTTCTGAACAGCTCGAGACTCACCCTTGAGCATCACGTATTCGGTAGCCGCATTGGAATGATACGTCTCAATGAGTCGCTTGGCCTTGAGCACAATATCCCTGCGAGCCATCGCTTCTGCACCGTCGACGTTCCCAGCTTCGGCCTCACTTCTCACTTCTGCAATTATGCCATTCATCTGGGCATTCAAGGTTTTGCATGCTTCTTGTTTGCCAAGCTCTACCGGCATTTGCTCTCGCAGCAGCAAGTCCGATGACTTCTTGACGTGCTCTACCACAGCCTTCAGAGCCTGCGTATAGCCAAAAATCATTGGGTCTGCCTGAATCACATCGATGGGAACGTCCGACATGGTTGCCTCCTCCACGTGCAGACGATACCACGGGCATGTTTTGATGGGAAAGAACTAGGTTCACGTCGTCGAGAATTGAAGCGCGATGAACACGTCCCCGGCCTTCACGCCTCCAGGATGGTCCACCATGATGTCTCCGTTTGCGGGTGTCGTGCCCACGTAAACATCATTCATGTCAGTTCCGTTCCCACCAAGCGCAAGACCTCGGTTCCAGAAAACAAGCGTGTCCACCCCAGACGGAGTGTTCATGTCGAGGCTGTGCGGGGAGGCCAGACTGAGCCCCCCAGTACCCGCAGGAATGTTTGTGTTGCGAGCGATGGGAGCTGGACACACATGCACGCCCAAATTGAACGTCCCGTGCTCAATGGCGTACTTGATGGCGGCAGAAACTGATGCGAAGGTCTGTCCTGCCAAGGCTGAAATCGGACCCGCTGTGGCGTCGTCGAGGGGAAGCGCGGTCTGCCGGGTCGTCACGAACTCCAAATCCGTTGCGGCCGACAGCGTCAAATCCCCGGAAGCGGTAGAGACCGTTCCGGCGGCGCTTCCAACGGTCACGCCATTCCACGTCGCATCGTAGGTCGAGCCGTCCACGTCACCCAGTATCGTGACGCCGCCGGGGGCGAGCATTCGGATGGCGTCACCACCAGTGGTCGCCTTGGCTACCACCGCGAAAATCTCATCCGTCCCGGTCGAGTTGCGCACTTCAAACAGGCGACCGTCCGTCAGGCGGAAATCAACATCGGTGGAGTCGACGTTGACCAGCGACCCGCCATCGTAGGCGGTGTCCAACGTGACGGAAATCGCGGACGCACTGAGATCCACCAGAACGGTGTCTCGTCGGAAATCACCCTGGGACCACAGATGCAGGGACTCGCGATCGGGATAGGAGTAGTTGATTGACAGTCCCTGCACGTCCGCTGCGGGGCACAGCTCAAGGTCGTCGTACGTTGCGTTCGGTCGCACGAACGTGAGCTGAAGCTGATTCGTGGCATCGTCGGGGGCAAGCCCGTCCGTGGCGGTCGACTCCGCCTGCAGCAGCGCGTAGACTTTGCGTGCGCTGGACGTCACAGGGTCTCCGGTGCTGCCATTGATGACCATGCAGATATTGTTGGGGGTCAGCGCATTGTCCCCGGTGATGTCCGTCAGGCTTGCTCGCCCAACCAACGTTGACAACTGAGCGCACACCATGCCGGAGGTCGTCGTGGCCAGCGAAATGTTCCTCGTCGCTGGAACATCAGTTCCGGCCACCGACAGAACGACCATGTCTCCGGCACCGCCCGTCATACCAGTCACGGCCCAATCTGAATCTGCGATGGTCGACGAAATCGGAATGTTCCCGAAGGAGCCTTTGACGTCGTTCGTCAGGGTGAGCACTGGCGATCCGCCAGCCGCCGCTGTGATTGCCAGGGTCGGAGCCGCATTGATCGCCGCGCGAGTCGCCGCATGCACCGTCGCTGCGGAATCCCCAGCGGTGAAGACAACCGCACGCAGCGTCGGTGTTTCCACGACGCTAGCATTGCTGTCGTATTCAAAGGTCACAGCCGCGTTCACGCCGTCATTGAGGACGAACAATTCTCCGTCGATCAACTCAGCGCCGCTGACAACGGTCAGCGTTCCGCCAGCCGCCACTTCGGCCGGAATTGTGATGTCGTGCAGGAGCAGCCTGCTGCGAATGCGCTTCACGTCTGACAGCCACGTCCTGGCCGCCATGGTCGCGATGGACAGATCGGGCGCCGCCTCCCAAGTCGTCTCACCAGTGATGTCAGCGAGTTGCGAAGCGATGTAGTCAATGGTGTCCTGAAGACTGACGGCTGAAGCGTCGTGGCTCGTCGGGGTCAGGTTGTCCGTGATCCCTGAACCCAAAGTCCAGATATGGTCTTGCCTCATGCGGGTGAGCGTGCTTGCCATAGTTCCTCCGTTCTACAACGAGAGTATCATGCCAAGCTCAAAATCAATCAGATCAATGCGCAGAGGTAGCAGCGTCGGGCGGCGTCAGGCAGCGTCGGGCTGAAATTCTAGGCAACTCCCTTGAGAAGCTCAATCAATCCGGTCTTCTTCATTCGGTGATCGAATTCTATGTTCTTGGAGTCCGCCATGGAAATCAGCTCCTCCCTTGTCATGCTCTCAAGGTTAAACGAAGGAGACACCTGAGGGGAGACGCCAGCTGACATCACGATATTCTGCATTGCAGGAACGAGATCCTGCGCCGCAGCTCGAGCCGCAGTGACATGATCGACTTCTTTTGCAGCAATTTTGCCAAAGGACGAGGCGATTTTCTCGCCCTCGTGCTTAGGCTGGGCCGAAGGCGCGACGGTCTTCGGCTGGAACATGTCGGCGAGCGCGGCCCCTGCCGGACCGGCCATCGCCATGGCCAGCTCCCGCCGATTGATCTCCCGCCACTCCTCCTCCGTCTCCGCGATCTGCATGTAGGGCGTACCAGTTCCCTGCTTCAGAGGACGCAGCATTTTCACATGTTCCGCCGCCAGTTGATACCAACGGCCTTCCTCAAACAACATCCCTCCAACCGTGAATCGACGACACAAGGCCCCCTTTGCCACGTCGAAAGGTTGCAGCCGAATGTACAGCATACCCATGGTCTCTCCTTATGCGAGGGACTAGCCCCTCGCCGCCTTCCCCGAGTTCGATAGGCCTCTAACCCTTTGTGGTTCGGATGGCCGTAGGCCGAGGTGCCATCAAAACTGCGGCAGCCGTCACCGCGTCGGTCGCGTTGAACAACAGCGTAGCCACGCCAGCAGTGAATGTCACTCGAACGTAGCCCGCTGACGGAGCTGCCGTCGATTGCATGATTTTGGCGCCGGCTGATGTGGCTGTAGTAGCCTCCACCGCAACGGGGACACCTGCTCGAGGCAGCGTCACCGAGTGGGCAGACACAACGAGGCCGGTCGTCCACGCCGCAGCCACGCCAGCCAGGTCTCCGATGTCATCGGCCACGTCGCGCAGTGCCGTGGCCAAGCTTGGAGTCCCGTGACCGGGCTGCAACCCGATTCCGCCTTCTCCGAAAGTCGTCTTTATCGCGCTCATCGAAGC
>Ga0315274_10007962_pt1 | contig 15321 bp, 14 predicted proteins | sample YL17G02_20_MG_FD_203700 | JGI IMG/M metagenome (GOLD analysis project Ga0315274, IMG submission 203700) | Sediment microbial communities from Yellowstone Lake, YNP, Wyoming, USA - YL17G02_20 | ecosystem: Environmental > Aquatic > Freshwater > Lake > Sediment | place: USA: Wyoming | collected... | reverse complement strand
GATGGCAGTCGAGGAGCCGTTGCGGGTGTATCGCTGGAGCAGTTTCCCGGAGTATTTCAAGCCGCCGTCCAAGCGGGTGGCATGGTGATCCGGACAAGGTGCGGCTGGCGCAGCGGTTGCGGGAGGATACGCTGGTGACGCCGGCGTGGATTGCCGGTCGGCTGCAAACGGGCAGCGTGGCCTATCTGAACAACCGGCTGTACTGTTGCGGAAGGGCAGGCTGAAGTAGATGATAATAGGACCTGACCCGTAATCTTTTTTGATTGCCAAATCGTCCGAGCCCGGCAAATCAGAGAGTAAATCATGAAACGAAGTCTCGTCCCGCTCTTCCTGCTCTGCCTGCTCACGGCGCTCGTTGGTTGTCATGACCAAACCGCCCCAGCGGCCAGGACCTCCGGCAAACGCGCCGACCACTACATCCAGGTGTCCGCTCTGGGCAACCTGGAGTACTTCTACGACCACAAGCTGGGCATGAAAAAGGCCGGCGAATTGTTCGGCGTGCAAACCGAATATACCGGCCCCGCCGATCTGGACATGGGCGCGATGGTCGCCGCATTGGAACTCGCCATCGCCAGGAAACCCGGTGGGCTGGTCGTCGTCGGCTTTGAGGACTCCCTCAACCCGGTGGTGAACAAGGCAGTCGAGGCGGGCATCCCCGTCGTCACCGTGGACGCGGACCTGCCGCGCTCCAAACGCGTTGCGTTCGTCGGCACGGGCAACTTTAACGCCGGCTACCAAGGCGGGTTGAAGCTCGCCGAACTGGTGGGCAGCAAAGGCAAAGTGGCGCTGCTCACCAAGACCGGCCAATCCAACCTCGAGGAGCGCATCCGTGGTTACCAGGCCGCCCTGGCCAAGTACCCCGACATTACGATCGTCCAGGTGGTGAACACCGAAAGCGATCCGGCCAAGGCCACCCAGGTCGCCGCGCTGCTCCTGCAACGCTACGACGACCTGGCGGGCATGGCGTGCGTGGAAGCGGCGGGCGGCGCCGGCGCCGCCACGGCCGTTAAAGAAGCCAACCGCGTCGGCAAAGTGAAGCTCGTGGCGATGGACCGTGACAACTCGGTGATCAGATACATCGAGCAGGGCGTGATCCAGGCCACCGTGGCCCAACAAACCGCGCTCATGCCGATCTACGCGGTGGCCATCCTCTATCAGTTGAACCACGCCGACGTGCCGATCACCACCGACAACCCGGCGGCCAAGGTGTCCGGCGCGCCCAACACAATTGACACCGGCGTCATCATCGTGGACAAGTCGAACGCCAGGTTTTTCATGCGGTGAGTGAGGAAATCCGAAGTCCGAAGTCCGAAGTCCGAAGCGTGGCCGGTGCCAGGCCGCCACGGCCAGGGCTCGGGTTTTCGGCCTGCGGCTTTCCATCGGATTTCGGATTTCGGATTTCGAGTGTTGAGACTATCCCAGCCTGTCCCGTATGACCTCCGGCCCTCCCGCCCTGCAAGCCATCGGCCTGAGCAAGCGCTTTGGCCAGGTGCAAGCGCTGGACGACGTGAACCTGGAAATCCAGGCCGGCGAAGTCCACGCTTTGGTCGGGGAAAACGGCGCCGGGAAGAGCACGTTGATCAACCTGCTGGTCGGTACGCTGCAACCGGACGCCGGACGCCTCCTGGTTGGCGGACGCGAGATGCGGTTCCGCAACGCGCGTGAAGCCGCGGCGGCGGGCATCGCCGCCGTGTTCCAGGAGTTGAGCGTGGTGGGTTCGCTGTCCGTCGCCGAGAACATCTTTGCGAACCGCCAGCCGGTGAACCGCCTCAATTTCATCCGGCAGGGCGAGCTGACGCGCCGCGCGGAGGAACTGCTGCGCACCTTCAACATCGCCATCGCCCCGCACACACCGGTGGAGCAGCTCTCCGTCGCCGAACGGCAGGTCGTCGAGATTCTCAAGTGCCTGGCCGCCCATCCGTGCGTGTTACTGTTGGATGAACCGACCAGTTCCCTGACGCAGCGCGAAAAGGAGATGCTCTTCGCCCTCATTCGCCGGCTGCGCGAGCAGAAACACGGTCTGATCTACATCTCGCATCACCTGCCGGAGGTGATCGAGCTGGCGGATCGCGTAACCGTGTTGCGCGATGGCAAGCGCGTCGCGACCCGTCTCCGCCGCGAGATCACCGAGCCCGAGTTGGTGCGGCTGATGGTGGGCCGCGAGTTGCAGGACATTTACGGCCAGCGTCAGACCGTGGACCGCACCGGCCCCCCACGGCTCAAGGTCGAAGGCCTTTGCCGCCCGGGCAGATTCGCCGACGTGGCGTTCGCGGTCTGGCCCGGCGAGATCGTCGGCCTGGCCGGACTGGTCGGCGCCGGCCGGACGGAAGTGGGCCGTGCGTTGTTTGGCGCCGACCCGGCGTCGAGCGGGCGGATCGTCCTGGATGGCCGGCCCGCGCTGCCTCGAAGTCCCGGTGAAGCCACGAAGGCCGGCTTGGCCTACGTTACCGAAGACCGCAAGACCCAAGGCCTGTTTCTCCGCCATAGCATCCGGGACAATCTGGTTGCGCCGCGGTTGGAGCGGTTCGCGGCTCGGCTGGGCTTCATGCGCGACGCCCGGATTGACCAGTACGCCGGCGCTTGCCGCCAGCGGTCAAATATCGTCGCGCCGGATGTGCACCAACTCGTATGCCGGCTCTCCGGCGGCAACCAGCAGAAGGTGCTCATAGCCGCCTGGGTTGGCCTGGAGCCGAGGTTGCTGATCGCCGACGAACCCACCCGCGGTGTCGATGTCGGCGCCCGGTTGGAGATTTACGGCCAGCTTCGTGAACTGGCGGCACGCGGAACCGCCGTCCTGTTGATCTCCTCCGATCTCCAGGAAATCCTGGGCCTCTCGGACCGCATTCTGGTGATGCGAGCCGGCCGTATCGTCGGACGATTCGACTGCGAGGAAGCGACCGAAGAGCGGATTATTGCTGCCGCCCTTGATTCGACGCACTGAAACCAAACCCCGACATGAAGACTGCATCCGCCAGGCTCTTTGCCCGCCTCCGGCGCGTGGGCGAGTTACGCATCCTGCTCGTGGTCGTCGTATTCTGGCTGGTGATGTGGCTTTATAACCCGGCCTTCATCTCGGCGCCGACGATTAACACCGTCCTGCTCTATCTGTTCGGTTACGCCATCATGGCCTGCGGCATGACGATTCTCCTCGTGTCCGGCGGTTTTGATCTGTCGGTCGGCTCCGTGTCGGCGTTGGCGGCAATCGTGGCGGCGGTGTTGATGAAGGACTCCGGAGCGCCCTGGCCGCTGGCCGTGTTGGCGGGCTTGGGCATCGGCGCCGCCGCGGGTTTGCTCAACGGGCTGATCGTTGCCAAGCTCGATATCAATCCGTTCATCACCACACTCGGCACCATGCTGCTGGCGCGCGGCCTCACGTACATCGTCTCCGGCGGGCGCGGCCGCTCCGGGTTCGACGAGCACTTTTGCTGGCTGGGACAAGGACTGGTGGGAACGGTGCAATGGCCGGCGTGGTTGGGCGGCGCCAAATGGTCCGGCGTGCAGATGCCGATCGTGGTCTCACTGGCCCTGGTATGTGGCGCCGACCTGCTGCTGCGCAAGAGCCGGTTCTTCCGCCAGAACTATTACCTCGGCGGCAACGAGCAGGCGGCCTGGTTAAGCGGTATCGAGGTCAATCGCATCAAGCTGTTCAACTATGCCTTGTCCGGCACGCTGGCGGCCCTGGCGGGACTGCTCTTCAGCGCGCGCCTCGACTCGGCCATCCCGAACGCAGGCGACGGCGATGAATTGAAAGTGATCACTGCGGTCATCGTCGGCGGGGCCAGCTTGAATGGCGGCAAAGGCACGGTGCTGGGTTCTTTTCTCGGTTGTCTGTTGTTGGCCACGATCCGCCCCGCCATCAGCTTTCTGGGCATCGGCGACCACTGGGAGAAGGCTGTGGTGGGTTTGATACTGCTCGTGGCCGTGTTGTTGGACCGCATCGGGCGGAAGCCCTGAAGCGCCCCGTCCCGGACGGGCACGCCGCGCCCGTCGTCGATCGGCCGCGCCCCCGGTACCTCCCCACGTCCAGCCTTACCGGAAGACGGTCGGTCGGCAGATACATTGATAATCCCCACGCGAACGGCGTTATTCCCTCCGTCTGCCCCGATGGCGTGCCGTGCCGTTTGGCTTACGACGCGGTCTGAGCGGCCTCGGCAGCAGCAGCGCGTTTCTTGTCCTGGCGTTCCCAATACCACGCAATCCAGATGGTAATCTCATAGAGCACTTGCAGCGGGACGAACATGAGCAACTGGGTGAGCACCTCGGGCGTGGTCAGGATGGCGCCCAGGAAGAGGTTCACGACGATCATGTAACGACGGAAACCGGCCAGTTTCTCATAATCGAGGATGCCGATTTTGACCAGGGCCAGCAGGACGACGGGCATTTCAAAGCCCAGCCCCATGCCCAGCATGAACATGGTGACGAAGCTGAAGTAGCCCTCCGCCCGCCACTGATACGTCGCCATCCCCATCCAGTGGGCGTATCCCTCGGCGGCCCGCAGCGCCACGGGCATCAGGAGGAAATAGCAGAAGCATACACCGAGAAGGAACAGCCCGAGGCCAATGCCAAAGGCGCGCATACCGTACTTCTTCTCCTTGATCTTCAAAGCGGGCACTATGAACTGGCCGAAGTAGTAAAAGACGAACGGAGCCGCCAGCACCAACCCGCCGAAAAACGCCAGGTGCAACGACGAGATGAAGGGCGCGGCTGGGTCGAGGAAGATCAACTCTGGTCCTTTGGTCTGCGGTCTGGTGTCCCCGGTATTCGGGCGCACCTTCAGGTCCAACACCCAGTTGGTGCCCTCCAGCAGCGGAGTCATGTCCACGATTACGTGGCGGTCGGTGCCAAGGGCCAGTGCGCCCCAGAGGTTGGTCTTGGGCTTGAAACTGAAGACCACATTGGTGTCCGCCATCACTTCGACGGTCTGCCCATGGTCCACCCCGAGACGCCGGGCGCGTTCGAGGGGCCATTTGAGGATCTCGACGAGGTGGTTCACTCCGAGCAAGCACACGACCATGCCGATGACGACGGCAGTGCCGCTCTTGATCAGCACCCACCGCAGGTCTTCGAGATGCTCGAGAAAGGTCTTTACGGGGCCGCCGCCTTCCTCCTCCTCGTCTGGACGCACTTCATCTGTCGGGTCTGCCATGGAGGGACCGGAGGCCGCCAGTTACTCAGGCTTCGGGGGTAGCGGGCGTTTCAGAGACCGGGACGGTGTTCTCGGCTGGGGCGGGGGGCAGCGGCGCTTGCCTTGGCGGAGGCGCCGGTGGTTCTTCGTCGGCGGCCCGCTGCAATTCATCGGTCACTTCCCGGGAAGCCTTTTTGAATTCCTTGATCCCTTGGCCGAGGCCTTTGGCGAATTCGGGGATTTTCCTGGCGCCGAACAGGACCAGCACGGCGATCAAAATGACCAACAACTCGGTCCCGCCCATACCAAAGACAGCCAATAATGCATTCATACAATCTCTAACGTGTCACGAAATTAAGCCTTCGCTCCCGCTTAGTAAAGCGGCAATTTGGTGTCGCCCAACCCCTGCCGGTGCTCCTAACCGGATGGAACGGCTACGGCGTCAAGAGCACAAACTCGCCGCGGCGATTCATCTTCCACGCCGATTCGTCGCGGCCTTGGACGGCAGGTCGCGATTCGCCGAAGCTCACGGTCTGGATCCGTTTGCCGCTGATGCCCAGGTTCATGAGGTATTCGCGCAACGCCAGGGCTCGGCGTTCGCCCAGTGCCATGTTGTACCCTTCAGTGCCGCGTTCGTCGCAATGCCCTTCGATGCGCAGCTTGTTCCTGGGGTTTGCCTTAAGGGCATCGGCCACGGCGGATGACTTGCCCTGTTCACTGCTTTTCACTACGGAACTGTCAAGGTCGAAATAGACCGTCTGCGCCTTGAAGGCATCGCGATTCTCAGTATAGCCTTCAAACCCTTCACGCTCGGGCAACTCGCCACCCGGAACCGTGCCTGGGCCGGTGGTGCCACTGGGCGGCGTCTCCGGCGGGATCGCTGGTCCCTTGTCGATCGGCTCTTTCATTGTCCCGGGGCCGGCTCCCCCGACGTTACCCACCCCTGGCGGGATTGGGGTGGGACTTTTGGTCGTTTTCCTGCAACCGACTGCCCCGATGGCGATGACGACTCCGAGCACCAAGACTCTGCAAAACAATGCGCGTTTCATGGCATTCTGTGGAAAAGAATTCACTTCGCCCAACTGGGCTCCGAACAGCTTCCAGAAATTTGGGTGATATCCTTGTGCTGTTTGGTGGGCACGTCAAGCATAGACAGGACACGCCGGCCATTTTTCGCACGACGCGAAAAAATCAGGGTGCGGGAGTTCGGCGCCCATGAGGGATTCTCCCCGGGCACGATAGACTCCGACGAGCCGCCCGCGGCGGGCACGGTGCAGACGGTAAACGAGGCGCCCCCGCTTTGTGTGGTAAAGGCGATGGTTTTGCCGTCCGGCGACCAATCCGGCTCCGTGGCGTTCAGTCCGGAAGTTCGGAGGCGCCGCCGTTCGCCGCCGCCGGCCGAGACCAGATACAGGACCGGCCGACTGCCTTCGCGGGCGACGTAGCAGATGGTGCGTCCGTCCGGTGACCAGCAGGGAGAGGATTCATCTTCCTTGGTTTTGGTCAATTGCCTGGGATTGCGGCCATCGGCATCGGCCACGTACACATCCGGGCTGCCGCTCTTGCTGAGGATCATCGCCAGGCGCGTGCCATCCGGCGAAAGCGCGGGACTGGCGTTGAGGCCAGAGTAGGCCGCGATGACCTTGATCACGCCGCTGGCAAGGTCATACGAGTAGATATCCGGGAAACCCTTCTTGTAGGTGGTGTAATAGAGCACGCGGCGACCGGGCATCCAGGCCGGGGTGCAGGCGAGTCCATCCTGGGTCAGTTGCCGGGCGTTATAGCCATCGTAGTCAGCCAGGTAGATCTCACTGCCTTGGGCGGTCTGCATCTTGAACGCGATCTTTGTCTGGGCGATGCCTTTCTTGCCGGTGAGGGCGAGCACGACGTCATCCGCCAAAGCGTGGGCCTGGGCCCGCAAGGCGCCGTCGGAATAGACTTTGGCCAGCTTGACCGCCTTGCTGAAGCGGTCGGTCAACTGGCCGGATACCGACCCGTTGGCGCTTCCGGCGAGGAGATACTGCGCCTGGTCCAGAGGCACGTTGGTGAACCCGACCACAAACAGGTCGAACTTGAGGACACCGTCCACTTCGCCGGCGTATCCGCTAATGGCGATGCGCGTGGCGGGTGCGCCCGCCTCTTTCTCGATGACGATCTCACTTTCGGCGCCAGTCACAGTGGCCGCCGTGAGGGCCCAAGTCAGGCCCGCAACGATTCCAATTCCCAAGCCAGTGTTCACATTCATCCAATTTGTCGTTTCAGTTTCGGGTCAAACAGCAGCTTAAACGTCCGTTCGTTGTCCTTGGATTCCTCCGGGAATGGTGGCACGTCCCGGACGCGTTCGAGTACTTCCTGCACAGAGCGGTCGAGGCTCGGTATGCCCGACTTCCCCCCGGAGGCAATGTCCGCCGAGATCACGCGGCCATTCCGGGCAATGGTGATTTCGGCCCTGACCTTGGCAGTCTCGTCGGTGAGATCGTCGGGCGGATTCCAGGCCTCGGTGTAGATGGTCTTCAGCGCTTGCCAGTAACTTGCATAGGCCGGACCGCCACCGCCAACACCGACTTCGGTCGCGCCCGCCAAACCGCCCTTCAACTCGAAGATCACTCCAGCCAGCGCCGCTTGCCGCGCCTCGGCGGTGCCGCGCCCCCCTTCCACGCCAGTACTGCGGGAATTCCTGGGCGGGGTATCCGGCGGGCTGCGAACCGTGCGGGTCAGGTTCGGCACAATTTCGCGTTTACCCTTGTCTGGCTTGTCGTTGTTCTTCTTGTCCGAAGCGGTGTCCTCCGGCTTGGTCTGCTTCCGGGGGTTCTTGTCGGGCAGCGACCATGAGTTTTCGCGTGGTGTCGCCTGCCGAGGCTTGGGTGAAGGTGGTTCAACCTGGCTCTGCGCCGTCACTTTTGGGGCAGCCGCCGGGGGCGAGACGGCGGGCGGGGCCGGGGTTGCTGGCGACGCGGCCAGGCCCGGTGAACCGCCGCCCATGAACGCGCGGTCGATCAAATACGATGGGATGACCTCCAACACGGGCAAGTTGTCGCCCGGCAGGGTCTTACGCTTCAAAAAGCCCGGCCCGACAACCAGGATCGTCAGCAAGAAGAGGTGCAGGGTCACCGACGCTATGAAACACTTCTTTTGCAGGCGATTCATGGTCAGTGTTGGTCCGGCGCCGTGGCGAACGACACCCGGTAGATGCCATTCCGTTGGCACCGGTCGATGATCGCGTAGAGATGTTTGTTCCGCCCGTTTTCGTCCGCCCGGATATAGACGACCGTGTTGGGGTTGGCCCGCGCGGATCGAACCAGGTCGGCCTCGATCTCATTAAGCGTCCGCAGTCGTCCGTCGAGCCGATACATGCCCTGCGGACTGATCTCGACCCGGCGGACGTCGCGGGAGTTGAGCTTGGACTGCGGCTTGCCGCCCTGGGGTAGTTTCAAGTCCATGCTTTGCTCCAGCAGCGGTCGGGTGATGATGAAGATAATCAACAACACGAACGCCAAGTCCAGCAGGGGCGTGATGTTGATCTCACTGAGCGTCACCAGGGAATTGCGTTGGGAGAAGCGGCGCATGGCGACAGGTCAAGACTCAGACCTTGGGTTCGCTCTCGTAAAGCGCCTCGGTGTCCTCGTCTTTGAGGTACTCGATTTCCATCTTGGAAACCAGCTCCTGGGCGAAGTTGTCCAGCTCCACCGTGAGCACGCGCAGCGTATGAACCAGCCAGTTATAGACGAACATCGACGGGATGGCCACCAGGAGCCCGGCGACTGTCGTGATCAACGCCGCCGAGACGCCCGGCGCCATTGTCGGCAAGTCGGCCTGCTGCGAGCGGCCCACCATTGCGAACGTGCTCATCACGCCCCACACCGTGCCGAGCAACCCCAGAAACGGGGCGCCGCTGACCGCAATCGCAAGCAGAATCAAGCCCGATTCCAGTTTCACCGACTCCCGGGCAACGGTATTCTCCAAGGTCCGCTTCACGTGTTCTATGGTCTTGAGTGTAACGAATCGTTTTCGCCCTTCGCCGCTGCCGGCTCGCAGGCGCGCATCCAATTCTTCGCACCCGGCTCGATAGACGTTGAACGACGGACACCCCTCGGCCTCGATCTTGCGGTCGAACAAGCCGAGCACCGCCTTCTGCGTGCGGAACTCCGAGTCGAAAAAGGCATTCAGCTTTTTGGCCCGGCGCATCTGCAGCGCCTTGAAGACCATGGTGGACCAGGCCACGATCGAAAAGAGCATTAGCACCACGATGATGGCCTTGCCTTCCGGCGTGGCTTTCGACCAAACGTAGTGCAACTCCGACTGCGCCAGCAGATACATCGAACCGTTCATCGGCGATAATTCGTCGCGCTCTGCGCGTTCTATTGCCGAATTGGTGTAACGTTCGCCCGCCAATTGGTCAAAAGATTTCGCGCGGTTCGCGATGGAAATGTTCGATTTGCGCCCCTTTTCCTGCGTCACCACCCGGCCGCGGCCAACTGCAGCCGTGGCGCGCGAGCAGGGTGAGAGACCTACTTCGCCGGCCGCTTCGGCTTCGGAAGGGTGGGGATCTCGACCTGGACCGCGAGGGGGATCCTCAGAGGTTTGGCTCTGACCGCGAGCCAGCCTTGCCAGAAGACGGTGCGCAACTTGGAGCCGTGGCTGCGAATCAGGAGCGCATTGGCTTTGCCAGTCGCGCGCACTGAGTCAGAAATGCCGGTCGCTATCATGTCCCAGACCAGGGCTGTCACTGGCTCAGCCCATCTCAGACCGCAGACTGCCAGCCGACAGCTTCAATCTGGTTCTCGGCACAATGCAGTGAGGACTTAAATGCTTTCTTCGCGGTCCACGTTCCGCCCCGCCCGGCGGAGTTTCCTCGGTGCCGGATGCCGTCAGGACGAGATAGAACCACGACCACCCCCCACTCCCCAGCCGGAGCACAGCAGACCTATTTGCCAACCTCCCATTCAAAACCGCCGGCGAACTGCACCCGTTGCACGGTGACGATGACGCGGCTGGCGTCGCGCGGCATGCCGAAGGCAGGGAACTCGAATTGTGTTGCGGCTTTGGGGCCCACGATCCCTTCCGGAACGGTATGGAATGTTGGCCACTCCATCAGCCTCCGGCCGCGCTTGTCCAGATAGGTGAGCTTCATCTTGACCTCTGTCACAACCTGGTTCGCTTGATTGGTCAGATTTAACACAAGCCGGTTCAGCAAACGGGATTCGTCCCTGGTGAAACGCGCCACGTTCACTGTGACCGGTTCGTCAAACCCCGAGAAATCCAACACCGGCTTCTTCTCAGCGGCAGGCGGGGCAGGTCCAGCCGGCGCATTCGTTGCCAACTCGGGCTCAGGTTGTTTTGGCCGAGGCGTGGGCAGGGGAGCAATGGTCTGCGCGTCCGGAGTTGCCCTTTCGCCCGGTTTATGAGCGGGCGCAGGGGCTGGAGCCTCCAGGTTCCTGACGCGAGGAGTGACCGGCTCCGGAGCTGGACTCGGCACGGTCGCCGGCGCATCGGGCCGGACTGAGGCGACAGGCGAAGTCGGAGTGGTGACTTGGACTTCTCTCGCCGCCCCCATAAAACCAAGGGGCAAGGCGGCGATCTGAACAACCGCCCCACAGATGTAGATGAGGAAAGGCTTCCTGGCTTCAGCCCAGTTCATGATGGCAAAGACGATGGCCGCACACGGCACCAGCAACACCAATACCCCCCAGAGCACGCTGGTTCGGAATGCCAGCACCACAAGCATCACCCAGCCCACCAACCCAACAATGATGCCCAACCACATCATTACGACAGCCATCGTAGCCATAATCAGACTCGCGCAATTCCCGTGCCACAACCAACCGAATCAGCCAGAACCCTTTCAAGGCCCAACTCCACCGACCACAACCTGAGCCTACAGCAGTCCCTCGTGAATGGCACTCTGCTTCCGGCGCCGACCGGATGACCGTTGCCGGGACAAACCAATCAACGTTCCAGGATCCTCCTGGCTTCATCGAGGGCGGCGGCTTCCGAGCGGCGCATCAAGGTATAGATCGAGGTTGCCTGGAGGGTGTTGTTGGTCCCCAGCTTGACCAGCGGTCCCAGGAGCTCCAATTCGATATAGGGAGTCGGGTTCGGATTGGTATAGACCTCGGCGCTGCAGCCGCTGTCGGGATAGCCGCTCCTGGGCACACCCGCCACGCGTGCGGACTCGATCAGCAGCACGCTGTTGGTGCCGACCCACAGCAGGGCGCCCGCATCGTTGCCAATCTTGCAGCCGGTGCTCAAATCCCGGGCGAGCGACACCAGACCGTTGGTGACAAGCAAGCCCCTGGGAACCGTGCCCAGGGCCGTGTAGCCCTTGGCAAAAAGGGTCGGATTCGGGACTGGCACGAACACCCGTTCGGCATCTTTGACTTGGGTGACAACCCAGACACTCATCTGGTTGGTCTTGCCGGTCAGCTTCTCAAACGTGCTGGAGACGCGCATGATAGGTTCGGTCGGATGCAGCGCCACCTGCCGGACCACGCGCGTTCCGAACGTGGAGTCCACCGGGCCAGTCAGTGTCGCCATCCCGTTGGCGACGACGCCAGTGAACGACAGGGAATCGAACCCGCGCGGCGGCGGCCAGTTCCAGACCGACTGCGGCGCCGGCCAAACCTTGTCGCCTCCATACGCGCCGGGCGTGTCCCAGGAGTTGGCCGTGGGCGCTTTGCCATACATCTTGGCGTTCTCCCAGAACGGACCTTCATCCTGATCGACGAAACGAAACTGCATGATGCGCCCGACAGCCGGCACGATGGCGGCCTCCACCCGGCCGTTGTTCATCGCGATGCTGTTCGACCAGCCGTGGTAGTTGGTGAGCCAGACGAGCGTGTTTGGCGAGTCTAGCCGGACCCGATAGAACCTGGCGCTAGCGCTGGCGGCGGCGTTGTCCTGAAATGCTGCCTCCCCGGACTCTGTCCCGATGAAGTCAAGGGTGCGCCAATCCTGGAGATCACGCGAGACCTGGAGCGAATAGACCATCCCCGTGGCGCCAAGCGCCTGCAACCGGATCCCGCCGTTGGGCAGCGGCGCGAAGTTGGTCAGGACGACGCCAGGGGCTGCGGCGGCGGCATGCGCGGAGAGCAACCCCGCAAGGGCCAGGGGGGTGCCGATGGTGAAAGTCAGCTGGCTGGGCAGGGACATGGTTTTCATAGCATGGTGACCGAAGGGCCGACGATTAAAGCTGTCCGGACCTGCGGTCAAACTCAGGGTCCGGCGCCTATTCGCCCTTGAGCAGCGCCGCCAAGTACTCCCGGTTCATCCGGCCGATGAAGTCCAGGCTGATCTCTTTCGGGCAGACAGCTTCGCACGAGCCGAGGACAGTGCAGTTGCCGAACCCGGCCTCGTCCATCGCTTTAACCATGTTGCGCACGCGCCGGCCTCGCTCGACTTCGCCCTGAGGCAGCAGGCGCAGATGGGAAACCTTGGCGGCCACAAAGAGCATGGCGCTGGCGTTCTTGCAGACTGCCGCACAGGCGCCGCAGCCGATGCACGCGGCGGCGTCCATGGCCAACTCCGCGCGGTGTTTCGGCACGGGAATGGCATTGGCGTCGGGCGCCCCGCCCGTGCTTACCGAGATGAAGCCTCCGGCCTGCATAAGGCGGTCAAGAGCGCTGCGATCGACTACGAGATCCTTGATAACCGGGAACGGCTTGGCGCGCCACGGCTCGATCGTGATGGTCTCGCCGTCTTTGAAATGCCGCATATGGAGCTGGCAGACGGTGGTGCCTTTCCGTCCGCCGTGGGGGATGCCGTTGATGACCAGCGAACAGGTGCCACAGATCCCTTCCCGGCAGTCGGAGTCGAATGCGATCGGCGGCTGGCCGCGCCCAATGAGCTCCTCGTTCACCACGTCGAGCATCTCCAGGAAGGACATGTCCGGAATGACATCCCGGGCCTGGTAAATCTCGAAGCCCCCGGGAGTGCGCGCGTTCTTTTGGCGCCAGACTTTTAGCGTCAGGTTCATACATTCGAGGAACAGCGTGTCGGTCCGCTGCCCGCACCGGTCGGAATTCGGTAATGGCGCACAGCCAATCTCACTTGTAGCTCCGCGTGGTCATTTGGACCTCCTGGTAAACCACCGGTTCCTTGTGCAGCACCGGCGGCTTGTCGGGACCCTGATACTCCCAGGCGCTGACGAACGCGAAATGCTCGTCGTCGCGCTTGGCTTCGCCATCCGGATGTTGGTGTTCAAGGCGGAAATGACCACCACAGGATTCCTCACGCGTCAGGGCGTCCAGGCAGAGCAGCTCGGCAAACTCCATGAAGTCGGCCACCCGCCCGGCGTGTTCCAGGGCGAAATTCAGCTCGGCCTCGTCACCGGGCACAAGGACGTTCTTCCAGAATTCCTCGCGCAGTTCGGGGATCCGCTGGAGGGCGCGCGTCAGACTTGCCCGGCTGCGGGCCATGCCACAGTCGTTCCAGAGCAGGTTGCCCAACTCCCGATGGAACGACGTGACGGTTCGCTTGCCTCGGATCGAGAGCAGCCGCTGGAGGCGAGCCTGGACGTCGGCTTCGGCTTGGCGGAACGCCGCGTGACTGGTCGAGGGTTTGGCCTGCTTTAAGGCCGCGAGATAGTTCCCGACGGTGTACGGGAGAACGAAATACCCGTCGGCCAGACCTTGCATCAGCGCGCTGGCGCCGAGCCGGTTGGCGCCGTGGTCGGAAAAGTTCGCCTCGCCGATGACGAACAAGCCCGGGATGGTGCTCATGAGATTGTAATCCACCCAGGTGCCGCCCATGGCATAGTGCACCGCCGGGTAGATGCGCATCGGCGTCTGATAGGCGTTCTCGCCGGTGATCTTCTCATACATGTCAAAGAGATTGCCGTAGCGCTCGCGGATCTTGTCTTCGCCGAACCGCTTGATGGCGTCGGCGAAATCGAGGTAAACTCCCAACCCGCCCGGCCCCACCCCCCGCCCATCGTCGCAGACTTCCTTGGCCGCGCGCGAGGCGATGTCACGCGGGGCAAGGTTGCCGTAGCTGGGATACTTCCGCTCGAGATAGTAGTCGCGATCGGCCTCGGGGATCGCACCCGGGGCTTTGCCGCAGTCTTCCTTCCGCTTCGGTACCCAGACCCGTCCGTCGTTCCGCAAGGACTCGGACATCAGCGTCAACTTGGACTGGTGGTCGCCGCTGACCGGGATGCAAGTGGGGTGAATCTGCGTGTAGCACGGGTTCGCGAAGCACGCGCCCTTCTTGTAGGCGCGAAAGGTCGCTGTGACGTTGCACCCTTTGGCGTTGGTCGAGAGGAAGAATACGTTGCCATAGCCGCCCGTCGCCAGGACCACCGCGTCACCGGCCTGGGAGGAAATCCCGCCGTTGACCAAGTCCCACGTCACAATGCCTTTGGCATGACCATCGATGACGACCAGCTCCAGCATCTCGGTCCGGGGATACAGCGTCACCTGGCCGGCACTGATCTGGCGGCACAGGGCCTGGTAAGCACCGAGCAGCAGTTGCTGGCCGGTCTGTCCCCGCGCGTAAAACGTGCGGGACACCTGCGCGCCGCCGAAGGAGCGGTTGTCGAGCAGCCCCCCGTATTCGCGAGCGAAGGGCACACCCTGGGCGGCGCATTGATCGATAATGTTCACGCTCACCTGGGCCAAGCGGTACACGTTGGCCTCGCGGGCGCGAAAATCGCCGCCCTTGATCGTGTCGTAGAAGAGCCGATACACGCTGTCGCCGTCATTGCGGTAGTTCTTGGCGGCATTGATGCCGCCTTGGGCGGCGATGCTGTGGGCGCGGCGCGGGCTGTCCTGAAAGCAGAAGCACTTGACCGAGTAACCCAGCTCGGCCAGAGTCGCCGCCGCCGAGGCGCCCGCCAACCCGGAACCCACCACCAGGATATCGAATTTCCGCTTGTTCGCCGGGTTGACCAGCTTGAGATCGAACTTGTGCTTGTCCCACTTCTGCGCAAGCGGGCCGGAGGGGATCCTGGCGTCGAGGTCCATGCTACTTCGCGACCTCCTTTCCGACGGCTGGCACCTGGCGCGCATGGTCTCTGTAGGTCTTCCCGTAACCGCACAGCACTGCGACCGGGATCGAGGCGTACAGGATGAAGACCAGCACGGCGCCCCAGCGGGCCAGCAGATTGGGCAGGTTGCGTACACCCCCGAACGTCCAGGTCCAACCGATCGATTGAAACATGGCGCGCATCCCGTGGCTTAAATGGAGGCAGAGCAGCGCCA
>Ga0315274_10007957_pt1 | contig 15324 bp, 13 predicted proteins | sample YL17G02_20_MG_FD_203700 | JGI IMG/M metagenome (GOLD analysis project Ga0315274, IMG submission 203700) | Sediment microbial communities from Yellowstone Lake, YNP, Wyoming, USA - YL17G02_20 | ecosystem: Environmental > Aquatic > Freshwater > Lake > Sediment | place: USA: Wyoming | collected... | reverse complement strand
AAGACCGAGACCACCAACCCACCTCTCAACTCCATCACCACTCAATCACCTTGCGAAATCCAGACTTAGCTATGCGCCGGGGGCAATGGGGCCACCGGTGAACTACATGTTCATGCTCTTTCTCGGGTTGGGCTTGCTGGCGGGCACGCTGCGCACCGTACGCCGTTTCAGCCGGCCCGAGATGCGCATCATCAGCTCTTTCGACGACTACTTCTCGATGGTGTTGGTCCTGCTCTTCCTGCTCACCGGCATGCTGGCGCTCATGGGCATATTCTGGGCTATCGCGGTCTACTTCGTGATCGCGGCCCTCTTCCTTGCTTACGAGCCGCTGAGCAAGATCCGTCACTACCTCTACTATCCATTCGGCCGTTACTTCTTCGGAGCCGACTTCGGGCGCCGCGGCGTCTTGCGCTAGCTACCGGCTGTCTGCCGGTAGGGAGAGGAAATGGAGCAAAAGGTCGAAACGCGCTTTACGCGGGAGGACGTTGACAGGGCCTTGAGTGCCTTGGACGAGATGCGTACGCGGCAGCTCGAGACCTACCTGCATGCTTGCGCGCACTGCGGCTGGTGCAACGACGCCTGTCACTACTACGTCGCCGGCGCGAACCCGGAGCGGGTGCCGACTTACAAAGCGGACCAACTCCGCAAGGTCTGGAAGCGGAAGTACGACTGGCTGGGGAAATACGTGCCCTGGTGGGTCGGGGCGGTAGCCCTGGACGAGCAGCAACTGGAGCGGATGTCCCAGATCGCCTTTCGCGACTGCACTCTCTGCGGCCGCTGCACCGTGAACTGCCCCTTCGGGGTGGACACCCGCCTGATCATCCGCACCATCAGGGCGATGATCACGGCCACGGGCAAGGCGCCGGAGATTCTCGAGCAATTGGCCGACGCCGCCATCGCCCGTGAGGAGAACTTCGAGTTCATCAAGGACTTCTACCTGGAGCAGATCAAGGAGCTCGAGGCGGAGCTGAGGAGCAGGACGGGTGACCCCGAGACGCGCATACCGGTAGAGGCAGAAGGGGCCGAATTCCTCTACGTACCGCTATCGGGCGCGCACACGATCCTGCCCGCGGCGCAGATCTTCCAGGCCGCCGGCCAGTCCTGGACGCTCAGCATGTTCGAAGCGGCGAACTACGGTGTCTTTCTGCACGACATCCCGCGCGCCAAGAGGATAGTCGAGCGCGTGTTGCGCGAGGCCAAGCGCCTGAAGGTGAAAGAGGTTATCATCACCGAGTGCGGCCACGCCTACACGACCTTCCGTTGGACGGCGCCCAACTGGTTCCAGGAGCCCTGGCCCTTCAAGGTGCGCAGCATCGTGGAGGTAATCGACGAATACCTGCTGGAGGGGCGCATCCGAGTTGACCCTTCGCTCAACCCCATGAGCCTTACCTATCACGACTCGTGCAATCTCGGCCGCAATGGCGGGGTGCTCGAGGAGCCACGACGCATCCTGCAGGCCGTGGCGACCGACTTCCGCGAGATGTCTCCGAACCGGCTCCAGAGCTACTGCTGTGGCGGTGGCGGCGGGCTGGTGGCCCTACTCGAGTACTCGGAGCAGCGACTGCTGGCCGGCAAGCCCAAAGCAGAGCAGATCCGCGCTACGGGTGCCGAGGCCGTGGTCGCATCGTGCGACAACTGCCGTCATCAGTTGGGCGAGCTAAACGAGCACTACGGGCTGGGCGTTACCGTTACGGGGATGGCCGAGCTGGTTGCCAACGCCGTTGTGCGGCGGGGCAGACCCCGAGTGGGGCACGGGGAGCGCGAAGCGGTTCGCCCTGCCTAGCAGGCCGCCTGCACGTAGCGTGCAATCGGGCAGCTCCACCTCGACGCCCCCGACTCGTTCCTTGTTGCCCGGGCGCAGGCCGGCTAGACAAGGTCCTTGCGTCGCTGGAAGACGAAAGCCAGCAGGAAGAACGCGGCCATGATGGCCGCGAGCTGCACCCAGCGCCTGAACACCGACCCGCGGTAGTAGTCGCTGTACATGCCGTAGTTGAGCGCCAGCATTGCCTCCTGGGCGCTGATCGCTCCCTGGCGGTCTTTCTCCCACTGCGAGCGCACCTGGGCGTATTCGTCCATCTCTTGCCGAGCCTCTCCCATCTGGGCGCTGGTGCTCTCGACGTAGTCGCGCACCTGCTGCTGCACGTCAGCGGCGTACCGCCTCACCTGCTCGATGCTTTGGCCACGGTAATCCTCGAGTTGGGCAACGGCGGTGGCGCGCTGCTCCTGCCCCTGTTTGCTCGCCTGCTCCTGGTAGGACGCCAACTCGAGCATGCTGACCGGCGTCGGGACGGGGGTGAGAGTCGGCGGCGCCGTGGGCGTGGGCAGGGCGGTGGGGGCAGGTAGCGTCGTCGGCGACGGATAGACAGTCGGCTCTTGCGGCCGCACCGGCTCGGCCTGGCTCAGGGCGCGCTTGGCCGCCGCGCTGTAGCGCTCGTCGGAGAGCATGCCCGGGAAGTCAGCGCAGAGGGCAAACATGTTGCTACCCATGCAGGGGCAGACGGCCTTTTGTTCGTCGCTCAGCGCCTTACGCTGCTGCTCCGGAAGGTTCCAGCAGGGATCGTTCGCGAGTTCAGTGCCCATCTCGGAAACGCGGACGAAGGCTTCCATGAGCCAGCGCGAGGAGATGATCTGGCTGATAGCTGTGCCACCGGGTATGTCGTGCAGCGGCATGAAGCCACCGAATAGAAACTGCGGCACGAGGACGGCGATGAGCAGCAATTGGGCCGACTGCTGGTTGGGGGCGCCGGCCGATATGGCGAGGCCGATGAGGTAGCCCGAGAGCACACCGAGGAAGTACGTCACGAAGTAGCCTACGAGCGATTCGGTGCCCCAAGGCAGCGGCGGCTTGACGAGCAGCAGACGGACGGTGAGCAGAGCCAGAGCCGAGTAGGCGGCGAACACCACGCCTAGCCACACTTTGGCCAGCAGGTAGGGCAGCACCATCAGGCTGTTGGCCCGCTCGCGCTTGTAGATCTCCGCCTCTTTGACGATCTCGCGCACGCTGTTGAGCGACCCCACGAGCAGGGCGACGACGCCCGTGACCCACCACATGCTGATGGCACGGCTGGCGTTGCCTTCCACGGCATCGTAGAGCCTGGAGCCCCAGGAGAAGTCCATGAGCCCGATTCCGGGCGCCACGGTCAGCATGAGGAGCAGCGTGGCGCGGTCGCGGACGAGAATCCTCACGTTGCGGGAGGAAAGGATGAGGAACTGTCGCAGGGCTGAGATGCGGCGTCGAGGCCGAGCGGTGGCCCTGGCGGAAGCGGCTGACGGCTGCTCGCCAGGCCGAGTGGCGACCGCCGCGGCGTCGCGTATCTGGGCGAAGCGCTCCGCCCACTGCTGCGGCGTGCCGCGCGCGGCGTCGTCGAGGATGTTGTAGATATCGTCGAACTCCATCACCTTCTCGAGACGCTCGCGGGGGGTGCGGAAGTGGTCGAAGTAGGCCAGTGCCTCCTCCGGGGCGCCATAGTAGGCAAGGTAGCCGCCCCGAGCCAGGAAGACGACCTTGTCGCAGAGCATCACGTTCTTGGTGGCGTGGGTCACCAGTAGGATCGTCCGCCCCTGGTCGGCCAGGCGGCGCAGAAGCCTCATCATCTCGTACTCGGTGCCCGGGTCGAGGCCGCTGGTGGGCTCGTCAAGGACGTACAAGCGTGGCCGGGTGAGAAGCTCGACGCCGATAGAGACGCGCTTGATCTGACCGCCCGAAAGGCGCGCGACGGGCACGTCTTTGCGCTCGCTCAGGCCCAGCTCGGATGTCACTTCCAGCACGCGGGCGTGACGCTCCTCAGGCGTCGTATCGGTCGGCATGCGCAGCCGCGCGGCGTAGTCGAGAGCCTCCTGCACCGTGAGCTCGAGGTGCACGATGTCGCGCTGAGGGACGTAGCCGATGTCGTTGCGGAAGAGGTCATAGCGCTGGTACAGGTCGGTACCATTGACCAGCACCCGCCCGTGAGTGGCCGGCCGGTAGCCGCAGAGGGCGTTGACCAGGGTCGTCTTGCCGGAGCCACTCATGCCGACTACGGCGACGAACTCCATCGGGGGGACGGTCAGGCTGACTTGCTGCAGGAGGTTGATCCGACGCGACACCTGCTGGCGCAGCTCCGTGGCCACGATGCGGATGCCCTCGTCACCTTTGATGGCGAAGGATTCCTGGTCGAGCACGAAGCTATAGGGGCCTATCTGGACCCGGTCCGAACTGGACAGCCAGGTGTCCTCCCGGATCCGCTGTTCATTTACGAAGACGCCGTTGGCGCTGCGCAGGTCGCGAATGCGATAGCGACGGCCCAGCCGCTCGATGACCGCGTGGTAGCGGCTCACCCGCGGATGGTCGAGGACTACCTGGTTGTCCTGGGAGCGGCCGATGGTGGCGCGCTCGAGCGTGCCGAGGCTGAGCTGCTGAAGCGCGACTGCCGCGGCAGCCACCGGCGTGCCGACGGCCGTCTGTTCATCGGCGCCAGGGCGCGTCGCGGGCGCGGACGTCTCGACGACGCCGACATCCGGCATCGCGGCGCGCGCCTGTGCCGCCGGCACAACCACTAGGCCGGTGCCGTGAATCGTGAAGACTTCGCCGGGGCGAAGCTGGCGCTTCTGGCGCGGTAGGAGGGGTTGGTCGCCGACCTGAGTGCCGTTGGTGGATCCCAGGTCGATGAGCCAGATGCCATTCGCGTCCAGGCGCAGGCTGGCATGGTGTCGCGAAACGCCGGCGTCGTCCAGTACGACGTCGCAGTCGGCGCCACGCCCGATGAGCGCTTGGCCCGCGGTCAGCGGGTAGTGCCGCCAGACGCCCTGCCCGGTGCTGTAGAGCAGCACGTTCTCAGCGTCCGGGGTGCCATGAGCCGTATGGACAGGCGGCTGCCGGGAAGCGGGCGGCAACCGCAGCGAAGCACTCGACGCCAGGCCCAGTTGCAGGCTGGTGTCACCAACGTTGAAGGTCTGGCCAGGCGCGAGTTGCCGCGGCACGTTGGCCGGGACGGGCTGCCCGTCGACGCGCGTGCCGTTGCGAGAGCCCAGGTCGACCAGCCACGCCCCGTCGCCGCGGAGGAAGATCTGTGCGTGGCGACGGGAGACGTTGCCATCGGAGAGCACCAAGTCGTTCTGGCCGTCGCGCCCGATGCTGGTGGACTCCCCGAGGGGGAACTCCACATCGGCGCCTTCGTCATGATAGCGTACGACATAGACGCTGCTGCCGGACGCCATGTTTCTCACCTCCAGTGCCGGCGCCTGCCAGCCTGTTACAGCTTAGGTGCTGGTCTACATCGATCGCCGCGCGCCGCCATGTTGGTCCGCCGCGCTCAGAGCAGCGCTAGCGACACGACGACACCGCCCAGCGCTGCCAGGGTCAGCAGCGCCGGCAGGGCGCAGCCGATGCAGCCGCGCGCACGGCGTGCGTAGCGGTTACCGCCACCGATGCCGCCGAACAGTGGCCGGCTCGGCCCCATGCCGCCACGCAGGATGCGGCCCCGGCCACTCGATCCGCCACCGACGGACGGCCCCGGCTTAGCACCCGACTTGCGCGACTGAGAGCCGAGTTTGCCGGATGAGACGTTCCTGCTGCCGGAGCTTCCGGCTCTGATCTTGGCCATGCCTCCCTCCTGGGTCGCCGTCCGAATGGCGGCAATGGTAGCACAATGCTGGGCCTTCGGTCAGCCTCACAGGAGCGGGGCCAATATACGGAAACTTTACGCCCCAGTTATGAAGCAGCCGACTCAAGCTGCCGATATACACATGACAGCGCGACCCCCAGTCTGGCCGTGGCCGCGTGCGCCAACCCACAGGCGATCAGCCCGTGCCGCCGGAGGCAGCCGACGCAGATGGCCCGGTGGTCGCCACAGCTTCACCAAGGAGGTCGTGGCATGGACCAACAGGTAGTGGTGTTCCAACTCGGCGGCGAGTCGTATGGCGTGGACATCGCCAAGGTGCAAGAGATCAAGGCCATGTCGCCCATCACCGCGGTGCCCCGTGCCGCGGAATTCATCGAGGGTGTCATCAACCTCCGCGGTCAGATCACACCGGTGGTCAACCTACGCACGCGCTTCGGCATGGGCAAGATCGAGAACACGAAGGAGACGCGCATCATCGTAGTCAACATGGAGGGCGAGTGGGTCGGACTTATCGTCGATAGCGTCTCTGAGGTCATGCGCCTCGCCGACGACACCATCGAGCCACCTTCCGAGTTCGTGGCTACGGTCGACGCGGACTTCATCCGTGGCATTGCCAAGGTGAGCGAAGAGCGGCTGGTGATCCTGCTCGACCTGGCGCGGATGCTAAGGGCGACGAGGGACCTGGCTCTCAGCACGGCTGCCTGAGTCAAGGAAGGGACACATGCTTGAGTTCGACTTGAGCCCCGAAGAGGCGGATCTCTTCCTGCAAGAAGCGGAGGAACTCCTGCTGCAACTGAACGAGGGGCTAGTGCAGCTCGAGACAGCCAGCGGCCAGCCCGAGGTGGTGCAGAGCATCTTCCGGGCCGCTCACACGCTCAAGGGCTCGGGCGGCGTCATCGGCCACACCAAGATGGCCGAACTGTTGCACTCGATGGAAACTCTCCTTGACCGCGTCCGCCACGGGCAGATGCTTGTCACCCCCGAGCTGATCGATGTGCTCCTCGAGGGGGCGGATGCCGTGCGCGTGCTCGTCGGTGAGGTGAGCAGCGGCCAGGAGAGCGGCCTGGACACCACCCCCCTGCGCGCCACCCTGAGTGCCTTTGTCGACGGCAAGGCAGCCGAGCCTAAGGAGCACCAGGAGACCTGGCCGCCGCTGCCGCTCACACCAGAAGCCGAGGCTGAGATCGCCCTGGCCCAACTCAACGGGATGCGGGCAATCGAAGTGCGCGGGCGCATTGAGCGCGAGAGCTTCGCGCCCGGCGCCAGGGCTCTGCAGCTTCTGCTGGCTCTGCAACAGTGCGGCAAGGTGCTCGCTTGCCGGCCGCGGCTCGACGAGCTTGACGACGACTGGAGCGAGCACCAGGCGCAGGCGGTACTCTTGACCGATGATGTCGACTCTCTGACCTCGCTCGTGGCCAGCATCTCCGAGTTGACTGTGCAGCTTGTACCGCTTGAAGGCAGCGCCGAGGAGGTGGACGAACCGGGGGCGACAGTTCCCGCGGCAACGCCGGTCGCCCGTGATGCCGAGGAAGCCCCGCGCGATCAGGAAGCGGTCGCAGCGCCAGCCGGTGGCGTTCAGGGCGGCAACGGCCGAGCGGCGCCGCGGGAGGCCACCCAGGTGAAGTGGGTGCGCACCAGCGTCGAGCGCCTGGACAAGCTCATGAACCTCGTGAGCGAGCTGGTGACCGACCGCAACCGCTTGATGCAGGTGCGCGGCGACCTGTTGCAGGTCTACGGTGAGGACGAGGGGCTGACGGAGCTGTCTGACGCTCTGGCGCACGTGTCCACGATCACCGACCAGTTGCAGGACGAGGTCATGCGGGCGCGCATGGTGCCAATCGAGCACGTGTTCAGCAAGCTCCCGCGCCTCGTGCGCGACCTGGCCCGCCAGCTCAACAAACAGGTGGAGTTGGTCATTGAGGGCCAGGACACTGAGTTGGACCGCACCGTGATCGAGGAGATCAACGATCCGCTGGTGCACTTGGTGCGCAACTGCGTCGACCACGGTGTCGAGGCGCCAGAGGAACGCACACGAGCCGGCAAGCCGGAACGCGGGCGGGTGCGCCTTTCGGCGCGTTCCGAGGAGAGCCACATTGTTATCCTGGTTGAGGACGATGGCGCCGGCATCGACGTTGAGAACATTCGCGCCTCGGCCGTGAACAAGGGCGTGGTCGACGCTGAGACGGCCCGGAACATGAGCGACCGCGAGGTCATCGACCTGATTTTCGAGCCGGGTTTCTCCACGGCCAAGGTGGTGAGCGGCGTTTCCGGCCGCGGGGTCGGCATGGACGTGGTGCGCACGAACATCGAGCGGCTCAACGGCTCGGTGTCCGTGCAGACCGAGGTGGGCAAAGGCACGCGCTTCGAGCTGAAGCTGCCGCTCACGCTGGCCATCTTCCCCGCCCTCATGGTCGAGGTCAGCGGCAACGCCTACGCCATCCCGCTAACGAGTGTGGTCGAGGCTTCGCATGTGCGTTCGGAGGACATCCACAGCGTGCGTGGGCGCGAGACGATTATCACGCGCGGGAGAGTGTTGCCCATCCTGCGCTTGGACGAGTTCTATCGACGCAACGGTCACCATGGCAGCGGCTCGCAGTACGTGGTCGAGGTCCGTTGGGTAGACACTACGTTGGGCTTAGGCGTGCAGCGACTGCTGGGCCGCCAGGAGGTGGTCATCAAGCCGCTTGGGCGCATGATCGGCGAAGTGCCCGGCATTTCCGGTGGCACAATCATGGGCGATGGTCGTGTCGCCCTCGTCATGGACATGCCGAGTCTCGTCAAAACCGCCAGGCGGGAGCGTTCGGGCGCGTAGCGTGAGTGGCAGCCTCGACGGACCACCGACCGCGGGCTGACACAGTTCGGCATTCCACTGGCGTGTCCGCCCCGAGGGAGCACCTATGACCACGGAACCTAGACAAACGTTCGCCGGCGCCAGCTTGGAGGTGATCCTGGAGCGCATGGCCGCGCTAGGCATGCAGAATGCCGCCCGCGGCCTCTCGACTATGCTCGGCCGGCCGATACAGATGAGCGTACCGCGCCTTTCTCTCGTGCCTCTCTGCGAGGTGTCTTCACGCGTCGGCGGCCCAGAGCAAGAAGCGGTCGGCATTTACCTCCTGGTGACGGGAGACCTCGGCGGGCACGTGATGCTGATACTGCCTATTGCCGACGCTCTGCGCCTACTGGACATGGTCTTGGAGGTGCCGGACGGCGCGACGCAGACGCTGGGGACGCTGGAGCGTTCAGCTCTGGGAGAGGTAGGCAACGTCTCTACCTCGCTGTTCCTCAATGCTATTGCCGATGCCACCGGCATGGTCCTGCGTCCCTCGCCACCCGCGGTGCTGGTGGACATGGTTGGTGCCATCATCGACATAATCGTGGCCAGCGCGGGCGCCATCTCTGACGACATCCTGCTGCTGGAGGCCGAGTTCCTCGGTCCGGACCGCAGCCTCGATATGTTCTTCTGGATGGTGCCGATGGTCGGCGAGCCGGTGGAAGCCTGAGGGGCCTATGGCGGCCGTAGCGAAGCCCAAGCTGGCGCAGACCCTCCCGCCGGCGGCCGAGGAGGAGCGCGTACGGTCGGCCGGCCTCGGGCAGATCGTGGTAAGCAACGCTCCGGCGGAGGTGCTCGTGGCCTATGGACTCGGTTCCTGCGTGGGCGTCGTGGGCTATGACCCGACAAACAAGGTTGCGGGGCTACTGCATGCCCTATTGCCTCAGCATCGCTATGGTGAGAAGAACCTGGCCAAGTTCGTGGATAGCGGCATACCCCAGTTGGTGCTGGAGATGGAGCAGGGCGGCGCGCTGCGCCGGCAGGTTATCTGGTACGTTGTCGGCGGAGCGGAGATGCTGAAGCTCCCCGGAGCAACGTCTGAGTTCAACATTGGGGCGAAGAACTCTGAGATGGCGCGGCAGGTGATGGCGCGCGAAGGCTTGACCCCGCGGGCCGTCGAGACCGGAGGCACGTCGGGGCGGACGGTAAAAGTGGCGGTGCGCGACGGCGCTGTGATAGTGCGCACCCTAGGACGGGACGAGCGCAAGCTCTAGGGCAGCCAGGGCGTACCGGATGGAAAAGGGCAGATGAGCAGACTACGCGTCTTGGTCGTAGACGACTCCGCATTCATGCGTTACACAATCAGCCATCACCTTTCAGGCCAGCCGGACATGGAGGTCGTGGGGCTGGCGGGCAATGGCCTCGAGGCGATCGAGCAGATCGAGGCTCTTCGCCCGGACGTGGTGACCCTCGACGTAGAGATGCCCAAGCTCGACGGCTTGAGGGCTCTGCGCCAGATCATGGAGAAGAACCCGCTGCCGGTGGTGATGATGAGCAGCCTCACCAAGGAGGGCGCAGCCGCCACCGTGGAGGCGTTGACGAGCGGCGCAGTGGACTTCGTCGCCAAGCCGACGCAAACCATCAGCGTCCACCAGGTGCTGGACGAACTGACCGAGAAGGTGCGACAGGCAGCGAGGGCCAAGGTGCGCAGCGGCTCCCTTTTCGGAGCTGTCAAGCGGAGGCGGCCGAGAGCCGAGGGCGGAGTGCCGGAGCGGATAGTGCTCATTGGCTCATCCACCGGTGGGCCGGGCGCCCTGCGCGAGGTGATCACTAGGCTGCCGGGGGAATTGCAGGCCGGGGTGCTCGTCGTGCAGCACATGCCGCCCAACTTCACCCGGTCACTGGCCGAGCGCCTGGACCAGCTCTCGTCGCTGCCCGTCCGAGAGGCCGAACGCGGCGATCGCGTCGCCTCCGGCCAGGTCCTGGTGGCACCGGGTGGGCTGCACATGACCCTCAACCGATCTGCTGAGGTACTGCTCAACGAGGGACCGCCGGTGAACGGGGTGCGTCCCGCGGTGGACGTAACGCTGCTGTCAGCCGTCGCCGCCTTCGGGGAGCGCGTCTTGGGCGTCATACTCACCGGTATGGGACACGACGGGCGGGACGCCGCGCGGGCTCTGAAGGGAGCCGGCGGCAGGCTGATCGCCCAGGACGAGGCGACGAGCACCGTATACGGGATGCCACGCAGCGTGGTGGAGGCCGGCCTCGCCGATCGCGTGCTACCGGTGGACGAAATCGCCGACGCCATCTGCGATATGCTCGGCGACCCCGTGGGAAAGCCACAACTCACGAGGCTGGCGCAGTGACCGACACGGACTACGCCATCATCGGACGCCGAGTCCTGCAACTGTTCGGGATAGACCTGGGTAGCTACAAGAGCCAGCAGATGCGGCGACGTCTCGACGCGTATCTGGTGCGGGTGAAGGCTTCGTCTTGGGCGGAGTATCTTCGGCGTCTGGACGCAGAGGCGGACGAGCGCCGCCGGTTCAAGGACTACCTCACGATCAACGTCACGAGCTTCTTTCGCGATGGCGACAAGTTTGAGGCGCTGCGCCAGGTCATCCTGCCGCAGATCGTCGACCCTTCCAGGGTCATCAACATCTGGAGCGCCGGCTGCTCCGAGGGCCCGGAGGCCTACACGCTGGCCATGCTCGTGGATACCGCGGCATCAGGGCAGCGCTTTCGCATCTGGGCCACGGATATTGACCCGGTGGCGCTGGCCAAGGCCAAGGCGGGTGGCCCCTACACGCCGGACGCTATCGCGGGCGTGCCGCGCGGGTACCTTAGCCGCTACTTCGAAATGACAGCGAAGGGCCACGTGGTGAAGCCGCCGATCCAGTGCACCCTCACGTTTCAGGAGCACAACCTGTTGCGCGACCCGGTGCGCGATCGCTTCGACCTGATCGTCTGCCGCAACGTGATCATATACTTCACCGAGGAGGCCAAGGAACAGATCTTCCGGCGGTTCGCCCAAGCGCTGCGGCCGGGCGGCTTCTTGTTCATCGGCACGACGGAGACCATGTCGCTATCCCTGGCCCGCCAGTTGGGCCTCAACCCCGTGCGCGTCTCCTTCTACCGGCGCGCAACCGAGGCCAAGGCCGCGGTCGCGGGCGGCGCCTAGGTCGGTGGGGCAGGCATGGACAGCCCGCGGCCGTGCCCGTGCCGCTACAGCTCGACTTCGTCGTAGCGCCAGGGCTGCCGCCAGAGGCGGCCGGCGTGGCCGCGCCAGTAGCGGCCCAGGCTGACGGCCATGTTCAGCACGCCGCCCGCGACCGCGTTGTCCAGCTCCCTATCCAACTTGAGTGCCCCGCCGATCCACTCGCAGTGGAAGAAAATGCGGCAAAGCATCGGCCGGGCGCTGTAGACGGCACATCGTCCTTGCGCGTCGAGGTAGGGGCACGCACCTCGCCTGGCGACGATCATGTAGTTGCCCGTGACGGGGCTGACAGAGCAGTGCTCGGCGAGGAGGCGGCCGGTGGCCGTTTCCAGCTCAGCTTGGCCAGCGGGGCGGTGGATCAGGCCGACGAGGCCGATCAGGTCGGGCAGCGTGACGGCGACGATGCGCTGCTGGCTGTCGAGGGGAGCATGGCAGCAGTGGGACCGACAGATGGCGCGCCTGGCCTCGTCACACAGGCCGTCCGCCTGCGCGGCCAGAGCCTCCGCCCCATCGAGGAGTGTCACCCTCGGCCCAGGGTCAAGGTAGGAGGTAGAAGTCCTGTGGCTCGGTCCGCGGGCCGGCGGGCTCAAACTGAGGCGCTTCCTCGCCCCCGTACACCTCACGCTCGACGCCCACGCTCCACATGAGGTGGGCACTCACACCCCACCGGGCGGCCAGGTCCTCCGCGGGGCGCCAGGAGTTGGCCTTGGTCCAACCGATGACCTTGTCGCTGTACTCGTTGACCGGCCAGAGGTTCACAACGTACCAAAGGTCCGGCGCCATCTCGCCTACCCCGGTCCAATTGAGCATCAGCTCCTTCAGCGGTACCTTGGCGCCGCCGGTGGGCGAAAGAAGCTCCAACGCGCGCGGCTGTGCCGGCCCTCCCATATCCAAGAGCGTGCTCGTGGCCACGATCGTGGGACTGGCCAGTGTCTCGGCGGCGGGGGTTCCGCTGGCGATCGGCGTCACGGGGGTGGATTCGGCAGTGGGCGTGACGGTCTGACCATCGGGCTGGGCGGTCGGCTGCGCCAGAGGCACCTTGACCTCTTGGCCGATGGCGAGCGTGCTCGTCTTGGTGATCCCCTCATTGGCGGTGACGATGGCGTCCACGCTGCTGCCGTACTTGCTCGCCAAGTAGTCGAGCGTGTCGCCGGCCTCGACAATGTGGATCACGAACTGGGCCGCCAGCGTGCCGGTTGCCTCCGGCGTGCCGGAAGAAGCGCCCTCCGCGGCGCCGCCGGCGGCCACGGGAATGACCAACTCCTGACCCAGGCTGAGGATCGTGTACTCCGTGATGTTGTTGGCGGCGGCGATCTCATCCACCGTGCTGCCGTACTTCTTGGCCAGATAGAGCAGCGAGTCACCCGACTCAACCACGTGGATAATGGGGCCGGCGGTCGGCGTTGCCGTGGGCTCGACAGTAGGAGCCGGAGTCTCGCTAGGAGTCGGTGTAGGCTCTAGCGTAGCTGTCGCGGTGGGTGAAGGCGTCGAGGTCGGCGTGCTCGTCTTGGTCGGTGACTGGGCCGGAGTGGGCTCAGCCGCCTCGCTCGGCTCGCGGACCTGCGTAGGCACGTCTTCGCGCGGTGCCGTGGCGGCGAGGGCGATGGCCGTGCCCGGCGTGCGCATAGCGGCGGCGGTGGACGCGGCTAAGGCACCTGAGGCGCGGTCGCGGAGAGCGCCGACCGCTATGCCGGCGACGACTGCTACAGCGATGAGCGATAGCAGCGCGCCTACGTAGTTGCCGCGACCGAGCCGGTAGCCGCAGAGGACACAAGACTGCGCCTGTTGAGCCACGCGCGTGCCGCAGCGAGGGCAGCGTCTTTCGCGCGTGTGTCCACCTAGCATTGGCGTGCCTCAGGAGGGATCGCCCTTCTGGGCCAGAGGAAGAGCAAGGTCACAACAGCCACGGCGGCAAGCGTAGCCCAATTGGCAAGACCACGCAAGGGCGTGTCGCCGAAGCGGATCGCAAGCACGTGCTCCCCCGCGGGAACGTCCAAGGCAATGACGCCGAGCTGGCCGGCTGGGCGGACGGGCACCTCCCGGCCATCCACATAGGCGCGCCAGCCCGGATAGTAGTAGGTGTAGAAGCGCACTTCGCCGGCCGCCGGCAATGTGGCGAGCACGCTCTGAACGTGCCCGCCCTTGTGCAGCGGCTCGAGACGGGCGCCGGGCACGTCGCTCTCGGCCAAGGGCACGGTCGCCCCCGCCAGGTAGGCCTCCAGCTTGGGCGAGCCCCGCGGCATCTCACGGGTCCAAGCCGTCATACCTACCATGTCCGGGAACGCGCGCTCGAAGTCGACCACCGCCACCGAGGTTTCAGCCCGGGTAGAGGGTGGCGTATGTTGAGCCTGGGCGTAACCCACACCCGCGGCCAGCACGACGACGAGGGCCAGGAGGAGCGCCGAAGCGTCCTCCACGCCGCGACCGACCGGGCGCGCGACCGTCAGGGAGCCGAGAAGCGCGGCGCTGAGTGTGGCCACCCCCAGCAGCCGCCAGGGGAACTGCGCCAGGGCCAGCATGGGCAGGGCTCGCCATAGAGGCGCGCTCCAGGGCAGCATCAGGAAGCCGTACCCGACGAGGGCGATGGCGAGGAGAAGCGCGAATGGGCGCATCCGCCGCTCCCTGGCACCGAGGATCAGCCCGAGAGCGGCAAAGGCGAGCAAAGCCAGGCCGACCTGGAAGGACATGTCATCGGACGCGCCCGGCACGGCATATCCATAGCCCCAGAGAGGCGACAGCAGTTGGCCGGGATAGACGAAGTGCTGCTGGTAGTTGTAGGTGCCGCGCGTCCACTGTTCCTGGTTGACGTAAGCCCGTTCGGTGACGGCGGGCAGCAGCGAGAACGCCGCGATGGCTAGCGCTAGTATGCCCGCCGCGAGGCTGGCGGCCCAGGCACGCCACCGGCCCAAGCGTCGGCGGGCAAGCAGGGCCACTAGTATGAAGCCGGTCAGCAAGGGGACGAAGAGCAGCGCGGTGACATTGTGCGCGAGAAGGAGCGCGGCGAAGCAGCCGGCGGCTAGCGCAACCGTGCGACGACTGGGTCGCGCGGCCAAGCGCCAGAAGGCCCAGAGCGCCCAGGGATAGAGGCAAAGGGCGAACGTCTCGGCCAGGTCGGCGCGGACGTAGATGTCCACGAAGCGGTATGGCGCGTAGGTGTAGAGGACGGCGGCGAGCAGCCCGGCCACCGGGCCGGCGAGCGCCTCGGCGAGTAGGAACATTCCCAACGTGCCGAGCAGGATGCTGACGGCGTACGTCAGCTTGACAGCAGTCGTGATGGCCGCGCCGGCGAGATGAAAGCCTTCGGCCAGGTAGTAGGCCAGGGGCGAAATGAAGACGAACGTAGGATAGCCGTAGCCGAAGGCGTGGTCCGCGCCCCAGCGCGGGATGAGCGCGCCGTCGCTCACGGCCTCGTCGAACTGCACGAGGAAGAAGAGACTGTGCCGGGCGTCGTGCGCTTTGTGGAAGTAACCGGGTGCCGTTAGCGGCCAAAGCGCGAACGCCGCAAACAACACGGCCAGAAGGAGATAACGGCGGCGGGCGCCGCCCACGCCTTCTGCCCCTACACTAAGCGAGCGTGGGAGAGGGGAGTCACCGGCATCCATCAGACTCTCCTTTTGCCGGTGGCGACGCCGACAACAGCGAGCGCCAGGCAGATGGCAGCGCTGGCCAGCGTCAGGGCCGTGCCCAGCTTGCGCACGGGAGTGTCCTCGAAGCGCAGGAGCAAGATGTGCCGCCCT
>Ga0315274_10007956_pt1 | contig 15326 bp, 11 predicted proteins | sample YL17G02_20_MG_FD_203700 | JGI IMG/M metagenome (GOLD analysis project Ga0315274, IMG submission 203700) | Sediment microbial communities from Yellowstone Lake, YNP, Wyoming, USA - YL17G02_20 | ecosystem: Environmental > Aquatic > Freshwater > Lake > Sediment | place: USA: Wyoming | collected... | reverse complement strand
CGCCGCCATTTCCCGCAAGCGCTGTCAGCGGCGCTCTGCCGAGACGCCGCTACGCCGGAGTTCATGACCCCGTCGCGTGTCCAATGTCGGAGGTCGAAGCTTCTCCCATGAATCCCCCACCCCTTTCAGGGATACCCCTTCACATGAAAACCGACGCGCCTGGAGGACATCGCTTCGTCGATGCCCTGATACCCGGGCATCGACAACGCGCTGCCCTCCAGGTTGGAGCTTGGTTGAAAATGGTGGGGCGAATCGTCCCGATGAGCCGCCTTCGTGGGACCAATCTCGGAATCGGCTCGGCAGGGACGCCTCGCCCTACCGAGTGCGCCATTCTCAGACAAGCTCTCAGGGGTAGCAGGTTCTTCCGCGCTCCTCTGCCCGGCGCGCTTCTCGGCTGTCTGCTCTGGATCGGCCACGCTGCCGAGGCGCCCGCCCGGACGCCCTATTCCACCGAACCGGTGGGTCTCTCCGGCTCGAACCGCGTCGTGCTGCCGGTCAGCCAGATGCTCACGCCGGCCGGCCAACAGGTCGAATTGCCGGGCCTGCGGCCCCAGGTGCTGGCGCTGAGCCCGAACGGCCGGTTGCTGGTCACGTCCGGCAAAACCCACGAGCTCGTGGTGTTGGACGCTTCGACCGGCACGATCCGTCAGCGGGTCCTGCTCCCCTCCGAACAGGTCAACGAGCCCGCCCCGGACACGGTTTCCACCCACATCCTCAAACCCGACAAGGAAGGGCAGGTCAGCTACACCGGCCTGGTCTTCGCGCCCGACGGCTCGCGCCTCTACCTCGCGAACGTGAACGGCAGCCTCAAGGTGTTCACCGTTGGCCCCGATGACCAGGTGAGTCCCTCGCACTCGATCCCGCTGCCGCCGGCGCGTGCGCCCGGCCGCAAGGAGGAAATCCCCGCCGGCCTCGCGTTCTCAGCGGATGGTCGGAAGCTCTATGTGGTGTTGAACCTGTCCAACCGACTGCTCGAGATGGACGCCGCGACGGGGCAGCCGGTGCGGACCTTCGACGTGGGCGTGGCGCCCTACGACGTGGTGCTGTCCGGCCGCAAAGCCTATGTGAGCAACTGGGGCGGACGGCGCCCGGACGCGCAGAGCGTGACCGGACCTGCCGGTCAAGGCACGCGGGTGCGCGTCGATTCCACCCGACACATCGCCAACGAAAGCTCCGTCACCATCATCGATCTCGCCTCGGGCCGGGTGCTGAGGGAAATCGTCCTGGGGCTTCACGCCTCGGCGATGGCCCTGGCGCCCGACGGACGGCACCTGGTGGTCGCCAACGCCGCTAGTGATACGCTCAGCGTGCTCGACACGCGGACGGATCAGATCGTGGAAACAATCTCGGTGCGCTGGCAGCCGAGGGACTATTTTGGCGCGAGCCCGAACGCCTTGGCGTTCGATCCGGCCGGCAAGACGCTGTACGTCGCCCACGGCACCCAGAACGCCCTCGCCGTCGTGGCCTTCAAGCCCGGCCGTTCCAAGCTGCGGGGCTTGATCCCGGTCGGCTGGTTTCCCGGCGCGGTGGTGTTCGATGCGCCGCGGAAACGGCTGCTGGTGGCGAACGTCAAAGGGATTGGCCGTGGTCGCACCAGCACCAAAACCGGCCGCACGGAGTTTAACTCGCACCAATATTTCGGCACGCTCTCCCTGGTGCCGGTGCCCAACTCCGCGGAGCTGGTCCGCCACACGCGGACCGTGCTGGCCAACTGCCGCCGCGAAATGATCGAGGCGTCGCAGTTGCCGCCACGGCCGAACCAGCCGCCGCGCCCGGTGCCGGAACGCGTGGGCGAGCCGAGCGTGTTCCGCCACGTCGTGTATGTCATCAAGGAGAACCGCACCTACGACCAGGTGCTAGGCGACCTGCCGGCCGGCAACGGCGATCCCGACCTCTGCATCTTCGGCGAGCGCGTGACGCCGAACCAACACAAGCTCGTGCGCGAGTTCGTACTCCTGGACAACACCTATTGCTCCGGCATCCTGAGCGCCGACGGCCATCAGTGGGCCGACAGCGCCTTCGCAACGGACTACATGGAGAAATCGTTCGCTGGCTTCCCTCGGAGTTACCCCGACGGCATGGAAGACGATGACGTGGACGCCCTCGCCTACGCCCCGACTGGCTTCATCTGGGACAACGCCATCGAGCACGGGCTTTCGCTGCGGGATTATGGCGAGTTCGCCGTCACGGAAAAGAGGTGGCAGGACCCGACGCGCAAGGGCAAGATCCAGTTCCTCGACCACTGGCGCAATTTCACGAACGGCACCGAGACGATCCGCCTCTATAGCCGGCCAGCCATCGAGTCACTGCGCCCTTACCTGTGCACGAACACGGTCGGTTGGGACATGGACGTGCCGGATGTCTGGCGCGCGGCGCAATTCATCCGCGAACTGAAGCAGTTCGAGCAGACGGGCACATTCCCGAACCTGGTGATCATCTGCCTGCCGGACGACCATACCAGCGGCACGAAGGCCGGCGCCCCGACCCCGGCCGCCCAGGTGGCGGACAACGATCTCGCCTTCGGCCAGATTGTGGAAGCCATCAGCCGCAGCCGGTTCTGGAAGGACACCTGCATCCTCGCGATCGAGGACGATCCCCAGGACGGCTGGGACCACGTGAGCGGCTACCGCACGACGGCCTACGTGGCCAGCCCGTACACCAGGCGGGGCGCGGTCGTGCACACCCAATACAACCAGCCCACTCTGCTGCGGACGATGGAGCTGATTCTCGGCTTGCCACCGATGAACCAGATGGACGCGGCCGCCACACCAATGTTTGACTGCTTCACCAGCGAGCCGAACTTCACACCGTTCACGGCCGTGCCCAACAACGTGCCTCTCGACGAAATGAACCCGGAGCCCAAGGCGATCCGCGACCCGCTGCTGCGGCGACAGGCCTACGCCTCCAACCGCCTACCCTTGGACCGCGTGGACCAGTGCGACGAAGACACGCTCAACCGGATTCTCTGGCATGCGCAGAAAGGACCGGCAGCACCATTCCCCGCCTGGGCCGTGCTGCCCCGCAGCGAGCGCATCGATCGCGATTAGAGCTGGGACCTTCGGTGTGTCCGTGGGCGGGCGAGGCGCGCGCCGAATCGGGGCCCGGCAGCGGCTTGGATCGCCCGACGTGTGAATCCAATCGACTAATTGGAATCATCAGAGCGACCAAAAACTGAGGGAAAAACGTGAACTCCGCTTGCGAGGTTCAGTTTCCGCCCCTAAGTAACCGGGCGTTTTCGGAGCCCCTGGTTCACGGCGGGCGTAGCGCGGTCAACAAAAGGCATTGACCGACCGGGGTGATTGGAGACAATCCGCCCGCGGAATTCCTTGTGGCGATCGGGGCGCTTTGGATGCGTGTAATCGCGAGCTGCTGAATGTCAGATATCTTCCCCAGGTGGACCAACCGTCTGCCGGCGCAGATTGCCGTCGGCGCGGTTCTGGTGGGCACAGCCGCCCTGGCGGGGGTTTGGTACTACTTCACCCCTAAGTACACCCGCGTCGGCTATCAACCCATCCAACCGGTGGCGTTCTCGCACGCAGTTCATGTCGATCAGGTGGGCATGGACTGCCGCTACTGCCATAACGCGGTGGAGAAGTCCTGGTTCTCGAACATCCCTACCGCGGCGGTCTGCATGAACTGTCACGGTCAGGTGCTCAAGGACAGCCCGAAGCTGGAGCTGGTGCGCGAAAGCGCCGCCACCGGCCGGCCGATCCCCTGGATGCAGGTGCACAAGGTGCCCGACTACGTCTATTTCAACCACTCGGTCCATGTGAACCGCGGCGTGAGCTGCCTGGAATGCCACGGCCAGATTCACAAGGTGGACGAGGTGCAGCATGCCCAGCCATTGAGCATGTCGTTCTGCCTGACCTGCCATCGTAACCCGGCGGCGCGGTTGCGCCCGCCGGACAAGATCACCGACCTGAACTGGACCTGGAGCGAGGACCCGGTCAAGGCCTCCGAGATGCAGAAGCTCAATGGCCAGAAGTTCGTGCACGACTGGAAGGTGGAGTCCCTGCAGAGTTGTTCCGCCTGTCACCGATGAAGCCCCTCCCCACGAATCTCGGGCACGCCCAGCCTTCGACGGGCCCCCTCACCCCGGCCCTCTCCCCATCGGCTGGGGAGAGGGTGTCCGGAAGACGGGTGAGGGGTCGGTTCAGGGATTCAGGGCGCGAGATGGACTCTCCGGTGAATCTCCCAAATGGTCTGGTTGGCCCGGACTACTGGCGCAGCCTGGATCAACTGGCGGACACGCCGCAGTTCCGGCGATGGGTGGAGCGCGAGTTCCCGGCCGGCGCGAGCGAACTGGCCGATCCCGTCTCCCGGCGCCATTTCGTCAAGATCATGTCCGCCTCGTTCCTGCTGGCGGGACTGGGAGTAACCGGGTGCCGTCGGCCGGTGGAGAAGATCCAGCCGTTCTCCAAGCTGCCGGAGAACTACGTGCATGGCGTGCCGCAGTTTTACGCGACGGCCCGGCCCACTCGCGACAGCGCCGTGCCCTTGGTCGTGAAGTCGAACGACGGCCGGCCCACGAAGATCGAGGGCAACCCGCTTCATCCGGACAGCAACGGCGCCACGGACTCCTTCACGCAGGCGTCGATCCTGAACCTCTACGATCCGGACCGGGCCCAGCGCTTCCTCCAAGCGGGGAAAGCCGTGACCCGCGAAGCGGCGCTGGACGCCCTGCGCGAGATCGCCGCGGCGTTCGGCGGAATCTACCAGGGATTGGGCGCCGGCGGGGCTGCGGACCCGGGAGCTTCCAAGGTCGGCGGCCAGGGTCTGTGTTTCCTGTTGGAACGGAGCAACTCACCCTCGCGCGCCCGGCTCCAAACGCTCATCCGCGAGAAGCTCCCCCAGGCTCGGTGGTTCATCCACGAGCCGGTCGATTTCGACATTCACCGGCAAGCGGCCACGCAGGCGTTCGGCAAACCGGTCCGACCCTGCTTCCGCTACGACGCGGCGAAGGTGATTGTGTCGCTGGACTGCGACTTCCTCGGCGCCGAGCCTGACGCGCACGTTAGCATCCGCCGCTTCGTGAAAGGTCGGCGGTTGACCGGGTCCAGCGACGCGATGAGCCGGCTCTATGCGGCGGAGGCGCTGTTCACGTTGACCGGCGCGAACGCCGACCATCGACTCCGTCTGCCGGCCAGCCAGGTGTTCAACTTGGCGGTTCAACTTGCGGCCAAGGTCACCGGCGAGGCTTTGCGCGCTGACGACCTGCCGGCGAGCCTGGTCGATCCCCACTGGCTGGACGAGTGCGCGAAAGATCTGCTGGCGCACAAGGGCGCCGCGCTCGTCGTGGCCGGCCACCGCCAACCCCTGGCCGTGCATCTCCTCGCTCACGCGATGAACGTGGCGCTGGGCGGCGTCGGCAAAACCGTGACCCTCCACGAAGCGCCCGAGCCGACGGAAGGATCCCTCGCGGACCTCGCCGGCGCGCTCGAGGCCGGTGCGGTGGACACGCTCGTCATCCTGGACAGTAATCCGGTCTATACCGCCCCGGCCGACCTCGAGTGGCCGAAAACGCTGCGCAAAGCCAAGGCCGTGATCCGGCTCGGTGCCTACGAGGACGAAACCGCGGCCCTGTGTGATCTCCATCTGCCGATGGCGCATTACCTCGAGTCGTGGGGGGACGCCCGAACCGCCGACGGAACCCTGGTGCCCATCCAGCCGCTGATCGAGCCGCTCTTTGGTGGGATGACCGAACTCGAGGTCCTGGCCCGTCTGGGCGGGCTCGATACGACCAACCCTTATGACCTTGTGCGCGCGACCTTCCGTGCCCTCGCCGGCGAAGGCGAGGACACGTGGAAACGGTTTCTGCACGACGGCTGGCTCGCGGACCGTGCGTCCACTCCGATGGAAGTCGAGTTCAATCGCCCGGCCGTGGCCAAGCTCCTCTCTGAGGCAATGTTCATCCCGGCTCCGTCCGCCGACCGGCTCGAAGTGGTGATTCACCGGGACGCAAGCGTCGATGACGGCCGCTACAACAACAACGGCTGGCTCCAGGAATTACCCGACCCGGTCACCAAGATGACGTGGGAGAACGTCGTTCTGTTGAGCCCGGCGACGGCCGCGCATTTCGGCCTGGATATTCGGGACCGCGAGAACAACGACCTGCAGGTCCCGCTGGTCAAGATTGAAGCGGGCGGGCGCGTGGTCGTCGGTCCGGCGTGGATTCAGCCGGGCCTGGCGGACCACGTCGTGGCGCTGGCGCTTGGTTACGGCCGCGAGAAGAGCGGGCGGGTGGGCAGCAAGGCCGGGTATGACGCCTATCGCCTGCGCACCGCGGCGAGTCCCCATCTGCTCTCCGGCGCCAAGCTGACCCCGACCGGTGCGCGGCATAAGCTCGCCACGACCCAGAACCACTGCGCGATGGAGGGTCGCCCGGTCGTTCGCGAGGCCACGCTCGCCGAGTACCGGGAGAACCCGCGGTTCGTGCAAGGGATGAACCTGCCGGAGCCGGAAGCGGCGAAGGACGCCGCCGGCCGGCCGCTGCCGCTCTACCCGAACCCGCTCGACGTGCCGGACGCGAACGGCGTCACGCCGCGCGACAAGGCGCTTCATCAGTGGGGCCTGTCGATCGACCTGAACGCGTGCGTCGGCTGCTCCGCCTGCGTGGTCGCCTGCCAGAGCGAGAACAACATCCCGATCGTGGGCAAGGACCAGGTGCGGCGCAACCGCGAGATGCACTGGGTGCGCGTAGACCGCTACTACGCCGGTGATTCGACCAATCCGCAGGCGGTGACCCAGCCGATGTTCTGCCTCCATTGCGAGAGCGCGCCGTGCGAGAGCGTCTGCCCCGTGAACGCCACCGTGCACGACGAAGAAGGGCTCAACGTGATGGCCTACAACCGGTGCGTCGGCACGCGGTATTGCTCGAACAACTGCCCGTTCAAGGTGCGCCGGTTCAATTTCTTCGACTACCACCGCCGCCCGTTGGAGGAGTTGGTGGGGCCGGTCTATTCCACGCCGTTGACCTCGAGCACCGACGGCGAGTGGGACCTGATTCGCTGGCTCAAGAACCCCGACCAGGGCAAGCGGCCGGGGGAGGAGTGGGAACTCCTCAAGCTCGTCAAGAACCCGGACGTCACCGTTCGCATGCGCGGCGTGATGGAGAAATGCACGTATTGTGTGCAGCGCATCGAGCAGGCGAAGATCGCCCGGAAGGTCCAGGCCGGGCCTTCGGGGGACATCGAGGTGCCCGACGGCACCGTCCAGACCGCCTGCCAGCAGGTCTGCCCGGCGGAGGCGATCACCTTCGGAAACATCAAGGACCCGCAGAGCGCGGTTTCGCGACAAAAAGCGCTCGACCGGAACTACACCGTCCTGGAGTTCCTCGCGGTCAAGCCGCGCACCACCTATCTGGCCCGGGTGCGGAATCCGAACCCGGCCCTGCCCGGGGGCAAGGACCCGACGCTGCTCTCGCAGGAGTACTTGGAGAAGAACCCGCCGCTGCCTGAGGGGCACGCCCCCGCCGCGCGCGGCAATCGCAGCCACGGCACGCCGACCCCGGCCGGGAAAGGAGATCACTGATGAGTGAAGCAGTGACTCCCATTCCGGCTCTCGCGACTCCGGCCGAACTCGAGCGCGTGCCGCTGGTGGCCAACCAGCGCAGCTTCGGTTGGATCTCCGACCAGGTCGCTGCCATCGTCGAAGGCAAGACGCCCCGCTGGTGGTGGGCGGTGTTTATCCCCAGCGTGCTGGCCTTCCTCATCCTGCCGGCGATGTTGCTGTACCAGATCACGACCGGCGTCGGTGTCTGGGGCAACGCCCATCCCGTCATGTGGGGCTGGGACATCATCAACTTCGTCTGGTGGATCGGCATCGGCCACGCCGGCACGCTGATCTCGGCCATCCTGTTCCTGCTCCGCCAGCGCTGGCGGACGGCGGTCAACCGCGCGGCTGAGGCGATGACCATCTTCGCCGTCATGTGCGCCGGTATTTATCCCGCGCTGCACGTCGGGCGCGTGTGGTTTGACTGGTGGCTGTTCCCGATTCCCACCGCCAACGGGCTCTGGCCGCAATTCCGCTCGCCGCTCATGTGGGACGTGTTTGCCGTCTCGACCTACTTCACGGTGTCGGTCTTGTTCTGGTACATCGGGCTCGTGCCCGACCTGGCGGTGATGCGCGACCGGGCGAAGACCAAGCTCCGCAAGATCGGCTACGGGCTGTTCGCCCTCGGCTGGCGCGGCTCGAATCGCCACTGGAGCAACTACGAGAAGGCCTACCTCATCCTGGCCGGGCTCTCGACCCCGCTGGTGCTCTCGGTCCACTCGATCGTGTCGTTGGACTTCGCCGTGTCCCAGCTTCCCGGCTGGCACTCCACCATCTTCCCGCCCTACTTCGTCGCCGGCGCGATCTTTTCCGGCTTCGGCATGGTGTTGACGCTGCTGATCCCGCTGAGGAAGTGGTGCAAGCTGGAAGACCTGATCACGATGCGGCACATCGACCTGATGTGCAAAGTGACGCTGGCGACCGGCTCGATCATGGGCTACGCCTACGCCATGGAGTCATTCATCGCCTGGTACAGCGGCAGTCCGTATGAGCGGTTTGCCTTCATCAACCGGGCGGTGGGGCCGTTTGCCTGGGGCTACTGGATTATGATCTCCTGCAACGTGGTCGTCCCGCAGCTTTTCTGGTTCAAACGGTTCCGGCAGAACCTGGCGCTCGTCTGGGTGCTCGCCATCCTGGTCAACGTAGGCATGTGGTTCGAGCGGTTCGTCATCATCGTCGTCTCGCTCCACCGCGAGTTCATCCCGGCCAACTGGAGCTATTACCTGCCGACCTGGGTGGACGTGCTGACCTACCTCGGCACCTTCGGCCTGTTCTTCACCTTTTTCCTGCTGTTCCTGCGGTTCCTGCCGATGATCGCCATCTCCGAGCTCAAGGGCGTCATCCCGCAGGCGGACCCGCACCACCCGCTCGGCGGAGCCAGGGAAGGAGGGCACCAGTGAACGCGGAATTCGGAATGCGGAACGCGGAATGCGGAACCCGGAGCGCGGAGCTCGAAACTCCAAACTCCAAACCCCAAACTCGACTCTCCACTTTCGGCCCTCGACCCTCGACCTTTGGCCAACACTCGGAATTCCCGATGCCCGCGCCTGTCCGGGGCGGCCGAAAGGAGAATGCCCATGGCTGACGCGGGCAAACCTTACGGCTTGGTCGCCGAGTTCACCACCGCGGCCGACACCCTGCACGCGGCGGAGAAGGTGCGCGACGCCGGCTTCACGAGGTGGGACGTCTTCACGCCCTTCCCCGTCCACGGCATGGACCGGGCAATGGGCCTGAGAAACTCGCCGGTGGGGTGGTTCGCCTTCCTGGGCGGCCTGGTGGGCTACACGACCGGCATGTTGATGATCTGGTGGATGAACGCCTCCGACTACGCCCTCATGGTGGGTGGCAAGCCGATGTTCAGCCCCTTCTCGGCCTTCCCGCCCTCCTATGAGCTGACCATCCTCTTTGGCGCCTTCGGCGCGATCTTCGGCATGTTGTTCCTGAACCGTCTGCCGCGCCTGCACCATCCGCTGCTTAAGAACCGCCGGTTCACCAGCGGCGTGACGCATGACAAGTTCTTCATCGTGATCGAGTGCGACGATCCGAAGTACTCGGCCACGGAAACCCGCAAGCTGCTGGAGGCAGCCGGCAGCCAGCACCTCGAACTGGCGGAGGAGTGATGCGCTACGTCCTGCTCAGCCTGTTGCTCCTCGGCCTGGTCGTGGTCAGCATCGCCGGTTTCCGCGGTGGTCTCGCCCGCCGGCCGCCCATCGAGGTCTTCCCCGACATGGACCGTCAGCCCAAACTGCGGCCACAGGCGCCGAATAACTTCTTCAGTGACCGCTACAGTTCACGCCTGCCGGTGCCGGGCACCGTGCCGCAAACCGGCCCCACGAAAGTGGGCAATCGCGAGGTCTATCCGTTCGAGGACGTCCCCTACAACACCGGCCGCGAGACCGGGACGACGAATTTCCTCGAGACGCTGCCGGCGCCGGTCACCGCCCAGTTGCTCGCGCGGGGCCAGGAGCGGTTCCTGATTCATTGTGCGCAGTGCCATGGCGCGGCCGGCGACGGCAAGGGCATCGTGGCGAAGTACCAGATGGTGGGCATGGCGAACTTCCATGACAAGCGGTTGGTCGTGATGCCCGACGGCGAGATCTTCAACACCATCACCTACGGCAAGAACCTGATGAGCCCCTACGGCCCCAACGTGGACGTGCCAGACCGGTGGGCCGTCATCGCCTACGTCCGTGCGCTCCAGCGCAGCCGGCTGGGATCGCTGGACGACGTGCCGGAACCCATGCGGTCCACCCTGGAACAATAGCCTATGAGCGCCCGCCCTCATCAGTCCCCGGTCCAGCCGCTCGACTTGTCGAAATGGCGCCAGGCGCCGAACTGCGCGATCGCCATGGGCTTGGCCCTGGCGTTGGCGGGCGCGCTGATCAACCTGAAGCAGTTCGGGTATTCCTGGCTGCTGGCGTTCATGTTCTTCCTCAGCCTCACACTCGGGGCGTTGTTCCTCGTGCTGATGCATCACCTCTTCGACGCCGGGTGGTCGGTGCCGATCCGCCGGACCTGCGAGCACGTGGCCTGCCTCGCCTCGCCGTGGTTGGCGGTGTTCTTCCTCCCGATCGCGCTGCTGGCGTCGCGCCTCTATCCGTGGATGGGGCCCGAGCTGCAGGCCGCGCCGGATCACGCCTTGCACGCCAAGTGGCCGCTGTTCACCAAGCCGGCGTTCTTCCTCGTGGCGATCTTCTGCTTCGTCGCGTGGTACCTGATTTCATCCCACCTGCGGAAGTGGTCGCTCAAACAGGACGAAACCGGATCGGCCCGGTGCACCCACGCGATGCGCCGGTGGTCGGCGGTCGGCATCTTCCTGTTCGCCCTCACGCTGTCGCTCGCGGCGATTCTCTGGATGAAGGCGCTGGAGCATCAATGGTTCTCGACGATGTACGGCGTCTATTATTTCGCCGGGAGCGTGTGGCTCACGCTGGCGACGGTCTATGCCCTCACCCGGACGCTGGAACGCGTCGGTGTGCTGCGCGGGATCCTGCACGAGCACCAGTATTACTTCCTCGGCAGCCTGTTCTTCGCGTTCACGGTGTTCTATGCCTACATCCACTTCTCGCAGTATTTCATCATCTGGAACGCCAACGTGCCGGAGGAAACCTTCTACTACACCCTGCGCGAGCGCGGGAGCTGGTATGGCGTCAGTCTGGTCCTCATCTTCGGCCATTTCTTCCTGCCGTTCCTGGCGTTGCTGCGGATCGACGCCAAGCATCACTTCCCGCTGATGGCGTTCTTCGCCGGCTGGGCGTGGTTGATGCACTACCTCGATCTTTCGTTCAACATCATGCCCACGCTGCATCCCGAGGGCTTCCCGTTCGCCTGGGTGTGGCTGGACCTCGGCTGCCTGGCGCTCATCGGCGGCGTGCTGACCAAGGTGTTCCTGAAGCACTTCCGCGCTCATGCTCCCTATCCGTGCAAGGACCCGCGTCTGGGCGAGGCCCTCGGCCAATACCATCCGAAGCCGCGCCTGATCTCGGGCGGCGAGTTGGGCGAAACCGAAACCATCGAGGAACAGATTGAAGGGCTGCCGGGTTCCGAGGCGAAAGGAGGTGCCCGATGACGGCGGCGGGCAAATGCCGTGACCGGAGCCAGGCCGTCGCGTGGGGCCTCGGCATCCTCGGGACCTTCCTGCTGATGGCGGTGCTGGTTGGGGCGCTCTACCGCTACGCGCTGCCCGAGCCCATCGCGGCGGCGCGCGCCAAGGAACGCTACCAATTCCTCGCCGACCAGAAGGCGGCCGAGGCGAAGGCGCTGACCGAATATGCCTGGCAGGACCAGACCAAGGAAATCGTGCGACTGCCGATTCAACGGGCGATCGAGCTGACCCTTCAGGAATGGCAGAACCCGACCGCGGCACGGACCAACCTCATCGCGCGCGTGGAGAAGGCGGCCGCCGTCGCCCCGCCGCCCCCGGCGGCGCCGAACCCCTACGAGTAGCGCGCCGGCACCGTTGGCATGAGCGTGATCTGTCCCCCAGCCCCCGAACCGAACGCGGCCGGACTCGTCGCGCCGGCCGAGATCGACCGCTCCTGTCGCTGGCCGGTCCTGCTGCTCTTCCTGCTGGCCGTGTCCTGGCTGCTCATCGCATCCGGCCTGGCGCTGGTCGCCTCGCTGAAATTCCACGCGCCGCGGCTCCTCGCCGATTCCGCCTGGCTCACGTATGGCCGGCTCCAACCCGCCGCCGCCAATGCCTTGCTCTACGGCTTTGCCGTGCCGGCCGGCCTGGGCCTGGCGTTGTGGCTCAGCGCCCGGATGGGGGGCGTGCCGCTCCGGTTTCCGGGCTTGGCGTTTGGGGGCGCGCTCGTCTGGAACGTCGGTCTGAAGCTCGGCCTGCTGGGCATCCTGCTGGGCGACAGCACCGGCTTCGAATGGCTGGAAATGCCGCGCTATGCGGCGCCGATCCTGTTTGCCGGCTACGCGCTGATCGGTGTGTCCGCGCTGATGACGTTCATGGACCGCCGCGAGAGGCGGCTCTACGTCTCGCAGTGGTTTCTGCTGGTGGCGCTGTTCTGGTTCCCGTGGATCTTCTCGACCGCCCATCTGCTGGTGAGCTTCGCACCGCTGCGCGGGGTCATGCCGGCGGTGGTGGCCTGGTGGTACGCCGGCAACCTGACGGTGCTCTGGCTGGGCTTCATTGGGCTCGCCGCCGTGTTCTATCTGCTGCCGAAGCTGCTCGGCGGTCCCCTGTTCAGCCGGTATCACGCCTTGTTTGCCTTCTGGGTGCTCGCGCTGTTTGGCGGCTGGACCGGCATTCCGCAATCAGCTCCGCTGCCGGCCTGGATGCCGGCCGTCAGCACGATCGCGAATCTGTTTGTCCTCGTCGCCGTGGTGGCGGTGGTCCTCAACGTCCGGCGCACCCTGACGGCGCTTCCAGCGCCGCGAGGCCGGTTTCCGCTTTCGCTCGTGATCTTCAGCACGGCGGCTTACGGGATCGCCAACCTGTTCAGCGCTGCCGCGGCGATTCCCTCGGTCGCCGCAATCACGGACTTCACCCTGTTCACCCCGGCGCGGACGCAGCTCTATGTTTACGGCTTCTTCGGCTTGGCGATGTTCGCGGGGATGTACCACCTTCTACCCCGGCTGTTGGGCTTCTCGCTGCCTTCCGCCAGGCTGATCAAGCTGCACGCGGGGTGCGTGGTGACCGGCCTCACGCTTTCCGTGGCCGCGCTGGCGCTGGGCGGGGTGCTGCAAGGCCGGGCGTTGAACCATCCCGAGTCGGCCTTTCTCGATTCCCTGCGGCCGGCCTTGATGGCGCTGCGGCTGAGCACGCTGGGAGACGCCCTCCTGTTGGTCGGCCACACGGCGCTGTTCCTGAACCTGGTGGGCGCTCTGGTGGGCTGGTGCCGGGCAGTCTGGCCAACCGTGTGGGCCGCCGCCCTGCGACCGGAAGGCCGGGAGGTCGCGCGATGAACCGCGGCCCGATCATCTTCCTCGGTGCGTTCTCCGCGATGGCGCTTTCGTGGGTCGGGCTGATCGTCCAGCCGCAACTCCAGCTCGGGCTCGCTCCCCAGACGACCAATACCATTAACCCCGTCGAACTCTACCCGCAGGCGCGTTCCGGTCTCGCCCAGCAGGGCTTGCAGGTCTATCGGTCGCTCGGTTGCGCCACCTGCCACAGCCAACAGGTCCGCCAGGACGGCACCGTGTTCGATGTCGCGCTGACCAGCCTCGGCACGAACACGGCCGAACTCGTCCAGGCCGTGCAGAAGGTCAATCCCGCCTTGAGCCCCGCGGAGGCGGGCAAGCTGGTGGACATGACGCCGCAGAACGTGTTGGCCGGCGTGGACAAGACCACCGCCGACGCCGCGGTCACCAACTTGAGCGTCGGCGGAGCCAAGGCCGCCGTGCATCTGGTGGCTCTGGGACCGGACCTCGCGCGGGGTTGGGGCAACGGCCGCAGCGTGGCGGCCGATTATCTCTTCGATCAACCGAGCCAACTGGGCGCGCAGCGGATTGGCCCCGACCTCGCGAACGTCGGGCTGCGCCTGCCCGGCCGCACGTGGCACTTCCATCATCTTGACGATCCCACGGCCGTGGTGGCCAAGTCGGTGATGCCGCCCTATCGTTTTCTCTTTGAGAAACGGAAACGGGGGCCGCAACCCTCGCCCGATGCCCTCGCCCGGGACGGCCCGACTCCCCAGTTCGACGTGGGAGGCACGCGCACCAACTGGACCTCGCCCGACGCGCTCCAGTTCGACGCCCTGGCCGCGGCACCGGGTGGTGATGAGGTGGTGCCCACCGACGACGCGCGGGCGCTGGTGGCCTACCTGCTCAGTTTGCGGGCCGACGTGCCGTTGTTCGAGCGCCCTTTGTCTGTGGCGCCGCCCATGCCAACCGCTCCGGCCACCACCGCACCGACGGCGGCCTTTCCGCTTCCCAAGCCATGAAACCGCAGTTCCGCGAAACCACCCCGGCGCCTGAGTCCGAGCCGAAGGCCGGCAGCGTGCCGGTGCCGGTGTGGTTGTTTGTCGCGTTGGGTCTGCTCGCGTTCTGGAGCCTGCGCTTCCTCGACGCCAGCGGCGGCGGGTTCAGTCCGAAGGTCTATCGCCCTTACGCGAGCCTGGCGTCCGTCGCCGCACTGCAGCCGAAGTCGGAAGGCGATGTGATGTTTGCCAGCGGGCAACGGACTTACGATGCCATGTGCAGTCAATGTCACGGACCGACAGGTCTGGGCGATCCAACCCGGATGATCCCTCCTTTGGCAGGATCGGATTGGGTCGCGACGGCAAGCCCGGGTCGGCTCGTCCGCTTCGTGCTGGACGGCCTTCAGGGTCCCATCACGGTCAAGGGGCAGGTCTGGAACGGCGGCACCATGCCGCCCTGGCGCGACGTGCTCAGGGATGAGGAGATCGCCGCCGCGCTCACGTACGTTCGGGGCAACAAGAACTGGGGTAACTCCGCGCCGGCAGTGACCCCGGAGCAGGTCAAGGCAATCCGGGACAAGGTCGCTGCCCGTACCGCGTGGTTGCCGGAGGATCTCCTTAAAGTGCCTGAAACCGAGTGAGCGGCGGCCAGCCGCTGTCTCGGTCTGGCAAGTCCTCCAAGAGCCTGTCTGAGAATTGCGCATTGGGTAGGGCGGGATCTGTCCCCAGTCCGCCGCTTTGGGTGAGGTCACGCCCGGGCGGCGCGGTGAGGACACACGCGCCCTACCCAAGGCGTGATGGTAGGGCGAGGTGCACTGCCATTCGTTTAAGTCATTTGTAACTTATTGATGAAGAATTGTATGTACAAAGTAAATACTTTCGCTATGTACAATCGGGATGCCA
>Ga0315274_10007954_pt1 | contig 15327 bp, 13 predicted proteins | sample YL17G02_20_MG_FD_203700 | JGI IMG/M metagenome (GOLD analysis project Ga0315274, IMG submission 203700) | Sediment microbial communities from Yellowstone Lake, YNP, Wyoming, USA - YL17G02_20 | ecosystem: Environmental > Aquatic > Freshwater > Lake > Sediment | place: USA: Wyoming | collected... | reverse complement strand
GCCAGCCTGTCCCAACTGCGCCCGCAACCGGTCATAGGCGCGTTGATAGCGCGCCAACGCTTCGGCGCCGCCGGGGGGATCGTTTTTCATGCCGAAAAGTCTAGCACGGGTGTCAATAGGGCGGTATATCTACCGCCCTATGCCGACCCCGTGAGGTCAAAAAACTCATGCGGCCTCCCGGTGGTAGAATCTCAGCAAACCTCCCAGGCGCTCACGTGTGCGGAACTCGCCAGACAACTCGCCGATCCGGTCCGCTGGTGCCGGAAACAAGATCACGTTCCCCTTGCCTTGGCGGTTTCTTTCAGTGTGAAAATGGGTCGCGTAATTCTCCAGGCAGTGCCTCAGTGATCCGCGTCGGTGAGCCGAACGCGTGCGCTCAGCTTGCTGCGCAGGATCCTGTTCTCCTGGCGGAGGTAGTCATTCTCCAGAGCCAGGTCTCGGCCGAAGATCTGGAGTACCCTCGTGATCAGCGGTTTCGCTGAATTCGCCTGATCGCGTTTCATTGGCCTGATTCTACCAGGGGCGACGGGCGTGGAGAGGTTGGAAAATGAGCCGTCTTTTCCGCGCACCGGAAGCAGACGAATTTCTACACCCTACAGTCCTCAAAGGTGGTGCGGAACTCCCGCTCACGCCTTGAGCTGACCAATCGTCGGTGTCATGCCGCACAGGGACTGCGGCGTCTCGAACAGGATTTCGCGCGCCACGTTGACCGCATCATCAAAGGAGTATTGGCCTTGGGCCACTTTCTCGTTCAGGACCCACGCCATTTGTTTGCGGACGATGACGGCCTTGGCGTAGCACCATTCGACGGCGTACGCGTCGGAGAAGAAACCGACCTGCTTGTTGACCGGTACCATGTCGAGACGTTCGGTCATGACGTGGCCGATCGCGCCGGGGAAGAAATTGTGCCACCAAAAGCCCGCCAGGCTGAAGTTCGGCAGCTCGCGGCACATCGTGCACAGGGTCTGGTTCGCATGGCGGCTGGAAACAAAGCACTGGAAGCGCAGCCGCGGATGCCGGGCGACGATCTCCGCCAGTTGGGCCAGCGTTTTCTGGGAAATCCGGCTGGCCGTCTCGAACGGCAGCGGCTCGGCGCCGAGACTGAATTGAAACACGATCTCGTCTGCCCGCTTCTCCAGCGCGGCCAGAAAGGCTTCGCCAATGTAGGCGGCGTAGATGTCGCGCTCCGCCGGGCCGGCGTGCGCCCGCCGTTTGAGGGCGTCCGCCATTTCCTGGTCGCCCGGCAACCGATAATCAATGTCCGTCGAAACGCCGGTGGCGGTGGAGATGACTTGGTCGTAGGGAATAGTGTCCACGTAGTGCTGGATGGCGGTATGAATGTCGTCGAGTGTCTTGATTGCGCGCTCCGTCGGTGGGCGCGGGCCGCCGCCGATCACCACGGGCACTTCCGGCGGGCGGCCCCAGGTGCGTTCGAGATCATAGACTGCCGTGTCATACTCACCCCATTGCGTGCGCATGAACATGCCCCACTCCAGCGAGTACTGAAGCACGTCGTCCGCCTCGCCGCTTCCGCGCCGGCAATACTCCGCGCAGGTGCGGCGGATGTTCGCGCGCTTCAAGATGGAGCGCGCCCACGCCCCATCGTCGGCACGTTCGCGGACGAGGTCGTCGAGCTGGCGCCAGTTGTCCGGCGTGATCGGTTCGTTCCAGTTGTAGAGGTCGCGCAAGATGATGCGGACGCCCCACCAGCCGCTCGTGTTCTGGATGTAATGCAGATACGGCAGGGCCTCCTGGATGCGCTGGTGCGCCTCTTCCTTCGTGGCCCAGTTGGGAAATTGCGTGAGCCGCGCCCCGGTCGGGCACCCCGCCGAGTAGAGGTCGCTCACGATCATGTGGTAGAGCAGGATGTCGTGCAGTCCGCGCGCGGCCAGTTTCGCGCCGCACAGGTGCGTGTGAACATCCAGCACCGGCACTTCGGCCAGGGCGTGTTCCAAAGCGTCAACGTGGGAGGAGAGGTTCATGAATCTGGAAACGGTTGTTGGTTTTGAGGTCAGGGGAAAGGCCGTGAGTCGTGCGGGTCTTTTTTCTTGAAGTGGCCGTCAGGCCGGGGGCCCAGAACGCGGTCTTACACGAAGGAATTCTTCCACGGCGGGGCGGCGCGGGATTTCGCCATGCATCGCCTTGAGGGCGGCGGCGGCGGCGGCGAAACGGATTCTTTCCTGAAGCGGGTCGCCGCGGGCCAGGCTGGCCGCATACGCGCCGTGAAAAACGTCGCCGCAGCCGGTGGTGTCAGCTGCCGTGACCGCAAACGCCGGATGGTGACGGGCCTCAAGCCCGTTCTCCGCCGATACGCTCCAGCAGCCGTTCGCTCCGGAGGTGACCAGAACCACGGAGCGATCCGCTTGCCAGAGGGCCCGCGCGGCTTGGGCGGCGCTGGATTCGGTAGTGATCCGGCAGGCGAGTTCCGCGGAGAGAATCAAGTGATCCACCAGAGCCAGCACTTCCTGGAACAGGGGCGCGGCCTCATCTTCAAAATCGGCCACCACGGCCACCCCGGCCGACCGGGCCATGCGGGCGGCGCGAAGGTTTCCCTGCATCCCCGAGTGATCAATGAAAAGAACCTTTGAGTCGCGGATCACGTCCTCGGACGGCAACGAGGGATGCGCGCCGATCAATCCCTCGTCCTCATAGAATATGTTCCGACTGCCGCTGTCCGTGCCGACGACGATCGTCGAGCGAACGACTCGCGCTTCCGGCAAGCGTGGGGCCTGCGAAGTATCCACGCCTTCGCCGGTGAAGTTCCGGGCGACACGCTCGGAGTGTTCGTCCGTCCCCAGACAACCGGCGTAGGCGCATCGCGCGCCCAGACGGGCCGCGGTCACCAGCGCTGAGCCCGTGAGTCCGCCGCAGCGCCGCAGGCTGTGCGCCACGCGGACCTTTGTATCGGCGGGCGGGAACGAGGGCACGTAGAGCAGATCGTCCACCGCCGTACAGCCGAGGCCGAGGATATCGAGGCGTTTGGTCGCGGGAGAATTCACGGTCAGATTGGATCCTGACGGCCCTCGGGACAGGAATCATCCCTCGCCCGTCAAGCCTTCGGCCTCGAGAGCCGCGTCCACGCTCCGGCCATCCAGGATTACCGCTTTGAAGGCACGCAACGCCTCTGGCACCTTGTTCAAGCCCCAGACGTTGCGGCCGATGGTTGCGCCACGACCGCCGGCTTGCACCACTTCAGACATGGCCGAAAGGGCGGCGCGCAGATGCTTCGCCTTGGGGCCGCCAGCGGCGACCACCGGCACGGGCGAGCTTTCCACCCCTTGGCGAAACGAGGCTACGTCGCCGGTGTAGCCGACTTTGATGATGTCCGCGCCCGCCTCGATGCCGACGCGCACGGCCCACATGATGCCCTCGGCATCGAAGACGATCTTCGGCGACGGTCCGGAGAAATCGCGCGGGTAAATGTGGGCGATGACGGGCAGATCGTATTTCGCCGCCTGGGTCACGCAGTCCATGAGCATCTTGATGAATCTGCCCTCGTTCGGCCCGAAGATGCCGATGGCGATGGCGATGGCGTCGGCCCCCAGGCGAACGCACTCCTCGGGGTTCGTCACGGATTCGATGACGCGGTCGTCCGTCGTGAAGCAGCCCGACTGGACAATCAGTGGAATCTTGCCGGCGAACGGCGCCCAGCAATGCATGGCGGTGCCTTTGCTCATCGTCACCGCGCTGGGCTGGCCGGCGGCGATCTGGGCCAAGGCGGCCGGCAGATTCGACAAACCGCCGCCAGGTAGCAGCTTGCCGTAGCCGATGAAGTGGTCCACTGCCACGGAGCAGAGCCGTCCGCTGGGATGGGCGAAGAGGCGATTGAGTCGGATCTGTTTGCCGATGTTCATTCGGTTGAAGCGAGCTGCCCGGTTGGGCTCAGGATTTGGGTGCGACGAGTCGGCCGGCCGCGTCATGCACGGTTGGACCTTTGACGGTGATCTCCTGCCGCGCTTGTTCCACCGGCACGTGCCGGGGCACGTCGGCAGGACGGCCTTGCGGGCGCGCCCAGAAGACGCCGTTGGTGATGACGCGCTGAATGTCGGGATGATGGAAAATCGGATAAGCTTCGTGGCCTGGACTGAAATAGAAAATCCGTCCGCTGCCGCGTGTCCAAGTGCCGCCGCCGCGGAAGACTTCGCCGCCTTCGAACCAGGAGATGAAGATCAAATCGTCCGGTGTGGGAATACCGAATGGCTCGCCATACATTTCGGATTGCTCCAACTCGATGCAGTCGCCGAGACCCGCCGCAATGGGATGGCCGGGGTCCACAACCCAGACCCGCTCGCGTTCGCCCGCCTCGCGCCAGCAGAGGTGGCAACTCGTGCCCATGAGCCGCTTGAAGACCTTCGACTCGTGGCTGGAATGCAAGACCACCAGACCCATGCCAGCGATGACGCGCTCCTGCACGCGAGCGGCCAATTCATCCTTCACCGCCTCGTGTGCGGCGTGCCCCCACCACAACAGCACGTCAGTGTTGTCCAAAACGGCGGGCGGTAGCCCCTGCTCCGGCTCGTCGAGTGTGGCGGTCCGCACGCTCAAGCCGTCCTGCTTGCCTAGGACGTCCGCCAGGGTTTGATGAATGCCCCGCGGGTAAATCCTGGCCACCTCGGCGTTTTCCCGCTCGTGGACAAATTCGTTCCAAATGGTGACGCGCAGCTTTTGCATAGATGCCGAGATCATGTCACGCCAGCGGGGTTTGCACCACACAGAACCCGCCGTTTTGGACGGGCGGGACTCTGTGCAGCGCAGCCGAGTCGCAGTCCGACGCCGATACCCTTCATGCAGTGCCGATGTTTGCTGCCCTGCCAGGAGAGCTTTGCTCTCGGTCCACGATTTCCAGCCGCGTTGATCACTGAGGCGACGGAGAGCATCCCTCTAGTCGGCCCCAAAAGGCCAGCGATTTTGGTCGTCGTGTCCGAGAACTCCTACACCTCTTTCATTAGGCGGCTTCTCGATAGTAGTAGCTCAAGAGTCCGCCCAGCCGCTCGCGGCAACGGATCGCATCCTCACACCTGACCCTGGCGAAGTCCGGTCGGATCAGTTTGTTCCCCAACCCCTGAGGATTGCGTTCTTCGTGATAGTGCAGAATGAACCGGGCGGTGGCGCGGTGCAGGGAGGTGAACATGGCGAATTCGCGGTTCCGGTGCTCCGAGAACCTGATCGGCCCTTACTTGCCTTGATGGTGCTCCCGTGTAACGTGTTTGACGTGAATCAAGTGTAGTGGCTGATCCTGCGTCCGCTGGCCGGCTTGACCACTCTTGCCAATGGCAGCGGGCCCGCGCCCACGAGCGCCTCAGCCTGGAACTCCGCCAGGCCCCGGGAGTTTGGGACGAGCAGGCAGAAGGGTGCGCAACACGAGTTGGCGCGCCTGTCGGTGGTGGAAGCGGCCGGACTCGATGGCGCGGCCGATTCATGAAAGCCCATCCGAGGGAGGCTCCACTGAGAGCCGCCCGGGAAGGCCGCGTCCGGTCACGCCGCCATTCGCGCAAGCATCGGCCGGGAATACATCGCTGTAGGGACATCGAGCGGCAGCCGCTTCGGATTGAACGGGAACAGCGCCTGTTCGATCGTGAGGCCGCGCACCTCGATCCGCTTCGGGTCAATTCCGCCCACGCCCATCTGGTTCAGCAGCAGCAGGTGGTTGTCCCCCGGGAACGGGAATTGCCCGTGGCCCGCCATCGGGTTGTAGCCCATCACCGCCGTGGCCACCGCATCGGTGCAGACCGCGTTGCGCCCGACGAACAGGAGTTTCGGGTTCAGCGGCTCGACGCCATTGGCCCAGGGGCCTTCGCCGCCGCGGTTGGTCTCGATCCCTTCGATGATCGCGAGGTCGATCGGGCGGGCGCCGAGGAGGTCGGCCGTGATGCGGGGCACCCGGCGTCTCCAATCCTTCTCGGGCAGTCGTTCGAGTGCCCGCGGGACGCCGGCCGGCACATCGCGCGTGCCGTTGTGGAGCATGGGCCCGCGATAACTCAGGCTCTTCTCGTTGGGGGCATCCTTACCGTAGAGGCTGGTGGGCGTCATGCCGAACAGGTTCTTGACCGACATCGTTACCCCCGTGCACAGGTGATCCTTTAGCTTCGCCAGCGACGCCATGACATCGGTTTCAGCGTAGCTGGGGTGGACCATGAACGCCGGGTAGAGCAGGCCGCCCCAGGGGACCTTCAACGTACTGTAGTCCTTGTGCGCGCCCTTATTCCGCGTGTCCTCGAAGACCACCTTGTGTCCCCCGGCGGACTTGATCGCGTTCACATCCCACCCGCCGGCGCGCAGGACCTCCTCCGGCGTCTTGTCCGAATACTGGCTTTCGACGATGCGCATGCGTCGGGCCCCACCTTCGTCCAACGCGGCGCAGACCGCCCCGACCAGGTTTGGATGCGTCTGGTAGGTGCAATAACCCGGAAGGCCGGCGAGCGGTGCCGGCCCGCCGGTCACGTTGATCTTGATCGTGACGGTCTTGTTGGCGACGAGCGCGCCGATCCCGCCGATCTGCTCGAATGCCTCCGCCAACTTCCTGCGCAGCAACGCCGGCTCGTAGGACTCGCACCGCAGAAGGGAAACCGGGGCTGTCGGTGCGGCCTTCGACCGGTCGGGCCTTCTCATGGGATTGGCTAGCCCGTCGGCGGCCAGGGCCGACCGCACCCCGTCGGTCGCGATCCATCCGACGGTTCCCAGACCGTAAGCCAGCGCCTGACGACGACTAATCTTGCTTTGCATAAGAGTCCGCTTTCTCCGGCGCGTACGCCCTTGGCCGGTGTCTATGAACCGCGATTGTGAGACTCGGGCGACAAGATAGCGTCTCGACGACTGAATTCAACACCTTGGGCGCCGGCTGGCCTGAGGGGGAGAGGTCAGTGTGTTAAAAAGTAAACTCCCAGAAATCCTTCCCCCGGTGTTGCCGGATGCTCGAGCTTCTGCCCAGACGCGAGTTTTCGGACACTACGGCATGCGGCCGTTCTCGCCGGGAAAAGGCGGCGAGACAAAAGCAAAATCTTCCAGGTCACTTCCCGCTGGCGATGTCTCAACGGACGCTGCAAGAATCCCGCCATGAAACCTCTCAAGCTGCCCTCCAAGTCTCTCGCCCCGCTGCTCGGTGCGTTTGCATTTCTCGCCTGGCAGAACCTCCTGCCGTCCGCCGAACCGTTCGACTACTTCCGGAACTCGTGGCAGGGGATCGGGCTCAAGGACTACCGCGAAGGCACACGCATCACGCCGGACAATGAACTGCAGCTGGCAAACAACACCCGAGTGCGCCTGGCATGCGGACCGCGCCTCACCCCGCTCGGCCGCCGGCCAATCAAGACGCTGCTGGACGGCTGGCTGCCCGTGGTGCTGCTGACGACTGAGGAAGGCGGCGTGTGCTACGAGTTCATGCTTTGGGCCACTCCGCTGCCGACGGTGAAGGGTTGGAAGGCGGCGTTCGACTGGCCCACCGAGGGCGAGAACTACTTGAACTGGGTGAAGATCAAGGCGACCAACCCGGGCGCCACGTCCACAGCGGCCCAGGCAAGCTACGTTATGACCGGGACGAACCATTTCAACCAACCGGGGTGGTCGGCGCGGCTGGCCCCGGGTAAGAGCGCGGAAGTCGTCTGGCGGTTCCCGTTTGCGCCAGTGACGAACGCCGCGGCGTTTCAGCAGGCGGACGCAGACCGCTGGCTCGACCGCACGGTGGGTTATTGGCGTGGCCTCCTGGCCGGCGGCGCGCGCATCGAAGTGCCATGCGAAAAGGCCACGCAGACGCTCAAGGCCGCGCACGTCTGCCAGCTCATCGCCGGCGACCACGGCCAGTTGCACGCGGGCGAAGGTTTCTACGATGAGTTCTTCATCCGCGACGGCGGTTACCAGCTCCTGGAACTCGAGGAAGCCGGGCTGCAGGCTCCGGCGCGCAACGCCGTCGAGTTCTATCTCCGCTTCCAGCGGCCCGATGGCCGCTTCGAGTCGCAGAAGGACCAACTCGACGCCAACGGGCAGGCGCTCTGGACCCTCTGGCAGTACTGGAAGATCACTCGCGACCGCGAGTGGCTTGCGCGGGCCTATCCTCAAATGCACCGCGCCGTGGAATGGATCAAGCAGGCCCGCCGCCAGGCGCTGCCGGACTCGCCCTTTGCCGGATTGCTGCCTGCCGCGCTCGCCGACGGGGAATACCTCTGGGCCGGGAACAACCACATCGTGGGCTACGACTTCTGGAACCTGCGCGGTCTGATTTGCGCAGCGGACGCAGCCCGAGCGCTTGGCCGGACCCACGACGCGGAGGATTTTCAGCGCGAAGCCGACGACTACCGCAAGGCCATCGACGCCGCTTGGAAGCGCACCGGGCTGCCGCACTTCCCGCCCAGTTGGGAAAAGGACGGCACGCACTGGGGCAACACGGAGACGCTCTGGCCCACGGAGCTTTTCGCGCGCGACGATCCGCGCGTCACGGCCACGCTGGCCGAAGTCCGCGAGCGACACGGCGGCGGGTTTGTCGAAGGCACGATCTGCTGGACCGGCCAGCCGAACGTGATTCATCCCTACCTGTCGAGCTACACCACCCTGGCCTCGTTGCTGCGCGGCGATCACGAGAAGTTTGCCGAGGAGTTCTACTGGTATCTGCTCCACTCCTCGGCCAGCCACGCCTTCCCCGAGGGCGTCTATTTCAAGCGCCGCTACGCGTGGAGCGAGACGATCCCGCACGTGCTCGGCGCGGCGAACTTCGCCTTCATGCTGCGGCATGCGCTCGTCCACGAACGTGGCGATGAACTGCACCTGCTGATGGGCGCGCCGGACTGGTGGCTGGCAGAGGGACAGGAGATCCGGGTCGAGAAGGCGCCGACGCATTTCGGGACGATGAGCCTGCTCGTTCGGGGAACGGCGCAGGGGCTGAAGGTGGACTTGGATCCTCCGCGCCAACCGAAGCCGCCACGAATCGTTCTGCACTTGCCGAAGTCCACCCGCCTGTTGGCTGGCCCGGGTGGGGTCACCGTTACCTTGCGCGCCGATCAGTCGCGACGATGGGATTTCCCGACCGTCGTCGCGCTGTACCAGCAGCAGGCTGCCTTGCCGACCAGGCCCATTCCTGGCTTGGTGGCGCTGCCGGTGGCCGCGCCGCTGTCGCCGCAGCAGTGCGTGCTGCTGGACCTGGCACCGCTGGCCAACACCGACCCGTTCAACGCGCCTTTTGGAGTCGTGCGGCCGGGCCAGTACCTGTTCACCGGCCTGCCCGTCGGCGACCAGGTGATCGCTGGCATTCCGTTCCGCATCCTGGATCCCGCGAAAAACCAGGGCCGCGGCTTGGTGGTGCTCCAAGGCACGGGCGCCAGCGGCGCGTTCCCGCGTGAGGTGGAGTTGCCGGTGAAGGCGCAGGGCAAACGCCTCTTCGTGCTCGGCAACGTCCACGGCTGGCTCCCCGACGACGAGGGCGCCGGCGACTGGGGTGCCGTGGCCGAATACGTGATCCACTACGCCGACGGCCAGACGCAGACCATGCCGCTGATCAGCCACCGAACGGCGGACGACTGGGCCAGTGCGCCGGACGCGACCGACGCCGTCATCGGGTTGAAAGGCGAGCGGTGGCATCTCAACGTCCTTGGCGTCACGCTGCGCGACGTGCCCGTTGAGAAAGTCGTCTTTCGTGACCTGGGCACTCCTGCCGCGCCGGTCATGGTGGCAGTGACGCTTGAGGTTGGACTTGAGAAGACCGGCACCGCCCTTTAGCCTCTTCCCCATGCCGAAAAGGAATAGGTTCCGCGCCGTGAAGGCTGGGCGTCAGTCGAACCGACCCATCCTCACCCTTCTTCCCCCCCTTCTGCTGCTCGCCGCCGCGACCGCCTTTGGCGCCCCAACTCCATTGCGAGACCAGCTCAGGAGCACCCCGTTCCAGATCGCTTACGAAACCTACGTGAACGACAACTGGGAAATCTTCGTTATGAACGCCGACGGCTCGAACCCGGTCAATCTCACCCAGACTCCCAAGGAACACGAGCATTACCCGCAAGTCTCGGGCGATGGCACCCAGATCCTCTTCTCCGTAGATGAAGGGGAGGGCCGCGAGGCCGTCCGCAGCCTCTGCGTCATGGACATCGACGGCAAGAACCGGAGAAAGCTGACTGACCACGCCCGCGAGCCGTTCTGGACACCGGAGGGTAAGAGCCTCGGTTTCCTGCCGCAGGAGTATCCCAAGTTCAATGTCATCGATTATTACACCAAGGGGATGAGCTTCTACGATCTGGCCACGGGCAGAATCGATCCGCACCCAAACACGACCAACCTGCACCACCTCTACAACCCAGGCTGCAGCGTGAACGGCAAGTGGATCGTGTCCACCGTGCATGCCGGCATGGGCGTGGATCACGCCATTCTCCTCCTCGAGGCGCACGGCGACCAAGTAATCAACCTCAACATCCCCGGCTGCCGTCCCTGCCTTAGCCCGGATGGCAAACAGATCGCCTGGGGCGCCGGCGACCATGAGATCGCAGTCGCTCCCATCAACCTCGATACAGATTCCCCCTCAGTGGGGCCTTGGCGGATTGTGCTCAAAGACGAAACCAACGAGATCTACCACGTGGATTGGTCGCCCGACAGCCGCTTCCTCAGTTTCAGCCGCGGTCTAGCCAGCAAGGGCGACCCCACCAAGCCGGGCACCTTCATGTCCGCGTGTGAAGTCGTGGGCGTCTATGCGGCCAATTGGGACATTTGCGCGGTTTCGGCGGAACGCGATGGCCCTCTCGATCTCAACCACGCTACCGACGCGGAGTTCGTCATGCTGACGACCAACGGCTTGAGCAACAAGGAACCCGCCTGGTTCAGGCGCAAGTGAGAAACCCGGACCCCGGTGATGAATGAAGTAACGCGTTTCCTGGCATTGGCCGTCGCCACGTTGCTCCTGGCTTCCTGTGACAAATCGGGGCCGGGTTCACCCGACCGACCCCAAACGCAGTCACCGGCCACAAACGCCGGAGGCAGCGCCGCCGCCCCTTTCGAAATCGTCACCCAGTCCGGCCTCCGTATGGTCAGTCTGCCAGGCGGCAAGTTCATCATGGGAACCGACCGGGGCAGCCCGGACGAAGCCCCGCCGCACAAGGTCAAGCTGAGCCCTTTCCTCATCGATACATTCGAGGTCACGCACGAAATGTTCACCAAAGTGCAGTTGCCGAATCCGTCGCATTGGCAGAACCAGCCGCGCCAGCCGGTCGAGCGCGTCCGCTGGCGCGACGCCAAGCAATACTGCAACGAGCGTTCACTCCTGGAAGGCCTGAAACCCTGCTACAACGAGAAAACGCTCGACTGGGACTGCGACTACGCGGCCAACGGCTACCGTCTGCCCACCGAAGCAGAATGGGAGTACGCCGCCCGCGCGGGGACGGATGGACCGTATGATTTCGACCAGCCCGACAAGCTGCGCCAATATGCCTGGTTCGCCGCCAACGCCGACCAGCAGACCCACTCGGTCGGCCAGAAAAAGCCAAACCTCTGGGGCCTCTATGACCTGTATGGCAACGTCTCTGAGTGGTGCGAAGACGTTTATAGCCCCACTTGCTACAAGGAGAGTGCCGCCGTGGACCCGCATGGGCCGCCCAACCCCGGCAAGGACGTGAAACGCGTCATCCGGGGCGGCAGTTGGAAATCGAGCCCCGAGACCTGTCGGGCCACTGCCCGCCAGGGGGAGAAGACCGGCGACGCCGACGCCTGTTTCTCGACCGATTATTGCGGCTTCCGCTGCGTGCGTCGGGCCACCCCGGAAGAGCTGCAGCAACTGCGAGCCCCCCCCAAATAGGAGGCTGCCCGCGGTCATGCTGTTTCACACCTGGCCATTCTTCGGGTTTCTGCTGGTGGTGTTGCCGGTGTTTTTCGCTCTGCGAAAGACCCGGCTTTGGCTGCCTTGGCTCACGGTGGCCTCCTATTTCTTCTACGGCTGGTGGAATCCCTACTATCTCTTCCTGGTCCTCTACTCGACCCTGCTCGATTTCTCCCTGGTCGCGCTCATGGATCATTGTCCACGCGAGGGACAAGTCGTCGATGTGCGGGCGCGGTTGACCCGCCTGCAGTTCGACGACCGCGTGCTCAAGTTTGCTTTCCTGGGCACGACAGCCGCCACGCTGGGCCTCCTGGGCATCGCCTTGTTCGGACCGGGAACGCTGCGGCCCACCCTGCTGGCGCTGGGCGTGCTGGTCTTGCTCATGGCCCTGGGGGCGCTGTACAGCAGCCGGCGCGTCTGGCTGGGCATCAGCCTGGTCAACAATCTCGCCTTGCTGCTCTTTTTCAAATACGCCCGGTTCGTGACGGGGAATCTGAACGAATGCCTGGCCTGGCTCCACGTGCCGTTCAAACTGTCGGACCCCTCCACGCTCATGCCCTTTGGCTTCGAGTACCTGCTCCCGGTCGGGATCTCGTTCTTCACGTTCCAGTCGCTGAGTTACACAATCGATTTCTATTTCGGGAAGGTGCACCGCGAACGGAACTTTCTCCGATTCGCGACGTTCGTCTGTTTCTTTCCTCAATTGATGGCGGGCCCCATCGAACGAGCCCGCCATCTGCTGCCGCAGTTCTACGAGTTCCCGCCATTTCGTCTCCAGAATATCACGGACGGCGCCTCTCTTTTCCTGGTCGGCCTGTTCAAGAAACTGGCATTGGCGAATTACCTTTCGCTCTACGTCGAGCGCGTCTACGACAACCCCGCGGCGTTTGATGCCGCGGCCTTGTCGGTCGCCACGATCGCTTTCGGCTGGCAGATCTTTTTCGATTTCAGCGGCTACACGGACATGGCCCGGGGTGTGGCCAAGCTGATGGGCTTTGACCTGATCCTGAACTTCAACCATCCCTACCTGGCAACGGGCTTGGGCGACTTCTGGTCACGGTGGCACATCAGCCTCTCCAGTTGGTTTCGAGACTATGTGTATATCCCCTTGGGCGGGAACCGCGGCGGGGCGCTCAACACCTATCGTAATCTCTTCCTGACTTTCTTCGTCTCCGGCATCTGGCACGGCGCGGCATGGACGTTCGTCATCTGGGGGACGCTGCATGGTCTGGGCGTCCTGATCACCCGCGAGCTGGAACGCTCGGCGGTTTACCGCGAACGGATCCCGAAGTTGGCCAAACAAGTCGGAACGTTCCTCTTTGTTTCGTTCACCTGGATTTTCTTCCGGGCCGAATCGCTCCATGACGCGCTGCTGGTCATTCGCCGCATATTCGCTGCGGCCTGGGGGGATCCGCACATCCCGGTGTTGATGCTGGGGTTGGTGGCTCTGGTGTGGCTGTATGAGCATCTTCACGAGTCCCGCCTTCGCCAGTTGCTGAAGACGGGCTTGGTCCGCGTTGGCGTCGCGGTCTTCATGGTGCTTTACCTCTGTCTCTGCTCCTCAGGCGGCGGTGCGTTCATCTACTTCCAGTTCTAATATGGAAACCGGACCGCGGATCAGGAAACCGACTCTGACGCAGCCTCCCGAGGCCGCTCCAGAGGTGCCTTTCGGCGTGAACGAGGTGCGGCTGAACGCCCGCCAGTGGCTGTTCGTCCTGGCCATCGTGGGACTCGTGGCGCTCCTGACCCCGAGGCTATGGGAACGGGTTGAACGGTTCGATACCGGGCGCGATTACCGGCTTCCCTACCAACTCAGCAAGGACTACTGGCTCTATGGTCGGCGGCTCCGTGAGGTGAGTCGGCCGGGCAAGATCATCGTGTTGGGTGATTCGGTTGTCTGGGGCGAATATGTCACTCCCGATGGGACTTTATCGCACTTCCTGAACCAGGAAACGAAGATCCCGGACCGTTTCGTCAACGGCGGTGTCAACGGTCTTTTTCCCTTGGCGCAGGAGGGGTTGGTCACCTACTGCAGCCGTTCCCTCCGCGATCAAAAGGTGATCGTGCACTGCAATGTTCTGTGGATGACCAGCCCCAAGGCTGACCTGAGCACCGAACGGGAGGAGGCGTTCAACCATTCCCGGCTCGTGCCGCAGTTCTCGCCCCGCATCCCCTGCTACCGCGCCGACACCAACGAACGGCTGGGGGCGATCGTGGAGCGCAACGTAGCTTTCTTTGCCTGGGTCGCCCATTTGCAGAATGCCTACTTCGAACAACGGAGCATCCCGAGCTGGACCCTGGCTGATGACGGCGGCGATCCGCCGCGTTACCCCAACGCCTACCGAGACCCCTTCAGGCAGATCACCTTCAATGTCCCAGCCGCTCCCCAAGACGACCAGCAGCGCGGTCCGACAAGTCCACGGCACAAATCCTGGTCCGCCGAGGCCCAAGGCACGACCCGGTTCGACTGGGTGGAGCTCGACGCGTCCCTCCAATGGCGCGCCTTTCAGCGCGTGATGGCCACGCTCCGCGCGCGAGGAAACGACGTGCTGGTGATCCTGGGTCCCTTTAACGAGCACCTGATGGCGGAGGAGAACCGGCCTGCCTATCGGAAGATCCGTGATGGCATTGCCGCGTGGTTGGAGCAAAACCACATTGCCCACGTGCTGCCGGAAACCTTGCCCAGTGCACTGTATGCCGATGCCAGCCACCCGCTGACGGGAGGCTACGAACTGCTGGCCAAGCGGATCTGCCAGAGCAGGAGCTTCCAGGAATGGCTGCGATGAGCATCTGGTGGGCGCGAAAGCCGAGTCCGCCCACTTGGGGAAACGCAACGATGTTTCCCTCCTTCGGACCCTGCACCGGTCGAGGTTCCGGGGCATCCTTGTCCAAGCCCAAATGGGTCCGACTCCGGTGATAATAGGCGAAATAAGCTTTGAGCAAGCAGTGCAAGGGAGTCTGGTTGATCACGATGACATGGTCCAGGCATTCGCGCCGGACGGAACCGATCAACCGTTCGACGTACGGCGACTGCCCAGGCGAGCGGGGGGCGATCCGGACTTCCTCCAACCCCAAAGCCTCGGCGCGGCGCTGGAACTCCAGTCCGTAAATGCTGTCGCGGTCCCAGAGCAGGTACTTCGGGGGCGACGTGAAGGGGAAGGCTTCCCGGAGTTGTTGGGCGGTCCAACCGGCAGAGGGGCTCTCGACGACATTGAAGTGCAGAAGGCGGCGGCGATGGTGCGACAGGACGATGAAAACGTAGAGGACGTGGAAGGTGACGGTGGGAACGGTGAGGAAGTCGACCGAAACCATGCTGCCGAGGTGATTGCGGAGGAATGCCTTCCAGTTCTGGGAAGGGGGGCGACGAGCCCGCGGGACCATGTATCTGGCGACCGATCGCTGAGCAACGGCGATACCGAGCTTCAGCAACTCGCCGTGAATCCTGGGCGCGCCCCACAGCGGATTCGCCTGGCTCATCTGCCGGATCAAGGTGATGATCTCTGGGGCAATGGTTTTCCGGCCGGTTGGGCGAGGGCGGCTTTTCC
>Ga0315274_10007953_pt1 | contig 15328 bp, 11 predicted proteins | sample YL17G02_20_MG_FD_203700 | JGI IMG/M metagenome (GOLD analysis project Ga0315274, IMG submission 203700) | Sediment microbial communities from Yellowstone Lake, YNP, Wyoming, USA - YL17G02_20 | ecosystem: Environmental > Aquatic > Freshwater > Lake > Sediment | place: USA: Wyoming | collected... | reverse complement strand
TTTTTCATCTACCTGCCGCTTGTGTGGAAAACACCTTAATCGATCACCAAACGCTCCATGTGAGTGTCTCATAAGTTAGGCAAAAATTTAGCGGTCGCCAATCCTGGCGACCGCTAAATCGTTAAAAAATTTTATCAGAAATTCGGGTGTTATGGGCAGCTGAGCGGTGTTCTGTACCGCCGCTGCCCATATCATCCTAATTTCCGGTAGCTCCCCACTCCCTGCCAAGCGTGAAAATCACTTCAATGTTGTACTCCCGCACTTCCTGCGGGGCCAGCACCTGCAGCGTGCCCAGCTTGCGCTCGTGGGCGCGCCCACTCACATGACAGTTGGCTGGCTCCAGCCCCACTACGTACAGCCCTTCGCCCATCATCTTCCACTCCACCAGCACGGGATACTCCTCCCGCCGATAACGCAAAGCCACCCCCAGGCCGCGTCCATGGTCGAAGGCCGGGTTGACCAGCTTGACGAAAACCATTCCATCGTTGTCAGGCTTGAGATCGTGGAAGAATACCTGCTCAAGGGAACCTGAAACCGGATCGTTGAATTCGGTGTAATGGTTCATCCCCGATCGGGCCTCGTCATCGCGCGGCGTGGTGACATGCTCGGGCAGCTCCAGCCGTGCGGCGGCGTCCACCAGTGGGAAGCCGAGGTTAAAATGCTGCAAAAACATGTGCGGCACCGGTTCGAACCCGCAATTTTCCACGCGGTCCTCGATCCACAAGCGCGGCTCGTTCAGTTTCGTCCACACGCAGCGGGTCAGCACCAGGTTTTCCCCGAAAACACGCGTCTCGTGCATGCTGCCCTTGACCCAAAGGATGTAATCGTCGCCATCCCATTTACCACCCCAGCTGACGTTGCGCGCCGGGATATGCGCCACCCGCCCGTGCAGCCCCAGCTCCTCCCCGTTATCTTCGCCGGGCGACCCCACCTGGGTGAGGCCGCACGGGGTCAGGAAACCGCCCGGGAAGGTGCGCAGCCAGCCCAGGCCGCGCGGCTCGTAATACGCCGGGTGAGCACTGCCAACCGGGCTGATCAATGCCAGCGGCACGCCCTGGAACGAACCATGGGTGAGCGCCATCCCGCGCTCGGTCACTACGGTCACCTCCAGCCCGGCCGCGTTGCGCAGCACAACGCCGCGGCTGCCGCGCTCGTTGCCATCCACCAGCTCGAACGGCTGGGCCGAGGCCAGCTGGTTGATATCGCCCACGCGGTGCAGCAGCTCGGTGCGAGTGTAGGTCTTGCCCCAAAGGTGGATCATGTGTAGCTCCTTTTCCGAACACTCACTTGATATCATGCCTCCATACCCTCAACCCATACCGGCTGAGGTAGATGGGGATGTTCTTGAAACTGGCATTTTCCTGCTCGATCTCACGGATCATGGCGCGTTTAACCTGCGAGATTTCATTGCACAGAATGGTCAGCGAGCCGCCATCGCCGCCCGCGCCGTTGACTTTCCAGCCGAGGGCGCCGTGCGCTCTGGCGATCTCGATCACTCGCTCCGCCTCGGGACTGATCAGCTCAGCATGAAGGCGTCTTTGGGCTTCAGTGTTCTCCGTCATCGCCGCGCCCAGGGCGGTAAAATCGCTGGCGTACAGTGCATCGCGTGATTTGCTGGCGGTCTGGCGCAGGTCGTTAAGCTGGCGGCATTGTGGGCCGGCGTTTTCGAGCGATTTGATTACCATCTCGTGCACATCCGACGAGTGGTGCGATTTTCCCAGGTAGATCAACACCAGGCGGCGTTCCAGCTCCCACCACACAGTATTGGGGATCAGGATCGGAGATACCGCCGCGTGCGGGTACAGGAACATCTCGATGTAATTGATCCCGCCATAAGCAGAGCACAATTGATCCTGGATCCCGCACTGCTGGTGCAGCAGATCGGTTTCGATCCTTTGGGCAGCCAGGGCTACCTCATAAGGGGTCATGCGGCCCGGCGAAAGCAGGTCCAGCCCGCCGATCAAGGCCACGGTGACAGCTGCCGAGGTGCCAGTCGATGCCCCGCTGGGCGCTTCGGAGAAGATTGTTACCTCGAAGGCGTAATCGTCCGGCACGCGCATGTATTCGATGGCTGCCTCGAGCAGGGGGTGCTTATCCCAATGCTTCTCAGGGGTGACGATATACCTTTCACCGTAATTTTCAGCGTTGATGATGATGCGATCGCTGCCGGAAGATAATGCAGTATCGAGGTGGTTGCGGTACACCTTGATCTGCACCTCGGCATACGGGTAAACCCCGATATTGAAGATCTTACCGTACCCGGCGAACCAGGTATCCGTCCAGCCCCCGTTATCGCAAATACGGATGGGAGCCACGCTGTTGACGATGAAGAGCGGTTGGCGTTCGGTGGGCATGTTGACCTCCGAGAGGGGTTATTTACGGTCGTGCGGGCCGATCCACAAGCCCGGCTCAGGCTGCCACCGCCAGCCTGTGGTGGGGATGCGCGTCGGCAGGCGCTCCCAGCTGGCCTCCAGGCGCCTCTGTAAAGCGGGCCAGGTGGGTAAACCGCTGAGAGCGTCGGCAGCTTCAACGTTACAGGCGCCCATCGCCACAGCGGTGGTCAAGGCTTCTTCAGCAGGCAGGTTGCGCAGCAAGGCGCTCAGGAACCCGGCAATGGTGGCATCGCCCGAACCGGTGGTGCCCACCACGTTCACGCGGAAGCACGGCGCCAGGAGCTCACGCTGCTCCCAGGGCAGGAGATCGTCCGGGCGGGCGCGCCCCATTTCAGCCAGGGCGGTCTTTCCAGCGGTGCGCAAGTAGGCCCCGCAATCACCAAGTTTTAACATAACGATCTTTGTCCCCATCGCCAGCATTTCATCGGATAAATCAGACAACAAACTGGGAGTGACCTGGCACAACAAGTCTCCATTGGCGGACAGGCGATTGAAGGTGGAACGATCCAGCATGAACAGCAGCTCGCCCACACTGGGCGCGAAGATATCCACATACGGCAGCGAGGCGGCGAAGATCGCCCTCCAGTCCGCTTGGGCGTTGTCGGAGAGTGGGTCCGGGAAGGTCAAGTCGATCGAGGTCGTGACGCCAGCAACCTTGGCGCGGCGCAGCATCTCCACCAGCCCTGCGCCGTCATTTTGGTAGAACTGGCGCATGACGGGCGGGTAACCGAAATGGAACAAATCCGCCTGGTTGAGGCGCGGGTAGTCGATATCGTCTGGGGAGAAGGTATCGTTGGCACCCGCCCAATGCAGGAACATGCGATCCAGGCCGGGTGGGCTGAGGATCACCGTATAAGAGGTGCTGGAAAGAGGATCCACCACCATTCCGTCCGTTAAGGCCGGATCGTAGCTGCTGACGATGCGGCAGACAGCTTCCGCGAACGGGTCATTACCGATTTTAGCGACCAATTGGGTGGGGATCCCCAGCCGGACGAGGGCCAGACCGGTGTTGGATACTGCCCCGCCGGTGCAGAGCGTGGCTGGCCCGGCGGTGATCATTTTCCCTGGCTGGAGCAGCGAAAGGAACTGCCCGGCGGGCAGGTGGTCGAAGTTCGGGATGATATCCAGGCAGATGTGACCAGCGACAACGACGCTCCGAGCAGCGGTGGTGCTCCGGGGCAGGCTGGCACTCTCTGGCTGTTGAGTGGGCGCAGTGCGGGTAGGTTGATGCATGTAGGCTTACCTAAAAGAGGGGTGGATCGCAGCGGATTGGTGGTATTGTACCGCAAGTTCGCGGGGAACTGCGCGACGTATCCAACAGGTTGCCGACCAGGTATCTACATGGGACCGAAATCATCATCCAAAGGAGATATCGCAATGGCAAACTATTTGTTACTCTACAGCGGTGGAAAGATGCCCGAGAGTGAAACCGAACAGAAAGCAGTACTGAAAGAATGGGATGTCTGGTTCGGTAAACTCGCAGGCGCCCTGGTAGATGGGGGTAATCCGTTTACACCCATGGCAAAGATCATCACCACCAACGGAAAAATCAGTGATGGTCCAGTCGATTGTAGCGCCAGCGGTTATTCGATCATCAAGGCGGTTTCTCTCGATGCAGCTGTGGCGCTGGCAAAGGGCTGCCCGGTTTTGAAAAGCGGCGCCAGGGTTTCTGCTGATCAAACTCGCCCCTCCCACGCCGGACGCATATCGGGTATAATCGCCCCAACTTAACGGGTCTCGGATGTTCCTATGGCAGCTTTTACCCTCTCCAACTCGAACGATAGTGATAAGAATGCTCCCCTGCGTCGGGCGAGAGGCTGCGACCTGCCAGTTCCCTGATCCACCGGTCTCATACACTCATCGCCCGACGCACACGCAGCAGCGTACGCGGAGGGCGATTTTTATTGTAACCATATTTACAGCTAACATCCGGGCGTGATTTCTACGCCGGATGCGGACAAAACGGAGGAGGATGAATGTATAAGACACACACTTGTGGCGAATTGCGCGCCGCCCATCTCGGCCAGGCGGTCATCCTGGCAGGCTGGGTCAACCGCCAGCGCAAACACGGCGGGATCACTTTCCTCGATCTGCGGGACCGCTTCGGGTTGATCCAGGTGGTCACTGATCCTGTGACCCAGCCGGAAGCCACCCAGGTCCTGGAGAGCGCCCGATCCGAGTGGGTGCTGCAGGTGAAAGGCACCGTCCGCCTCCGCCCGGAGGGGCTGGCAAACCCCAATATGCCAACCGGTGAGATCGAGGTGCTGGCGCAGGAAGTGAAAGTGCTCAACCCGGCCAAGACCACCCCCTTGCTGATCAGCAAAGAGGAAGAGAACGAGGATGAGAACTTCCGCCTGAAGTACCGCTACCTGGACCTGCGCCGCGAGCGCATGCGCCATAACCTGGAGCTGCGCCACCGTATGGTAAAGTTCATCCGTGATTATCTCGATGAACGCGGTTTCCTGGAGGTGGAGACGCCGATCTTGTTCAAGACCACCCCCGAGGGAGCGCGTGACTACCTGGTGCCGTCCCGCATCCACGCCGGCGAGTTCTACGCGCTGCCGCAGTCCCCGCAGCAGCTCAAGCAGCTGCTGATGGTCGCCGGGATCGAGCGCTACTTCCAGATCGCCCGCTGCTTCCGTGATGAAGATCAGCGCGGCGACCGCCAGCCCGAGTTCACCCAGCTCGATCTGGAGATGTCTTTCGTCGAACGCGAAGATATCATGCGTCTGGTGGAAGGCATGTTCACTGAGATGGTCGCCAAAGTGGTGCCGCATAAGCGTGTGCTTACCAGCCCGTGGCCGCGTCTCCTGTATAAGGATGCGATGGAGCGTTTTGGTAAAGACAACCCCGACATCCGTTACGGGATGGAGTTAAAGGACTTCACCGACCTGGCAGCCGGCTGCGGGTTCAGCGTGTTCGAAAATGCGATTTCAACCGGCGGGCACGTGCAAGGGATCAACGCCAGCGGGTGCGGAGAGTATAGCCGCAAACAGATCGACGAGTTGGCCGAATATGTCAAGAAGTTTGGCGTTAAGGGGCTGGCATACATCGCCCTCCCCTCCACGGGAGAAACGCGTTCCTCATTCACCAAGTTCCTGCAGCCCGAGCGGGTGCAGGCCTTTATTCAGCGCCTGGAGGGCAAACCGGGCGACCTGCTGTTGTTTGTAGCGGATAAACCGCCTGTGGTGTTCGAGTCCCTGGCACGGCTGCGTGTTTTGATAGCGGAACGCTTTGGTTTGGTTGACCCGGATGTGTTGGCTTTCTGTTGGGTGAGCGATTTCCCGTTCGTGAACTGGAGTGAAGAGGATCAGCGCTGGGATCCCAGCCACCACCTGTTTACATCTCCCATGCTCGAGGATATCCCCCTACTCGATACCAATCCCGGGCAAGCGCGCGGCCAGCAGTATGATCTGGTGCTCAACAATTATGAGGTGGGCGGCGGGTCGATCCGCATTCACGACCGCGCCCTCCAGGAGAAGGTGTTCAAGCTGATCGGCCTCGACCCGGATACCGCCCGTGAGCGTTTTGGACACATGCTGGAGGCCTTCGAGTATGGCACGCCTCCGCACGGCGGGATCGCGTCTGGCATCGACCGCCTGTGCATGATCCTGGCTGGCGAGCCGAACATTCGCGAGGTGATCGCCTTCCCGAAGAACCAGATGGCGCGGGATGTGATGGCCGATGCGCCCTCCCTGGCCGAGCCGAAGCAGCTCAAGGAGCTGCACATTAAACTAGATTTATAAGAGAACGTTCGGAACTTGCCCCCACCGGGAAAATCCCTGAAATTTATTGTTTTGACGAGCTTCGACCGTCAAAACAATAAATTTCAGGAGCTAATCCTTTTAGATAACTTATATTACTTATTGGAGGTATCTATGTCCCCTATTATACAAGTGGATCAGATCGCGGATTACGTTGGCCAGGAAGTCACCGTTCAAGGCTGGGTGTATAACCGCACCGACAAGGGCAAGTTGGTGTTCCTACTCGTCCGCGACGGGCATGGGTTCGTGCAGTGCGTGGCCTTCAAAGGCGACCTGGACCCCGAAACATTCGAGAAGGCGCTGCGCGCCCCGCAGGAAACCTCGGTGATTATCACCGGTCCGGTACGGGCAGACCCGCGTGCCCCGGGCATCCCGGGCGGGTTCGAGATCGGCGTCAAGCATCTCGAAATCCTGCAAACCGCGGCCGATGACTACCCAATGGCTCTCAAGGAACATGGCGTGGAATTTGCGCTCGATCACCGCCACCTGTGGATCCGCATGCCTTCGCAATGGGCTATCCTGCGGGTGCGTGCCACCGTCATTGCAGCGATCCGCGAGTGGTTCGATACACATGGCTTTATCAACATGGATACGCCGATCCTGACCCCAGCGGCCTGCGAGGGCACGACCACACTGTTCGAAACGGAATACTTCGATGAAGGCAATGCTTACCTGGCGCAGAGTGGGCAGTTATACAACGAAGCCAACATCTTTTCGTTCGGCAAGGTGTACTGTTTCGGCCCGACTTTCCGCGCTGAGAAATCTAAAACCCGCCGCCATCTGACCGAGTTCTGGATGGTTGAGCCGGAGGTGGCCTTCTGCGATCTTGACCAATTGATGGAGATCGAAGAACAGTTCGTCACCTATATCGTGAAACGGGTGCTGCGGGATCGCACCCCTGAGCTGAAATCGCTGGGCCGTGATCTCTCGAAGTTGGAGCGGATCGAACCGCCGTTTCCGCGTATCTCGTATGACGAGGCGGCTAAATTGATTGGGGAAATCCGCGCCGCCACCGATGATCCTGAAAAGAAGGAGCTGCTGGCCTTCGAGTGGGGCATGGATTTTGGCGCTCCGCATGAGACCGAGCTGACCAACCGCTTCGACAAGCCCGTCTTGGTATACGGCTACCCGACAGCGGTGAAGGCCTTCTACATGGAGCCGTGGCCCGGACGGCCAGAGGTGTGTAAGAGTGTGGATATGCTGGCCCCCGAAGGCTATGGCGAGATCATCGGCGGAAGCGAGCGCATGTCCAGTTATGACTTACTGTTACAACGCATCCACGAGCACCAGTTGCCAGAGGAAGCTTTCCGGTGGTACCTGGAGCTGCGCAAGTACGGCAGCGTACCGCATAGCGGGTTTGGTATGGGAGTAGAGCGGACAGTGGCGTGGCTGTGCGGGATTGAGCACATCCGCGAGGCCATCCCTTACCCGCGTACCATCAAGCGGATATATCCGTAATAGTCTATTTTAAGATTGTCATTCTAAGGTTTCTCTACCCACGCGCTTTCTTTTGTGGTATAAGAAACGTGCCCTGCTGTGTTTGTGATGCTACGCTTACGGTCCTGAGCCAACAGTCATAAATCCGGGTCCTGGACTTCCGAAGGCGACGCGATAGGCTAGAGCCAAGGCGGAACTTTCGGGCAGGAACCCACCCTGCGAAGGCAGGTTCAGAACTTAGTGGCACACGGCACAGTGGGGTTCATTTTAACAATACCAAGGATATCGACATGACAGCTGTGTTCACCCAAGAGGAAACTGACAAGCCTCCCAGTTCCAGTAACCGTCCACGGTGGTTGGTAGCGGTCATCGCCAATATTAAAGAAGAAACTCACCCCCATGGCAACGGGCCTGAGGATGCTGGGGCGGAATACGACAAGCCTGAGACGATCCTAAACATCCGAAACGCAATTGAATCTGACGGTCACCGCACCGTTTTCGTGCCTGCCAATGCAGACCTGCCGTTTGCATTGCGCCAGGTGCGTCCCGACATTTGCTTCAACATCGCTGAAGGTTCAGGCAGTGATGCGCGTGAGGCCCAGGTGCCGGCCTTGCTGGCATTAATGGGCATTCCCTATACCGCCTCACTTGTCCTGGCCAATGCGGTCTCACTCGATAAGCCACTCACCAAGCGCTTATGGCGGGGAACCAGCTTGCCGATAACCCCCTACCAGGTGTTCGTCACTGGTGATGAACCACTGCGTAAGGATCTGTGTTATCCTTTATTCGTCAAGCCCGTGATGGAAGGCACCGGTATGGGCGTTGGAAAAGAAGCCCGCGTCAGCACCGATGAGGAGCTACGCAAACGCGTGAAATGGGTGATCGAGACCTATCACGAACCTGCCCTGGTGGAGACTTTCTTATCCGGACGGGAGTTCACGGTCGGTGTATTAGGGCGGCCCGATGCCCATCGTTTTGCCCGCCGCCCGGAATTATACGGCAAAGATGGCTTTCATCGCTTCCAGGTGCTGGAGATCGAAAGCCAACGTTCTTCCACGCCTGGTATCTACAGTCATGAAGCTAAATCCAAAGCCATCGATGAAGCGGGTGCACCGGGCTACCTGTGCCCGGCAGACATCGATCCTCGGTTGGCGCTGCGCCTCCATCACCTCGCAGTCAAAGCCCACAAGTCCATCGGGGCGTTAGATGTCTCGCGGGTCGATTTTCGCCTGAGTGGGGATGGGAAACCATACTTGCTCGAGATCAACACCTTGCCCGGCTTGAATCCGGCGATCAGCGATCTGTGCCTGATGTCGGATGCGGAAGGATTGTTGTATCCCGATCTGATCCTCGAAATATTATATTTAGGCGCTTCGCGCTATGGGATGGTAAAACCGCGGGGATAAGTTTAATTATCGAAAAAACAAGGCTGATGAGCGGTATTCTCCCGCCCATCAGCCTTGTTTTTTCGTATATTTGCTTTCAAGGAAACAGCCTTCGTGCCTTTACCTCCGCCACTGCGTCCGGACGGTAGCGGTACAGCCGCGCCGGGCGGCCCTCACCCACCCGCTGGTGGGGGGTCGGTTCGATTACATTGGCTTCCAGAATGCGGCGGCGGAAGTTGCGTTTGTCCAGTTTTTCGCCCAGGATCAGCTCGTAGGTGTATTGCAGGCTGCTTAGCGTGAATTCATCCGGCAGAAGTTCGAAGCCTACCGCACTATATTCGAGCTTATAACGTAAACGGCGCAGGGCGTATGTGACGATCGTATTATGATCGAAGGCCAAGGACGGTAGCTCATCCAGTGGGAACCAGCGGGCCTGGGTGACTTCCCCTGTGCCCTCCAGCCGGACCGGGGCATCCGTAGGGATGAGGGCAAAATACGCCACGGTGACTACCCGGCCGCGAGGGTCGCGGTCGGGATCTCCAAAAGAGTAGAGCTGTTCGAGGTAGGCTTCCTTCAGACCGGTTTCCTCTTCCAGCTCGCGTAAAGCAGCCTCTTCCAGCGACTCCTCCATGAGCACAAACCCGCCGGGCAAGGCCCACATTCCAACATAAGGAGCCTCGCCACGCTCGATCAACAGCACTTGCAGGCGGTTCTCTCGCAGAGTGAAGGTCACCACGTCAACGGTCAGAGAGGGTCGAGGGTGTTCATACGTATAGGGGGTCATGATAGCAGCTTCCTGTAGTGTGAATTTGACACAAATATACCACAGGCCGTAAAAACTGGACAAGGTACTGTTGCAGGTGTAAACTCTTTGGGAGAGGAGAACCAGGCATGCAAACACCCCCTGAACAGCCCGAATCGGACACAACCCAACCAACATCCCTAGAAGTATATCTTATCGAGGAGCCTTCTATGGGGAAGGAGGTTGTCCCCGCTGGCGAGAGGAAATTCAACTGGGAGCACCTCATCCCACTTGGGCTGGCGTTGATCCCGGCTCTGGCTGTGATCTTGCTTTACCTGCCCACCCTCCACTACCAGTTCGTGTGGGACGACACTATTTTCCTGCGTGATATGCCAGCCTACCGCAACCCCGACATGTGGTTGGACTCCCTCTTCCGCCCGTTCCTGTTGTCACCCAACTATTTCCGACCGCTGGCGGTACTCACTTTCGTAGGTGAGCTGCGGTTGAAAGGCCTGGACCCCGCTGTTTTCCATGCTACCAATATAATCCTGCATGCCCTCAACACGATGTTGGTGGCACTGCTGGCGATGCAAATTACCGGTAACTGGTTTACGATGCGGCGTTCGGCTTTTAACCCTACCCACCTCATCCCGGTGTTGGCTGCTGGCCTGTATGGTTTTCACCCAGCGCTGATCGAGGGCGTGGCGTTTATCTCCAGCCGCTTCGACCTGCTGATGACTACCTTCTTGCTGCTGGCGTTGCTGGCGGATGGCATGGGTCGTTCTACCACCAACCCATCACGTTCTATCCTGGGGAAACGGGCACTGCTGGTGGGAGTGTTCTTTCTCTTAGCAGCCCTGGCTAAAGAAATGGCGCTGGCATTTGCTCTGGCGCTGCCCTTCTGGCATCTGGCGCAGAGTGCTGAGCGTTCCATATATAGTATTTTCAAGCGCAACCGGTGGGTTTACCTGGCAGTGCTCATTGCCGGTGGAGCCTATATCGGCATCCGCATTGCCGCCCTGAAGTACTTGATCATGACCGGGGTGGATCGTGCCATCCCCACAGGTTCGCTCCTTCAGCACATCTTGCTATTTTGTAAATCTCTGGCGAATTACTTATTGCTGATAATATGGCCGTTCAATATGGTTTCGCCGATCCATTTCAGCCGCCTGCCCGTGCCGGTGAACGACGCCTCCGCCTGGCTGGCGTTGATCCTGGTTGTATTCCTCATCATCGGGCTGGTAATGTTGATCCGCAGCCTGCCGCGGGTTGGCTGGCTGGCGCTAGCGGGCACGCTGGCGCTGCTGCCGGTGGTCAACCTGATCCCGCTGGAGTTGGGAGGCGGGGCTTTCATCGCCGAACGATTCCTGTTATTCCCGATGGTTTTCTTTGCTTTGGCTGCTGAAAGCCTCATTGAGTGTTCACAACCCAATTTAAAACGTTGGATTTGGGCGTCTGTAGCCCTGTGGCTGGTGGTTTCGCTTGCCACGCTCCAGCTTAACCTTCCGAACTGGCGGGATAACCTTGCCCTTTGGACATGGGCAGTGAAACGCGCACCCCGCTCCGACACGCCCCTTACCAACCTGTCACTGGAATATACAGACCTGGGACAGTACCAACGCGGGGCAGTATACGCCCAGCAGGCCATCAACCTGGCTCCCGACAACGCCGATGCCTGGGATAATTTCGGGCTGGCGTTGTTTCGCCTGGGTAAATATACCGATGCCCAGGCTGCTTTCGACAAGGCCACCACGCTGCAACCTCAAAATGCCCTTTATTGGAATAACCTGGCGGGATCGCTGCGTGAGCAGGACAAGCTGGCTGACGCGGTCAAGATTCTTATTGAGCAGGCGCTGCGCCTCGATCCGAATTTACCCACCGCTCACCTTAACCTTGGAATCGTTTACCTCAAGGCCGACCGGCCCGACCTGGCAGCTCAGGCCTTGCAGAACGCGATCCGTTTGCTCCCGCCAGCTGAGACCGCCGATGCGCAGGAATTCTTGAAACAGACGCAGGAACCGGACCGCTGGCTACGCCTGGGTGATCAATTGATGCAGAACCAGCAGTACCAGGCCGCTGCGCAGGCCTTCGACACCGCCGCCCAACTGGGAGCCTCTTACACTGACGCAGCGGTGGGATTTACTTCCGCGTTGATCGCCATGAAAGATTGGCAAAACGCGGCGCAGGTGCTTCAGCAAGCCATCCAAAAGGACTCGCAGGATGCCCGGCTGTATAACAACCTCGGTATAGTAGCACGCGAACAGGGGGATATCGAAACCGCGCGGCAGCTGTTCAGCAAGGCCGTCGAGTTGCAGCCACAATGGGATGTGCCGCAGCAAAATCTGAATGCGCTGCCGTAGGGGCAAACATAGTTTCTGGTGTAAAACTCGCTGCGCCTCGGTTTCGATACGCTGACGGCCTAAAAACCTGGCATTTTAGCTACGGGCGGTTGCCGGTGTACGGGCGGTCTTCGCCCGCCTTAACCGTAGCCCGCCTCGACCAGCGGCGCCGGTCGAGGCGGGTGAAGCCCACCCGTCAGATACCGCTCTATGGCATCCGTATCGAGATCTGCCAAGTTATGTACCAAATACTAACCTAACCGTACTGGCTTACCTTCCCTTGCTGATCGGATCAATGCCGTAAGGACTGCCACATTGTTTCGGCTGTCTGCTAAAGAGACGTGCTGTGGCTTTCCGAGCAGCACGGCGTCTGCCATATCCTCGACTTCACCGCTGTAGAGCAGCTCGGGTCCGCGCACGCGCAAGCTTTGCTCTTCATCGCCGCGGCGGCGTATAATTTTTTCACTGGCACCCGGCTTGTATGGTGATGAAACGCTGATCGTACCCAGGCTGCCGACAAATTCCATCTGGGCACGGAAGTTGGACCGGAACCCGCAGTCGAACTGGGCCAGTATCCCCCCCGGAAAGCGCATCTGACCGGCAAAAACCTCGTCAACCCCGCTCGAGCCGGTTACCTGCCAGCCAAAGACTTCCTCCGGCTCGTGGCCAATCACATAACGCGCATAGCTCACAGGATAACAGCCCACATCCCATAAGCACCCGCCGCTCAGGTGGGGGTCGAGCCGCACATCGCCGGATCTGTTGATATTGAATGTGAACGCACCCCGCACCAGGCGCAGGTCGCCAATGTCGCCTCTGTTTACCAGCTCTTTGATTTTTAAAGTCTGGGGATGGTGGCGGTACATGAAGGCTTCGGCAACAATTTTGCCATGTGCCTGGGCCGCGGCAGAAATGGCGTCGACCTCGGCGGTGCTGATGGCCAGGGGCTTTTCGCACAGCACATGCTTACCGGCCTCCACGGCGCGAATCGTCCATTCGGCGTGCAGACTATTAGGCAGGGAGTTATAAATTACATCGATTTTTGGGTCGGCCAGCAGCGCCTCGTAGCTGCCGTACGCGCCTGGGATGTTCCACTCACGGGCATATTCATCTGCTTTTGCCTGGCTTCGGCTTGCGACGGCAGCCAGCTGGCTGCGTTTTGAGGCTTTCAAAGGAGGGATCAAAGCGCTATTGATGCGTGCAGTGCTGAGCAGACCCCAGCGGAGAATTTTTACAGGCATTTCTGTCTCCTTTATCTATAAAATCTTTTCATTAAAACCAGTGTGGCACCTGCCATCACCATACAGTATACCAGCACAGTGCCAAATCCGTAGTGGATACCCACCGCGTCGCTGGCCAGGCCTACCAGCCAGGGTCCAAGCATACCGCCCACACCCGCAAAGGTGAACAGTAGTCCAAGGACCGAGCCGACATTCTCGCTGTGTAAATCCGAGGCTGCTGCAGTAATGGTGGGAAAGATAATCGACATGGAAAACCCGCTCAGTGGGAGGCAGAAAGCCATCCAGCCTGGGCCAAATATGCCAAAACCCACGCAAACCGCCGAGGCGATCGACATGATCAGCACACTGCGCAGGTAACCCACCCGCTCGATGAAAAAGCTGCCCACGAGCCGCCCAATGGTCATCACCCCGAAGAAGACAGCCAGAGCCTGGGTGCTTGCCCCGACGGATTGAGACTTGGTTTTTTGCAGGAACTCCACAATCCAGGAGGCGATCCCAAGCTCGAAGGCCACATACAAGCCAATGATCAGGTAGAACCAGATCATCTGGTGGGTGAAGGCAGTCTGCCAGATGGTATGCAGGTTTATGGATTTGGTGCGTGCTGCCTCTTGATGGGGATACTTCACCAGCAGGAAGATAATTAACAGGATGATGGGCAAAATGACGGCGAAGCGATACACCTGCTGCCAGGTGAAATTATTTTCCAGCAGCTGGCCGGCGTAAATCGGTGCTAGCATCGATCCGGCGCCGTGGAAAACTGCCATCAAGTTCAGAAAACGGCCTTTTCGGTCGCGGTATAGATCCACGATGATTGAGTTTGCACCCAGTTCGATCGAGCCTATCCCCAGCCCGATGCAAATCATGGCTGCCAGCAGCAGACCAAATGAGCGGAAGAAGCTGTAGCCAAGCAGCCCAGCAGTGAGGCAGGCGCCCGCCACGATCAGAGGGGCTTTTTTACCCGCCAGATCGGATAGAAATCCATTGAAGAGAGTGGCCAACAAGAATCCCACGTAAGCGCCGAAGAGCAGTGTGCCGCCCAGCGAGTAGTTGAAACCCAAATCATCCAGCAGCTGAGGGATGGTTGGACCTTTGAGGTTATCCGCAAAGCCGAATACAAGAAATGCAAAAAAAGCTCCGGCGGTGAGCAGAGCAACGGTAAGCCTGCCCTTGGCAGGCGTCCGCGTTGTGGTGATTTTACGGTTTTGCATGGCTGATCCTGACAGGTTCTATAGATATCCCAATGGGTTCAGCGATTGCCAGTGCCACGTGTCGGCGCACATCTCGTCAATCCCACGCATGGCTTTCCATCCCAGCTCGCGCTCAGCCCTGGAGGGATCGGCGTAGCTGGTAGGAACATCGCCCGGACGGCGTTCCATCACCTGGTAAGGGATGGTCCTACCACTGGCGCGTTCGAACGCTACAATCATCTCCATCACACTGGTTCCCCGTCCGGTGCCCAGGTTGTACGTGACCACACCGGGGTTTGCTGCCAGCCTGCCTAAGGCTTTGAGGTGCCCGAGGGCCAGGTCGATAACGTGGATGTAGTCGCGGACGCCAGTGCCATCGGGGGTGGGGTAATCCTTCCCGAAGACGCGCAAGTAGGGCAGCTTGCCCACTGCCACCTGGGCAATGTACGCCACCAGGTTGTTAGGGATACCATTAGGGTCTTCGCCGATCAGACCGGAGGGGTGAGCGCCAACCGGATTGAAGTAACGCAGGATGGCGATGTTCCAGGCATGGTTGGCGATATACAGGTCGCGCAGGATCTCCTCGATAATCAGTTTCGAGCGCCCATATGGATTGGTGGCAGATAAAGGGAAATCCTCAAGGATGGGCATTGTCTGCGGATCGCCGTACACCGTGGCCGACGAGCTGAATACGATATTCTGCACCCCGTGAGCTTGCATCACCTCGCACAGGATGAGAGTACCAGTAACATTATTGTGATAATAACGCAGCGGGATGCTGACCGATTCGCCAACCGCTTTGAGCCCGGCAAAATGGATCGCCGCCTCGATGGGATGGCG
>Ga0315274_10007952_pt1 | contig 15328 bp, 11 predicted proteins | sample YL17G02_20_MG_FD_203700 | JGI IMG/M metagenome (GOLD analysis project Ga0315274, IMG submission 203700) | Sediment microbial communities from Yellowstone Lake, YNP, Wyoming, USA - YL17G02_20 | ecosystem: Environmental > Aquatic > Freshwater > Lake > Sediment | place: USA: Wyoming | collected... | reverse complement strand
TCGAGGCCGATGTGCAATATGTTGGATGGAGCGAATACAATGAGCTGATCCTTGATATCCCTAAGGGCCCCGCATTTCCGCTCACCGGGCAGCCTCTCCAGGGTCCCCAAACCCTCAAGAAGGAATGGGAAAACAGCATTCTGCTGAGACTTGGCGGTGAGTATCGGATGGAGAAGCTCGCCCTCCGAGCCGGCGTTGTTTATGATCAGACACCACAACCGGACAAGTCGGTTGAGCCAATGTTGCCGGACGCGAATAGGATCGAACTCGTCGCCGGACTGGGCTACAAGCTCACCGACAACTTCACGATCGATGTCGCTTTTCAGTTTATCAGTTTCTCTGACCGAGCTGGCAGCGTCACTTCGAAGACCGCACTCTACCCTGCTATTCCTGCAAAGACGGTCAGCGGGAACTACCAGAGCAGCGCGATGCTGATCGGCGTCGATCTGAGCTACGCCTTCTAGTTCACAGCGCTCATTTATGGAAAATCCCATTTGCCGCGTCAGGCAAATGGGATTTTTTTTAGGCGAGATTCCCAAGATGTCCGGAGCATTGCACACTCCGTTTCGGGAATCTTCACAGAAAGCCTAATGCAGCAACCTCAAATCCACCACCAACTCGACGATCGTCCCTTCATCGGTGATATGGAAGATCACCTTGTCCATTAGCGAGCGCATGAGAAAAATGCCTCGCCCGCTTGTTTTGAGTAAGTTCTTCTCCTCGAGCGGATCGGGGATTTGGTCGAGCTTGAATCCCTTTCCCTCATCCTTCACTCGCACGATCAAGCAGTCTTTTTCCAAAACAACCACGATCTGAACGAATTTGCGCGGGTCGGACTTGTTGCCATGGAGGATGCCATTATTCACCGCTTCCGTGCCCGCCACCAGCAACCGATAGAACGTGCCGTCATCAAGTTTGGCGACCTCGTTCACCTTCTTCATGAACGGTTCGATCTTTCTGATTTCTTGCGGATCACTCTTGCACTCGAGATGAAACGCCTGCGGGTGGAGTGCGGGTCGAGGATACCTCGTGCCGACATGAGATCGTTTTCTGACAGGCTTTTTCATCACAATGCGAGACTCACTTTCACAGAGAAATTTGGAACGGTTCGAATCACCTGCCCGTCCTGCATTTGAGTTTCCCGCCATCCTTCAAGCATCACCCGCTGCATGTTCACGCCTTCCCACTCGAAGGCAACCGTCGGACCGGATGTCTCCAGCCGCCGTTCAAGGATCCTCGTCGAAGCCTGATAACGATAGCGGTCCTGACTGAACAACCGATATCCGATCCCCATCTGAATTGAGGACGTTGCTGAGAACACAAGACGAGGCCAATACGATTGCTCCACGAAGTAGTTCTGCGGCCGTTCTCGAAACTCCCTCCAAACGAGAATGCCTCGCTCGTAGACCCTGATTCCACCTACGAAACTGAGCTGCAAAAGTTGTGAGAGCTGGACAAACGTCGAATCGATCCATGACGCCTGCCGAAACGAAAAGCTCTTCGTCGTTGAAGCCTGGTCCTCAAAATCGTAGACCGTATAATTCGCCAACACCTCTGCCTGGTTTGCCGTGCGGAACCAGGGTTCCGGTGCATACTCAACCGACGGAGAAAACCGTATGATCCGGTTCCAGTTGTTGTTTGCGCTCTGCAAGGCTTTCAGGTAGACGAGGTGGCTCAGCGTCACATCTCCTGCCACGGTGAGCGTCAACTCGTCGCTGAAGCGATGGACCTCCTGCAGGCCCACCGAGATGAGCAGCTCATCGCGGTCGTCAATGTTCAGCGTATCGGGGGTGTCATAGCGTAAGATAGTTGCTGATCCCGAAAAGTTCAATTGGTCATTTTGCGACAGCTGCATACGTGCTTGTGAAGAGAGCGTTGTGCGTTGTGCAATGTTCTCGAGTCGCCGCTCTGATCGCTGTTGCTTCTCAAACACGGCCAGCGGTACCCCATTCTCTTCTCTGACGCTGTGTCGTTCCTCCCTTTCCCGGTAAGAGAGACCCACATCGAGATCGAACCAATCCGCCACGCGGTAGAAGGATGAGAACTCGCCGTAGAGTTGAAGCTCCTGAATTCGCGTGTCCAGGAGCAGGCCCGCAGCACTGGAGAGGATCTTGTACTTCAAACCCCTATCGATGAGGCGGTTGGCCACTCCTCCCAGCAACGCGATGCGGAATTTGTTCGAAGGCTCATATGCAAGCGAATCCGACACTTCGAACGATTCCATATCCCGCCGGAAGATGTTGCTCTTGGTCTGGAACACGCGTTGTACCTCCGCATCTGCAGGCGTAAAGAACTCTCTCCTCTGTCGCTCATACGAAAAGCTGATCGTGTTCCGCGCTTCGGCACCGAATTCCCGCCTCACGACCAGATTCAGAGAGCCAGCTCCGGGTCGACGCCGTGACAGAAGCGCCTGGCCCCAGCGGGACTTGAACGATCCGCTGAACTCCTCCAGCCGTATTTCTCTTCCCTCCATCTCCGCCATGTAGGAAAAGCCTTCATCTTCCTCTTCCTGCTGCGAATCGTACTCATAGCCACCGAGCGCCCCGAACTGCAGATTGGTCGATGGGGAGAATCGGAATCCCACGAAGCCCTGATGTTGAGCAAGCTTCGTTAGATCGATCGCGCGATTATCGGACAGGACGGAGGACACCTGCTGCGCCCTGAGCCTCCACCCTTCTCCCACAGCAGTGTTGATTTCCAGCGTATCCAAGTACTCATCCTGTATCGATCGCTGCTCAGTGCGGATCAGTCTCGAACGGAGGCCCTGGCGGAAATTGACAGCGACGCCCCCAACCTCCTGCGCAAGGGAGATCGTCCCATTCCAGGTAAACGTATTGAGCACGCGATCGAAGCTGAGCGAAGAGGCACGGAGGCTGTCCAGGCTCCGCACGAGCGGTTGTCGAATCGCCTCTTGCGCGAGCGACACCCAGACGGAAGCCAGGGACGCAAGGCACAACCCCAAGGAGACGCGCACGAGAGAATCGTGAAAGTGTGTTTCACGCGCTCCCGCGCGCACAAGTTCATTGAGTTGAATTACTGCCATATCCGCTCGTGAAAGAGCTTGAAGAATCGGTCCCTGTCAATCCTGAGGGCGACTTCGACGGAAGGCTTTTTCGGATCCGTCTTCATGCGGAAATCAGCTACTGTCATTCCCCGGGTGAGCGTTCCCGTGGTTTCAACGTCGACCGAAGCGCTCTTGGTTTGGATCAGTCCATGGTCGATTGCAGCAGCGACGGCCACGGGATCGTGAAGGTAGCCGCCATAGAATCCTTGAGTCTTCTTGTGGCGCTGCATATAGGTGCGAGTGAAGCGAAGCAGCGCCGACGCCAGGGCGCTGGCGCGGCGTTTGGCCCGATACTCGAGCTCTTTCCGCATCAATACGATCTGTTGCGTGACGTCAAGAGGGATAAGCGTGATGGGGAGTCTAGATTGTAAAAGAACGTGCGCGGCTTCGGGGTCGACAAAATAATTGAATTCAGCCACGGGGCCTGTGTTTCCAGGCACATGGAATGCTCCACCCATCGAGATAACACGCCGCACTCGACGCAGCGCGTCCGGGTTCTTTCGCCAAGCCATGGCCAGGTTGGTCAGTGGACCGATAGCGACGATGATGAGCTTGCCCGCGTACTCCCGACAAGATTGGATGATCACGTCAGCGGCGTGCGCAGAGGACTTGAATGTTGAAGACGGAACGGGCAAGGCGATGTTGCCCAATCCGTCTGTGCCGTGCACCTCGGGAGCCGTCACAAGGAGGCGATGCAAAGGTTTGCTGGCCCCTTGGGCCACGATTGGCGGGTTGGCGGGGTGAAGCAGTTGAAGAATCCTGAGCGCGTTCTTCGTGCACTTGCACACTTCAACGTTGCCGGCGACTGTGGTGATCGCTTTTACGGAAAGTTCGGGGGATTGAAGAGCGAGAATCAACGCGAGCGCATCATCCACACCCGGATCTGTGTCGATCAGTAAGGGTCTCGGCATGAACGTGTCATGAATTTCGTGGTGTATGACATCTCAGGCAGTAATGATATCTCTCCAAGTGTACCGCGGAAGAAATCCAAAGGTTCGACGAGCTTTTTCGAAATTGATGAAAGAAGCATTACCAGAAAACCCCGGTGCAACCCTCTTTGTCTCAGGGAAATAATCGGCCAGCAGCTTTCGACTCTCGACCTCCGTCCACGTATCCGCGGCTGAGATGAAGTAACGATCGTGTGCCGGCAGGCCTGGCGATTCGAGACAACGACGCACAGCCTGTGCGACGTCTCGCACGTGGATGTACGCCCACAGGTTTTTCGACCATTTTGGATACTCGGCGATGAGCTGTTTGTACTGCTCGATTTCGGCCCGTTCCGGAACCCAGATCCATGGCGGACAAAGGCAGATCGTCTGCATGCCCGACCGACGCGAGAAGCTCGCGCAAAGCAGCTCACCGACCACTTTGCTCAGGCCATATGGATCTTCCGGACGTAGTGGATGTTCCTCGTCAATCGGCACGTATTCCGGCCACATCCTCGAGGACGAGAAGGCCAATCCCAGAGTCGATTCACTGGAAAGGAAAATGACCCTACGAATCCCGTTGACGCGGCAGGCTTCAAGCAGATTGAATGTCCCCACCGTGTTCGTCCGAAAGACTTTTTCCGCGGGATCGTTCAGCGGGTGCGGGATTCCTGCCAGGTGAACGACAACGTCGTAATCTTTGATCGTGAGTTCAGCCAACGGATAGTCCAAGAGGTCGATGCAATGGAACGGCAGGTCAGTCCTCTGTGGTCTTTTCAGATCGGCGATTTCGACACTGTGCGACCGGGCAAGGTCATCCGCGACATACTTCCCCACCAGGCCGCTGCCACCGGTGACCAGGACTCTCATTGTCCGAACTCCGCCTTTTCCCCCCGAGATGGAATAAAGACATCGGTACAACCTGCTTGTGCCAGCTTCAACGAAAGCGCCTCCGCCTGCAGGAGTTCGCCATGGACGAGGAAGATCTTCTTCAAGATCTTCCTGTCCATGCCGGCAACGTATCCGACAAGCTCATCTTGCCCCGCGTGAGATGAGAAGGCGTTCAGGATTGCTACTTCCGCCTTGAGTTGGTACGGCTCGCCGAAGATGCGAACCACCGGTTGCCTTTCGACGATTCGCTTGCCAAGTGTATGCTCGGCCATGTAACCGATGATCAGCACCGTGTGTCGTGCATCGTGGATGTTGTTCGCCAGATGGTGCAGGATTCTTCCAGCCTCACACATACCGGAAGAAGCGATGATGATGCACGGCTCATGAAGGTCATTGAGCTTCTTCGATTCCTCGACACTGCGAACGAATCTCAGCCGACCGAATCCGAACGGATCCTCGTGCTGCCTCAGGTAGGAGAGCGTTTCCTGGTCGAAACATTCCGGGTAGTTACGGAAAACCTCTGTGACATTGACAGCCAGAGGACTATCCACAAATACCGGAAGATTTTCGATCTTCCCACTGCCTATTGATAGCCCAATAGATTAGCGATAGCCGCCGCTGCAAGTTCAGGACCAGAGGCCCACGATAGCGACCGATAGAACTCGTTTTGGAGTCTCACAATAGATTCAGGCTCTCGAAGAGCTCCATCCAAGCCCTGAGCGAGTTGTTTAACGAGTATGCGCTGTGCTTCTGGTAACTTTTCAAAGATTTCAATGCAATCCAACACCCGCTGAACGCCCACTTCCTCTGGTAATCCCTCAGGCACAGGACCCGCAGTTGGTACGATCCCCAAGTCTTCCCAGTCCAAGGCTGCATCTGCAATTCGTGCAGCGTGATAAAAGCGCAATTGCAAAATCTGCGTATAGTTTGAGGACGGAAGTAATAGGGTTGGGATTCCATGTGCAAACCCTTCGAACGGAGTATATAGTCCAGGGTGGGTCACAAGTACTGTTGCCGTTCGCAGTTCCTTCAGGAAGTCATGATGAGCTAATTGAGCGAAGGATGTTTGTGAATCGCTGTAGCATTCTGCTAATTGCTGCATAGCTCTTCGGCCGCCCGTCACTAAGATCTTGTCGAATCCCCCTATGCGACGTGCAGCTTTTAACACAAGCGGTATAATCACAAAGGCGTAGTTTGTATTAGAACCTACGTGGGTCCATCGTGACTCAAGACCTCCCACACTTATGAGTAGTTTTCGAGTATCGGTCTGTTGAGCGACTGCGGCAACCTCAATGAGAGGGGGGACCAGTACGGGAGATCGCACCAAATCATGATATTGATTTAAACGTTCCTTCGCCCCCGGATAGTTCTCGATGACGTAGAGATCAGCCTGCAATTCTGACCCAGCAAAGAGCGGTGAAAACATCCAGAAAAGGAAGTCAATATATACCTTGGGTACTGCTAAGTCCCCAACTCCGAAGTACGTTTCTGGATCCATGACATTTATGTAAGCATCTGCACCTTGCACCAGGGACCGGATCAGTTTGATCCTTTTGGATGAATCGTCACAGGTTATCAACTCGAACGATGGATCTCCAGAGATTAGCTCTGCTGTAGTCCCGCTCCCTATCGCAGTGAGATCGAATCCCCTTCGCTTTAGTACATGTCCCAGATTAAGTAGGGCCGCAGCCGGTCCGTAACAGAATGGAATTGCATCACAAACAATTCTGGCCATTTGTTCACCCTAACAGTGGTTCGATTTCTCCGCCCGAAGGGCGCGGTTTACCTCTTGTTGCAATGTTCTTATTGATTTGCGAGTAGAGATGGTCACGAGTCGACGATTGCGAACGACGTGACGCCCTCTCACAATGACATCCGTAACATCTTGACCGGTTGCGGCAAGGATAATATTGGCCACAAGATTGTCAAAAGGTGCGCGGACAATGGGACGTATCCGAAAATTATCTGAGTCAATTAGGATTATGTCAGCTTCCCTACCAGCCTCGATCTGTCCGCTGTTGAGCCCAAACCAATTCGCTGCATCAGAGGTAGCGAAACGAAGCGCCTGCACGGGATGAATTCCCTCGTCACCATGAATACCCCAAGGCCTCATCAAACAGAGCAGACGCAGCGTAAGCAAAAGATCATTTGAATTGTTAAAAGCAGGTCCATCCGTTCCTACGAGAATTGGAACGCCAGCTTTTGCCAGTTTAGAAATCGGAGCAAGATTGTGCTGGAGTTTAAGAACTGACGACGGACATAGAACGACTGCGGCACCGGATTCTGCGATTGCATGGATGTCTTCCTCTCCATGATATCCGCAATGGCTTAGAAGCGTCGATCGCGTCAAAAGGCCGTGTTCCTTGAGATAGGAAGGAGCACCATATCCCCAACGTTTGATTGCCTGCTCTTGGCGCTGTGCTGTCTCTCCGCTGTGCATATGGAAACGGATGGGAATCGATCTCTTGTGTGCCAACGCCTTCAAACATCTTAGCCCGAAAACCTTCGCGTTCTCTTCGGGCATGGTAATCCCAAACTGAACTCGAAATCGTTCAAGGGCTAAGCGCGATTTCTTAGGTGGAAGGCATCGGTGGTATACCAAACCAGAAATACCTACACGTTTCATAGTTAACCCAGCACATTCTGCCAGTGCATCGGCCCCAAGCACATCAGCGACAAAGACAACACCAGACAGAAGACTATCTGCATAACAGGCTTCAGCTGCCGCCCTCCAACTTGTAGGTCGCCAAGCTTTGCGCAAACGTCGCAACCAAACCGGAGGTGTGATGTCTAAGGGTAATCCTTCTCGACTCCCTTTTTCGACCATATGGTAGGAATGTGTGTGCGAATTGATCAAACCGGGTAAGACGATTCGATCTTCAGCAGGAATGGTTACAGATGCAGAATTGCGTAGATGTGGACCAACGGCTTCGATCAAGCCATCTCGCATCAAGACATCTCCTCGAAGAATGGAGAGACGCGGTGTCATCGTTACAATCAACCCTCCTCGAATTAATATCTGGCTACTGTTGCTTTGGCTGACCGTCACATTGTCACCTCATTGTCATGCATCTAACGTTGCATGCTATTTTTGTATACGCGCTCTGTTATTTCAGCAAGGCGCTCATGATGAGTAGTACACCTAACAAGGTAATATTCCCTTTCCCAGACAGCTAGGAGACCACGTAGGGCTATTTCGAACAGAAATTGCTGCCAAGGATCAGTGTCGCGAATACCGTCACGCTCGATGGCATTGCCTTTCCAAGGAAGCAGAACCAGCGCGTCGTATCTATCCAAGGCAATTCGACATTTCTCCATATGATAGCTCGTTTCGTCAGAAGCAACCCGCCCGACGAGACGAAGCAACCAGTAGACCGCACTGTCAGCCGTTGAGCGATCTGAGACGAAAGAGTCGTATCTAGCCTCGAGGTAAAGCTTGCGCTGAAGTATCTCACGCTGAAAGTTGGCCATCTGTGGAGCATCTAGATCTCTAAGGCGCTTAAATCCCCATTCGGCGAGAATCTCTCGTGCAAACTCAGGGACTAGCGGGACTCCAATCTTCTCTGCTAACATATGGCTTAACGTGGTCTTGCCAGTGCCAGCTGATCCGATGATTGCAATACGCATTACCTACCTTAGCAAACGGGTTTCAAAATGATGATAGAAATTTGCTCTAGGTTTCTTTGGGTAACACAAGCCGAAACAGATGGGGCTCTAAGTCACGTTTAGCAGATTCACAATGGGACATGCGCACCCCTGCAAATGCGTAGCGCATCCTTTGGAATCTCAACATTTCTTCTTGAACCATGGCGGAGGTGACCCCTTTGTAAGCCACACACAGGGTCGCCAATGCGTCAGCAGAGGTATTCAGACACTGATCGAGATAAGGGCGGAATCTATCACGATTATCGTACCGCAACAAATGCCAACTAGCTCTATCCATCGCAATAAGGAATGCTATCAATGGAATTAGTTGAGGACAGTTCCATTGGACTATTGTTCGTTGCTGCGGTTCGACAATTTCCAAGGCGCGTTCGAATAGCCCTAAGGTGCTGCTGTCACAGGGTGAGCTATATTCTGGGACAGGGAACCACTGAATGATCTCAGCCGGCACGCAAGTGATCATTGAGAATTTGCGTAGGAGGTCAAGTAGGATTTGTCCAGAAACCTTTTGCATGCTTGACAAAACGGTTTCTGAAGTGGAAGGCACTGTTATACCGGTCTTTATCTCCCAACAAAGGTCAAATAATTGTTGATGTTCGCAAAGCCAAGAATGGGTGATTCCTTTACGGAGCAAACCTAGGCGCTCCCAATGAGTGCCGATAAATTGACCTTCCGATGCCAGAGTAAGATGTAAGAGGTCTAGAATAGATCTCGAAGCAGCGTAAACGCCGTCTGAAATCTCAACGCTTGTTTCCGTTCGCGGTAGGTATAGCACATTACACCATAACCTCTCTAGTAGATTTCTCGTTAACAGTTCGATTCCAGGGATTCGTTTTGGGCCCAATATGGTCCGAAGATCAATGCCCGTGATGGTTCGAGCAAACCTTCGTAGATCATAGCCCCACGACAACATATGGCACTCGAAGTCTTCGAGTTCATCTACACTTCGAAGACGTATGCCAAATCTCCCCTCTGGTTGCAACTGCACAAGATGCTCTACAATTCGCCCCCGCAATTCTCGCTGCTCGTTTATGCTGACACTCTTTGCAACTATGATCAAGATATCAATATCTGAAAACTGGTTCCCAACATTGTTGAATTCGCCAGTCGTGAAGCTCCCAACTAGTACAACAGAGATGATCTGACTTGAATACGCTTCAGTGCTTTCTTTTATGGCGCGCAGAGTCGAAGAGTCTATCTCCTTATTTATGTTTATGCTCTGAGTAAACACAACATCACGAACACACAATGTGGACAAATGTCAACGGACAAACAAACTCACCCTCGATGAAATCATCGGGGTGTTCTATAGCAGGGCACGTTATTACCTGAGGTGGCTGCCCTCGGACATATCTCTTGTCAACAGTCAAAGCGAAGTCGGAATGGTCATGTTGTCTTCTTGCCATGTGAATCTGTTCGTCCCGAATGTTCAGATTTTGCCCTCTTCCGCTATTCATAAACAGACAGCAAGGATATACGTATCCATCTGCGTCGACACTCCATAATTTGTCCAAGCCCGCGTGACAACCGACATCATCTTGTATTGTGATCCCATGACTTTCAAACAAACTCCTTTGTCCACTACGGAGAGACATCTGAAGATCCAGAGACGGATTACGCTGAACAGCTTTCTTAAGTTCTGAAAGAAGGGCGCCAAGTTCACCTAAAGACGCGACGCTGGCTTCGTAACGGTCACTTGCCCTCCCTTGGTCAAAGAGTTGCATAATTTTGATTCTGGATACTCCAAGATCTGCTAGAACTACAATGAAAGCCCCGCACCCGTCAAGTGTAGAACGGTTCGAGGGATAGTAGCAACCAACTTTTTGGCCCGCTGCAACTAGATTTCTTACGGTCGTGGATGCTCTAACGAAAGCACCTGAGCGTCGGCAGGTCAAGTCATGAACCTCTGTAGGATATCCATAAAAGCTGACCCAAAGTTCAAAAGGACCCAGCTTTGCAAGCCAGAAAAGATCCTCTTTGCGAATGTTAGAACCGTTTGTGACAAAAGAAACCTCCATACTAAGATCAACTGCTGCAGACACCACTTCGCGTAGACCTAGGTGTAGGAATGGTTCCCCGCCCGTGAAACGCACTCTTCGATGTCCAACCGAGTACAGCTTCTGCACTGTATTTATCAGATAGCCGACCGAGGGGAACGTGTCTCCGGCACTGTAGTGGAACAGCGGTGCATCCTGTGAGCAATGACTGCACGAATAGTTGCAGTGCTTAACTACCTGCAATAGTGCTCCGCCTAAGATGTTTCCTTGATCGCGTAGTTCTGGCATAACCCTTTGTCACATGTTATCAATTTGATTCAACAACTCATCGGACTTGTCTGACAAGCGTTTGTCGGCTGAAAGATCAGCCATCGCTCGCGCACTTCTGAGGTGTTGATGGATTTCTTCTTTGACGGCAATTTCTTTGGCGTCTTCCTTCAGACTCTTTAGTTTTGCCAATAGATAGTACACTTCTCCAAGACCTCTCATGTGGTCAAGCTTTCGAAACAATTCAATTGGTTTACCCAATTGGTTGATAGCGTCCTCAATAGCCGATCGTGTCTTTAGTAACCCACCTTCTTGAAGTTGGTCAATAGCGTCGAACCTACACCAAGCTGCATTCTTGAGGTAACCAATTGTTTCTGCGCGTATGGCAGTCTGTGTCAATAGATCAGATGCTTCCTTCCGACGATTCTGAATTCCAATCAGTAAGGCCTTCCATTTTTGTACATCAAGTGCGTCAAATGGAAACTCATTCTCAAGAACACCGTCAGCCCTTTCGAATAACTCCTCCGCTTTGGCAAAGTCACCCTCCCCAAGCCAAAATATTCCGCTGTACCTAAAAGCAATCGAACGCAAGGTTCGTATGGCAATCGATTCTTGTCTGGCCAGTTGTGCTGCAAGCTTAAATTCTCTTGCCGCCGCTTCTTTGAGTTTTTTTCTCTTCAGCATTTGGCCGACGATGATTCGGTAGACTAGATTCAAAGCTGGATTCTCCTCAATATACTCTCGAGCAATACTATTCTTCTCGACGATCTCCCAAACCTTACGCACATCGTCTGCCAATCCCATGTCCGATGATGCATAAGAATACATGAGCGCGCCCCACGCCGTTTCTTTCCTGGCGTTGTTGATAAAATCATCATACTCCCTACGAAATTCGATTCTACTTCTTTGGTAATGGTCGTATACTCGCACAAATGCGATCTGATGCAGTATGCTCTCAATTTGAGTCCATTCATCCAGTGGAACCGTTGTAACATTCATTCTCCTCAAACGTGTTTCTATGTAGTAAGGAAGCTCGTTTTTCTTGACAAAAGTGAAGCGACGCATGCCACCAGGTGGCAACACACTGCGTTCGTATTCAAGATAGCGAGAAATATGTGGATCACGGTACCCGTAACCCATGAACACAATCGGTCTTGTGGCAAATATTGACATGAGAACATACCGTACGTGCGGATTCCTGTAAATGATGTCGTGATAATCTTCGTTGCCTATCACAAATCTCCCTCCTCGTCGAGCGCAACCGTGTATCTTAAGAACAAACGGTTCCCTTTCCCGAATATGCCTAAGCACTTTGTGAATTTCGGGTGTTAACACCACTTCAAGTTCCTTTCCACGATTTGCTTTATACGCGTCCTCTATGTTGGTGTCGTAGTTCGTTGTCAAATAGAATTCAAATGGGGCATTGACGATTGCGTTGTAGACACTTGGGATTTGTTTGTTCACACCAGGAAGGAAAGTCTCCCTCATGAAATCCTCTGGGTCGTTCTTCGGCAACTTAGGGAGCGATTCGTCTGCTATGAGAAGAAGGCTATCAAGATCCAAGAACTTCCGTCCTCGGCCCTTGAGCATTTCAATGCCTTTCTTATCGTCTGCTTTTTGAGCAAGTGATTCCAAGAAACTGAACCAGTCCATGTAATTCGAAGACAACCCGCTTCCAACGAACGCCACGGGCAAATAATCGCCTAGCATGATTTGGCGAAGATCCGCTTCGTTTCGCGCTATCATAACGACCTCCCTACATGTAATCTAATGCCCTGTTTCGGTGAGGCAGGCGCATCGAAAGGGAATTCGCTGTTGCGCCTGCGGGCTTCCTCCCGCCTGCCATGGAACAAGCCGCAATCAAGCAAGAGATGCTTTCCGTTGACTGAAAAGTGGTGCATTGATTCGGTGACGGTCTGTGCAGCTCCGAGAAATTGAAGCGTCATCGTGACGAGAGACCAGCAGTTGGTTTTTGCTCGTGGAAAGTAGGGAGAAGAGTTGAGAGAATCAATGAAAGGGAAGATTCCCGAAATGAACAGCGCGTTGCTCCGAGACATTTCGGGAATCTCACAGACACTAAGGAAGATTCCCGGAATGGGCCACGAATTGCTACGTGACATTCCGGGAATCTCACCCAAGCTACTTCAAGAGGATCATCTTCTTGCCGCTCGCGTGGTCGCCCGAGATCAACCGGTAGTAGTACGTGCCGCTCGGGACTTTCTGGCCTTGGCTGTCCGTACCGTCCCACGTGACGGAGTATCGGCCGCTTGCGTGCCTGCCGGAGGCAAGAGCCTTCACCTTCTCGCCAAGCAAGTTGTACACCTGGACCAGCACATCGGCGGTGCGGCCTTGGAGATCCGCGACCTCGTAGTCAATGCGGGTCATCGAATTGAACGGATTCGGGTAGTTCTGGTACAGAACGAAGGCGATCGGGATCTCCTGCGGCGTCGGCAGTCTCTTCTCAACCGGAGCCCTCAGCGCTTTATCCAGCACAAGCGTAGTGTCGCGCGTGCTGACGATAAGATCGCTCGCTTCGATCTCGTCAAGGCTCGCGAGCTTGATGGGCAGCCTGAAGAGCAGGCCTTCGCCGGCGGCAATTGGGATATTTGACAGATTGTAGGCAACGAGGCGCAGCTCTCGGCCGGTTGAATTGAGATGGAACGAGTCCACAGCAGCGCGTGGGAAGATCACGTCCGGACGCTGGATAGAGATCGGGTTCTTGAAGCGCACGACAAGCTGCACGCCCTTGACCGGAATGAGGTTCATCATACTAAAGCGCAGGCCGTTGTCCGTCAGCACGAACTCGCCCTTGACCGTCGATGTCGAGTCTGCAGTCGACTGCAAAAAATTAAGCAGGCTCGCCAACGCCCGATCAGGCTCATCCGATGAGCTGAGGCCAGATTGCGGCATCCCCAGGAGGAGATTCTGCATCGCGACGACATCTGCCACGCTGATCCTTCCATCCTTGTTCATGTCGGCCTTCGCGGAATCATTGCCGGTCAGCGTGAATTTGCCAAGGATGTGGTCGATTACCGACGTGAGATCGGCGATGTTGATTTCTCTGTCGCTGTTCACATCCCCGACAAGGATCGACGCCGTCGCAGCGAATCGCGTCGGGCTGCCCAACAGACCTGAGGATGATGCTGTGACCGTATAGCGCCCCACCTTGTCCCCGAGCATCAGAACGACTGAGGCCTGGCCCAGCGCATTTGTGACAGAGTTGATGACTCGCAGGCTCTGGCCCCTCGCACCGCTCGGCACGCTATCGAGAGCGAACTGGACGGCAACACCAGGAACCGGATTGCCGCCGATATCGAGGATGTTGACCATGAACGGCGCCGGCAACTCGGTTGAGACAAAGCCGGTCTGTTCATTGCCCGACGTCATGACCATTGTGACGGGCGCTCCTGTCGTGGCTCGTGCGCTGAATCTTATGGGGCTACCGGCCAGGCCGCCTGACATCGCGCTGGCGACGTAGATACCAACTCTGTTCCCAAGCGCCAACAGCGCAGAAGCACGTCCGTCGGCATCTGTCAGAGAGTTGATGACTCTCAAGCTCTGGCCTGTTGCTCCCGTCGGTATTGAATCCAGCGTAAACTGTACTGCAATGCCGGGAACCGGATTCTCACCGACATCAAGGACACGTACAACGAACGCCGAATTAAGTGTGCTTGTGATCGGCTGGACCTGGTTGTCACCCGTGATGTACGCCAGTGTTCGTGGAGCGCCAACCGTCGCACGCACGCGGAATTCAATCGGGCTTCCAGCTAGACCGCCCGAGCTTGCCGTGATCTTGTAGACACCGACCTTGCTGCCCAGCTTGACAATTGTCGAAGCCTGACCGAGCAGGTCGGTGATGACCGTGATCGGCGTGACGGTCTGTCCAATCGCCCCCGCAGGAATGCTATCCAACGCAAACGTCACCGGCTGACCGGCAATCGGACTGCCACTGGCGCTGAGGACTGTGACGATGAGCGGATTGACAAGGTCTGTCAGAATCGGAGCTGTTTGCCTGTCACCCGCGGTGTACACAATGCTGACCGCGCCACCGGCGATTGTCACCGTCGCCCTGAATACGATCGGACTTCCGGACAGGCCGGACGAGACCGCCGTTACCCTGTAGATTCCCGCTTTATCGCCGAGCGTGAAGGAGACGGAAGCCAGGCCAAGCGAGTTTGTTGTCACCGCGACCGAGCTTGCGCCGTTGAAGAATTGGCCGCTGGCTCCGAGCGGTATGCTGTCAACAGCAAAGATGACGGTTGCGCCAGGGACGCCATTCCCCGCTCCGTCGAGCACGGTGACGATGAAGGGTTGCGCCAGAGTGGTGGCGGCCACGCCAATCTGATTGTTTCCTGACACGAAAACCAGCGACGCTGCTGCCCCGACTTCCGCTGTCGCCGTGAACATGATCGGACTGCCGGCCAACCCTGCAGATGTTGCAGCAATTCGATAGACACCCGGCCTGCTTCCGAGAGTCAACGAAGTTGTCGCGTGGCCGAGCGAATCGGTTAGCGCCTGCA
>Ga0315274_10007951_pt1 | contig 15330 bp, 16 predicted proteins | sample YL17G02_20_MG_FD_203700 | JGI IMG/M metagenome (GOLD analysis project Ga0315274, IMG submission 203700) | Sediment microbial communities from Yellowstone Lake, YNP, Wyoming, USA - YL17G02_20 | ecosystem: Environmental > Aquatic > Freshwater > Lake > Sediment | place: USA: Wyoming | collected... | reverse complement strand
CTCCAATGCCACCTTCGAAAACGTGACCGAATCTTTGCTTCAGCTCCTGATGCTGGTTTTCAGTGAGCAGAGCTCGCGGGCGGAGGTTCTTTAGTTGTTCCAGGTCAGAGGAGAGTTTCTCCTCAAGCTGTTTTTTATCGTCGCCTAAATTGCGCCGTAGCTGATTTATTTCTTCCACACTTGCCTGTTTCTGTTCCATCTCTGAGACTCTGGCTTCCACCGCACTTTGGCGCTCAGTAATTTCTCTTGCGGCACCCTCCTCAAGTTGTTTAATTGCTTCTTGGCGTGCCTCTTCGTTTACCGAGATGACAATATAATGGGAGAAATAAAGCACGCGCTCCAGGCTGCGCGGTGAAAGGTCGAGTAGCAGTCCTAGGCGGCTGGGTATACCCTTGGCAAACCAGATATGAGATACCGGGGCTGCTAGTTCGATGTGTCCCATGCGTTCCCGGCGGACTTTTGCCCGGGCTACCTCGACACCGCACTTATCGCAAATAACTCCCTTATAGCGTATCCTCTTATACTTGCCGCAATAACATTCGAAGTCTTTAGTTGGACCAAAGATTCTCTCACAGAAAAGCCCATCCCTTTCCGGTTTTAGAGTGCGGTAATTGATAGTTTCCGGCTTGGTTACCTCACCATAGGACCAGTTTTTAATTTGCTCTGATGAGGCTAGAGTGATACGGATAGCATCAAAATCGTTAACTTCAAACATCTTCTTCCTCTGTTTCTTTCTGTGTTAAGTCAGGGGTTACTGGGCTGGGCATTTCCTCTTCAGCTTTAAGCTCTGCCTCTGCTGGTACAAGAATTTCCTCAGCAATGCCTTCTTTTGTCTCCTCTTCATTAATCACTTCAACGGCAAGCCCTAAACTTTGTAGCTCTTTGACCAGGACCTTAAAGGATTCAGGTACGCCCGGCTGGAGAATATCCTCGTTTTTAATTATTGCTTCGTAGGTTTTGGCACGCCCCGTTACATCATCGGACTTAATAGTGAGAAATTCCTGCAGGTTATAGGCAGCACCATAGCCTTCTAGTGCCCAAACCTCCATCTCACCGAAGCGCTGACCGCCGAATTGGGCTTTGCCACCGAGCGGCTGCTGTGTTATTAGGGAATATGGACCGGTCGAGCGCGCATGGACCTTATCTTCAACCAGGTGGATTAGCTTCATCATGTAGATGCTGCCTACTGTTACTGGCTGGTCAAAGGTCTCGCCGGTGTGCCCATCGCGGAGTATCACTTTGCCTGTGGTGGGGGGAACAAGATTCTTTCCTTTGCTTACTTTGGTTACCGCTTTTTCTAGCTTATCAGGGGTGAGGTTGTGGCTATCTACGCCCAACTCCTCGAGCCACAGTCTAAGGCAGACCTCCTTTGCTTTTCCGGGGTAATCATCGCTGAATACCTCGTCTCCCTTGTATCTACGTTCTTTGAGCCATGCCTTAGCCACATCCAATTGTACTCCGGAGTGATCCAGGTCAGGGTCAAGGCTAACCGCCCCCGCCTTTTGAGCTATCCAGGCTCTAGCTAAGGCGTCTTTAATATCGGCATCGGTGGCACCGTCAAAAATCGGGGTAATTGCCTTGAAGCCTAATAGCTGCGCAGCCCAACCGAGATGGGTTTCTAGAACTTGGCCAATATTCATACGCGATGGAACACCTATCGGGTTGAGGATGATATCAACCGGTGTGCCATCAGGCAGGAAGGGCATATCTTCAACCGGGGCAATGATTGAAATGACTCCTTTGTTGCCATGTCGCCCGGACAGCTTATCTCCTACTGAAATCTTTCGTTTCTGGGCAAGCCAGATCTGCACCCATTTTTCAACCTCAGCGGGCAGGTCATCACCGGAAAACTCCTTTACATTAATCACTTTGCCCCACTCTCCATGAGGCACTCGCAGGGAGGTATCCTTCACTTCTCGAGCTTTCTCGCCAAATATGGCCCGCAGAAGTTTCTCTTCAGCGGATAGCTCGGTTTCCCCTTTTGGTGTAATTTTACCTACTAATATGTCGCCCGGGCTTACCTCGGCGCCAACTCGGATAATTCCGTTCTCATCGAGTTCGCGCAGGCTTTCCTCGCCGACATTGGGTATATCCCGGGTGATTTCCTCGGGTCCCAGCTTGGTATCCCGCGCTTCTATCTCATACTTTTCAATGTGAACCGAGGTAAATTTATCTTTTTCCACCAGGCGGCTGCTGATGACAATGGCGTCTTCGAAGTTATAACCTTCCCAGCTCATAAAGGCACACGTTACATTCTGGCCTAAAGCTAGCTCACCGTTTTGAGTGGCTGCGCTATCCGCAAGAAGGTGCCCTTTCTTTACCCGGTCACCCCTGTTTACCACAGGTTTCTCGTTGATACAGGTTCCCTGGTTAGTGCGCACAAATTTCATCAACGGGTAAGTCTTCTTATCGCCCTTATTTTCGGTGACCGTTACCTGAGAGCTTGTAACTGAGGTTACTACCCCGTCATTCTTGGCACTGAGCTCTTGAACGGTGCCCTGTGCAGCTTCTGCTTCCATGCCAGTTGATACCAAAGGCACCTCCGGCCGAAGCAGTGGCACAGCCTGACGCTGCATGTTTGCCCCCATAAGAGCACGGTTGGCATCGTTATGCTCTAAGAAGGGTATCAGCGACGTCGCCACACTGAATATTTGCTTGGGTGATACATCCATAAATTCAATTTTATCTAGAGGTACCACTAGGTATCGGTCAGCAAACCTGGCTTCAACCCTTTCCTCTACAAATTGGCTATTATCATCAAGTGGAGCGTTAGCCTGGGCAATTATGTATTTGTCCTCTTCATCCGCTGATAAATAAGCGACCTTGTTGGAGACGAAGGGCACCACCTTTATTTTTTTGCGGGAGAGCTGAGCAAGCTTAGTGGCAAGTTTTGAGGTAATGGTAACCCCTGCTTCTACTATGGTTTTGCCTTTGCTATCAAGCATTGCTTCCGCAGTTGTTTTACCGATTAGTTCCTTAGATTTGCTGCTCATTTCAGAGATAACTCTACGATAAGGGGTCTCGATGAAGCCGTAGGGGTTAATCCGGCTGTAAGTAGCCAGTGAGCCGATAAGACCGATGTTCGGGCCCTCTGGCGTCTCGATAGGACATATCCTGCCATAGTGCGAAAAATGGACATCACGAACATCAAAGCCGGCGCGCTCTCGGGACAGACCCCCCGGACCCATTGCGGAGAGCCTGCGCTTGTGAGTTAGCTCAGCCAGCGGGTTAGTCTGGTCCATAAATTGCGATAGCTGTGAGCCGCTGAAGAATTCCCTTATTGCGGCAACAACGGGGCGGGTATTGACCAGAGCACTGGGCGTGACAGCTTCGGTGCTGATAATGCTCATGCGCTCTCGCACTACCCGGTCTAAGCGCAGTAAGCCGATGCGAAACTGATTTTGAACCAGCTCACCCACGGTGCGCACCCGCCTATTTCCCAGATGGTCAATATCATCAGGGGTATCTTTACCATTATTAACCATGATGATGTGCCTGATTATCTCTACAAGGTCTTCCTGGGTTAAAGCCCGTTCCTTCAGGTCAATATTAAGCCCCAAACGCTTATTGAGTTTATACCGGCCCACCTTACCCAGGTCATAATGCTGTGGATTAAAGAAGAGGGTATTTATTAGTTTTTTGGCATTCTCGATATTAGGTAGCTCTCCCGGGCGCAATTTCTTGTAAATATCAAGCAGAGCATCGGCGGTATCTCTAATCAAGGGCTCGCATTCCATAGTTGACTTGACTAATTGGTGCTCTGCAGAATCATCCTCTTTGGCAAACAGGTTGAGGATTTCATTATCTCTTTTGTAGCCAATGGCACGGAGCAATGTGGTAATCGCCACTTTACGTTTGCCGTTTATCTTTACTGAAATTATGTCCCGGTTGCTGGTGTCGAATTCCAGCCATGCTCCACGTGTAGGAATGAGCTTGGCATGACACATTCCACGACCGCTGGCGGGGTCTTCTGCGATGGTGAAATAAACACCCGGGGAGCGGAGTAACTGGCTTACTACTACACGCTCAGCACCGCTGGTGATAAAGGTGCCTTTGGCTGTCATCATGGGAATGTCGCCGAAAAACAGGTCCTGCTCTTTTAATTCCCCCGTCTCTTTTACAAGCAATCGTGTCTTGACATAGAGCGGGGCGGAGTAGGTTAAATCTCGCTGGCGGCACTCGGCTTCAGTGCGGCACTCTTCGGGTTTGCGGAACTCGTAGTTCAGGAAGCTGAGCTCCAGTTTTTTGCCGGTGAAGTCTTTAATCGGTGATGCCTCTTCAAACAATTGCATCAGTCCCTCTTCCAGAAACCAGCGGAAAGAGTCCAGTTGAACTTGAATCAGGTCGGGGACATCCAGTATTTGAGGCAGTTTGGCGTATGATTTTCCGGGAACAGGCATGATTTTCTGAGTATTTGATGACATAACAACCATTCTAATTGCGCTCCTTGCACAAAGCTACGTAATCCCTGTATTTCAGCAGAGCTAAAGGGAAATGAAACCGACGTTTAGTGGGAAGATATAAAAATAGGGTGAGACCTTAATAAGAGGCATAATAACAAACTTAAATAATATCACTATTTTAGATGCTTGTCAATACTATTCGGGTAAATAATTTTTTAACCCTTTTGCCGGGAAAAATAAAAAGGCGTATATCCGCTCTTGAAGGGTAGACTCAGCCCGTCATCTGTTGTATAATTCCTTCTAGGGAAAGTTGATGCAGGCACGTGAATCGAAGAATCCATCGTCAATAACCTCGGCGAATTCTACCAAAGCCGAGGTTTTTTCATCCCTGCCTGAGATAAAATCTCTGTCGCTGGATGACCTTGCCGCTGTAGCCAAAAGGGTTCGCCGCCATATCGTTACCATGATTGGTAAGGCAGGCAGCGGGCACCCCGGCGGCTCCCTTTCTGCCGTGGAGATTGTTACCGCCCTCTATTTTAAGGTGCTGCAGCATAAGCCGTCAGACACATGCTGGCCGGACAGGGACAGGTTCATCCTGAGCAAAGGGCATGCCGCTCCTCTGCTTTATGCGGTTCTGGCTGAGTGCGGCTATATTCCGGTGGAGGAGCTACTCACCTTGAGACAACTGGATAGTCGCCTTCAGGGGCATACCGACTGCACGCTCGTTCCTGGTATTGAGATGTCGGCCGGCTCTCTGGGGCAGGGGTTGTCCTTCGGTATTGGCGTTGCCCTGGCTGGTCGCCTCAATCAGCAGAGCTACCGTGCCTATGTCCTGCTTGGGGATGGCGAGTGCGATGAGGGTCAGGTCTGGGAGGCGGCTATGGCTGCCCCCCATTTTAAGGTGGATAACCTGACAGCTATCGTGGACAATAACGGCCTGCAGATTGATGGCTGGAACCGTGATGTCATGAACCTCGAGCCTTTCAACAAAAAGTGGCAGGCTTTCGGCTGGAATGTCATTGAGGTTGACGGTCATAGCTTCACCGAGCTTATAAATGCTTTTAATCAGGCAAAACAGGTTAAAGGAAAACCCACCGTTATTATTGCCCACACTATAAAGGGCAAAGGTGTCAGCTTTATGGAGAATAATGCCGATTTTCATGGCAAGGCACCCACGCCGGCTGAAGTAGAAATAGCCCTGAAGGAGTTGAAGTAAAACGGCTCAAGAAGTTGGCATGAGAGAAGCTTATGGCAAAGCCCTGATTGAGCTTGGCAAGGAGAACCCGGATGTTGTGGTGCTGGATGCCGACCTCTCCAAGTCAACCATGACTTATTACTTTGCCCGTGAGTTTCCCAACCGCTTCTTCGACTGCGGTATCGCCGAGCAGAATATGGTGGGCATCGCCGCCGGTCTGGCCGCTTCCGGCAAAATACCCTTTGCCAGCACCTTTGCCGTTTTCACTCCAGGGCGGTGCTTCGACCAGATTCGTATGTCAATTGCCCAGCCCATGCGCAATGTCAAGCTTGTGGGTACTCATGGCGGTATCAGCGTAGGCGAGGACGGCACCTCCCATCAGGCTATTGAAGACCTTGCTTTAGCCTCCTCTCTGCCTAACCTTACTATTATTGTTCCTGCCGATGCCGCCGAAGCTGCTAAAGCGATAAGGGCGGCGGCTGAGAATTCTGGCCCCTTCTACATTAGAATATGTCGTCCCAAAATCCCTGTGGTTTTCGGCGATGACTACCAGTTTAATCTGGGGAAGGCGGTGCTCATGAGGGATGGTAAGTCGGCAACCATCATCGCCATCGGTCTTATGGTCTCTGCTGCGCTGGAGGCTGCTCAAAACCTGAGCCGGGAAGGCATAGATTGCCGCGTATTGAATATGTCTACCCTCAAGCCTGTTGATGAAGAAGCCATCATTAAGGCGGCTGCCGATACCGGAGCCGTTGTTACTGCTGAGGAGCACCTGGAGCATGGCGGGTTGGGCAGCGTAGTGGCTCGTGTGATAGCCAAAAGCCAGCCGGTGCCCGTTGAGTTTGTGGCTATTAAGGATACCTACGCCAAATCAGGCAAGATGCCGGAGCTTTTGCAGAGATATGGTCTGACCGCTGCGGATATTGCTCAGGCGGTTCGGGCGGTGCTTAAGAGAAAGCAAATCTGCCGGTAGCCGTGTCAATCCGTTTCTACTCAATCTGCCAGTCTTTGTAACCCTGCCAGATAATCGTTGCGTATTCCTTTGAAGGCTGCGTTTCTTCTAGCTGTCCCGACTTGATATATGTTATGGCTTCGACTGCCGTGCCGTCTTCGTCAAAAACTTTAACTTTAAGTCTGTTGTAGCCTGCCTCAAATTTATCCAGACGCCGCAGGCATTCCTCGCTAATATCGTAAATAGCGCCGCGAACCTTCTCCCCACGTACTGCTTTGATACTGGCGACTCCGCCCCGCAATTGCCTCGACCAGCCGACAAATATCAGCTTGTAGTTGGGCAGAACTGCGGAAAATATCGGCTTGCTGCCGGGGCAGCGTTCCTGCATCTGCTTGCGGTTGAGGTTAGAGCCATAGGCAAAGTAGTACACGGTTCACCCCTTGCTATCTTGTCCTTCTTCGTCTTCTGTTATGGACAACTTGAATTATTAGACCGAGCAATCCCCAAAAGAGGACAGCTACTGGAACATAGACTTGGGGAATTCTTAAAATCCAGGGCATTGTATAGTGTGCCTGAGCTGAACTTGGATTTCCTAGCAGGTTAATCGAATTAATATACACTTGGTCGCCAAGCAATTGCCCCGGAATATTGAACAGGAATAGGCTATCTGCGCGATGCCACCACCAAACGCTAAGAAAACCTACCACAGTCCCGTAAATCAGGAATCCGATAACGATTTTGTTTTTGATTACTGTTCTTCCTTTTGGTGCCGAGGGTGGGACTCGAACCCACAAGGATTGCTCCGGCGGATTTTAAGTCCGCTGCGTCTGCCAATTCCGCCACCCCGGCGCTAGGATTATTGTAAACTGTAGTGGCGGGAGCGTCAATAGTAGCCGATAGCGGGTAATGGGTCAATTTGAATATTGGCTAACCGCCTGATAGAAGAAAGTATTAATGTCAATATCACTACGTGAATCTATTAGAAAATATTTTTGAAAAAGTGGGGCTATCCCACTTGACAGATAATCCCACCGAGTGATAATATAAGCATGTAGGTAGATATATGGTAACTATAATAAAGAATACAGATTTCAAGGGGATAGCCAGGAGCGTGAAGCCGGATGCTAAAAAGCGAGTGGTTTTGCCTAAAGTTCTGGTTGGAGAAGGTATAACATATCATATATACGTTAATAGCGTTGGGCAAATTGTCTTAGACCCACAAGTAACCATACCCGCATCTGAATTATGGCTATTTGAAAACAAGGAAGCCTTAGCTTCGATAGATAGGGGCATGGCTGAATCAATGAATGGGCAAGTAATAAAACGTGGTTCATTTGCGAAATACGTAAAAGATGCGCCGTGAGTTACGTTATACGCCTACCGCAAACGAGCAACTTGAAAGAATTGAGAGTGCCCCCAACCTCAAGGATGTTCTCAAGCAGGTCAGGAAAACATTAGGATATCTAGAAACAAACCTTCGGACTAAATCTCTTCAAACCCATAAATATGACTCGCTGACAAGGCGTTACGGGATAGAGATTTTTGAGGCTTATGCCCAACAAGATACCCCCCGGGCTTATAGAGTGTTCTGGCATTATGGGCCTGATGAGATAGATAAGAACAGCAAGCGCATTCCCATAATCACTGTCGTTGCTGTAATCCCACACCCCAAATAATAATTACTTCCCCCACCTGGCTAGTGCTGCTTTCTTTGCTATCGCTTTTCTTTTGCTTGAACGCTTAGACATACTTCAAGTATTGCATAAAATAATTGCCTGGTCCCTTAAATTTCAAATTGACCCGCTACTCGGTGGTAATATATACCGCGTTTATGTGCTGGTAGAGAACTTATTAGTTTTGAATGTTATTTATTTGCCCACTGAACGAATTCAATGGCAAGTTCACTAAGCTTTGTTATCACGTATCTAACTTCATCCAGCGGCTCGCTTTTCAAAATGTGGCATAGCATTTGAACTGTCTGAGGCTCATAAAAGTAAGAAAATTGGTCTCTAGAGTTGTCTCGAAAGACTTTATAATTCAGAGACCTAATAGAATCGAAATGGCTTTCATGAGCTGCGTTAGTTCTATTATAATCAAAACTATGCCATATCCTTAGAAACTTTGCCCGATTTTCTAAAAACCAGAAGTGGAGCGTGAAATATTTACTTTCCTGTTCTACTGTTGGTTGCCAATGGTTTTCTATTAACTTAGATATTAGGTCGTATAATTCGAACCACTTGTCGCGCAAATCCTTTGCTTGTTTTAGTCTTATTCGGTCCTGGCGGCGTTGTTTTATCCAACTGTGAAGTAGCTTAAGCCAATCGCTGAAGACGACCGAAATTAGCAATACAATAGCAACAATCCATATAACATATAAAAATGTAATATATAGTGATGTAGGTAATTGCTCCTTGAACGCTACTAGTATGCCAGTACCGCCACCGCCGATAATGGCTGACACTAGTAACTGTATCCAGAATTCTTTATTCTTCATCAATTTATATTATAGTATGCTGGAAATAGGAATTATTTACAGTGTTTTGCCAACTCACCATCGCCTCATAAATCTTCAAACTATCAGGTAGATTATTTGTTGTGTTTTCATCACTGATGTTGAATTAATAAGGTATAATGACAACGAAGAAACGAGCAATAGGAGGCGAACTATGGACGAGAAGGCATCGGAACAGAAAGAAGTGAAAGAAATAAAAATCAATATGCCGGCAAATCTCGTCGGTGGCGTTTATTCAAATTTGATGACGGTTTCGCACACGAGGGAAGAATTTATTATGGATTTTGCCATGCTTCATGGGAGTGTCGGGGTTGTAACGGCGCGTGTGATAATGAGCCCCGGCCATATGAAGAGAACAGTCTCAGCTTTGCAGGATAATCTGAAGAAGTATGAAGAGGTGATAGGCAAAATTCAAGAAGCACCTCAGCCTAAAGGTAAACTTGGCTTTCAGCCGCCCTCGACCTAGGATGTAGAACTTCAAAATAGGAGCTAACAGGAGGTAAAAATGGAGAATACATTTGACAGCACTTACATTATCAATAAAGCAAAGTATGATGAGTTTATTGCCGAGGTTAACAAACTTGCCATAGCAGCCTATAGTATTCCCGCGTTTGTCTGGCCCGAACTGTACAAGATGATTGATATCAAGCGAGACATTGCTATGCGTGTTGTTTGGAAACCGGAGACTACCGTTGGGCAAATCAAAGAGTTTGATAAGGTCTGGTTTCTTAAAAAATATTCTTGAATAAATGTTGGTTTATATTTTACGGAAAATAAAGGAACTTAAAGGGGGTTTAACATGCAGGTACTCGTAATGTATTACTCGAAGACCGGAAATACCAAGAAACTGGCTAAAGAAATTGCCAAAGGCGTGCGGGAAGTCAAGGGTGTAAAGTGCGTGGTGAAATCTGTCTCCGAGGTTGCAAAAGAGGATTTCGTGTCTTCGGACGGCATCATCGCCGGCTCCCCTGTCTATTTTGGGGTTATGGCTGCGCCTCTCAAAGCTATTTTTGACGACTTTATCGGTGTCCGTAAGCAGATGGAGAACAAGGTAGGCGCTGCTTTTGCCACGGGTGGTGACCCCTCTGGAGGCAAGGAACTCACTATCATGTCTATTCTACAGGCGATGCTCGTTTATGGGATGGTCGTTGTCGGCGACCCTCTGAGCGCCACCGGGCACTTTGGCGTTTCTTGCCTCGGTGCTCCTGACGAAAAGGTTGCCGCAAACGCAGCAAAGCTGGGGAAAAGGGTTGCCCTGCTGGCAAAGAAAATAAAAAGCTAACGCTTGCCGTCGCTTTCCCCAGAATAGAGACAGGGGTGTTTAAGAGGGGCGCTAGCCCCTCTTCTACTGTCATCTCCCTTTTCTAAAGGGAGATTGAGAGGGATTTTCACAAGGGGACACAGGTCGAAGACTCTTTGAGGGATGGGGCTACCACTAAATAAATATTAAAAAGAACATCAGCCCCAAATTTCCTCTTTCCCCCTTTTGTATTTTGATTACTTGAATTTGTTTAGGATTTAGATATTAGAATTTAGGATTTCCTAATCTCCACTTTACATAACTCTAAAAGCAATTCCTAGCCTCGGTTAGCTTCGAATTGTTTCTGAAAAAAAGGCTATTATGGTCTTACCCCTCCAAAAACAATCCATAACACGCCTTAGCTAAAATCGGCATTTTAAGTTATAATTACGTTATAATATAGGAAAATCAAATGCTGAGGTCTAACTGAAATGCTCTGCCCTGTCTGTAAAATTGATATGCTCGTTATTGAGTATACTAAGATTGAGCTTGACTATTGCGCCAGTTGTCAGGGAGTGTGGTTTGACTCCGGAGAGCTTGAGCTTCTGCTAAAACTGGTAAAATTAGACAGCCCTGACCTGCTTAAAAATATGCTCGATTTACCGGAAACCAGAGCGCCAGAGAAAAGGAGAAGGTGCCCTATCTGTAACCAGAAAATGAAAAAAACAAATATCGGCGAACAACCTCCGATACTCATTGATGTTTGTCGGCGGAGTGACGGACTGTGGTTTGACGGTGACGAGCTTGGTCACTTGCTAAAGCAACTGGCACAGAAGCAGTTGGACAGCCAGGTTTCTCAGCAGCAGATTTTCAGCTTCTTGCAAGAAGTATTCAAAGCGCGGGAATAAGAGAGAATTTCCCGGTAACATTAAAATAATAGGTAGGGAGGTATTAAATGCCAGTAGCAGGATGGGTCGTCATTGGTATCGTCATATTTCTTGTTTTAGTATTCTTTGGCATATATAACAGTCTGGTCGGGTTACGCAACGGGGTAAAGAACGCCTGGGCACAGATTGACGTTCAGCTAAAGCGGCGTCATGACCTCATTCCCAACTTGGTGGAAACGGCTAAAGGCTACATGAAGTTCGAAAGAGAAACCCTTGAAGCTGTAACCAAAGCTCGTAATATTGCGCAGCAGTCGTCATCCGCCGGTGCTGCTGAGCGTTCTAAGGTTGAAAGCGAGCTTAGCTCCGCTTTAGCGCGGTTACTGGTTGTAGTGGAAAGATATCCCGACCTCAAAGCCAATCAGAATTTCCTTGCCCTTCAAGAAGAGCTTACTTCAACCGAAAATAAGATAAGCTTTTCTCGCCAGTATTACAATGACTCGGTGTTGCAGTATAACAACCGGACTCAGATGTTTCCCTCAAACATCGTGGCTAACATGGCTAATTTCAAATCCGGCGAGTTCTTTGAGATTACCGTGCCCGAGGAAAAGGCTGTGCCCAAGGTCAGTTTTCAATAGTCGGAGACTTTTGAGCCGTGTGGGAGCAAATCAGTTTTAATCAGAGAAGGTCAGTAATACTCTCGATTGGAATGGGAGTAATACTGGTTCTGCTCGGTTATTTTCTGGGATCTCACTTCTTCGATAACGGCATTGCCGGCTTGGTCGTTGCCTTGATTGTATGGGGGATAATGAACCTCGTTGCTTACTTCCAGGGAGATAGCATTCTGCTATCGGTATCGCATGCCAGAAAAATCAGCCGCGATGACCATCCCCGCCTTTATAATGTGGTGGAGGAGATGAAAATCGCCTCCGGTCTTGGAAAGATGCCGGATATATACATCATTGACGACCCTGCCCTCAACGCTTTTGCTACTGGTCGTGACCCCAATCGGGCTTCTATAGCTATCACTTCTGGCTTGCTTCAGAAATTAAACCGCGACGAATTACAGGGAGTCATCGGACATGAGCTCGCTCATATCAAGAACCGGGACGTGCTGCTTATGGCTATGGCTGGTGTCCTTCTCGGCACTATTGTCATCTTATCCTGGTATGCATCCCGATTTCTGATTTACGGCGGCACGACCCGTTCAAGAAGGAGCTCATCGCAAGGGGACTCGGGTCAGATAATAATTCTGGTTGTAGCTCTCATTCTGATGATACTGGCACCGATTATGGCTCAGCTTCTCTATTTCGCCATTTCCAGAAAGAGAGAATATCTGGCGGATGCCTCTTCAGCTTTGTATACTAGGTATCCCGAGGGTCTGGCTTCAGCCCTTGAAAAGCTAGCTGCTTCAACCACTCAGCTGCAATCAGCCAACCAGGCAACTGCGCCCATGTATACCGTTAACCCCTTCCGCAGTCATGGTAAGGCTGCCAGCGACCTTACAAGCACCCATCCCCCGATATCTGAAAGGATACGTATTCTCCGCTCTATGGTTGGCGCTTCTTATGTTGATTATGAAAAGGCTTACCGCCAGCTTCACAAAGGAAAGGGTGTAGTGCCTGCTTCCGCAGTATCTGCAGTTGGGGCTGTGCCGCTGGTGCCGGTGAAGCCAGAGACAATGGTTGAAGAACCCGCCGAGGTCGAACGAAGTCGTGAAACCTCCGATGTTATGTGGCATCTCAGCAATTATAAAACTATTCCATGTGAATGCGGTATTAAGCTGAGGGTTCCGCCTCAATTTAAAGCAGAAAAAGTTCGCTGTCCCCACTGCGGTCGAATTCTCAATGTAAGAGACCAGTCATAATAAAGTAGGATTAGAGCCCCATAAATTCACTAAACTGAAGCTCCATTATAGGCAAAAAACGTATGAAACTGGGACAGATTGAGCATAAAAAGCAGATTGTCGCTGCCATATTTCAGGGAAAACTGGCGCGCCCCATCCCTAAATATACCCTGCTTGATTTGATTCGGCGCTCTGAGGCAGAATCGGTTCCACTCACTGAACTAGCGGTCAAATTAGCTGACCAGCGTTCAGAAGCAGCCACTCCCACAATTCCGATTTACCCTAGCGAAGTCTGGGGTTGTGGCTGTACCTATAAATCGAGCGCCGCTTATCGCGATGCTGAGCGTGGCACCAGGGAAGGCTTATATGCCTATGTGTACACAAGCACACGCCCGGAGGTCTTTTTTAAAGGTACGGCTCGTGTCTGTGTCGGGCCCGGGCAGCCTATTGGCATCCGCTCTGACTCCCGCTTGACTGTCGCCGAACCCGAACTTGCCGTTGTTTTGGGCAGTGGCGGAGAGATTATCGGCTATACAATTGCCAACGATGTATCGGCTTCGGATATTGAGAAAGAGAATCCCCTCTTCCTCCCCCAGTCTAAAATCTTTACCGGATGCTGTGCACTTGGCCCTGTAATTGTTACTGCGGATGAGCTGCCAGACCCCTTTAACCTCAATATAAGCTGCACTATCAAACGTGGCGGCAAAACAGTTTTCTCTGATGAGACTTCCACATCAAGATTCTCCAGAAAGATTGAGGATGTGGTTGCCTATCTTTTGCGTTCTAACCCCGTGCCTGCTGGCTCGGTGCTCATGACGGGAACCGGTATTATCACCAGTGAGGCAGCCTTAGCTCCGGGTGACATCGTGTCAATTAAGATTCCTGAAATTGGCGAACTTTCAAACGTGGCGAAGCTCGTGTAGGACGAACCAGGTTACAATCCTATCTTTCCTGCTACCTCGCGCATGCCCATGATGACATCGGTGACAAGGTCGGTTAAATCTACCTTCAGCATAGCTGTACCTTTTTCAATCACTGACCGGTTCACACCAGCCGCAAATGCCTTGTCCTTCCATTTCTTCATTACCGATTTTGCTTCCAAATCCGTAACACTTTTCGATGGTCGTATTATTGCTACTGCGGTGATAAGTCCGGTTAGTTCATCTACCGCGTACAACACCTTTTCCATCTCAGTCTGAGGCTCAACATCATTGCATAAACCCCAGCCGTGAGAGAGGATTGCTCGTATGTAGTCCTCTGGCCAGCCCCGCTCCTCCAAGATTTCCCGTGATTTATGACAGTGCTGCTCTGGATAGCGTTCGTAGTCCAGATCATGCATCAGTCCGATAATTCCCCACTTCTCCTCGTCTTCTCCCCCTTTGCGTGCCATGTAACGCATAACTCTCTCGACTGCATAGGCGTGTTTTAATAGACTCTCCCTTTTATTGAATTCCTTAAAAAGTGACAGTGCTTCATCGTATGTCGGCATATGTTTTTCCATCTGTTATCTCCTCAAAGTTGGCGCGCTTTTTCCAGTGCCGCTTTTGCTGCCTGCATCAGGAAGAAATCAGCAGTTCCTATGAGAATTAGTTTAAAACCTTTCTTTCTTGCCCACTGGACGTTGTCCTGGCTGACGAATAGTCCGGCGGGTTTGCCCCACTTACGGGCGGCTTCGACTGTTCGGTCGATAGCTTCCATAAATTCGGGGTTGTCCCACTTTGGAGCATCGAACCCGTAGCTGAGCGCAAGGTCAAAGGGGCCGATAAGGCAAGCGTCTATTCCCGGGACGGATAAAATCTCGTCGAGGTTATTTACCGACTGGCGAGTTTCTATCTGGGCTATTACCAGGATTTCATTATTGGCAGTATGAACATAATTCGGGTCGAAAAGGGATGCCCTCCTCGGCCCGAAGCCTCTGAGGCCTTCGGGTGGGTATCTGCATGATGTAACGGCGTATTCCGCATCTTTCTTGGTATTAATCCACGGGATAAGTAGACCATAGGCACCCAGGTCCAGCACGCGTTTTATTACTACCATGTCGTTCCATTGTGGTCTAATAATGGGAACGCAATTGCTGCCATTCATCGCCTGAATCAACTTTTGCATTGTCTCCAGAGACAAGCAAGAATGCTCTCCATCTAAAACTATATAATCGAATCCGATCCGTGAAAGAATCTCGGTTACATCGGGGTGACCCAGACCGACAAGTGTTCCAATAACTGTCTCGCCTTTACTCAGCTTTTCTTTTAGCGGGTTCTTCAACTTTCAGTTCCTCCTATTCGCAAACGCATTGCAAAT
>Ga0315274_10007950_pt1 | contig 15330 bp, 11 predicted proteins | sample YL17G02_20_MG_FD_203700 | JGI IMG/M metagenome (GOLD analysis project Ga0315274, IMG submission 203700) | Sediment microbial communities from Yellowstone Lake, YNP, Wyoming, USA - YL17G02_20 | ecosystem: Environmental > Aquatic > Freshwater > Lake > Sediment | place: USA: Wyoming | collected... | reverse complement strand
GTTTTCTAGTTAGAGAGAGAGAGAGAGAGAGAGAGAGAGAGAGAGAGAGAGAGAGAAAGAGGAGGTGAGAGAGAGGTTTCGGAGTGAGTGGAGAGGTTTCGGAGGAAGAAAGATGAGGAGGAAGCGGGAAAAAAGAGAGAAAAAACCTACCGTCGAGAGGTTGAGCCAGAGGTTCTCCCTCATCCCGCTCGCCTCGCACTCCCACAGCTCCGGGTTCGGCGGCACGTTGCGCCCGAACCTGCCCAGTCCTTCCTCCAGCTGAGGGAGGTCCGCCGCGTACTTGGAGACGCGCCGCTCCCCTTCCTCCCACGCCGCCGCGGCGTCCTCGGCCGCGGCGGCGGCGGTCGCCGAGGTCGCCTGCGTTGCCGCCTCGACGGCGCGCAGCACCAGCTCCGGAAGGTCCGGGTTCGGCAGCGGGACGCTCACCCGCTGCGGGAGGATGAGGAGCGCGAGGGAGGTCTCCACCGTCGTCGCGGGGCCCTCGGGCGAGAAGCCGCCCTCGACGCCGCCGCCAAAGGCAAGCTTTGAGGGCTTCTTCTTCTCCTCCTCTTTCTTCTTCTCCTTCGCCTCCTCGGCGCTCGCGAGGGGCACTCTGCGGGACTTGAGGTGGAGGTATAGTCTGGCCCCGGAGCGCCACGCATCGAGGTCGAGAGAGGCCTCGCCGGCGGACTGGTGCGTGTGTGTGTGTGTGTTTTGGAAGGGAGGGAGGAAGAGGTTGAGAGGCATTGGTTCCTTCTTCGACCGTCGTCGATCGATGCCCCATCATCATCTTGGTCGACGCCCTCTCTGTTCTCGCACTTTCTACCCCCCCCCACGAATGCCCCTTCTTCTCTTACCTGCCACGTGCTCAGGTTGATATACAGCCCGCCGGGTGAGAAGGGCGTGTCGAAGGAGTAGACGCACTCGTCCTTGTGGACGCGAGAAGAGGGGGACGGCGAGTCGAGGAGCGGTTTCGCCTTCATCGCCTCGCGGACAAGGTCGAGGTGCTGCTCGGTGGTGTCGGCAGCTGGAGCCGCCGCCACCGGAGGCGACGTTCCGGGTTGAGAGGACGACATCGTGGGCGAGGGCGTTGGCTGTGTTTTTGTTCCCTTTCGAAAGAGAGAGAGAGGGAGAAAGAGAGAGAGAGAGAGAGAGTCTTCTTCTTCTTTCTTTCTTTCTCTCTCTGTCTCTGTCTCTGAAGAAGAACAGTGAGCGAGAATGATCTACAAAAGTGAAAAAAAGAGAAAGAGAAGAGGCAAAACCCACATGAACTCGTCGAGCCTCTGCCGCCGCTCTTCCTGCTCGTGTTCTTCATTCCGCGCTCCGCCGCGATTGCAGAGAAGGGACTTGCTTGCATCTGCTTCGCGGAGGAGGGAGATCAGCACCTGCAGCAGCAGCTGGAGACCTAGGACGGCACCGCGAGCGACGATGCCCGACGACGCTCTCGCCGCAACTGCAGCGACCCCAAACCCGACCTCGGCCTCCTCGGCCTCCGACCTCACCTGCGTGAGCTGGGACATCGACGGCACCATCCTACGCGCGAAGGGAGACGTCGCAAACAAGCTCCATCACAGGGCATTTTCGCACGCGTGGAAGGAGGTAAGAGAAGGAAGGGAAAAGAGAGGGAGAGAAAGGAAGTAACTTCAACTTTGTCTCTCTCTTCTCTCACTTTTTTCTCCTCCCAACCCTTTGTACAAAATATACCTTTTCATCTCCGCCTCGACAGACGTTCGGCATCGACTTCCACATCCGCGAGATCCCGCACCAGGGCAGCACGGATCCCTTGATTCTCCTCGCCGGGGTCAGGGAAGCCGTCGCGAGGCGGAGGAGAGAGGCGGAGAGCGAGACCGGGCACCGGGAGCAGGGGGGCAGGGGCGGCGAGTCCGGGGCCGCGGACGGCCGAGCGCCGCCGCCGCCGCCGCCGCCCCTCTACACCCACGAGGAAGCCTTTGCGCTCCTGAAGGAGGCCGAGCGCGCCATGACATCCTTCTACGAGCTGGCCGCCACCGACGCCGCCGTCGCCGCCGAGGGCCTGAGCCTGCTCCCCGGCGTCGAGGCGCTGCTGGGGAACCTGGCAGGGCGGCGCGGCGTTGTGCAGGGGTTGGTGACGGGCAACCTGCAGCCGATAGGGTGGAGGAAGGTCGAGACTCTGGGAGTCGCTCACTTTTTCGACGCGATCGTTTCGAACGGCGAGGGGGGAGAAGGAGACAGGCGAGAAGGCGGGGGGGAGGGGGAGGAGGAGGCGGAGGAGGAGGGGAGCACGAGGAGCACAGCGACCCGCCGCGTCGGCGGCTTCGGCAGCGACTTCTGCTCCGCGGACGAGGGCGCGATCGACGAGCCCTGGAGGGACCGCGCTCGGTTCGTTGAGATCGCCGCCGAGCGGGCCCTGAGGACGGCCGCCGCCGCCGACGCCGCCGCCGCGTCCGCCTCCTCCTCCTCCTTCCCCTCCTCCTCCCCTCCCGTCGTCGCCCGCAAGGTCCACGTGGGGGACACGCCCCACGACCTCCGGGCCGCGGCGGCGGCCGGCGCGCTGCCCGTGGGGGTCGCGACGGGGATCTTCTCGAGGGAGGAGCTCGTCGCGGCGGGGGTGCCGGGGGCGGTCATCCTGGACGACCTCTCGGATCTGGAGGCGTCGCTGCGGGCGATGGGGTTCTGAAGAGAAGCGATGCTTATTATGTGTCGAATGGTTACAAAGGAGGGAGGAGAGAAGGAGAATGCGTTTTCGCTCGTGAAAGAAAAAAGAAAAATCTCTCTCTCCCCCCTCTTATCTCTTTTCTCTTCCTTCTCCTCCTCCTTCTCCGCGCCCGCCCTCTCCTCCGTACTCCCTGTGCAGCTCCCTCTCAGCGACCTCCGAGCCCGCCTCGCCCCCGAGAAACCTCGCGTACAGGTCCCTCACGCCCTCGTTCTCGTGCGCCCTCCGCGTCGCGGAGCGCTCGTCGAGCTCGTAGATGGCCGCGGCCCTGGCCGCCAGCGCCGCGGCCTGGTCCGCGACGCGCGGCTGGCCGCCGCCGCCGACGCAGCCGCCCGGGCACGCCATGACCTCGACGAAGTCGAAGCGCGGCAGCGAGGGGTCGCCCCTCGCGATCCCACCGACCAGCGCGCGCGCCGCGCCGGCGCCCGACGCGACCGCAACGCGCAGCTCCTCGCGGCCGCCCGCCAGCTCCCTGGCGCGGCCGGTCGCCGGCAGCGGCAGCACCAGCTCCTTGACGCCGGCGAGGCCGCGCAGCGGGCGCAGCGGGTTCGCGCCGTCCGCGCCCGTGGGGGCCTCCGAGCCCACCAGCGCCTTGTAGGCGCTGCGCATCGCCGCCTCGGCGACCCCGCCGGTCGCGCCGAAGAGCGCCGCGGCGCCCGACGAGTCGCCCAGCGGCGAGTCGAACTCGGAGCTCTCGAGCGACGCGAGCGGGATGCCGCGCGCACGGAGCATCCTGCCGAGCTCCCGCGTGGTGATGACGGCGTCGACGGCCGGCACGAGGGCGGTAGGTGTCGACTCCGCTCCTGCCCTTTCTCCTCCTCCTCCTCCTCCTCCAGTCGGGACCTCCACCAGCAGGTCGCCCCTCGCCGCCTCGGCCTTCTTAGCGGTGCATGGCATCACGGACGTCACGTGGAGCCTCGCGCCGTCGAGGCCCACGGACGGAGCCCAGAACTTTTTGGCCAGGGTCCCCAAGATGATGTGCGGGCTCTTGGCGGTCGAGAGGTGGCCGTTCCTCACGAGCTCCGGGAAGGACTTCTCGGCCATGGTGATCCAGGCAGGGCAGCAGCTGGTGAAGAGGGGCATCGGGGGAGGAGGCGGCGGCGGCGGCGGCGGGGGAGCAGGACGAGGGGAAGGCGAAGACGAGGAGGAGGAAGACGGAGAGACCTCGCCGCTTCCTCCTCCTCCTCCTCCTCCTCCTCCTCCCTCGCTCCCGCTCCCCCCTCGAAGCCTCCGCAGCAGCTCCGCGCTCTCCTCGACGACCGTCACGTCGGCGGCGAAGTTCGTGTCGAACACGAAGTCGAAGCCGAGCAGCCGCAGCGCCGCCACGAGCTGGCCGGTCGCGACCCGGCCGGGCGCGAGGCCGACCTCCTCGCCGACCGCGACCCTGACGGCGGGCGCGACCTGCACCGCGAGCGGCCGCCTCCTGGCCTCGAGCTCGCCCAGGACTCGCCGCCAGTGCGGCACGGCCTCGATGGCGCCCGTCGGGCACGCCAGCGAGCACTGCCCGCAGCCGATGCACGGCGACGCCGAGAGGAGCGGGGAGCCCTCGTCGCCGCCAAAGGTTGCGACGTGCCGCGCCGCGCCGCGCCCGGCGAAGCCGATCGCCCCGATTCCCTGCAGCAGCCCGCAGGCGGAGACGCAGCGGCCGCACTCGACACACTTGGACAGGTCGACTGCGACGGCCCCCGTGGAGGAGTCGACGGCGGACAGGCGCCAGGAGTCTTGGTCGTGCTTCCTCGGGAGAGGAGAAGACAAAGACGAAAACGGAAAGATCTCCTCTTCCCCCTCGTCGCTCCGGCTCCCCTCCTCGTCCCACTCGTGGTGCCCCGCGGCCCGCCGCCTGGGACTCCCCTCGACGATGTGATACCTCGCGAGCAAGTCCTGGAGCTCGCACTCCCCCGAGGCCTCGCAGGTGGCGCAGTCGGCGTGGCTGCCCGACGCCCGCAGCAGCGCCAGGACGCCGCGGACGGTTCTTTTCACCTCTTTCGTGTCCGTTTTCACCTCCATACCGGCCGAGGCCGGGGTGGCGCAGGCCGGGGCGAGCCTGCCGCCGCCGACGTCGACCAGGCAGACGCGGCAGAGCCCGCCCTCGGAGACGCCCGCGTTACTGATGAAACCTTGGTGATCGTTTCTGCTGCTTGGACTCGGAATAAAGTCGAGACGCGGGTGGGCGCAGAGTGTGGGGATCAGCACGCCGCAGGAGCGCGCGGCCTCGAGGACGGAGAGGCCCCGGGGAACGGAGACGGCCCTGCCGTTGACGGTGAGCCGGACGGCGGCGAGCGGGTCTTCGTCGTCCGAAGGCGGAGGGGGAGAGGCCGAAGAGAGGGGTCGGCGACGAGGAGACGAAATCGTTGGCGGCTTTCTCCGACCCAGGCGTCTCCTCGCCGTTCTAGCGGCTGCCGCGCCGAGAAGCATCATCATCATGTTGAGATGCTGAAGCCCGTGGCGTCGGCGGATTTGCAGTCGAGAGAGGTCAAGTGCGCGCTAGGGAACCATCAATCCCAACGTCAATGGACGGGACATCGAGTCGAGTCGGAAAAACTCGCTTCTGGCAAAAAAAAAAAAAAAAGGCTCTCTCCACTTTCCTCTCCTCTCTCTCTCCTCTCTCGTGTTCAATTTCCGCAACTTCGTCTCCCAAAAGCCGCTCCTCCTACTGCCGCCGCCGCCGCTGCTGCTGCTGCCTCGCACCACCACCACCACCCTCTCTCTCCACGCGCCTCAAGCAAACGGCAGCAACGATGTCAGCCCAGGAGGAAGGCGCCAAGGAGCAGGACAAGTACCTCCCCATCGCCAACATCGCCCGCATCATGAAGAAGGCGCTGCCGCCCAACGCGAAAGTGGCCAAGGACGCTAAGGAGACGGTGCAGGAGTGCGTGAGCGAGTTTATCTCGTTCATCACGTCCGAGGTGAGAGTTTCGGGGGAAGGGAAAGACAGAGGGAAGAGAGAGAGAACCGATCTGTCGTGACGTCGGCCAAGTTTTCTTTCCTTTTTACGTTTTCGTCTCGTTCGACCTCTTCTTCTTCCCTTCTTCTTCTCCTCTCGCCCTCGACCCCCCCCCTTATCCACCCACCCAACCTCCGCTGCTGCCCTGTCCCTGGAGCTCACACCGACAACCAATAAAAAAACGCAACCAAAAAACGCGAAAAAAAAACGAACCCGGAAAGGCGTCCGACAAGTGCCAGCGCGAGAAGCGCAAGACGATCAACGGCGACGACCTGCTCTGGGCGCTCTCGACCCTGGGCTTCGAGTGCTACGTCGACCCGCTCAAGGCGTACCTCGCCAAGTACCGGGAGTCGGAGAAGAACGCGATGGCCGCTGGGGGGGGGGGGAAAGGCGGGGAGGAAGGGGCGGGGCCGAGCGCCGACGGAGGGGAGACTGACTGAGAGGTTTGGTTCTGTCTTTTTTTTGCCCCCCCCCACACACACACTTGTGCTTTTCTTTCTTTCTTTTTCCCAGTCGCGAAACTCGCGCCGACTTTTCTTCTGCTCCCCTCTGTAACATCCCTGCGGTTTATTCTTCAAGCTCTGCTTATTTCTCTCGTTGCTAAAAAGTTGAGAGTGCAACTCGGGGTGGGGTGGGGTGGGGCGGGCTTCCGTTGTCTTTCCTTTCCAAGTTTCAGTTCTCGTTTCGTTCTCTCTCTTACACGAGTTCTCTCTCTCTCTTTCTCTCTCCCTCTTCGTCAATTATCCCTCCCGCGCTCATTCCGCCTTGCTCGGAGCCGAGGAAGAAGAGGAGGGAGAGGGCGGCACCTGCTTTGGAGGTGCGGCGTCCGCGCCCGGAAGAGGCTTGCCCGCTTCCCCCGCGCCGCCCCCGTTCTTCTTTGCGCCGGCCTCCGCTTCCTCGATCCAGCTCTTGATGGTCTTCGCGTTCCGCCGGAGCTGCGCCGCGCCCTGTCGGACGTCGCGGCGCATCAGGTAGTAGATGGAGCCGACGCCGACTGTTTTTTCGGTGCGGTTGGAGGTGGGGGTTGGTGGGGTTGCAGGGCGGTGAGAGAGAAGAGGTTCGAGGTCGAGGCGACGGTGATGGCGGCGGCAAACGGAAGAGGCTTGATGCGTCAAGTCGCCCCGCGTTTTGCTTTCGTTGATCGGCTTCACTATATTTTAAAAACCGCACGCACCTATTGTGATAGCAAAGTTGGTCCACGCCATTGAGGAATCAAAGGCTCAAAAAGCTATTGGAGGTAGAAAACGAGGTGCAAATGCGCCCTGAACGAATGCCCCGTCGAGAATTCGCTTGATCTTCTTCCTGGCTGTCGCTCCCTCGCTCGCTCTCTTCGCTAGAGTGCAGAGAGCAGGGATTAGACGGCTTCAAGCAGCAGCAACAGCAGCAGCAGCAGCCGCGAACCGCAGAGAACGCTCGAAGAGAGCGAGCGGGTACGGAAGGGGAGAAAGAGAAGGAGGTGGAGAAATAGTATTTTTTCTTTCACTTCAGTCTGAAAGAAAACATTGTTTTCTTTCATTTACAAAAAAGGGGAAACGAACCAGCGCAGGCGGGGATGCGTTTTCGAACCGGTGGAATCAAACAGCTGATATTGTACGTGGAGTGTTGGCTCGGGTTCAGAGAACGTACGACGAAAGAAATGAAAAGGCAAACGCAAGCACGAGAGCTTCTTCTCTCACTGTCCTTCCTCTTCCTCCGCTTCCTCTCCCTCCGCTTCCACTTCCTGCTGCTGCTGCTGCCGCTGCTGAAGGGCCAGCGCGGCATTCGCCGCGCCCAAAAGGTCCACGTTGGTGAAGGCAAAGCCCTGCCCGAGAGCCTCGGAGGCAGCCAGGGCAGCCGCGGCGGCAGAGGGCCCGGCGGAGGCCAGAGGGGTCATCACCGAGCAAGCCGTCTCGGTCGCCGTCGCCGTCGCTGCCGGAGGCGATAGCGAAGCGTTTGCACTGCTGCTGCTGCTCCCGGCTTGTTGCTTCAGCAGTGCCCGCGCCGCCGCGGCCGCGACCCCACCTCCCGCTCCTCCAAAGGAGCAGCAGGAAGCCGCGTCGATCGCCATCGAGGCCCTCGAGACAGGCCTCCGGTCGCGGGCCGCGGGCTCGAAGTACGCAGTGTCCTCGGCCGAGGCGAGCGCCGGAACGAACGCCGGCGGCAGGTGGGCCCTTCCTGGCAGGCGTCGAGGCCGAGCTGCTGCTGCTGTTCCTGCTCCTGATGCTTCAGATGATGATGCTGATGATTCTGATGATGATGCCGCAACCGTGGGAGAAGGAGAGGCAGAGGCGGTGGCAGAGGCAGAGTACCGCGCCGGAGAGCAAGGGGCGGAGTGAGGGGGAGGGGACGCGGCCACGCCGGCACCGCCCTTGCCCGCCTCTGCGCAGCCGCCGACGCTCTCCCTCCTCTCTCCTCCGCCATCGCCTCCGCCTCCGCCTCCACCGGCGAGCCCCTCCCAGTCCACGCAGGAGAACCACGGGTGCTCTTTCACCTCGAACGCTCCCTTGGAGCCCAGCCTCGTCCTGGGGTCGGGGTCGAGGAGGCGCTCGATGAGGTCGCGGGCGTCGGCGCTCAGCGGCGGCGGCGCGTCGTCGTCGTCGTCGTCGTCGTCGTCAGAGTCGTCAAAGCCGTCGCAGTCAGAGCCGAAACCGACGCCGCCGTTCCCTCCCTCCCCTCTCCTCTCCTCGGCGGGCCACGACACCCTCCTCGAGAGGACGTTGTCGAAGATCTCCTCGGGCGTCGCCGCGTTGAAGGGGGGCGCCCCGGTCAGCAGCTCGAACAGGGTCGCGCCGAGGGACCACCAGTCAACCGCGGGGCCGTGCGGGGCGCCGAGGAGCAGCTCGGGCGCGAGGTAGTCGGGCGTGCCCACGACGCGGCCCTGCTGCTGCTGATGATGATGATGATGCTGCTGGTGGTTCTGCAACGGAGGAGCGTTAGAAGCAGCAGCAGCAGCAGCAGGAGGAGAAGAAGAAGCGGAACAAGGAGCGTTTCGGCTCTCTTTCCCCGCCTCTGCTTCCTGCCCCTTCCCTTCTCCTCCCCCCCCGCTGCTGCTTCCACCGCCGCCCCCGCCAAGCGCTGCCGCCCTGTCGACCACCCCCGCCACCGACAGCCCGAAGTCGGCCAACTTTACGTGCCCGTCTGCCCCCACGAGCAGGTTGTCGGGCTTGACGTCGCGGTGCACGATGCCGCAGCGGTGGTGGAGATGCTCGAGCGCGAGCACGGCGCCGGCGGCGACCGCGCGTGCCGCGGGCTCCGGGAGCCTGCCCACCGCCCTGAGGAGGCAGGCGACGTCCCCTCCCGGGGCGTACTCCATCACGATGTAGGCGCAGTCGGCCGAGGCGAAGGCGTAGTAGGCCGCGATGACAAAGGGGCAGTAGTGAGGACAGGCGGAATCTTGGCTGTTGAAGCCGGCGGAGCACGCGGCGGCCAGCGCGTCGCGCTCGGCCCGCGCGCTCGAGACCGCGTTCCTCCTCGCGAGGTCCACGAGGCGCATCGCCTTGACGGCGTAGAGGTCCCCCGTGGCCTTTTTCCGCGCAAGATAGACGCGGCCGTAGGCCCCGCGCGAGATGGGCTTGAGGACCTCGAAGTCGTCGATCGTGGGCTGCTGGGGGAGGTGGGTAGGCGCGAGGGGCGACAGCGGCGACGGCGACGAAGGAAGCGAAGGTGACGACGGAGAAGCCTCGCGTGAGGAGCGGAGGGGCTGCTCTGGCCCCTCTCCTTCTCCTTGGCACGCAGCAGCGGGGGGAGCTGCCGCGAAGGGAGAGTCGGGAGCTCTCTGCTGCTGCTGCTGCTGCTGCTGCTGCTGCTGCTGCTGCTCCCGGAGAGCGGGCTGCGGAGCGACGGGAGAGGAGGCCGCCGAAGAGGCGAGCGAAGAAGCTCGCGCCGCGGCAGCAGCGGCGGCCCGAGCCGCCGCGGCGCAGCCCACCGTGTGCGCCGCCAGGGCGGCGGGCGCGACCGGGCCCTCGCAGATCCTGCAGACGATCACGGTCGCGGTCGCGGCGCCCGGCGAGGGCGAGCGGGAGGGGGAGCGGGAGACGGAGGGAGAGCGGGAGGACGGGAAGCCCGCTCCCGCCGCCGCCCTCGCCGTGGCGGCCGCCCGGAGCGACGGCGAGGGGGAGATGCTGCTGCTGCCGCCGCCGTTCCCGCCGCCGCCGTTCCCGCCGCCGCCTGCTCCTCCTCGCGGGGAGGGCCCCAAGGGCGAGCGCGCAAACGTCGGAGAATGAAGATGGCGGCCGGGAAGGGCAGCCAGCGGGGGGACGAAGGGCCTCGAGGAGGGCCTCGAGGAAGAGGCGTGCGCCGCCGGCAAAAGCGGCGGCGGCGGCGACTGCGGGAGAAGAGGGGCCCCAACTCCAACGGCGGAGGCGGAGGCGGAGGCGGCGGAGGCTGAGGAAGACGCGAGCCTGTGCGGGGCCCTGATTCCGCTCCCTCCTCCCGCAGCAGCCTGCGAGGGAGGAACGACCGAGGACCTCGGCTGGGAGGGAGGGCTCGAGGCGGCGTCCGGGGTCGAGGGCGAGGCCGGCGAAGAGGGCGCCGTCGAGGGCGCCGGCGAAGGAGTGGCGGCCTCGTTCTTCTGTGCAGCTGCTGCCCCCGCTTCTTCTTCTTCTTCTTCTTCTTCTTCTTCTTTTTCCTCGCCTCTGCAGCCACTGCTGCTGCTGCTGATGCTGCCTCCGCCACCACTTCCGATGACTCCTGCTCCTCCGAAGCCCAGCGCGGCGCGGAGGCGGGAGGCCAGGCTCTCTATCTGGCCGCGGGCGCCTCCACCTTGCTGTTGTAGGCGCTTTTCCGTCGCTGGAGCAGCAGCAGCAGCAGCAGCAGCTTCTTGCCCTTGTCCTTCTCTCTTCTTCTGTTCTTCGACAGGGGTAGAGGCGGCGGCAACAGCGTCGAGGGCCGCCTCAAGGGCAGTCGCGATAACTTTTTCCGAAGCGGCGGAGGCGGAGGTGATAGCATAGGAAGGGGATCCGGCGGCGGCGGCAAGAGCGTCGGCGGCGGCCGCGGCGGCCGCGGCGGCCGACACGCCCCTCCACGGCCGCGGCGCCTCCTTCTTCGTCGGCCCCCCCTCGCCCCGCGCTGCCGCCCCGTCCCTTCTCCCGACGGAGTGGGGAGTGGGCCACGGGGTCGTCTTCGTCGCGTCGTCGCCCTCCTTCCCCTCGCCGGAACCGCCCTCGGGGCAGCCCCTCAGGAGGGGGCGGCGAGAACGAGAAGGGGGCGGCAGCATCAGCGCCCGGGCGGCCGTCGCCGGCGACCGCGGCGAGGAGTGCTGCTGGGATGAAGGGAGGGAGGGACGCGGCGGCGCTGCTGACGCTTCTGCTGCCGCCGCGAGGGTCAGCGGCGGGACTTGTCGGTGCTGGAGGAGGCTCCGCTGCGCCGTCATTGCCGGCGGGGGGAGCGGCGGCAGCGTCACCGCCGCCGCCTTTGATGCCGTCGGCGTCGGCGTCGTCAGCTCCCCCGAAACAGACCAGACTGCCCCTCCTCCTCCTCCTCCTCCGCCTCCCTCCTCCTCCTGCGCGACGAGCCGAGAGCAGCGCGTGAGAGCGAACAGCAACCGCGTGGCGGCGCTGCGAGCTCTTTTCGCAGCTGCCGCTGCAGAAGGAGCAGACGACGGAGGAGGGGGAGCGGAAGCAGAAGCAGCGGCGGCGGCGGCGGCAGCGGCACGAATCGCCTCGACCTCATCGACGAGCCGCCGCACGCACCGGCGCATCGCCTCGTCGTCCTCTTGCCCCACCGCCTCCCTCGCGATCTCCACGAGGCGGGAGAGGTCGCGGCCGTCTTCGCCGCCGCCGCCGCCGTCGGGCCTTCTTGAGTAGCTCTCGACGAAGGCGGCGAGCTCCGCCGAGGCCTCGCGCCGCGCCGCGGCGAAGGCCCGCGCGCCGAAGCGCCAGGAGGGTCTCCTGCCGCCGCCTGCGAGCGGGGAGGAGGCAGAGAGCTGCTGCGGCGCGGGGGCGGCCGTCGCGGGCGCGGGGCGCCTCTGCTGTTGGCCGAGCGGCGAGCCAGCCGCGGGCGGCGTCATGAGCAGCAGCGAAGAACGAGCAGGGAGGAGGTGGCTGCTTTTTTCGCTGTTATTTTCATCGCCCCGTGTGAGGCGATCGTCTTCATCGTCGATCGCGCGCGTGCGCGGCGTCCTCGGGGTGCCCGGGGCGGGGGACTGAAGAGAGGTTTTGGGAAAAGAGCAGAGAGGTTTTTTGAGAGGTCAAGAGAAATGAAAAAAAAGCAACTCAAACAAGATTGCTTGAACACGCATCTCAGCAAACCGGGCCCGGGTCCTCCCGAACCGAGAGCCCTCTCGGTTCCACCCGCTCTCAAATAGCAGAACGCACCTCTATCGTCGACTCCGACGGAGATTCGGAGGGTCTGGGTGCAGCGGGACTCGAAGAGGACGTTGCGATTGAAGCGTCGGCATCGGCGGCGATCGCCGGTGCCGAAGCAGCAGCAGCAGCAGCAGCTTCCCCTCGGCCGCCGCCGCCTCCCTCGTCGCCACCAGATGTTTCTGATGTTGATGTAGAGGAGACAGCTACATTGTCTCCGCCGCGGCTGCAGCCTCCTCCTCGAGCCGCGGCGCCGTCCATTCCTCTCACGGAAAGAGAGAGAGAGAGGGGGGAGAGCGAAAAGAAAAGAAAAGAAGTGTTCGCCACTCTCGCACAAAAAGAAGAAAAAAAGATGTCCTCTTCAAAAGACAGCGACAACGGCCCGCCGCCCGTGCCGACAGGCGCAGTCACCGTTTCCGTCTCCACGGCGTCGAAGGCGTCCTCTCCCTTCGTCGAGCAGGTTCTGAGGATCGAGCGAAAGAGATGACGGAACGGAAGGAGAAAGAGGAGGAAAAAGGAAAAAAGGCATTCATATCTCGCCGACGCTCACCCCTCGACCTCGACCTCTTCTTCTCTCTCTCGTCGTCAAAACAGGCCCCACAGCCGCCCACCGACCCGGAGGCCGTCCTCCGCTCCCGCTACGGCGGCCTCCTGGCCAACAAAAAGAGGGGCCCCAGCCTCCATCACAAGGGAGGCCACCTCCACCAGCACTTCGACAGCGCCGACTGGAGCATGGCCAAGGCGAGAACAATGGCGACCGGAAACGGCGAGCCTCCCTCCTCCTCGTCCCTCTCGGCGGCCGAGCTGCCTCTTCTCCCTCTCGAAGAGGTCGCGCCTCCCAGGCTCGCGCCGGAGCCCCCGGCTCCCAGGAGGGCCTCGCACCTCGGGGAGGCGAGCAAGTGAGGAGGGCAGTGGCAGCAGCAGCAGCAGCAGCGGTGGCTGCGGCGGAAGAAGAGCGGAGGCTGGTCAGTCAACGCTCCTCTGTGATCTTTTTTATTTTATTTTCTTTCCTTAGCTGTCCCCTTTTATTGTCGTTATCTGCCCCGGCTTCTTTTTTTTCCTTTCGATGCACGCGTTCCTCCCTGTAGCAATACTAAAGAGCATCCCTCGAGGGAACAACAAAAAGGAGGAACGATGGGGGAAAGAGAGCATGTTACATTTTGGAGGGAAAAGAAGAAAGAAGGAAGAAAACCGGAAAAAAGAAAAAAAGGTCGGCAGGCCGGTGTGCCGCGATCGGCAGGGGGTATTTCAACTTTCAAACCCCGGATGACGCGCTTCCGAGGCCCCCTCCGGCGCCGGCAGCTGCTGCGCACGCCTGTTTTTGAAGTGTTCATTATGTTTTGTGAAATAGAGTGAGTTTTATTCAAGTTTTCGTTCCGGAGACACGCCTCGAAAGGGGAAAAAAAAGGAAGCTCGAAAAGGAGAGAAAAAGAAACGAACGTCTCTCTCACCATCGACGCCCTCTGGATCGCAGCCGCCACCGTGCTGCCCCCGTCCTCCGCCGACGCGGCCCCTTCAACGACAGAAGAATCGCTTTTCCTCTTGCTCGAGCCGGGCTCCCCGTCAAACCACAGCACCGCGGCGGTGATGTCGTCGGTGCGCGTCTCGTTGCGCAGCCAGCGCCTGTACGCCTCGACGCACAGCAGCACGCAGGCCCGCTGCGGGTCCCCCCTGGCCTCCTCCGAGGCCACCAGGTCGACGGCGTCCTGGTTGGACATAAACTCCCAGACGCCGTCGGAGGCCAGGATCAGGAACCTGTCGCTGGGCGTCAGCGCGCGCGGGCGCACCTCCGGGTCCGGGATGACGCCGATGCGCTCGGCCGCGGCGTCGCCGAGCGAGCGGGTGAAGGCCGTGCCGGGGTAGAGCGCGTCGGGCATCCACAGCCGCGGCGGGTCGGCCGAGTCCGCGGCCTCCGAGGTCCAGCACGGCTTCGAGGCGTCCTTGATCCCCTCCATCTGGTCGAGGGTCAGCACGCGCGCGCCGGCGCGCAGCACGCGCTCGTACTCGTCGCGGCGGAACGGCGTGTGGTCCCACGACAGCGCGACCGCCGCGACCCCGCCGCTGCCGCTCGGGGGGGGCGGGCGCGCGACGCCCACGACGGCGCGCGAGTCTCCGACGTTGGCCACGAGGAGCCTGTCCCTCACAAGGAGGGCGACGAGCGCGGTCGTGCCCGACAGCGAGTCGTCGATCGGGCTCGCGTGCAGCGCCCTGTTGGCCGTCGCGGCCGCGTCGCGCAGGGCCAGCTCCGGCGCGTCCCTGCACAGCGAGTCCGCGAGCAGCGCGGCCGGCAGCGCGTCCATGGCGAACTGCGAGCAGGCGGCGCCGTGGTTGCCGTGCCCGTCGAACACCGCGAGCAGCAGGGCCTCTGGGTCCCCCCCGAAGCGCTCGTGGGCGCAGACGGCGTCCTGATTCCTCTTGTCCGGCGTCTCCGGGTAGAAGCCCCGCAGGGAGCAGAAGGCGTGGCGGGCCGCGAAGCCCGCCGAGGGCAGCGCGAGCGCGCGGGCGCCGCCCGAGGTGGTGATCCTCTCGCGGAGCTGCTCGTCGGTCAGGGCCTCTTCCCGGGCGGCCCCGTCGTCCTCCTCCTCCGCCGCCGCCTCCGCCGCCGCCGCCCTCGCCGCCGCCGCCGTCCCCGGGCGCGACCCGGAGAGGGAGGCGGCGGGGGAGGAGAGGGCCCCGGCGAGCGCGTCGCGGGCCTGGGAGAGCAGGGAGCCACGAGGGGGCGCCGCCGCCGCGGCCGCCGCCGCCGCCGCCGCCGCAACGGAGCCGCCCTTGCGCGCCGCGGCCGCCGTGGAGGAGGCGAAGGGGACCGGGGAGGCGGCTTCCGAGGGCGGCGCCGGCACCGTCGTCGCCCCTGCGCCCGCTACCGCCTCGGAGGCGGCGGCGGCGGCCTCGGCGGCGGCCCGGGCCCGCCGCGCCCCGGGGAGGCAGTCCCACAGCTCCTCGGCGAGCCCGAAGCTCCCGCCGCCGACGCCCGGCTCGAGGCTCCTCGAAAAAAAGGCCCCCACGCCCTCTGCGTCGTCGTCCGCGCCGGACCCGCCGACCACGCGGGACTTGCGGGACAGTAGGCGCGCGACGGCCCGCGCCGGCGACGGCTGCTTGCGGAGCGGGCGCGAGTTGGAGCGCTGGAGCGAAGAAGAGGTCGAGGTCGAGAGCGCTGCTTTTGTTGTTTCCGCTGCCGCTTTCCCTCCGAGCGCATCATGCGGGGTCTCTCTCAAGGTCGATGGGGCGCAGCCCACTGTTTATTTTGGGGGGACGGTTTTTTATCGGAGGGGGGGGGAGAGAGAGTGAGTTTGATTCCCGAAGTGTGCGAGGAGAGAGGGAGGTAGAGGTCGAGAGATGCCGATCTCATCGTCGTAGAGAAAAAGCTCGAAAGGGAAGGCTTTATGAGCTCCGTTTGCGGCCCTGCCCGAGCTCGAACTGGCATTTCCCTTTGA
>Ga0315274_10007948_pt1 | contig 15333 bp, 7 predicted proteins | sample YL17G02_20_MG_FD_203700 | JGI IMG/M metagenome (GOLD analysis project Ga0315274, IMG submission 203700) | Sediment microbial communities from Yellowstone Lake, YNP, Wyoming, USA - YL17G02_20 | ecosystem: Environmental > Aquatic > Freshwater > Lake > Sediment | place: USA: Wyoming | collected... | reverse complement strand
AGGTGGATCCGAAGTCGGGGGAGTACGCGGTGGAGAACCTGGCGCCTGGGAAGTACGATCTCTTCGTCGAGACGGCCCAGGGACGGATCGAGGGGGTCGAGATCAAGGTGCTGGGCGAGGAGAATGAGCCGACGTTCGACCTGAACCTGGTGACGGGCGAGCTGAAGGTCGAGCGGTTCGACATCAAGCCGTTCCTCGAGGAGAACCAGGTCCTGACGCCGGAGGAGCGCGACAAGCTCGTCCGCCGGAAGCTGCGGATCGACAAGCTCGTCGAGTACGCCCAGAAGAACCTCTCGGTGGACCGGTTCGAGGACACGAACCGGATTCTGCTGCTGCACGGGACGATGAAGCGCGCGGTGGGGCTGGTGGAGCTCTCGCGCCTGAAAGCCTTCTACGCCAGCGGCGGGAACCAGGCGGTCTGGCGGATCGAGACATGGCCATACATGTGGGTGAACGACGTGTGGCACAAGCCTAACAAGGGTGCCCGCGTCTGGCAGCGCAAGCGGCCGCCGACGGAGGAGTTCGTCAAGATGGGCTACGTCTTCGACCCGGCCCTGGGCGGGATCGAGGTCAAGGCGGGCGAGACGGCGAAGCTCGACTACAAGCTGCCCGACGACTTCTCGAAGGGCCTGGGAAAGGTCCCGGGAGCGAAGAAGCAAGAGCCTGCTGAGAAGTGAGCGCGCTCCCGTGTGCTCCGAGGCGCGCGGGGCAAAACGCGAGTTGGGCACACCTTATTGAACCGAGCGGCTTTGCGGTCGGTTCAATAAGTGGCTGTTCTCGAGCCCGTGGCGTCATCGGAGCGCCCTGAAGAGGAAAGCAAACCCAGCAGGGCTGGCTTTGCTTTCTAGTGTGCCCAACTCGCGTTTTGCCCCTTTGGTTGCGGCCCGTGAGCCGCGATAGGGCCGATAGGGCCCATCGGTCTGAGGGTCGTTTCCCTCGCGTGTGGACTGGGGCCCGCGGGGGACAAGTGCGAAGAAGCGGGGTTGCCATGGCAGAGGAAACGATGGGTTCGGCCGTCGGGGGCGACGGCTTCTGGCAGCGGATGGGCGGGCGGCTCCGCGAGGTGCTCGACGCCGCGCCGGTGGCAATCGCGCGCGGGGTGAACCGGACGCTGAAGTTCTTCATGGGCGGCAGCCGCATCCAGCGCGTGATCCGCGAGATGCAGCCCGCCGTGAACCGCATCAACGCGCTGGAGCCCGAGACCGTCCGCCTGAGCGACGAGGAGCTGCGGGCGAAGACGGAGGAGTTCCGCCGCCGGCTTGCGGAGGGGGAGGACGTGGAGGACATCCTGCCCAATGTGTTCGCGGTGGCCCGCGAGGCGGCGGACCGGCGGATCGGGATGTGCAGCGTCTTCAAGCCGCGCGCGCGAGTCTTCGCCTTCGACCTCAAGCCCGAGGAGTTCCAGGCGGAGCCGTACCTCGACCCCTCGCGGCTGAAGCACCCGAGGCACCGCGAGCTCTTCGAGGAGTGCTGCAAGCGGCTGGCGGCGGGCGCGCGCCTCTCGGAGTTGATGCTGCCCGCCTCCTTCTACGACGAGATTCGGGAGCTCTTCCCCGAGTATCGCCCACCCTGCCGCATGAGGCCGTTCGACGTGCAGCTCATCGGCGGCATGGTGCTCCACGAGGGCAAGATCGCCGAAATGGTGACCGGCGAAGGCAAGACCCTGGTCGCCACCCTGCCCGCCTACCTCAACGCGCTCGCCGGCACCCACGTCCACATCGTCACGGTGAACGACTACCTGGCCCGCCGCGACCGCCACTGGAACGGCCCGATGTACGAGGCCCTCGGGCTCACGGTGGGCGCCATCCAGAGCGAGATGAACTCGACCGAGCGCCAGCCCGAGTACGCCGCGCACATCACCTACGGCACCAACAACGAGTTCGGCTTCGACTACCTCCGCGACAACATGAAGGACCGCGTCGAGGAGCAGGTGCAGGGGCGCCTGGAGTACGCGATCATTGACGAGGTGGACAGCATCCTGATTGACGAGGCGCGCACCCCGCTGATCATCTCCGGCCCGGCCGAGGAGTCCTCCGACCGCTACTACATCGCCAACCGCCTCGTGAACACCCTCCACGGCGCCAACGCGCAGCGCCTGCCCCGCGAGGAGGACCAGCGCGACCGCATGCTCCAGAACTACGACTACACCTTCAACCTCAAGGACCACTCGGTCGCGCTCACCGAGCGCGGGATCAAGGCGGCCCAGCGCTTCCTCAGCGTGGACAACCTCTATCACGGCCGGAACATGGAATGGCCCCCCTACCTCGAGGCCGCGCTGAAAGCCAAGGAGCTCTACAAGCTGGACGTGGACTACGTCATCCGCGAGGGCGAGGTGGTCATCGTGGACGAGTTCACGGGCCGCCTGATGCCCGGCCGCCGCTGGAGCGACGGCCTCCACCAGGCCGTCGAGGCCAAGGAGGCCTCCCACGGCGCTCGCATCAAGGAAGAGAACCAGACCCTCGCCACGATCACGTTCCAGAACTTCTTCCGCCTCTACAAGAAGATCGCGGGGATGACCGGCACCGCGCTCACCGAGGCGGCGGAGTTCATGAAGATCTACAAGCTCGACGTGCTGCCCATCCCCACGGACCGCCCGCTGCGGCGCACCGAGCACCAGGACCTCATCTTCGGCACCGAGCCGGAGAAGTGGGGCGCGATCGTCGAGGAGATCGCCAACACCCACCGCAGCGGGCGGCCGATGCTCGTCGGCACGATCTCCATCGAGAGGTCCGAGCACCTCAGCAGGCTGCTGGAGCGCCGCGGCATCAAGCACGAGGTCCTCAACGCCAAGCACCACGAGCGCGAGGCCGGCATCGTGGCCCTCGCCGGCCAGTTCGGCGCGGTCACCGTCGCCACGAACATGGCCGGCCGCGGCACCGACATCGTGCTCGGCGCCTGCCCCTGGCAGCAGGTCTTCCGGCACTGGCAGGAGAGCGATCTGGTGCCGAGGGACTGGGCGGTGAACGTCGGCCGCGAGGAGCTCCAGCGCCGCCTCGAACGCCACTGGATCGACCTGTGGGGCCTCCGCAAGCCGAGCGAGGATGGGCTGACGGACGCGGAGGTCCGGCGTCGCCTGGAGGCCTATTGGGAAGAGCGGGGGATGGCGCCGCTCGTGCTGGGCGACAGCGTGGCGGAGCTCGGCGGCCTCCACATCGTGGGCACGGAGCGCCACGAGGCCCGCCGCATCGACAATCAGCTCCGCGGGCGCGCCGGCCGCCAGGGCGACCCCGGCTCCTCGCGCTTCTTCGTGAGCCTCGAAGACGAGCTGATGCGCATCTTCATGGCCGAGTGGGTCCGCAACTTCATGCTCCGCGCCGGCCTCAGCGACGGCCAGCCCATCGAGAGCGGCATGGTCTCCCGCGCCATCGAACGCGCCCAGAAGAAGGTCGAAGAGCACAACTTCGACATCCGCAAGAGCCTCCTCGAATACGACGAGGTGATGGACGAGCAGCGCAAGCTCATCTACAGCCAGCGCCAGGAAGTCCTCGAGGGCGGCGAGCGCCGCGACCCCGCCGAGACCATCGAGCGCACCCTCAGCCACTATCTCGCCCCCGACCTCCGCCCGCCCTCCCGCAAGCTCCCCGACCGCGTCTATGCGCTTCTCAGGGCGTTGACCGATGCGGTGGATGTCCCCCTGAGCCGCGAGGAGTGGGAGGAGGCGACCGGCCAGAATCTCGGGGAGGTGCTCGCGGGGAAGGCCCGTGCGGCTCTCCCGGCCGGGCTCGGGGCGGAGAAGGTCCGGGCCTGGGTGGCCCAGATCGTCGCGGATTGCCGCGCGGACGGCGGCGCCTACCCCGAGCAGTGGCGCTTCGAGCGGCTCGCCCGCTGGGCCTCCCGGCTGGGGGCCGAGGTGAGCCGCGACGAGCTGACGGCGCTCGTCCGCAAGGAGATCGCCGGCTTCGTGGCCGACGCCGCCCGCGAGGAGCTGGGCCGCAAGCCTCTCGACGACGTGCTGACGCGCTGGTTCCGCCTCGGCTACGAGCAGGATGCCATGCTGCTCTCCCGGTCGATCCACTGGGAGCTGGAGACGTTCCGAGCGTGGCTCGACCGCGTCGGCGTCAGCATTGAGTTCGTCGAGTGGGGGCCTTCGACGACGACGTGCGAGGCCCTCCTGCCGCGTTGGCTGGCCGTTGCGCGGGAGAAGTTCGCCGCCCAGCCTGTCGCCGAGGCCGCCGCGCGGCTCGCCGGGGCCTCGGCCGAGCTCTTCCTCGGCTCGGGCATGTTCCGCCGCCGGCCCGAAGCGGTGCGCGTGGCCCTGTGGGCCGGGGAACGCCTCGACCTGCGCCTGGAGCCGCCGGCTGTGGAGGCCGCGTTCACCGGCCGCGTCCTCCCCAGGCTCATCGAGACCCTCGCCGAGCGGGTCGGGGCGCGCCTGAAGGACGTGCGCACCGCCGAGGCCTGCGACTTGTGGGCGAAGAGCGCCGCCGACTGGCACCTGGAGACCCACCTGCGCTTCGGCGCCCACAACGTGATCGGCCTGGCCACCCAGCTCTCCGCGCGGCTGCGGGTCGGGCTGAATTCCTTCGAGCTCGCCAAGAAGCCGGCCGCCGAGATCCCGGACCTCGTCCTCGAGAAGCTCGCGCAGCGCGGCGAAGGCGCGGAGGCCGGCGAGCATTTCGAAGGGCTCGAGGACATCGTCCTCATGATGGCTGAGAACTCGGTCTCGCGGCTCGTGGCGCAGGCGCTCGGCGACCGCGCGGGCGCCGCCGCTGCCGAGCGGGCCTTCGTGCCCCTGAGCACCTGGGCCGTCGAGCTGGGGCTCTCGGTCACCGAGCGGCAGTGGCGGGCCTACGACCTCTACGGCCTGCGGCTGCACTTCCTGCGCCAGGCCGCCGAAGCCTACCCCGCGACGAGGACGGAAGAGCTTGCCGGCACGTTCATCCCGCGCTTCATCCGCAAGACGGTCGGGCTGTTCCTCGGCTCGGAGGGGTTCCGGGAGCAGCCGAGCTACGCGGGCCTGGCGGGGTGGGCCTCCGAGCGCTTCAGCTTCGTGCCGCGCGACACGCAAGCGGAAGCGCAGATCAAGCGCTTCGCCGACGACAAGCTCAAGGAGGTCCGCCGCCACCTCGCCGCCGCCAAGCTCGCGGAGTACCGCCAGGCCGCCACCGAGCTGGAGACGGCGGTGAAGGAGATGGCCAGGGCGACGCTCGACCTCCATCAGGCCAGCAGCGAGGGCGACGAGGTGGACCTCGCGGGCACGGTGGCCTTTGCCCGGCAGGTCTTCGACGTGTCGATCCAGGTCCATCAGCTCGAGGAGCGCGCCGAGACGGAGGAGCGCGAGCCGATGGACATCCTGGTGGACCTCGCCAACGGGCGCTACGCCCGCCGCGGGGTGGAGAAGCTCGTGGCCGACGCGGTTGACGGCGCGTTCGGCCTGTGCCTGCCTGCCGAGCAGTTCCCGAGCGAGTGGCGGTGCGAGAAGCTGCGCGAGTGGCTCCGCGCGGTCGGGCTGAGCGAGATGGTGGCCGCCGAGGACCTCCGCGACGAGGTGGTGGAGGAGCTCACGGCCTACTTCGAGAAGGGCGCCACCGGCGCCCTCGCCGCGCGCCCCGCCGAGCAGGCCCGCGGCGAGCTCGTGAGCGTCGCGCTCCAGGTGTTCGTCGAGACCGACCTCACCACCGAGGACCGTAACTTCATCGGCCTCGTCAATGCCGTGGGCAAGAAGTATGGCATCGAGCTCGACCCCTTCGAGCTCAGCAAGCTCGGCACCGAGGAGCTGGAGGAGTTGCTCCGCGACCAGGTGTTCCGCGCCTACGAGACACGCAAGCGCGAGCTCGGCACCCGCCGCATGCTCTGGACCATCCGCCAGCTCCTCCTCCAGACCATCGACCTCAAGTGGAAAGACCACCTCTACAACATGGACCACCTCCGCGGGGTCATCGGCTTCCGCGGCTACGGCCAGCAGGACCCCAAGGTCGAATACAAGCGCGAAGGCTACTCCATGTTCGACCAGATGACCAAGTCCATCGAGGACACGGTCACCGACTACCTCCTGAAAGTCGAGTTCAACCTCGGCGAGGAGGAGGCCCGCCACGTCTGGCGCGCCGACAGCTACGTCCACGAGGCCGCCGAGTCCTACAAGCAGCAGCAACAGGCCGCCGAGGCGCCCCAGGGCGAGCGCACCGTCGCGCGGTCCGTCACCACCCGCAAGGAGCCGGGGCGTAACGACCCCTGCCCCTGCGGCAAGACGCGGGCCGACGGCAAGCCGGTCAAGTACAAGAACTGTTGCGGGCGCCGAGCCAAGAGCACCGCCTAGGAGCGTGCCAGGCCAGCGGGCAAGGGCTGGGCCGGCGCAGACCATACGGAAAGGGGCTTGGACCTCATTCTCCTGGACGCTCTCAACTTCCGAGAGGGGAAACCCATGTCGAGCCGTTCCCTGACCGCCGTCCTGTGTGCCGTGGCCCTGTTCGCCTCGCGGGGCGCCGGGGCGCTCACCATCACGGTCGTCATTGACAAGGCGCCCGTCACCGTCGGCTCCAAGACCATCACGGTCCCCAAAGGCGAGACCTACGTGGTGGAGAAGACGATGGGCGGCTTCTACGGCATCCGCGTCAAGGTCGGCGGCGACACGGTCCTCGGCTGGATCCCCAACAGCTACTGCGAGGTCAAGAAGGAAGCCCCCAAGACCGCCGACGCTCTGGAGGCTGAGGCCGAGAAGGACTTCGAGAAGCGCAAGGCCGAGGCCGACAAGCTCGCCGCCGAGGGCAAGCTCGACGCGGCCATCAATGTCCTCGACGAGTTCCCCAACAAGTACTGGAAAACCAAGGTCCGCAAGAAGGTCATTGACTACACCGTCGAGATGGAGAAGCGCGGCACCACCAAGCCCGAAACCGTCGATGCCGATGCCGAGCGCGAGTTCCAGCGGCGCAAGGCCGAGGCCGACAAGCTCGCCGCCGAAGGCAAGCTCGAGGAGGCCACGAAGCTCCTCGAGACCTTCCCCGGCCGCTTCGAGGGCTCCAAGTGGGCCGCCGAGGCTAAGAAGTACGCCGCCGAGCTCGCCCAGCACGCCCACGCCCCATTGGCCGAGCTCGAGAAGAAAATCCTCGAGCTGGTCCAGAGCGGCAAGTTCGACGACGCCCTCGCCGAGGTCAAGGCTCTCGAGGATAAGAAAGTCCCCGTGAAGGCGTCGTACCTCAAGGCGACAAAGGACTTCATCGATCTCGCCAAGCGCGCGGCGGCCGACCCGAAGGGCGCCGTCTCCAGCGACCCCCTGGCGGCGGACGTCCACGCGGCCGACCCCGAGTTCAAGAAGCTCTTCATGCTCGACCTCGATCTCCTCAAGCGCGGCACCAGCCTGCTGCCCCTCGTCTTCCCAGGGGATGCCGCGGAGTTGTCCATCAACCCCGCCCAGCCGGGAGAGAAGATCCCCATCCTGAAGCCCGCCGACCGGGTTCTCCGCTGCGAGCCGCACGCGCGCAGCTTCCCCTGGTCGCCCAATGTGCGCATGGCCCTCGCGCGCCTCCACGCCCGCGGCGACCAGGTGGACAAGGCCGTCGAGCGCTACGCCGAGGCGCGCGCCCTCGACCGAGGCCGCACCATCCTCTCGCTCGACGCCGCCATCGAGGCGGCGCGGGTTCTCGTCCGGGCCAAGCGCGCGGCCGAGGCCGTTGACCTCCTGAAGAAGTCGCTCGAGCGCAAGGCCGACGACTTCATCGCCCTCGCCGCTCTGGGCGCTGCCCACGCGGCGGCCGGAGCAAAGGCCGAGGCGGTCGCGGCCTTTGAGAAGTCGCTCCAGATCAACCCCTATCAGCCCGCGGTCCGTCGCCAGCTCGCTGAGGCCAAGGGCCAGGCGGCACCCGACCTCGCGCCCACCAAGCTCGAGCTCACGGACCTGGTCAAGCAGGTCGAGGAGTCCTGCGTGGTCGTCACCGCTGGCGCCAGCAGCGGCAGCGGCTACGTCGTCGGCTCCGACGGCCTCGTGGCGACCAACTTCCACGTCGTCGGCCCCGGTCTCGCCGCCGCGCCTCCGCAGGGCGCCCCGCCCGGCCCGCAGCCTCCCGCGAAGATCCAGCTCCGCTGCAAGCGCAAGGGCGACTTCGTCAACGTCCCCGACGCCCAGCTCGTCCTTGGCGACCCCCTCAGTGACATCGCCCTCCTGAAGATCGACGCGCGCGCATTCCCCCTGCATCCCGTCCCGCTCGCCAGCGCCAAGGACGTGTCGGCCGGCGAGGACGTCGTCGTCATCGGCAACCCCGGCGCCGGGGGCCAGATCCTCGACTACACGGTCACCAAGGGCATCATCAGCAACCGCGACCGCGTCTACGACAACGTCCACTTCTTCCAGACCGACGCCGCGGTGAACCCCGGCAACAGCGGCGGACCGATGTTCAACCTGCGCGGCCAGGTCATCGGCATGGTCACCCGCAAGGCGTTCATCGAGGGGGCTGGCTTCGCGCTCCACATTGACCAGGTGAAGGCCCATCTCCCGCGCTGCTTCCCGCAGAGCGAGTAGCCCGCTCGCCCCGCGGAGAACGAAAGCGATGCTGCGGTATGTCCATGCTCCTCGATCTCGCCTATGGCGTTGGCGCGACGCTGGCCTCGCCCTTCCTTCTCTACAAGGCGGTCACCAGCCCGAAGTATCGCACGGGCTATCGCGAGCGCTTGGGGGGCGTTGCTCCGCGTGGGGGCGACGCTCCGTGTGTCTGGGTCCACGCTGTGTCCGTCGGCGAGATGAATCTGGCGCGGCCACTCCTCGAGGCCCTCGCCAGGCAGAAACCCGGCTGGGAGATCGTGCTCTCGACGGCGACGAACACTGGGAAGGCGACGGCGGAGAAGCTCTACCCCGGCCGCCGGGTCATCTACTTCCCGCTCGACTTCTCGTGGGCAGTGAGGAAGAGCATTCGCCGGGTGAACCCAAGCCTTATCCTGTTGGTAGAATTGGAGATATGGCCGAACTTCCTGGCCGCTGCCGCGCGGCGCGACATTCCCATCGCCGTCGTCAACGGTCGCATCAGTGAAAGGGCGTTCCGACGGTATCGGCTGATCCGCTCCCTGGTGGCCAGATGGCTCCGTCGGATTGGCCTATTCTGCGTTCAGAACGACACATACGCCGAGCGGCTCAATGCCCTCGGGGCGCCGAGCAGCCGCATCGTGGTCACCGGCAACCTCAAGTTCGACTCCGCCCCTCCCTCGGCGCCGAGCGGACGCGATGAGGCCCTTGCAGCCGCCTTCGGGCTCCGACCCGACGAGCCAGTCCTCATCGGCGGCTGCACCTGGCCTGGCGAGGACGAGGCCCTGCTCGGAATCTACCAGAAGCTGAAGAAAGAGGCCCCCTCCCTGCGGCTCATCCTGGCTCCGCGACAGGCCGACCGCTTTGGCCCCGTCGAGCAACTCGTGCGGCGGGCCGGCCTGCCCTGCATCCGCCGGACGGCTCTGCGCGAGGGCCAGCGCGGCGAGCTAGGGGCCGTCATCGTGCTCGATACCGTGGGCGAGCTGGCGCGGGTCTACGGACTGGGCACGCTGGTTTTTGTGGGGGGGAGCTTGACTCCACACGGCGGACAGAATACGATCGAGCCTTCTTCAGTGGCGAAGCCGGTGCTCTTCGGGCCGCATACGGAGAATTTCCGGGACGTCAATGAGGAGTTGCTGGCTCACGGCGCGGCCCGGCGCGTGGCCAGCGGAGCCGAGCTGGAGGCCGCGTTGCGGGAACTGCTGGCTGACCCTGCCGCCGCGGCGGACATCGGCCGGCGGGCACGCCAGGTGGTGGATAACCACCGCGGCGCCACCCGCCGCACCATTGAGGCACTCGAACCGTTTCTGCACCCTTGCCAGATGAAAGGAACTGAAGGCCCATGAGCCAAGGCGCGCGAAGGCACCTCTTCACGTCCGAAGCCGTCACCATGGGCCACCCTGACAAGGTGGCCGACCAGATCTCGGATGCGATCCTGGACGCCTATCTCGCGGGCGACCCCATGTCCCGCGTCGCCTGCGAAACCCTGGTGACCACCGGCCTCGTCGTCATCGCCGGCGAGATCACCTCCAACGCCGTCATTGACATCTCCGGCGTCGCGCGCCAGACCATCGCCGAAATCGGCTACACCGACCCCAGGATCGGCTTCGACGCCAATTCCTGCGGCGTCATCACCAGCGTCCACCGCCAGTCTCCCGACATCGCTATGGGCGTGGACCAGACCGACGACCACGAGCAGGGCGCCGGCGACCAGGGCATGATGTTCGGCTTCGCCTGCCGCGAGACCCGCGAGCTCATGCCCTTCCCCATCGCCTACGCCCACCGACTCGTCCAGGGCCTCACCCGCCTGCGCGAAAAGCGCATCCTCCCCTGGCTGCGCCCCGACGGCAAGAGCCAGGTCACCGTCGAATACGAGGACAACAAGCCCGTCCGCATCCACACCGTCGTCGTCTCCTGCCAGCACGACGAGAAGGTTACCCAGAAGCGGATCAAAGCCGACATCATCAAGCACCTCATCAAGAAGACCTTCCCCAAGGGCATGCTCGACAGCCAGACCATCTACCACGTCAACCCCACCGGCCGCTTCGTCATGGGCGGCCCCCACGGCGACACGGGCCTGACCGGCCGCAAGATCATCGTGGACACCTACGGCGGCCGCGGCAGCCACGGCGGCGGCGCCTTCAGCGGCAAGGACCCCAGCAAGGTGGACCGCTCCGCCAGCTACGCCGCAAGGCACATCGCCAAGAACATCGTCGCCGCCGGCCTCGCCGACCGCTGCGAGCTCCAGCTCTCCTACGCCATTGGCGTCGCCCGCCCCATCTCCATCAACGTCTGCACCGAGGGCACCGGCCGCATCCCCGACGAGCGCATCGAGGCCATCATCGGCGAGCTCTGGGACCTGCGTCCCCACGCCATCATCACCTACTACAAGCTCCGCCGCCCCATCTTCAAGCACACCGCCCGCCACGGCCATTTCGGCCACGCCAACCTCGACATCTACACCTGGGAACGCACCGAAAAGGCCGAAGCGCTCCGCAAGGCAGCGGGCCTCTGACGGGCGCGGAACGACCGCGAGCCGACCGCGGATACCACGAATTGCGCCGACCGCCCGATCCGTGCCATTCGCATGATCCATGGTCAGAACGGCCATGGGGGTCTGGCTAGTCAGCCAGCCTGGGGCGATAGCCCAAAGCCGCTTCAAGGGACTGAGCTTCTTTGTTGCCCAAGCTCGCGAAGAGCGGGGAATCAGAATCCCAGGCTGCTCGCCGGGCCAGGGGAACGGACTCGGCTCGGAACGGAAAGCGGAGATCGTACACGGCGTAGAGACGGGAGAAGAAGCCATCCACGCGAAGCAGGGACTCGGAAGGCGGGAAGTCCCGGTATAGGGACCCGGCGATTCCGGGATCGTTCTCGACGATCGCCAGGGCAACCGCCTCGTACCGGGTGTAATCGTTTCTCACGAGACGGCGGCCGGTCATCTCGCATAAGGCGTCACAGTAGCGCTGGATCATGGGGGAGATCGAATTACCCTCGGCCACCCCCATGTCCTTGGGGTCGTACCCACTCGTCTGTCGGTTCGCCCTCAGAAGATGGAGGAACCCGTAGACCAGGCCAGGGTACATCACGTGCAGGTTGGTCGAGTCGCCCAGGGCTTCCTCCATCCTGTTCACAAGGTTCCGGTAAGCACCAAGGGTCCCTTTGATAGAGACGGCGACCACGGGACCTATGCCATCCTTGGCAACGACGATATCGATCTTCTTCGTCTTCATGCCCCCCAGAACGGTCAGTTCCGCCTTTGTTTCTGCACTCGGGTCATGCTCCAGGAGCCACGCGCCACTTGTCTGGGACGCCCTCAATGGGGGGTGGGGCGTGATCTCGTCTGGGTTGAAGCCCCCCTCGATGGCCAGGCGGAGGGAGACGTAGCGATGGAAGGGCCTGATGTGTTCCTGCCCCTGGGTGGCGTTCGTTGTGGCGAAGACCTTCAGCGCGTCAGCCAGCTTGAGGAATTCGACCGGCATGGCCTTCACCTTTCCCTTGGCATCATTCCCGACGGGTCTCGGGTACAGCCGCGGTTCGCGCCCGCGCGTATCTTCGCGCCCGCAGGTAGTCAGCGGCTTTCCTCAGGATCATGCAGTCCTTCTCGGTGATGCCCAAACCTGCGATGAGAAGTGCCCTGTCTGCGATGGATTGGGCAACTCGGGCTCGGCCTTCCCTCAAGAGCGTGTCGAGCTCCCTTGCGAGGCTTTCCAGCTTGCCGTTCCCCGCAGAGCTCGTCACGATCAGGCTGTTCCCTGCCTCCGTGGGTTCCAGTTTCAGCATTCCGCCGCCGAGCGCATGGCCTTCGATCTCAACGCTCAAGCGGGTGAGCGAAGTCTGCCACAGTGCGGCAAGGGCGTGGCTGCTGAGGGAGAGCTGGGGGTGAATCCTGAGAACGTGGAGGTTGTTCGGCGCAACGACACCCGCATCGTTGGAGACCAGTCGAGGCGATGAGCCGCTCATGTATGTGAGGAGCGCGTCGGGCTGGTAGACGTGCGGAACGGAAAACCAGGGGGACCGCGTTCGACACTTAAAGGCGTTGTGCACACCCAGACCCTCGCCGTGGTCGAGGTAGTGCCGCACGCCGGCGGGAAGCTCTCTTCGGTGGGGATCCACGAGCAGCAGGAACGCTGCCTCGCCCCTCCTGAGGGCGTCGTGCCAGTCACCCCGGGTGAAGCGAATGCCCGTGAGGGAACGCCCTTTGCATACCGCCGGCCTCAGGAACTCATCGGGGATGCCCCAACGTCTCGCGTCCTGATCCGCAAGGTGGAAGAATCCATTCGCGCCGGTCACGTACCCGATCCCAACGTCGGCGACGTCTCCGAGGCGGGCAATCATGTCCAGACGCTTCAGGTGCTGGTATAGGCCCCTTGCGTTCCGGGGGATGAACTGCTCGACGAGCCTTTCCGTCCCGTTGCAGATCGCGGTCCCGTCGATCCGGCGAAGCCCCGCAAGCTTCGAGTGTCCGCTCCGCCCTGCCAGAGCCAGAGTCTCGGGACCATCCAGATCCCGCCAGAGGAACCTCGCAGGACCTTGGTCCTTACCGTCCGCCAGCAGGAGCAGCGTGTCCTCGCTCAGGTCACGGAAGAGCTTCTCCCGGAATGTAAGGAGGGTGACCTCTGCGAACACGCGCGCCAGGTGCTGGAGCACGGGCCGCGCGTAGGTCGCGTAGGCGATCTCCATCGGAAGCACCATGGCCAGCCTGCCGCCAGGCTTGAGCATCGAGGCACTGTGAACCACGAAAGGTGCCCAGGAGCTGGTCAGTTCGCTCAAGTGGACGCCCTGGCGTGCGGCCCGGCGAAGCGCGAGTCTCCGCGTCTCGCCCGAGAACCGATGGTAGCGGATGAAGGGTGGATTTCCGATCACGGCGCTGAGAGGCCCGAAAGAGCCATTATCCGTCCTGAAGAAGTCCGACAGGATGAGATGGCCGTTTCCAAGCCCCCACGTTTCTGCGATCTCCCCGGCAACCTGCGCATGGACCCCGGGATCCACCTCTACTCCGAAGACCTGCCTCTCGGGTCGTCCCCCGAGTCCCGCGACGCGAGTGCAGGCGGAACGGAGAAAGACACCGCCACCGAAGCTTGGGTCGAGCACAGTGTCGTCCGCCGAACGCACGGCCCAGGCCACCAGGAAGCTCGCCACCTTCTCATCGGTATAGAATGCCCCCAGTGCTTTGGCCTTCCTCGCCCCTTGCCCCTGTTCCTGCGCTGCCTCTATGGCCGCCATGGCAATGGCCCCATGCGGTTGACTCCGTGCTTCCATCTGCGCCGCGAAATCACCACGCCAAGTGTCACAGCGCGCCCCGTGACGTACTGGCCAGGATCACCCTTACATGCCCGGCACCACATTCATTGTACTCCGTCATGCCGCCCCGTCAAGGCCGGTGTTTGTCACCTCTCTCGCGCAAGGGGTTGCGGGGAAGGGCGGCTGTCGGGTATACTATGGGGGTTGTTACGGGGGCGGCCCAGGGATTCGGGCGGCCATAGTGAACGACAGAGGAGTGCCGATGAAACACGATGTTCGCGACATGAAGCTGGCGGCCCAGGGGCGGGATCGGATCGAATGGGCCGAGGAGCAGATGCCCGTGCTGCGCCTCATCCGCGAGCGCTTCGCCAAGGAAAAGCCCCTCAAAGGGGTCACCGTCGCCGCCTGCCTTCACGTGACGACCGAAACCGCGAACCTGATGCGCACGCTCCAGGCCGGCGGCGCCAAGCTCGCCCTGTGCGCCTCAAACCCCCTGAGCACCCAGGACGATACGGCCGCCGCGCTCGTGAAGCACTACAAAGTGCCCACCTTCGCCATCCGCGGCGAGGACCGCAAGACCTACTACCAACACGTCCACGCCGCACTCGACTTCTGCCCCAACATCTCGATGGACGACGGCTGCGACCTCGTCTCCACCATCCACTCCGAGCGCAAGGGGCAGATCCCCGACATGCTCGGCGGCTCCGAGGAGACGACGACGGGCGTCATCCGCCTCCGCGCGATGGAGAAGGACGGCGTGCTCGCCTACCCCATCATCGCCGTGAACGACGCCGACACGAAGCACCTCTTCGACAACCGCTACGGCACGGGGCAGAGCACCATTGACGGCATCGTGCGCGCCACGAACCGCCTGCTGGCCGGCTCCGTCCTCGTCGTCGCAGGCTACGGCTGGTGCGGCCGCGGCGTGGCCACCCGCGCGCGCGGCATGGGCGCCAACGTCATCATCACCGAGGTGGACCCGCTGCGCGCCCTCGAGGCGGTGATGGACGGCTATCGCGTGCTGCCGATGGCCGACGCCGCGAAGATCGGCGACATCCTCATCTCCGTCACCGGCAACCGCACCGTCATCACGCGGGAGCACTTCGCCAAGATGAAGGACGGCGCCTGCGTGTGCAACTCCGGCCACTTCGACATCGAGGTGGACATCCCGGCCCTCGAGAAGATGGCGAAGTCCGTCAAGCGCATCCGCCAACACGTCCAGCAATTCACCCTCAAGGACGGCCGCCGCATCAACCTGCTTGCCGAGGGGCGCCTCGTCAACCTCGCCGCCGCCGAAGGCCATCCCGCCTGCGTCATGGACATGTCGTTCGCCAACCAGGCCCTCGCCGCCGAGCACATCGCCAGGAACCACGCCCAGCTCGAGAACCGCGTCTACCCCGTCCCCAAGGAGATCGACCGCGAGATCGCCCGCCTGAAGCTGAAATCCATGGGCGTGCGCATAGACACCCTGACCAAAGAGCAGCAGGAATACCTCGCCTCCTGGCAAATGGGCACGTAGCCCCCGGAGAAGCGCTCGCCCCCTCCCGCGGGGTTCGAGTCCCGCGGGAGGTTATGTCCTCGGATCAGGCGGTGTCAGGTGCCGGGTGTCAGGCGTTCGGGGTCAGCGGAAGGGTTCTCAATCG
>Ga0315274_10007946_pt1 | contig 15334 bp, 13 predicted proteins | sample YL17G02_20_MG_FD_203700 | JGI IMG/M metagenome (GOLD analysis project Ga0315274, IMG submission 203700) | Sediment microbial communities from Yellowstone Lake, YNP, Wyoming, USA - YL17G02_20 | ecosystem: Environmental > Aquatic > Freshwater > Lake > Sediment | place: USA: Wyoming | collected... | reverse complement strand
CGCCCTTTTCGTCCTTATACACGTCGAATACCTCGGGGATGAGCCCGCAGGTCTTGAGCACGGCCTCGACGCGATCAGTCACGCCGAAGAGCTTGAGTGCGGCGTCCTGGCGCTTCGCCGACGCGTATGCGGCGATGAGGATACCGGCTCCCAACGAATTGAGCCACTTGACGTTCGTCAGGTTCAAGACGAACTTCTTCTGGCCCTTGTCGAGGCTCTGCTTGATGAGCTCATGGACCTTGGTCGACGGCGGACCGCCGTCGATCTGGCCGTCGAGATCGATAGTCATCACACCACCCAGGTCGCGGGTTGTGATGTTCAGCATTGCGTTCTCCTCTCTCTGGCACCCGAAATAGCTTCGAGGAACCCTTATGTATTCAGTAATGTAAAAAGTATCCGCCCCCGGAACAAATGGAAAATGCTCCGAGGCAGGCGAAATCGTAACACGCCTTCATTTCGATGTCAAGAAATTGAGATGCCCGGGGCGCTCCAGAGTCTCAACTCCTATTGTGACAATCAGTTAATCCCATTTGCGGCCGCCTTCAACAGCGCGACCCGCTCGACGTACGCATCCGCGTCGAATTTCCGCCTGAGCCCGTTTGCGTTCATGTAGCGCACCATGCCGAAAACGGCGCGCCTCTGCCAGGGGCGGTCGTGCTTCCCGAAACACCAGGCGACCCCGGCGAATCCGTTCGCATCCCGCCCGTCGAGCTCGTACGCGTTGTTCAGGGCGAGCGCGATCCGGTATCCCTCTTCCGGCGTGCGGCTCCACTCGAGTAACTTCTTTCCCCAATACATCCGCATGTAGCCGTGCATCGTGCCCGTGAGACGCATTTCGTCCTGGGCGGCGTTCCAGTACGGATCGTGCGTGCGGGCGTCTTCGAACTCTTCGTACTTGTACACGTATTCGCGGCGGTCCTTCGCGTGCTCGAGGAGCGTCTTCCTCGACCAGTCCGGAAGCCCGTCGAATGAATCGTAGCGCGTATTGTAGAAAACGAAATTCATGGAGAGCTCGCGGCGGACGACGAGCTCCTCGATGTACGCCTTCGACCCGCGCCCGCCCTTCTTCGCGACTTCGAGCGCGATAAAGAGTGGCGAGATCTGCCCGAAATGAAGATAGGGGCTCATGCCCGAGAGGCAATCGGCGTTCGGATCGTTCTTGAGCTCCGCGTAGCGAGCGAGCTTCGTCGCGATGAACGCGCGGAGACGCCTCTTCGCCTCGCTCGTTCCGCCGCGCGGAATCTCAACCGCGCGCACCGATCTGTCGATGTTCAGGCGCGCGAGAAGCCCCTCCGGGTCGGAGACATCGAGCGACGGGATACGCAGCGCGAGAGAATCGCGCCGCGGCGTTCGTATTCGCAGCGGCGCCATGAAGCGATCGAACTTCTTCATGATCTTCGGCCGCATCGTCGCCGCCGCGTACTCTTCTTTCGGCGAGGCCTCTTCGACCGGCACGACGACGTTCGTCTCGACTTGGACGAGGGGACACGACATGGCTCGCGCCGCGCTGCTGCGCCACGCCCTCGTATGCCTCACGTAATCCCGGTCCACTACGACGAGCGCGGCTTTCCTCGATATCTCGACGGCGCCCTTTTCCGGCGAGACCGCGCGGACCACAAATTTGATGCCGCGTTTCTCGAGGGCCCCGCGCACCTCCGCGAGCCCTTCGAGCATGAAGCGATAATGCCGTTCGTTCGCTTCAGGGTATTTTTCGGTGACGCCGAAAAAGACTACGACGGAGAGCGCGAGCTCGTTCGCCCGTTCGATCGCGTACTCGAGCGCGTGGTTGCACTCGGCCCGCTGCGAGGCCTGCATCCAGTACACGACGAACCTGCCCGGGGCGGTTGGCCGGTCGTTGAGGAGCCTGATTCTCTCTTGCGGGACGATTTCCCGCATGCGGTTCAGAGATCCCTCCCCTTGCCCGAATCGGTTATCTCGACGAGCGCCTCGGGGTAGGGCTCGAAGAAGGTCTGCTGTTTCAGGTAGTCGCCGCCGAAGCGCGCGAGCCAGGAGTTGACGATCGCGATGGTAGCGCTCAGGGGAATCTTCCCGGCGCGGTATTTCTCAAGGGAGGCGATAAAATGCGCCTTCTCGGGGAGGGTGAGCCCGTCCTTGAAATATCCGAGCGCGTGCATGAGGACGTTGATGTTCGAGGTGTATTTCGGCGGCTTCGCGAGGGCCGCGCGGAGGTGCGCCTCGTACTCGCCGAAGACATCGGGGAGCGCTTTCTTTTCCGGATTCGCGACGATCTTCCCGAGGATTCTCATTTCCTTCTGGTTGTACGACATGAGAAGGAGCTTGTTGCGCGCCTGGTAGTCGACGAGGTCCCGCATCGCGAGCCTTCCCCGCGCCGCTCGGAAGCGCGTGAGCGCGTAGAGGCTCGTAAGAAAATGCTCCCTGATGCGGAAGTTCATGAGGCGCCCCTCGTCCTCGGCCGGATGTCCGGGGAATCTCTCGAGAACTGCCGAACCGAAAAACCCAGAGCCTTTCCCCACCGCCGCTTCCTTCTCGACACCCCGGAAGACCTTCACGTCCCTCATTCCGCACGACGGGGAGCGGCTCTTGAGAAGAAACCCGTCGACGATCGGAAGCGAACCGAGAAACGAAGCGGCGAAGCGCGTCATCCTGTCCGTCACGTCGGCGCCCGTCGAAGGCTGGAGGAGCCTGAGCCCGCTCGCGCCCGAGGCGACCCGGATCGGGTCGCGCGGCACCCCGAGCCCGATCTCCACCTCGGCGCATACGGGAACGAAATCGACGTACGGCATGAGCGCCTTCACGATGTCCGAAGAGATACTGAGGCCGTTGTAGCGGCATGCCGCGAACCCGAGGCACTTGCTCACGACGACCGTGGGCCTGGCGAGAGAATCCATGGACGCCTCCTATCGGGGAGTCCTAGCGGTTGAGAAAATAGATCGACGCGTTGAGGATCGCCGCGAAGCTCACCCAGAGAATGTAGGGTACGAGGAGAACGGCCGCCCCCGGCGACAGCGGCGCGAAGGCCGCGATCGTGGCGGCGATCGTCGCCCAGAGGGCGATGATAACGACGAGCCCGGCGAGCGGCGACTCGGCGCCGAAGAACGCGAACGACCACAACGCGTTGAGAACGAGCTGCAGGAGAAAGACGAGGAGAGCCGCCTTGACACCCCTCGCGGCGAGACCCTTTCGCCAGACGAGGAAGAGCGCGATCCCCATGAGAATGTACAGGGCCGTCCAGACCGGTCCGAAGAGCCAGGCCGGAGGGTTGAACGAGGGTTTCTCGAGACCGGCGTACCAGCCCGGGATCTTCGGCGTCGTGAAAAATGATCCGATGAACCCGGCGAGCATGCACAGGACGATGCTCCCCGCGAGCCTGATCGCATCGAGCGAGAAGATCTTAGTCATCGAGCGTCCTCTTTTCTCCCTTGAGGGCTTGGAATGGCTCAACGTTCTGCAGCGCCTCGATGCACCCGAGGTACCGGCTCTTCTCGCCGCGAATCGCGAAATAGTCGACGAGAATTTTCTGCGAGCGCCCCTCCACCATCTGGTCGTACCAGAATCGCGCGGTCTCGCGCTCGCCCGACTTCATCTCGCGGAGCAGCCTCTCGACCAAGTCGAGGCTCTTCACGGAGTGGCAGACGCGGACGTCCTTCCCGAGAACCTCGGCGGGGCGGCTGAATATCCGCGCCCTGCGCGTGTTCCAGGCGATGATGCGGTCGTTCTCGTCGAGAACCGTTATCTCGACGGGCAGCGTCTCGAGAATCGCGTCGACGATCTCGCGTGTGAGCTTTCCGTTCATGCAAAGCCTCCACCCCGGCGGCGCCGGGACCGCGCCGTTTCCGCGGCGCGCGTATCCCGCTAATCCCGCGGGAGATTGACGATGTGAACCTTCTTGTCCCCCTCGACCACCCTGCCGACCGGGAAGGGATTCCAGCGGTAGGCGCCGTGCGCGAGTGCATCCACCGCGCCCGGATCCGCGATGACGACCATCCCGATCCCCATGTTGAACACGCGATGCATCTCCATCCAGTCGACCAGCCCACGCTCTTTGAGGAATTTGAACAGAGGCGGCACGTCCCATTTCGACGCGTCGATCTCGACCGCCGTGCCGGCGGGGAGTATGCGCGGAATATTTTCGAGGAGGCCTCCCCCCGTGATATGGGCGAGCCCCTTGATCTCCGCGCGCGCGCGGAGATCCCGGATCTCGCTCAGGTAGCTCCGGTGCACCGCGAGCAGCGCCTCGCGCACGCTCTTCCCCGTGCCCGGGATCTCGTCGTCGACCCCGAGCTTCGCCTCGTCGAAGACGATCTTCCGCGCGAGCGAATACCCGTTCGTGTGCAGCCCGCTCGACGGAAACGCCCAGATCGCATCCCCCGGCCGTATCGAGCGCCCGTCGATGACCCGCTCGCGCTCGACGACGCCGACGATGCAGCCCGCCAGATCGTACTCCCCCGCCGCGTAGAACCCCGGCATCTCGGCCGTCTCGCCGCCGATGAGCGCGCAGCCGTTCGCCGCGCAGCCCCTCGCGATCCCCTGCACCACGTCGGCCACGATCGAGGGATCGAGGACGCCGCTCGCGACGTAATCGAGAAAGAAGAGCGGCTCGGCGCCCTGGACGAGGATGTCGTTCACGCAGTGATTCACGAGATCCTCGCCGACCGTGTCGTGCTTTCGCGCGAGGAACGCGACCTTGAGCTTCGTCCCGACGCCGTCGACGCTCGAGACGAGGACGGGTTTTTTGAGCCCCCCCGGCATCTCGAAGAGGCCCCCGAAGTTCCCGATCTCGGAGAGCACTTCCTTGCCCCACGTCTTCCGCGCGAGCTCGCCGATCTTCTTCTTCGCCCTGTTTGCGGCGTCGATGTCGACGCCCGATTCCCTGTATTTCGAGCCGGCCATTCGCTCCTCCCGATTGCGCCTGTGAATCGTCGGCGATTACCGATGCAGCGGGCATTATACCCGAAGCGGCCCCGAGGGATAAACAAATAATGGAGGGGGGGCCATGGGCGGGGTCAGGCAGGGGTCACGCGGGCGGCCGCGCCGCAGGTCAGACCTGCACGTGCTCGACGAGGGAGTTGTAGATTTCGGTCGTCGCGTCCGCCTCGACGATAATCGGGAACTCCCCTTTCCCGTAGAGATCGAGGATGATGTCGGCGATCTGCTCGTCGAACTGCCTCCCCTTGTAAGTCTTGAGCTCCTCGATCACACGCGCGATGGGAAGCGCCTTGCGGTACGGCCGGTCGGAGGTCATCGCGTCGAAGGCGTCGACGACGTTGAGGATGCGCGCCGTGAGCGGCACCTGCATTCCCTTGAGGCCGCGCGGATAACCGTTCCCGTCCGGGCGCTCGTGGTGGCTGCGGATGACGTCGGAGGCCTCCTTGAGGAACTTGAGCTGATCGACGATGTCGGCGCCGACGTTCGGGTGGGACTTGAGCGAGCGCCATTCCTCCTCGGTGAGCGGCCCGACCTTGAGGAGAATGTCGTTCTGGACGGCGATCTTCCCGATGTCGTGCAGCAGCCCGGCGTATTCGAGCATCTCGAGATCGCGCGACGACATCCCCATCGCCCGGGCGACGCGGAGCGCGTACCGCGAGACCCTGAACGAATGGCCGTGCGTGAACGGATCCGAGGCGTCGATCGCGGAGGTGAGCGCCGCGACCGTGTTGATGTGCGCCTCGCGCATGTCGAGGTAGAGCTGGAACGAATAGCGCGCGAGGAAAAGCGGGATGATGAACAGCGCGATCGTCCAGATGCCCGAGTTCGCATAGAGAAGCGCGATGATCGCGCCCACGGGCAAAAAGGCGAGGATGTGAAAGAAGTTCCACATGTAGTTCTGCTTCCAGACGTGGAGCGGGTTTCTCCCGTCTGAAAGGGCGATCACGAAGCTCACCGCCCATGTATTGAATATGTAGTAGACGACGCCGGCCGCCGTGAGGGGAATAAGGAAAAACGGCGAGTTGATCGCGCCGAGGCTGCCGAAGGCGCGGTAGACGAGCCCCGAGACCCCGACCGTCATCACGAGGAGCGGCACGTTGAAGATGAGCTTCATGAAGGGCCGCCGCTGGAGCAGGCCCTCCGTGATGATCGTCGCGATCCCCTCGATCACCGCCATGACGGCGGGGCCGAAGAGCACTATCCCCGCGAGATCGATCGGGGACGACGCGTAAATAGAGGCGCCCCCCCGCGGGAGAGATATCTGCGCCGAGTCGGCGAGGATGATGAGGCAGACGAAGAGGAAGATGTCGCGCCAGTGATTTCCGGGGAAATCACGGAGGAGATAGATAACAAAGGCCGCGCCGGCCAGGACAAAGAAAAAATAGTAGAGCTTGAAGCTCCAGCTGGTCTTACTGGTATCCTTGATCAAGGCTCACCCGGTCGGTTTGAATTTTGCTGCAGCACGCTGCCTTGGCCCTCCGGTACGTCCTTATAATAGGCACACTTGCCGAAGCAGATTCCATGCCAAAAAGCAGGTTTCAGCCGGGCCTCGGGCGCCTATCTGATCGTGTAGTGGATTGATGTTCGAAGCTTCCATGCGCCGAGGGGCCGGTTCAGCGCGTCGAGAATCGCGAGCACCGCGCTTTCATTCCGCTCTTCGCCGATAAGGGCGCACCCGACGTAGCTTGCGACGGACCTCCCGTCAGTCGCCCTCACGACGGCGCAGAGCGCCATTCGACCGTCCAGACTCACCTCTTCGACCCCAGATAAGCACAGGTGGATATTCTCGTCAAGGAGTTCCGAGATCGCGTGAATCGCCGCTCCCGCGATCGTTTCGTAGAGCTTTCCCCGGAAGCGGAAATCCCCCTGGGAGCCGGTCACCTCGAGGGCGCCTTTCGCGAGCCGCACCTCGACGTCGACCCGGTCCTCCTCGATCGAAACCCGCAGCCCCTTGAACTTGACGCGCACGTCGTTCTCGAGGAACTCGAGGCGCGCGCCGTCCTCGCGGGGCGTGACGACGCTCCCGGGCATCTCCTCGAAACGCCCGTCGATCGCGCTCTCAAGATCGATCACCGGATCGGCTGCAGGACCCGCCGAATTCGAGGGCACGTGTTCCGCTCTCTCGTGTTCCGCCGTCTCGTGCGAAGACGCTTCCTTGTCGGGCTCGATGACGACGACACCGATCTTGCGGTAGTCGATCGTAATTCCCAACATCGCCTTGAGGCAGCCCTCCACGTCACGCGCGATGAGCTTCGGCGCCCGGTCGGTCGCGGCCACGACGTGGATCTCGCTGATGATCCCCTGCTCGTCGGCGTAGATCCGGCATGACTGGACCTCGCGCAGGCGGAGGAGGAGATTCTCGGCTCGCTCAATCAGATCCTTGTTCGGCTTGTCCTCGAGCACGGTCTATCCTCCTCCAGCGCGGCGCGCGCGGATGCTGCATCTAAATCATTTTACCATAAAACGTTATCGAACTCAAGGGGGTATATCGCTCGGGGCGTCGGGGCGGGCGTAATCGGCGTTGCCCGTATGGCTTATGTCTCTCGTCCGGCCGGTCCCTCTCACTGCAGGAAGCGCATCACGTTCGCCTCGACCGTGAACTGCCTTCCGTCTCGCTCGAGCACGAGGGTGCGGATGTCCCCCGGCTTCCCCCTGAGCGCGTCGACGACGGGTCCCATCGTGGCGCCGGTGGTCTTGAGATCGCCCACCTGGAGAAGCTTGTCTCCCGGCTCGACGCCCTCGACCGCCGGCTTTCCGTTCTTCGAGGAGACCCCGAGCACCGAATAGCTTCCATCCGATTCAGGACGCAGCGTGAGACCCACGAGATCCATGTCGAATAGATCGAACTCCGCGCCCTTCTCGAAGTAGACGGCACCGCCCGCGTAGTCGATCTCGACACGAAATGCCTTGAACGCGTTCGGGCCCAGGAAGCCGTTCACCGGTCGTGCGGCTTTGCGGGAATACCATGCACCCAGCCGCGGGCCGTCCGGGGCGATGGCCGGAACCCCGACGACGCCGACGCCGGCGAGCCGCACGGGTCCCCACATGATCTCGGGCACCCGCATGACGGTCAAACTCTGCTCCTCGGGGGGCCACCACCCCCACATGTTCGCGCAGCCGAGCGCACCGGTGATGCGCGGCAAGCCCGGATGCCGCTTGGAGAGCCTCTCCAGCACGTCCGCGTCCACGAAACAGTAGGAAGCGCCGTTATCCAGCGCGAAGCTCAGGCTGTCCCCGTCGATGACCGCATCGATCTGAACGATGCCCGTCTCCGGATTGACGGCGGCGGGTGCGCGCACGCCGCGGTGCCGGAGGCTTCCCGGTTCCGCGATCGTGAGGCGCAGCGCCGGGTAGTCGAAGACGACCTGGTAGCGTTTGAGGACTGTCGACGAGAGGTTCCCGTCGTTGTGCATCGCGCTGAACAGCCACGGCGGCTCGAGCATCACACGGGATTCCACGCCCTGGAAATCGAGCGGCATCCCGCCGATGCGGACCCCGATGGGCGGCGGCACATTTGAGTTAGAGCTGATCGCCGAGAGATCGGTCCCCAGATCGCGGGCAAGCGCCTCGTCGATGTAGAAGCTCGGATTACCCGTGTCGACCCACAGTCGCGCCGTGCGCCAGGTGCCGTCCGCGCGCTGGATCTCCACGTCGACCAGCATGCGGTTGTGATCGAGGATGAACGGAACGGTATCGGATTTGACCGCCGTCTCCTGCGCGGGCGCGTGAAGCGGCAGAACGCATATCAAGAGCGCCACTTCGATCATTAAGAGCTGGACGTTTCTCATGGATTCTCCCTGCCCGGTTTCATCGACGCCGCAATAAACGCACTACGAGGATTATACAAGAGATCGTGAACTTGGTTCCGCCGCCGAGGGTGCGGCATGGCACGGTCGCAGGGCTTGATGGTATCACCGCTTGGCTTTCTTTGGTTTCGGGAGTTTCTTTACTGCGTTCTCAAAATCCTTCTCCACCTGCGACGTCTCCGCAAGCTGTCGCCGCCGGTATTTTTCAAACTCAAGCTCCGCCTTGCGAATCGCGTCCTCATGCGACACCGTCCCGGGGTGCGCGAGAATCTCCCGATCGCTTAGGCGCAGGTACTCGTCAAGCTTCACGATCCAGTCCTTCATGTGCATCGGCTTGCGGCTCAATGCCTGCAACTCGGCGTACTCGAGGTAAGCCGTGACGATGCGATTGAGGACATCGAGCTCCGCCGGCTCCAGGTAGTTCTTGGCCACAACCGCTTCATCCCGGGTGGGTTTGGGGCCGATCCAATTTGTCATTCCCATGTTCTGCTTCGAGGCATCGGCGCGGCCGTGGATGATCTCGGCAGCGGTCTGCCCGTGCGCCGCCCAGTGCATCTTGTTCTGCACCGTGGCGAAGAAGAGCTCCGACACCTCGGAGCGCGGATCGTAGTCGATGCTCGTCGCATAGATGTCCAATACCTTGCGCCAGAAGATCTTTTCCGAAGACCGGATATCGCGGATACGCGCCAGCAGCTCGTCGAAGTAACCGCCGCCGCCGACCTGCTTTAACCGTTCATCATCGAGCGCAAAGCCCTTGATGATATAGTCCCGCAGCCGCTGGGTCGCCCAGATGCGGAACTGCGTGCCCCGGTGAGATTTGACCCGGTAGCCCACGGAGATGATGACGTCGAGGTTATAGCATTCGATCTCTCGAGTGACCGTTCGAACACCCTCCGCTTGAACTGTTGCAAATTTTGCAACAGTTGCCTCCGGCCTGAGTTCCCCCTCTTCGAAGATGTTCTTGATATGCTTTGAAATAACAGACTTATCACGTTGAAACAGCTCCGCAAGCTGACTGAGCGACAGCCACGCCGTCTCACCCGAGAAGCGCACTTGCAGGCGGCTCTTGCCGTCATCGGTCCGGTAGAAAATGATCTCTGAATCGCTTTGATGTTCGCCCTTCATACTTCCTCCTCCGCTGCGACTGTACAACTCAAATCGAAATAGCTATCTTCAGCCCTTCATCCAATTCAAGTATTCGCTTGGGTGAGAGCTCCGCGGTTTTTTCGATCAGGCACTTCTTGTCGAGGGTGAGCAACTGAGAGACATTGATCACCGAGTCTTTAGGCAATCTGCTGTCCCGCCGTTTCAAGAAGATATTGCCCGGCGCCTCGGCCAACCGCAGATTCGAGGATATCGCGGCTACGAGGATCGTCGATATTTCGCTTCGGTTGAACGCATCGGATTGCACGATCACTACGGGGCGACGAAATCCCGGTTCCGAACCCCGAGGGACCGGCAAGCTCGCCCACCAGATCTCACCGCGGAGCACTACCAGTCCTCCCGAGCGATTGATGCTCCTTGAAGATGCTCCAGGACGGGATCGAGCCCCACCCTGTCATCCTGCTTCTCGTAAATCATATTCAGGGATTCGGTAATCCCTTCTTGCTTATTGTCCTGCAAGAACGAACGCATAGCCCGTTGGAAGAGCTCGCTGCGGGATATGCCGAGTCGCTTCGCAAGCTTCTCGGCGGCATTGAAGAGGGAGTCCGGTATCGATATGGCTGTCTTCACAAAGATTAGTATAACAAAAGTTATACTCCTGTCAAGGACTATTTCCCGCCCTCCCATCTACTGCATGTCTTATGAACGCTTCAGCGGTCTCATCCCGAATAGGAACCGCATGACGTTGAAGCGCATGACGCCGAATTCGTAGAGGACCATGATCGCGGCGAACGAGAGCGCGGTGACTATCAGGAATTTCGGCAGGATCCCCATGTTCCAGCGAATGACGAAGTAGCCGACGACGAGAATGATCGTCTGATGGAACAAGTAGAATGGAAGCACCGCCTCGTTGCCGTAGGTGAGCGCGCGATTGTTGAAGTTCAGGTATCGGGCCCCCAGGCCCAGCATGAACACGACCGAGCTGAAGCTCGCGAGGCTCCAGATGACCTGGAAAAGCACGAATCTTAGCGAGAACGGCTCGGCCCCCGGCGACGTGTTATACCCGAGGCCCAGCACGAGCACTCCTATTCCGCCGAAGAAGCCCACGATCCACAGGGGAAGCGCGACCCATTGATGCCTCCTGAAAGCGTCGGTGAATCGCTTGTCGGCGGGAATCATATAGCCCAGCAGGAAATAGATCGCGTACCAGACGAACTCGGCCCAACCTCTTTCAACCGGGAACACCCGTCTGAGAATGACGAACGCGAGGGCGAGCGGTATCACGAACGCGAAAACCCCGCCCCGGCGGCCGCACCAGCGGGCCAACGCATCGATCCAGCGCAGGCCCCGCGGCGATTTCAGAAAGAGGAGGAGCGGAAGCGTGGCGAGCGAGATGAGAAAGAGAAACTTCAAGAACCACAGGTGCCCCCCGAACGGCATATTGAACAGCGTCGTGGGCCAGGACGTGAGGCGAGGCAGACCGAAGCCCCTGAAATAGCTCGGCAGCGACTGCCAGAGGCCGCCCGTATACCCCTCGTTCGTGATCTGTTCGAAATAGAACTGGGGCGGCATGAGGATGAGGAGACCCACCGTATAGAGAGGAATGAGGAGCCGCTTCGCCCGGTCCGCGAGAAACGCCCCCGCCGACCGGGAGCTCAACGCGTACCAGGCACCCGCCCCGGAGAGCAGGAAGAAGAGCTCCATGAGCCACGGCCACATGAGGCCGCGAACGAGAACGAAGAGAACGAAGCTCTGCTCGGCGTTCTTGAGATGCCAGCCTTCCGTGTCGAAAAGGCGCGTGCAGTGAAACGCGAAGACCGCGAGCATGCCAAGGACCCGCAGCCAGTCGATATCGTAACGACGCTCCGTCATTCAATCTCCTCCCGGGTGATTGATGCCCCCTGAAGAGGTCTAGTTCCCAACGAGCAGCTCGCAGATGAGCTCCGCCGCCTTCTCGGCGCCGTCCGACGCGATCGGGGGATACGTCGCGGCCTTCCCGATATTCGCGAGAATCGCTCTCGCAAGCTCCTGAGACGTGGTCTGCGAGAGGCTCATCCGGACGCCCGCGCCGTGCCTCGCCAGTCGGCCCGCCACGACGACCTGCTGCTCCGAATGTCCCTCCAGCGGGAAATAGAGAAACGGGCGGCGCAGGGCCGTGAGCTCGAGAGTCGTCGTCCCACCCCCCTGAACGATCGCGAGATCCGCCGCGGCAAAATGCTCATAGAGGGACGGCACGTAACCCAGGATCTCGACCCCCTCGGGCACGGCGAGCGCGTCCGCGGAAATCCGGGGACCACCGACAAGCACCATGCGGAGATCGGGAATCTCCCGCCGCACGATCGGGAAAGCCGCGCCGCAGAGATCGAGGAGCTCGTGCCCGATCGCGGTGCCGCCGATCGAGCAGATGACGAGCGGTTCCTTACCGTATCCCAGGCGGCTCCGGACCGCCGCCGTGTCCGCGTAGCGCGCCGGATCGAACGGGAAGACGTGCCCAACAAATCTGTAGCGCTCTTTTGCCCAGTCGCGTCGATTCGGAAGGCCGAAGCCGAACGATTTATCGGGAATGTCCTCGAGCTCCCCTACAAAAAGGGCCAGATCGTATACGGGTTTCGACGGCTTTCGGCCGCCGCACCAGGCCCAGTTCAAGAAATGGACTCCCAATATCTCCAGCGGGTTCCGTGACATCGAATCGGTGCCGACGAAATCGTAGATCATCACGAAGGGACATGTCTTGAGCCGCGGTTTGCGCCTGTAAGCCAAACTGATCTCATAGGTCTCGTCGCCGATCACGAGGTCGAAACGCTCCCGGCCCGTGACCCGCGTCAGGACCTCGATATTGTGGAGCCATGACTTCCGGGCGCTGAAGACATACCGGACAAGGTTTATATTGGCGCCGCACGACGACTGCTCGATTACGGCGCTTTCGTTCGCGAAATCGGCGGCGTCGGAAAGGAGACGCTCTCCGGCGTCACGGATCACGCGATCAGCGGGCGAGCCCGCGAGCCAGGATAGCTCGAGCCCCGGGCACCTGGCGCGCATCGCGCTCACAATGGCAAGATCGCGGGAGACGTGCCCCAGCCCGACCGAACCGCTGATGAACAGGATTTTCTTGCCTGGCATCGGCGTCGGCATCCTACCGCCTCCCCTCCTCTTTCACGGCGGCGGTCCATTTGTCGGCGGAGCGACCTCTCGGACTCCAGGCCCCTGGGGTGGGACTTTCGCCCAAGATCGCCCCGGAAAGACTGGCTAAATGCGGGTAGATCTGGTCCAAGGTTGGGGTCAAGAGCCACCCAGGCGCCCTTGAACCACAGGCTCTCCACAAAATGCGCCTCACGGCGCATGCCGACTCGCTCGAGAAGCGAAAGCGAGGCGCGTTCATGCGTCAAAGCGCTCCCATTCGTATTTCACCCGTTCCATGAGCTTCTTGAAGCGCTCGTCGCCGCGGATATTATCAAGGAACGGGTCCTTCAACATGAAAGGATAATTGATGAATCCCCTGCTTACCCCGTTCTCCAGCCATTCGAATGCTTCTTCTTTCGCGCCGGCTACGACTAGTATTTCGCCCAAAAGGTATGACCATGCCGCATCTCTCTTGCATGTGCTCCGCACTTCGGATGTCACTGCCTGAAGCGTTCGTGCCCTGTCAGCTTGGAGTGCGAACGCCAGTGCTTGGCCGAGTTTTCCGATCGCGCTTGTCGAGTCCGTTTTCGCGGATTCATTAATGACCCGGATCGCCGCGTCTATGCTGTCGCAGGCCGCAAGCGCCATTGAATAAAACAGAACGCCAATAGGCTGTCTATTACCCGCCTGATAGGATTTTCGAGACGACACAAGCGCTTGAGGAAAATCGCCTGCGAAGAATTGCGCGCCCCCGTTCCATTGCCAAAGAGAATCCCCCCAAATTGCCCGACGTCTTTCAAGCAATGTCAAAGCATCGGGGACTCTGCCCACGTATTGAAAATAAACTACTGCGAGACCCCACAGTGCATCCTCGCTATTGGGGTCTATGGTCAATGCAGCCTTGAAATGCTCTACTGCCTGTCTCTGGTTTCCCAGGAAGGCGCTGTTGACCCACCCGAGTAGTGCATGGGCTTCCGGCAATTCCGGGTCCAAGTCACGAGCCTTTCGGGCATATTCATCGACCTTCGATATATATTCCTCCTGACCCAATCCATTATTGATCATCATCAAGTAGCCCCAAGCCATGCCGCTATAGATGAGAGCGTTGTCGCCGACGATATCGAGACCCTGCTGAAGATATTGAAGCCCGCGCCGTATGGCGTCTTCCGTGCCTTTGTCGATTTCGGCTTTTCCCTTGAGATAGTATGTGAACGCCGCGGTATTGTTGAACGACCGCTTGCCGAGCCGCCGCGTCTCATCCGGTGTGAGCCGAACCTTGATGCCGTCGACGATGGCGCGGGATACACTGTCCTGCATGTTGAATACGTCGTCCATGGTGCCGGCATAGGTCTTGGACCAGAGATGGGCGTCGGCGTCGGCATCTATCAGCTGCGCGGTGATGCGCAGCTCGTTGCCCGCTCTGCGAACGCTCCCTTCGACGACATATTGCACCTTGAGCGCTTTTGCTATCTCCGGCACGGTCTTGTTGCTGCCCTTGAACGTCATCGAAGAGCTGCGGGAGATCACGCAGAGCGATTGAATCTGCGAGAGCTTGCTGGTCAACTCTTCGGTCAGGCCGTCGCTGAAATACTCCTGATCGGGATCGGGGCTGAGATTTTCAAACGGCAGCACCGCAAGCATCTTGCGGGCGGGCTCCGCTTTCCGGGCATCCCTGGTCAGGAGCTTCGTCACACCCCAAAGCCCGGCGACAACCAGGATCACGGCGATGGCCGCTGTCACGACATATCGGTTCCACGCGTCCCGGCGTGGTTTGCCGCCTGTGGATGCCGATTTTTCTTTAGTATATGTCCTCAGGTCCGCAAGAAGATCGTCAGAATGCTGGTAGCGAGCGGCTCTATCCTTGGCCAGCATCTTGCCGACGATCCGCTGCAGCTCATCGGGAACACCGGCTTTGTATCGAGCCAGCGGCTCCGGGTCTTCGTTTCCGATCGAATATATGATAGCCGGCTCATGGTCGCCCACAAATGGCAAGTGCCCCGTGATCATTTCATAAAGAACGACGCCGAACGAGAAAATATCGCTCCGCTCATCCAGAACCTCGCCCCGAGTCTGCTCCGGCGACATGTAATGCAGGGTGCCCATGGTCGAGCCGGTCTTGGTCAGCTTATCGACTCCTTCTATAGCGGCCAGACCGAAATCGAGAATCCTGGCGCGGCCATCCCGGGCAATCAGAATATTGGAAGGCTTTATATCCCGGTGGATGATACCTGCCTGATGCGCTTTATTGAGTCCTTCGCAGATCTGGATGGATAGATCGATAATCCTCTCGAGGGAATGATCCCCCCGTTTTATAAAATCGGCCAGCGATTCGCCTTCGATATGCTCCATCGCAAAGAATGGGCGGCCGTTGAATTCGCCGACTTCGTGAATGGTGA
>Ga0315274_10007944_pt1 | contig 15336 bp, 11 predicted proteins | sample YL17G02_20_MG_FD_203700 | JGI IMG/M metagenome (GOLD analysis project Ga0315274, IMG submission 203700) | Sediment microbial communities from Yellowstone Lake, YNP, Wyoming, USA - YL17G02_20 | ecosystem: Environmental > Aquatic > Freshwater > Lake > Sediment | place: USA: Wyoming | collected... | reverse complement strand
CAGGCCCCAAGGGCGTTCGGTCATCGGCGAATGGGCTTTCTTGAGGGGCTTCTCAGGCGTCATGGATGCCAGGACTATTGCCAATCGGCGCTCTGCAAGGATAGAATTGGCCACTCTTAGGCTCACAGGGGGCTGCCGCGAAATGGTGCGCGGCTGTCACTCTTGTGACCTGGAAGGCGGCTGAGGGGTTCGATGGGTGCGATCCGGTTCAAGACAAAACTAGTCAAAGAAGGCACATATACATTCCTGTACCTGCCAAGTTCAAGGCTCCACACCCGTGAGAGGTTGAGGGTAAAGGGTCGGATCAACGGCTACTCTTTTGCCGCGTCGGCTATGCCTTGGCGTGAGAAGCAGCATGTCATCCCGGTGGATGAGGCGCTCCGGCAGGAGATCGGCTTGGCCGGAGGCGAAATTGTGCATGTTGAGCTAGAGCCGGATCTCCTCCCTCCGATCGAGGTTCCCCTCCCACCCGAGTTGGCGGCTGCTCTGAAGGGGCATCCGGCGGCCGAAGCTGCGCTCAAGGGGCTTCCCCCTGCCCACCGTAAGTTCTATGTCGAGTGGATTCAAGCAGCCAAGAGGCCGATGATCCGCGCCCAACGTGTCGAGGAGTCCATCAAGATGATGATGGAGGGCAGGGATCCATTCAAGCCTCGCAAGCAGACTCGTGCCAAGAAGCGGGTTGTCAAATCGACACGTCCTCAGACGAAGGCCCGCAAATCGCCCCGGCGATAATCCAGTCAGGCTGAGCTGAGGAAGGCAGCCCGGCGGCGGATCGTCCGGCGGAGCAAGTTGGGACGACCTTTGTGTGGTCCGCTTCTGGGAATCCGACTCAGCGCGCGATCATTGCTCCGGCGTACAATTCGGTGGCGGGGTAGACCTCCCATGGGGTAAGGGGCCGGCAAATCGGCGGACTCGCGACGCTCAGTCAGATGGCGAGCCTGCGTTCGTTTCGCAGGTGGTCCGGAGACGACAGCCGGTGCCGCCCGCAAATTGGGCTCGTCATCGGCCCATTTCTTGACAGTGCTCGGTGCGTCAGTTACAATCCGCCTGCTCAAGCGCGGGCCTGTAGCGCAGTTGGGAGCGCGCTTCAATCGCACTGAAGAGGTCGCGGGTTCGAATCCCGCCAGGTCCACTCCGTCTTGTTGTCAAGAGACTGCCCGCCGAGGATGTGAAGTCGGTTGGGCAGTTTTCGATTTCGCGCCTCGGAGAAACGGACGACGTGTTGCCGCCGGTGTCTATCCCCTCGCGACGGGGCGGCGGGATCCCTTCGAAAGATGGAGCCATCGCGTCGAGGGAGAAGGTCCGTACCGGTTTCCGGTTTCGTCTTTCCCGCGCGGTTCTCCCGGAGATTGGCGCTAGGTGGTGTAGGTTTCGCTGAAGAGATAGCGGTCACGGCTGTCCGGCAGGATCACGACGATCCGCTTGCCGGGGCCGACTTCCTCGGCGAAACGAAGGGCGGCGACCATGTTCGCTCCCGAGGACATGCCGCAGAACATGCCTTCCTTCTCGGCCAGCTGGTGAGCCATGCCAACGGCCTCCTCATTGGTGATGGCCATCACACGGTCGACCAACCCGCTCTTGACGATCTCGACGAGGATCCCGTCCGAGATTCCCGGGATGATCGGGTACTCGTCCATGACACCCAGGACGGGCCAACTGGCCGGCTCCACACTGACCACCGCGATGTGTGGATCGTGCGCCTTGAGAGCCTGGGCGATCCCCAACAGCGTTCCGCCGGTCCCGATGGAGGTGACGAAGGCATCCAGCTTGCCGTCGGTTTGCTCCAGGATCTCCTTGGCCGTCCAATCCCGATGTGCCGCGGTGTTGCTGGGATTGGAGAACTGGCGCGCCCACCACGTGTCGTCGCGCTCCTGCTCCATTTCGAGGCAGATCTGCCTGGGTAGGAGTTCGACGAAGCCTCCGTGCACGCTGGTCTCGCCCGAGTTCTTGCCCTTGGACCTGGCCTCGGCCTGATAGCTCTCGATGTCCACCATGCGGAGCTCCGCGCCGTAAGCAGTCAGAATCCCCACTTTGGTCCGGTCGGTCACCTGGCTAGGCGCGAAGGCGATCATCTTGTATCCCTTCACGGCGGCCACGAACGCCAGGGCGGTTCCCGTGTTTCCCGTTGTGGCATCGATGATGACCCCGCCCTCCTTCAAGAGGCCTTTGCGTTCGGCATCTTCGATCATCCTCTTCGCGATTCGATCCTTGATGCTTCCGCTCGGATTCAGATACTCCGGCTTGGCCAGGAACTCCGAGCCGGTATCGCTTCCAATGCGGTTGAGGCGGACCAAAGGGATGTCACCAATCAGGTCAAGCATGCTGGCTGCGATCTTGGAGGTCCCTCTCATGGCATCCGTACTCCTTTTTTCCCAGGGATTGTCCTGCCCTTGGCCTCAAGGGCCGATGATCCTCTCCACCATGGGCTTCACGGTGGCGGCAAACTCAAGCATGGTCTCCCGGATGTCACCTCCGTCCGGTGGATTTGGCAGGAAGGTGATGTTCTCGAGCCCCATCTTGGCGATCTCCGCCACGCGGCCAGCAACGTCCTGCGCGGTCCCTGCCCAACAGAAACGGTCCACGAATTCATCCGGGATGAGGTGCGCATTCGAGAGCATCAGGTGGTAGTCACGCCGCGCCAGAATGGCCTCAAGCTCGGGAGGGATCGTGAGACCCGCTTGCCGAACGAAGGTCTGACTGGGATGGCTCGTCCATAGCATGATAGCGATCATCCCTCGGACCGCGTCCATGGCCCGCCGGCGGTCGCGTGAGATACACGCGTCCACTCGCGTGAAGATCGTCATCTCCTCCATGCTTCGGCCGGCTCGGCGTGCGCCCTGTTCCACCTGCGATAGAGCGTGGCGAAAACCGTTCGGCTCTGCATACGTCGCAATCATGACGCCATCGGCTACCTCGCCTCCAACCTGAAGGACCCTGTCCCCACGAGAGGCCACCACGATCGGGATGTCCGGGCGGGCGCTGCAGCTGAGCCGGGCCTTGTGGCAAGCGATCACTTCCCCCTGATAGTCCACGGTCTCCCCTCGCCACAGCTCCCGGATGACGAGGATCGCCTCCTTGATCGCCTGTGCCGGCTTGATGCGAGAGATCCCCATCTCCGGGAAGCCCGTCCCGCCGGCGCCGATGCCAAGGACGGCGCGCCCGCCCGAGACCTCATCCAGCGTGGCCACGGCCATGGCCGTCAGGGCAGGGTGGTGGGAGTAGGGATCGGCGACGAAGGTCCCGATCCGCACCCGGCGCGTGTGCTCTGCCACGGCGGTGGCCGCGACGTACATGTCCCGGTAGAACTTCTCGTTGCTGATCCAAATCTGGTCATAGCCCAGCGACTCGGCTTCCTCTGCCAGGGCGATGAACCGGTCGTAGCTTGTGTTCTCGTCCCAATGCAAACCGATTCCAAGCTTCAGGCCCATGGATCCTTGGCCTCCTTCGCATCGATCCGGGGCATGACCTCTTCCGCAAAAGCCTGAATCTGGTCCGTCAACTCCCCCGCGCTGTTGGCTGCGAAGAGCAGTCCGCAAAGATGGGTCACACCTGCCTCACTCAGCCGCCCGATTCTCTCCAGAATATCGTCGGCTGTGCCCACCAGATCGATCTCCTCGAACGCCACGCCCGCGGCGACCTGGTCTTTCAGACTTGTGCCGCTCAGGGAGACAAGGTGCCTGTACATTTGACTTGAACGGTAGCGCCTGATCGCCGCCTCGTGGCTCTTATCGAGGCAGGCTGAGAATTGGGGAGCGACATCGATCGTGTCGGGATCGCGCCCGTGCTGATGGGTCAGCTCCCGCAGCATGTTGACAGAAGTCCGCAGTTGGTCCGCGGGCATCCCAGCCCCCATCCATCCTTGAGCATACCGCGCGCTGCGGCGGATGGCTTGGAGATTGTTGCCCCCAATGTAGATCGGCAGCGGGTTCTGGATCGGCTTAGGGAACATCTCGACGTTTTGATACGCGTAGTACTGGCCCTCCCAGCTGGCCACCCGCTGGCTGAAAAGCCGCTGAAGCGCCTGCACGCTCTCCTCGAGGAGCTCGCCGCGGCGCACGGCCCATTTCGGATGGACCGCCTCGAACTCCTCCCGGTACGCTCCCACGCCCATGCCCACCATCAGGCGGCCGCTGCTGAGCTGATCCAGCGTCGCCAGCTGCTTGGCCAGGACGACGATATCGCGACGCATGGCTGGGATTAGCACACCCGTGGCGACGCGCACCGAGGTCGTCCTAGCCGCCACGAAGGCAAGCGTGATCAGTACCTCCCAGAAGCTCGGGGGAGAAGGAAACTCCTCCCGAACGTAGCGCTGCGTCGTCATGTGATCGTTGCCCCAGACGGAGTGATATCCCAGTCTCTCGGCAAGCCGGGCGAATTCTATGATCTGCTCGGCTGAGGCAAAGGGGACAGGATACATCATCCCCTCCGTGCATGTCGGCAACCCCAGACTCACGCGCATCGAATACCTCCCCAGTTCTCGTCAGGCGCCGAGGACATGGAGCTCGCGCCCCAGCGTCGTCAGCAGTTCGTGCTTGCCATCAGCCCCGACCACATAGGGGTCTTCCACATGCAGAGCGCCCAGGCCGAACTCGTAGTATGGCGTTTCGATATTGATGACCGTTCCTTCCTCGATGACCTCATTGCTCGAGGGGGAAAGGGACGGCCCTTCATACACCTCCAATCCGATCCCGTGCCCCACATGATGCCGTTCGTACTCGGGGTGACCACCCTTGCGGCTGGCTTCCATGACGATATGGTAGATTTCGCTGGCGGTCATGCCGACGCGCGTCGCGGCGATTCCGGCCTTTTCGCCTTCCAGCATCGCCGAGTAGATCTGGCGGACGCGGGTACTCGGCTCGCCAAGGCTGAACGTCCGCGCCAGATCGGACCAGTAGCCCTCGTAGCGCGCGCCGGTGTCAAACCAGAGGGTCTCGCCCTTGCGAAGCGGGGTGCGGTCCGGTCTGCGCTGCCCGGCGATGCCGTTGCGGCCGAACCGGATGAGGGTGAACCTTGGCTGTCCTCCCTGGCTGACGATGGAGCGTTCGAATTCGCGACACAATTCGTATTCGGTGATGCCTTCGCGTGCGATGCTTGTGGCGGCCAGCATGGCTTGCTCGGTCATGCGGGCGACGGCCCGCAGACGGCTGATCTCGGCAGGCGTCTTGACGACGCGCACCGAACGTAGCATTTCTGAAACGGGGACAAACTGAGCCCGCGGGAATCTCTCGGCCAGCTTCTCGAAGTAAGTGCTGCAGAACCCCAGCTCGTCAATCCCGATCTTCTTGTCAGCCAGCCCCTTATGCTCAAGAGCCTGCATCAAGCCCTCCAACGGGCCCGCCGCAGCCTTGATGTCGATGGACACGGATTTGAGCCACTTCTCCTCTTTGCTGAGGGAGATCCCCGGGACAGGGCCCTTGCGCACGAGGCGGCCGTAGCCGATCGCTTTGTCGATCGGGAAGCCGTCCAGCAGTTGATCGATTTCGCCGACGGGCATGACCACCACGGGCTTCGTCGGCTCGTCCCGTGTGACGACGGCATATACCTGGCCGTCGTACGGGAAGTCCGCGAGCTCCATGCTGGTGAAGCCGGCAAAGTAGTAGACATTCGCCAGCGTGGCGCCAACGACGCCGTCCAATCCCTCGGCGTCCATCCGTGCCTGCAGTCTCTTAACGTGGACAAGCATTCTTCTCACCTCCTTACGGACACTCAATGGTGCCGGCCCTGCGCATGCCTGCCAGGCCCGAGCAGACGATTCCCGGGGATCGAAACGCCCAGAAACTAGCGGGCCTCCCTGTGATTCCGGTCAGGGACCCCTGACTGCTCGCCTTCTCTGCCCGCACCCCATAGCACGCATTGAGGAAGCTGGGCCGACGCCGAACGATCTAGCCGCGGGACCTCGGGCAGGACTCTTGGGATGCCTCCGCTGAGCGCCCGGGCCGCCGGTCGTTCCAGGGCATAAGGCAGGAAGGTGTCCGGCCCCATGGAAGGGCATCTGCCCCATCTCTTTCTGCACGGTCTACGGGAAAGGCCGGGCAAATGCCGATCTTGGAATGCGGTTCTCGACCGGGAGAACAGCTTCGGCCGGCCCTGCGATCAGAGAGTGGAGCCCTCACGAGCCTGCGGACTTCGCGAAGGAACCGCATCGGCCAAAGCACAGCTACCATCTTAGGAGACGTCGGCGGTGCGTGTCAAGGCTGGGGACAGAATAGCCGGGCTCTAGTTTGCGGAGCCGAAAGGGGGGTGAGCTTGGTACGGGGCAGTATGCTGGCAACTCCACTCCCGGCGCCGGGCGCTCGGTCCTCCGAAAGCGGATTCCACCTCTTCGTGGCTCCTTCATCGAGAGTTCCTCTTCACAACCGACATTGCACAGGAGAGAAAAGGAGGTTATGATACCTACTCGCTGGCGAGGCTCCGTCATGCGGCCTGCCGAAGGTCTCAAGCCTGAGGTTTGCTCCGAAACCGAATGCGGTCGCTCGAGGACGCTCCGTCCGGAATCACAACAATCCAGTTCGGGCCCATAGCGCAGTTGGGAGCGCGTCTCAATGGCATTGAGAAGGTCGAGGGTTCGAATCCCTCTGGGTCCACCTACAACCGAATACCTGGTGTAGCGGAAGTAGTAGGCCATCCGTCAGCGAGCCGGGGTGGGTGTGAGCCCGGCGACGTGTCTACGGGACACCCGGGCCGAACTCGCCCGCCGTCCGCTCAGACGGACAAGCCCTGCCGGTGAAAGCAGAGTAGTCGGCAGCGGGTCTCGCCCGTTAGCGCGAGAGAGAGGCCCGGGGTCACCGGGCAATCAGGGTGGTACCGCGGAGTGCCCCTTCGTCCCTGAGTTGACGAAGGGGCACTCTTCTTTTGAGACGGAGGTCGGTTCCCCAACGGGCGCACGTAGCGCGCGAGAGTTGAACAAGGAGGTCCGGATGGGCAAGGCAAGAGAACGGGCGGCGGGGGTCAGGTCAAGGGCGGTGGATCGCTATGATCCGAGGGCCATCGAGCCCAAGTGGCAGGCCCGATGGGAGGCCGATCGCCTATATGAGGCGAGAATCGACCCGTCGAGGCCGAAGTTCTACTTCCTTACCATGCTCCCTTACACCTCGGGCAACCTGCACATTGGCCACTGGTACGCCATGTCGCCCTCGGACGCCCGCGCGCGCTACCTGCGCATGCGCGGGAACAACGTGGTGTTCCCGATCGGCTTCGACGCCTTCGGCTTGCCGGCAGAGAATGCGGCCATCGAGCGCAACATTCACCCGAAAGTCTGGACGTACGACAACATCCGGAACATGCGCCGCCAGCTGAGGTCTATGGGGGCCATGTGGGATTGGTCCAGGGAGGCGATCAGTTCCGACCCGGAGTACTATCGCTGGAGCCAATGGTTCTTCCTTCAGATGGTTGAGCACGGGCTGGCCTATAAGAAGATGGCGCCGGTGGACTGGTGCCCGCGCTGCAATACCACGCTCGCCCGCGAGCAGGTGTGGGGTGACGACCGGCACTGTGAGCGATGTGAGACACCGGTCATCAAGAAAGATCTGGATCAGTGGTTGTTCCGCATCACGAAGTATGCCGACGAGCTTCTGGATTTCTCTCATGTGGATTGGCCCGACAGGGTGAGGCTGCTTCAGACCAACTGGATCGGCCGCAGCGAAGGCGCACGCGTCACCTTCCGAACGGAGGCCGGCGATCCCATCGAGGTCTTCACCACGCGGCCCGATACGCTGTGGGGTTCCACGTTCATGGTGCTGGCTCCGGAGCATTCACTGGTCGCCAGGCTGACGACACGCGAGCGGGCGAAGGCAGTGGAGGAATACGTGGCGCAGGCAGCGCGGCAGTCCGACATCCAGCGCGAAGCGACGGACAAAGAGAAGACGGGCGTCTTCACGGGAGGCTATGCGCTCAATCCGGTGAATGGTGAGCGAATCCCGATCTGGATCGCGGACTATGTGTTGATGACCTATGGAACCGGGGCCATCATGGCCGTTCCGGCGCATGACCAGCGCGACTTCGAGTTCGCCCGTCTTTTCGGCCTGGAGGTTCGGCCGGTCATCCGGCCGGTTGACACGGGCCCGCTGGACGGTGCGACGATGGCCGTCGCCGTCCCGGACTACGGCGCGATGGTCAACTCAGGTCCCCTCAGCGGGACCCCCACGGACCAGGCGGTGTCTCGCGCCATCGCGTTCATCGAGGAAAATGGTTGCGGCGAGAAGGCCATCAATTACCGCCTGCGCGATTGGCTCATCTCCCGGCAGCGATATTGGGGCGCGCCCATCCCGATCATCTATTGCCCGAAGCACGGCCAGGTTCCCGTACCCGACAAAGACCTTCCGGTTCTGCTGCCTGACGACGTCGAATGGCTTCCGACGGGAGAGAGCCCGCTCAAGCTCCACCCGACGTGGAAACGGACTACCTGCCCGGTGTGCGGCGGGCCGGCCGAGCGCGATACCGATACCATGGACACCTTCATGTGCTCTTCCTGGTATCACCTGCGCTATCTGAGCCCGCACAGCGAAGGCAGTCCCTTTGACCCTCACGAGTACGACTACTGGATGCCTGTGGACGCCTACACTGGGGGCGTCGAGCACGCCACCATGCATCTCATCTATACGCGATTCTTCCACAAGGCCTGCCGCGACATGGGGATCACGCGCGGTCCCGAGCCGATGTTGCAGCTCCGCAACCAGGGCCAGATCCTGGGGCCGGATGGGCAGCGCATGAGCAAGTCCCGTGGCAATGTGATTGATCCGGACGAGCAGGTGAAGAGCTACGGGGCGGACGCGGTGCGCGCCTTCCTGATGTTCGGCTACCGCTGGTCGGAGGGGGGTCAATGGAATGCGGACAACATCCAAGGGGTGGTGCGCTGGCTGCACAGAGTCTGGTCGGTCGTCGAGGAGAAACCGGAGCGAGCAGACAGCCCTGCTTCCGCCCAGGATGGAGGCCAGGCCTCGGCGCTCCGTCGCAAGGTCCATCAAACGATCCGCGAGGTCTCCAAGGATCTGGAGGCCTACGAGTTCAACACCGTCGTGTCGTCGTTGATGGAACTCACGAATGAACTGGCCGAGGCGAAGGAGACGGGCGTGGTAGGGTCCTCCGCCTTCCACGAGGCGATCGAGTCCCTGCTGCTCCTGATGGCGCCTGTGACGCCGCATATCGCCGAGGAGCTGTGGAAGCGTCTGGGGAAGCCCTATTCGATCCACCAGCAATCGTGGCCCGGCTTCGACCCGGCGATTGCACGGGAGGAGGAAGTCACACTAGTCATCCAGGTGAACGGCAAGGTCAGGGACCGCATCCAGGTGCCGGCTGACGTATCAGATCAGGAAGCCCGCGATCGGGCGCTAGCGAGCGAAGCGGTGAAGCGTTTCCTGGCGGGGAAGCCGGCGCGGCAAGTGATCGTCGTCCCGGGGAGACTGGTGAATATCGTTGTCTGAGCAGCCTTGGTAGTGCACGGACGATAGTCTGCCTGGGGCGGGCGAGTGGGCTCGCCCCTCTCGTATGGAAGAAGGTTCTAGGCAGCGGGCTACTGGCGCGGAGTGTGGGGCGAAGGTTGGGGCGCGACGAGCAGCGCCGTGGTGAGAGCACAGGTCAGAAGCACATTCCCGAGCAGGTTGAGCGAATCAAGGGCTGTCCAGCCGTAGACCTTGGCGTTGAGAAGCAGTACGCCCACCGCGCTCAGCACCTTGTGCCACATGGGGTGCTCTCCTCGCGGAAGGGTGGCCAGGACGCGGGCGCCTGGAAGGAGAGTGAGGACGTACGCGGACGGCCAGGCGTAGGCAGAGAAGAGAAGGGTGACCAGGATGTTGACAAAGAAGAAGGTGGCGCAATCGCTCTGCGCCTCTAGTGCCTGCGGTGCGCCATCCGTCGGCACCTCGCGGCGCGCGCGCCCAAGTCTCCACGCCAGCCAGGTGACCCCTAACAGCCCTGCGCCCGTGACCCCGCGCGCCATGTTCGGATCATAGGCGAACAGCCTGATGATCGACTGGTTGTGCCAATAGGTCGTGCCTGTGGCGAGGAAGGGCAAGACATCGAGAACGTAGTCCCGGTAGAGATCCGCCGGCAAGAGAGCCAGGGACAGCCCGCCCAAGGCAAGGGTGGTGACAAGGAAGGTGACCAGATACCGTCCATCTCGGTGAAAGACGACGAAGTAGGCGAGCAGGATCACCGGGCTAACCTTGAACAGGAAGCCGAGCGCCAGGAGGAATGCGGACACGTGGCGATGCCCCTTGGAATGCAGGGCAAAGGAAAGGAGTACCAACCCTGTGACGATGAGGTCGCTCTGACCCTGCCGGAGGTGGATCAGAAGCGGGTGTGAGGTCAGCGTCAGAAACGCGGCCCACAAGGCAAAGTTTGCCCGACGCTCCCCTGGCTCTACCCACAAGAGCGACAGAAAGCCGACCCCGTACGCGATGCCGCACAATTCAAGCCAAAGGAGTCTGGCAGTATCGTAGGATCGTGAGGCCAGCCAGCGGTAGAGTGGGAGGAAGGCAGGGGGGTAGATGAATTCCGAGCGAATCCTTGTCTCGGTTTGAGAATCCTCGAAGTAGTAAGGGTTCTTGCCCTCCTGCAGCATCTCTCCGGCAAGGTGGTAGGCGAAGAAATCGCAGTTTGGCGGACACTCAGGCTTCACCGTCTGATTGAAGTAGTCCTCGGCGGTAGGCAGCCAGTAGTTCCAGGCAATCGCCGCCAACGCAAGAGTCGCCAGCAGATGCCGCGGACGAAGGCGTTTCGCATGTGGCTGGGAGCGGTTCTCCGGCCCGTGCGTTCCTGGGATAGACGTCTCTTCGCTCATGATCGCCATGCTCGGCTGTCTTGGATGCGCCTGGATCGATGGGCACCGTGGGGGACTTCGCCGGGTCCCCGGCCACTGTGCATAGATTGTAGCCTGTGACCGGCGACGCGGGAAATCGGATCACGCACGACGGACTATTGACAATGGACCAGGAATGGAGGACCACGGACCTCGGTGATGAGTCGGCGGGGTAAACTCAACACGCCCATGCTGAGGCTGGGACCTCCAAGGCTCCAGTTGGGGGGTGGGGAGGCCGAGGGCGGCATCGTGCTCGAGGGTAGAAGCCGAGCTTCTGCCAAGCCCGGTGGGCCGCGATGCCTGGATCCCTCTGCCGGAGGTTGCCGGATACGAGGGAGGTCATATACTTGGCTGCCCGGAGCTGATCGGGCCGGGAACACGGAGCAACTTCGGAGTCAGGAATGCGCCTCGAAGATCTCAACTGGATGGACGTAGAATCCTACTTGAAGCGGGATGACCGCCTGCTCCTGGTCTTGGGGGCATGCGAGCAGCATGGATACTTGAGCCTGGCCACGGATTTCAGGATCCCTCTCGCTCTGGCCGACGCGGCCAGCGAAAGGACGAACATTCTGGTGGCCCCTCCTTTGGCCTTTGGATACTCCCCCTATTTCGCGGCTTACCCCGGTACGATCAGCCTGCGATTGAAGACCTACCTCGGGGTTGTCGAGGACATCGTGCGGGGCGTGCATTCCCATGGGTTCCGCGGGCTCATGATCCTCAATGGCCACGGAGGCAACCTGGGGGCCCGGCTGCTCCTGGACGAGCTCGTCAACGAACTGGAAGGTCTGCGGGTCGGATGGTATGCTTGGTGGCAGGCGCCTCGAGTGATTCAAGTGGCTGAGAGCCACGGCTTGAAGCCGTATCATGGGGGTTGGATTGAGGCCTTCCGCTTCACGCGAGTGGCGCCGCTGCCGCAGGGTGAGAAGGGGGACATCCAATCCCCGGAGATTCTGCCGGCGGGCGCGGTTCGTGAACACTACGGCGACGGGGTATTCGGCGGCCCGTACAGCGCAGATATGCAGATCATGGATCAGGTGTTCGCCGTGGCCGTGGAGGACATCGTCGCCGAGCTCGAGGGGCTTCGCGCAGGCAGCCGGTAGACTGCGCGAGCGTGCCCATATTGTTCCCGGTTTTGCCGCCTACCGGCCGGCCGGGATCGAACCCGCCGAACCGAGGCGTCGGCCGGCATACACACTACCGCCCTTATCAGGGTCAGGAGGAGAAGCATGGCAAAGATCAACCGGGAGGTGATTCATTCGGACAAGGCGCCCAAGCCGATCGGTCCCTACTCGATCGGGATCCGGACGAACAGCCTGGTTTTCGCCTCGGGGAGTCTGGGCCTGGATCCGTCGACGGGTGAGCTTGTGCCGGGGGGCATTGAGGCGGAAACGCGGCAGGCGCTGGAAAACCTGAAATCCATCCTCGAGGCAGGCGGGGCATCCCTTAAGTCGGTGGTGAAGACAACGGTCTTCCTGCGCGACATGGCGGAGTTTCCCAAGATGAATGCCATCTACCGCGAGTACTTCCCGGTGGATTCGCCGGCGCGAACCACGGTTCAGGCCGCGGCGCTGCCCAAGTCGGCGGCTGTGGAGATCGAGGCGATCGCATTGGCTGAAGACAGCCCATAGACAGGCTTGTAGTCCTTACAGCGAGAGCTCAACGCGGCAGATTGGGGGGAGGATCCCGGCCGGCAGGAAGGAAAACGTGGCAGGTGAGCGCATTCTGGTTGTGGATGACGAGGCCAACATCGTCGAGCTGGTTCGTCTCTACCTTGAAAGAGAAGGTTTTCGTGTGGAGGCGGCCGGGGACGGCGAGACGGCGTTGAAGAGGGTCGAGGCCGAAGAGCCTGGACTCATCATCCTCGACCTCATGCTCCCGGAAGTGGATGGCCTCGAGGTGTGCCGTCGCATCCGGGCGCGATCCGATGTTCCCATCATGATGCTCACCGCCCGCGATGAGGACGTCGACAAGATCGTTGGTCTGGAGCTGGGGGCCGATGACTACCTGACAAAGCCGTTCAATCCGCGCGAGCTCGTGGCGCGGGCCAAAGCCATCCTGCGGCGGGCGAGCCGGGCGCCGCAAGCCGAGGGCAGGCCGCTGACCATCGGAGACGTGATCATCGATCCAGCCCGGCGTGAGGTAGAGGTCGCCGGCGCCCCGGTCAAGCTGAGGGCCAAGGAATTCGACCTGCTGCTCGCGTTCGCCGAGCACCAGGGCATCGTATTGACACGCGACCAGCTCCTGAATCTGGTCTGGGGCTACGATTTCTACGGGGAGACCCGGACGGTGGATGTTCACGTGGCGCATCTGCGTCGCCGCCTCGAGCGGAGCTCCGTCCGGATCGAGACCGTGACCGGCGTCGGATACAAGCTCGTGGTCTAACGATGTTCCGATCCATCACCACGCGTCTGATGGCCAGCTATCTGGTCCTGGCCGGATTGGTCCTCAGCCTGGTCACTCTGGGATTGGTCTTCTTCCTGCTGCGAAATCCGCTTGTCGAGCGACAACTCTACCAACGCCTGCAGCTGACGGCCTCGGCGATCGCCGTGCGCGAGGGCCGAGGGATAGAAGGACTTCGGCCTGATCGTCTGGTTACGCTCGTCCGGAGGCTCGACCAGCAGATCAACGCTCGTGTGCTGGTGCTGGGCGCGGATCTTGGAGTCCAGGCGGATAGCCGAGAGGGCGAGGACCTTCCTCCCCGTCGGATCCTAACGCAGGCAACGGAGGGTACGAAAGCCAGGCAAGGAGACTATCGGGACCCTGCGGGAACCCGCTGGCTCTATGTTGCTCAGCCGATCGAGGGCGGGCTGGGGGTGATCCTGGCGTCGCCGCTCCATCCTGTCCGTGGACTGGCCGTGATCGGGGATGAACTCCTCGGTCCAATTCTCCAGGCAGCCGGCGCGGCGCTAGTGATCTCGGCCCTTCTGGCCTGGGTGATCTCCCGATGGATTGCCTCGCCTCTCCAGCGGCTGGCTCAGGCTGCCGGACGGGTTGCCTCAGGAGACTACGACGCAAGGCTTCCGATCTCGGGGCCAGAAGAGATGCAGAGCGTTGCGCGGACGTTCAACGAGATGGTCCGACAGGTGCAGGCCAGCCAGCAATCGCAACGTGACTTCGTCGCCAACGTCTCCCATGAGCTTAGAACGCCTCTGACCTCGGTCCAGGGGTATGCGCAAGCGATTCTCGACGGCACCGCCCGTGATCCTGAGACGCTCGAGACCGCGGGCCGCGTCATCCTCGAAGAGACAGAGCGACTGAAGAGGCTGGTGGAGGATCTGCTGGACCTTGCCCGGCTGGAGAGCGGGCAGCTGGCCTTCACGTGGCATCCTGTGGATTTGCGCGCTCTGGCCAACGTTGTCTGTGAGCGGATGGCCTTGCGGGCGGCGGAAAAGGACGTCAAACTGACGGTGAACCTGCCCGAGTTGCCCTCAGTGATAGGCGATGGTGATCGGCTGGCACAAGTCCTCACGAACCTCCTTGACAACGCCTTGAAACACACCCCTCCCGGGGCCGGTATGGAGCTGCGTGGCGCGCGCGGGATATCGACGGTGAGAATCGAGGTGATCGACTCCGGCCCCGGCATCCCGGCGGACGAGTTGTCCCGCATCTTCGAGCGCTTCTACCAGGTCGATAGATCCAGACGAGGGGGCGCAGGGCGGGGAGTCGGGCTGGGGCTGGCCATCTCGCGAGAAATCGCGGAGGCCCATCGAGGGACGCTGACGGCGGAGAGCATCGTGGGGCGCGGCAGCTGCTTCCGGCTGGAGCTGCCTCTGGCACGAGCTTCGGACCGGACCTTGCCGGGTATGGAGCCCCGGAAGGCAGTATAATCACCGCCCATTTTCGGGCTTGAGGAGTTGCTTGTGGGATCGAACGGCGGACGTACGGTGGTATTCGTTGTGACGTGCCTGATTGTGCTTCTGATGTGCTGTCTGTGTGTCGTTGTGGGCGGGGGCGCAGCCTGGCTAAGCCTCTTCCTCCCCAGGGACAGGGAACTCCGGTCCACTTGGAACGCACCACGGGAGTTGATTCCCCCCATCGAGGAGGTCGTGCCGGCAGATCCAACGGCTCTCGCGCGGAACGAGATTCCTCTTGAACCGGGCCTTGAGGAGGAGACCCAGCGGCAGCTGGCCTCCGTGGTGGTACCGATCGCCGATCCCATCCAACTTGTGGAGCGTCTGGGTGGAGTCGAGGATGCGCCCGAGGTCCTGGCCACTTCGGCCGAGACGTTGCGCGAGGGAACGGTCAGGACGTTCTGGGCGACCAACATGGATACGATCGAGAATTTCCAGGTTCCTGCAGCACTGGCGTATGTTAGCGACCACGTCTACTTCTGGGTGGACCGAGACATCGACTACGATCGGCTGGAAGTCAAGGACTTGGTGGATGAGTTTGAGCGCAACGCGTATCCTGCCAATCGCGAACTCTTCGGGCGTGAGTGGTCGCCCGGGATCGATGGCGATGTCCACCTGAATATGCTCTATGCCCGCGGACTGGGCAACGCCGCGGCGGGATACTACAGCTCCTCAGACGAGATCTCGCCC